>WNGD01004114.1_pt1 | contig 18262 bp, 20 predicted proteins | sample 5400671 | NCBI WGS metagenome assembly WNGD01 (sample SAMN13153369, study PRJNA577476) | soil metagenome | isolation source: 40 cm soil or saprolite under grassland replicate 2 | place: USA:California | collected 2016-06-15
AAGAAGTGACCCCGACGGATCGCCTCTCGGGAGCCGGTACATGGCCTTGCGGCCCTGTTCCCGCCCCCTCGAACGTGTCCCTCGGGGCCGTGAAGAAATGTAGTCGGCACCCATAAATCGCGCAAGGCCGAAAGTCAGTTCGTCGCCAACCTACGACTAGTAGCCGAGGCTTCCCTTCCCCACTTGCTGGGGAAGGTGGCCTGGCGCGAAGCGCCCGGCCGGATGGGGGGTGCGATACGTGGCACATGCCAGGTGACCCGGCCCGGACGGGGGTGCGAAACTTCGCAAATGCCACTCGGCTTAACCGAAGCCCAAGACGTCATCGCGCGCGCGCACGCCAAAGCGGGCGAGCTCGGCATCCGGGTCACGGTCGCCGTTGTCGATGAGGGCGGCCTCCTCGTCGCACTCGGCCGCATGGACGGCGCCACCTCACTCTCGCCTCAGATCGCAGAAGCAAAGGCCGTTGGCGCGGTGATGCTGGGCCGCGATGGAGCCGGCCTGGCCGAGCTGTCGAAAGACCGACCCGGGTTCTTCAGCGTCGCGGACCGCCTGGTGCGACTTCCGATCGTGCCCGGCCTCGGATCGGTCCTGATCAAGCGAGCGGATCACGTCCTCGGCGCGGTCGGTGTGAGCGGCGGCCGTCCCGAGCAAGACCTCGAGTGCGCGGAGGCCGGGCTCAGCGCAGGCTGATCGTCCGCATCGGCTCGTACGTAGGGCCCCCGCGACCGAGGTGGCTGCGGTAGAGGATCAGCTCACCCGCTCGCCACGGCGATAAGGCCGGTGGAACCGCCGCGGGCAGCGGCGCGCCCTCCGGCCCCCTGGCGCGCGCGATGGTCATGTGGGCGGCATAGGGCCGGCTTTCGGCCTCGAGCCCTGCTCGAACGCACTCGGCCTCGACAGTCGCCGCAATCGCCGACGCCTCGATCTCGCCCAGGCTCAGCCCGATCCAGAGCACCCTGGCGAGGCGACCGCGCTTGAAGGCGCCCAGCTCGCCGAGCTGCATCGTGAATGCACGCGGTGCCGACGCCTCGACGCGGCCCGCAATTCGGTCGGCGACCTCAAGCTCCAGGTGACCGAGGAAGCGAGTCGTGACGTGAAGGTTCTCGGCGGGTGTCCACCTGAACTTTGGCGCGAGCACACCCTGGGCCTGGATGTAGGACCCGAGTCGCTCGCGATGCCCGTCGGGGATCGGCAGCCCGAAGAAAGCGCGAACTCTTAGCGGGCGGGTCTCGCTCTCTTGACCCAGTTGACCGGTGCCCATGAGCTGGGCGCCGTGGGGCGCCAGCCGAACTGCGAGCTGACGGAGTCGATGCCCGCGGCGAGGTTGTCGACCTGAATCATCCTGACCTCGTCGGGCGTGATCGGCGGATTGGCCGACAGGGCCTCCATCGCCATCGCCGGGATCGCAAGCAGCGGTACCGGCAGCTTCAGCTTGGCCTTCTTGATGTTCCGAGCCTGGAGGAACCAGTCGAAGATGGTCTCGTAGGTGACGACCTCAGGACCCCCCAGCTCGACGATGTGGCCGAGCAGCTCGGGCCGGGAGATCGTCTCCACGATGCAACGTGCCGCGTCTTCGCGAAGGATCGGCTGCATCTTCGCCTGGCCGCTGCCGGGGATCACCGCGAACGGTCCGATGATCGCGCGCTCGAAGTCGTTGAGGATTCCGCCTTCCTCGGCCAGCACGAACGAGAAGCGAAGGATCGTTCCCGCGACTCCCGTCTTCGCCAGCTCCTGCTCGCCCATCCAGCGCGACGTGTAGTACTTGTAGTGCGGATCGAGCTTGGACCCGATCGCGCTGACAAGAACCACGGAGCGGGCTCCCACCGCCTTGGCGACCTCGCCCACGATGCGCGGACCGTCGACGTTTACCGCCAGGTAGGACTGGGGGCGGTTTCGGCGCACCGCGATCAGGCTGATGATGTGCTCGACGCCCTGCGCTGCCTGAGTGACCGAGGCCGGGTCGAGCGCGTCTCCGACCGCCACCTGGGCGCCGCGGACCTTGAATGCCGCGGCCTTCATCGGGTCGCGCACCAGGACGCGCAACTGGTGGCCGCCGTCGAGGATCTTGTGCGCCACTCCGCGGCCCACGAAGCCGGTCGAGCCCAGGAGAAGGATTCTCGCCACGGCTGAGAATCGTAGCCGGGAGACGCAATACTGAGGCTCTGTGGCTGGGGCGGCGTCGAGTGGATTCGTACTTGGAGTCTTCGCATTCCTGCTCGGCATCGCCGCCATCGCGGCCGCGATCCGGCGCCGGCGCGGCCGGGAGCGCTACCCCGAAACGTACGCCGCCAGCGGCGGCATCATCTACACGGCGGTCTCGATGGGCTGCGGAGGGGTGCTGCTCGTGGCCGGCGGGGGCCTGATGGCCCTGGCCCTGATCTTCAAGCACTAGCTCCCCTTCCCCGCTCGCCGGGGAAGGTGGTCCTTTCGCGGGAGCGACCGGACCGGATGGGACTCTCGCCAAACCAGATTCCTGTCAAGGATGAGCGAGCCTGGCTAAATCACATTCTTCTCATGGACCAGGGACCCCTTCGCGAACCGCGTGAAAGCGAATGGGCTGAGGTCGACCTCGGAGCGCTGATCGAGCAGCAGCTGGGTCAGTAGCAGCGCGGCCGCCGGCGCCTGCATGAACCCATGACCGCTGAACCCCGCGGCGCACCAGAAGCCCTCCAGCTCGGGCACGGGTCCAAGGATCGCCTGGTGATCCGGCGTGGTCTCGTAAAGGCCCGCCCACGCCGTCTTGATCCCAGCGCCCACCAGCGCCGGGGCGCGATGCTCCGCCTGGGCAAACATCTTCTCCAGGAAGCCCCAATTCACCTCGGTGACGTAACCGGGCGGCTCGCTGCGGTCGCTCATCCCCATGAGCACGCCGTCGCCTTCCGGATGAAAGTAGAACGACGTCTGAAAATCCACGGTCATCGGATTGGTCCGCGGGACGGTCGGAAACGTGCCGGTGACCGCGACCTGGCGGCGGTAGGGCAGCACCGGGATCTCGAGGCCCGCCATCCGTCCGATCGACGATGCCCACGCGCCCGCGCAGTTGAACAGGAGGCGCGTCGCGATGTCACCCGCCGAGGTGCGAACGCCCTGGACCCGTCCGGCGGCAACGTCGATACCGGTGACCTGCACCCCCTCCTTGAGTCTGGCGCCATGCCGGCGGGCTGACGATGCATAACCGGCGGTCACGTCGGCCGGGCTCGCGATGCCGTCGCTGGGACAGAACGTGCAACCGAGCACGTCGTCGACGTTTAGCAGTGGCACCATGCGCGCGGCCTCGTCAGTGTCGACCCATCGCGCCTCGGTCAACCCGACGCGCTGCCACATCTCCATGTTGTGGCGGAAATCCTCGACGTGCTGCGGCAACGTCAGCACGAAGAGGTAACCGATCTGACGGAAGTCGGCCGGATGTCCGGTCTCGGACTCGAAGTTTTCGAACATGCCCACCGACATGCGCTGCAGGCGGACGTTGGCTTCCATCGAGAACTGCTGCCGCACACCACCGGCGCACTTGCCGGTCGACTGGGAGCCAAGGGTTTCGCGCTCCAGGAGCACGACGTCGACGTCGCGCTTCGCAAGCTGGTAGGCGAGGGCACAGCCCATGACGCCGCCCCCCGCGATGACTACATCAGCGCTTTCCACGCAACTCGTACGCGCCGGCTTCGCGCGCGCTCTTCACCATGCCCCACACCTCGAAGATCATCTTCAGCGCGGCGAGTGTGGTGATGTCCCCATTGTCAAAGGGCGGAGAGACCTCAACCACATCGAAGCCGACCAGGCGCGACCGCTCCGTCGCGCCGCGTAGCAGCTCCAGTGCCTGGCGGCTCGACAGGCCGCCGGCGGATGGAATCTCAGTACCCGGCGCGAAGGCGGGATCCAGGGCGTCGATATCAAACGAGACGTGCACCTTTTGGCCGGCCAGCCGTTCCTCGTAGTCGCGGCCGCCGGCGATCACGACCCGCGATGGCTCGATGCCGGAAGCTTCGAGCGCTCGCCGCAAGGCGCATCCACAGGTCCAGCGGCCGCCCCGTGAGAAGTCACAAAGGTCGGGATGCGCGTCGACCCACAGCACGTGCAGGCCAGGGTGCCGGCGCATCTGCGCGCTCAACGTCGAGATTGCCGTGCAATGGTCGCCGCCGAGCACCGTCAGGAACGACTCGGTCGGCACAGCGGCGAGTCGCTGCATAACCGTCATCCAACCGGCCTCGATGTCGTGGCCCGGATCCAGGTCGCCGATGTCCTGCACGTGGAGTCCCGTCAGCAGGTGACCCTCCTCCGTGACCGGAGGCATCGCCGCTGACAGCTCGCGAATGCGTTGCGGCGCCAAAGCGGCGCCCTTGCGGTAGACCGCCGAGCCGTCGTAGGCGATGCCCGCGACGACGACATCGGGCGGCGTACCGCCCACCAGCCCCGCCCATGGGCGCAGTCCGTCCAGGTTCATCAGTTTCGCCTCCCCGCTTGCTGGGGAGGGTCAGGGAGGGGACGTCTTTCCGGCACCTTGAGGATGCTAAGCGACCCGATAACAAACCAGACCACGAAGACCGCGAAGATGACCGGAAAACCGCCGGGCAGGCCGAGAATCTGCGGGCCGGCGTTGAAGCCGTCCAGCAGCGGCCCGCCGATGAAGACGGCGATGATGCCCGCGCCCGCCGTCGCGATGTTCGAGAACCCCATGTAGAGCCCTCCCTGGTTGGCCGGGATGATGTCCTGGATGAACGCCCAGTCGACCGAGAAGAACATTCCCAGGCCAATGCCGATCACGAGGCCCGTGAGCGTGGCTTGAGCAGCCAGGTCAGGAACCCGGAGCGCTTGTGCTAGCGGCGCCACGATCGCGTCAGGCACCCACTGGTAGTGGCTAAAGATGAGGACAAGGGTGCCGGCGGCACCGAACAGCCCGGCCACGAAGATCAGCGGCCGCCGCCCCACCCTGTCGGAGAGGCGTGAGGCGGGCCAGGTCACCAGCGCGGCGACGGCGATCGAGATCCCGAGCAGCGTCGACGTCGCGGCGGCGGTCGCCCTCGGGTCGTGGTGGAAGAACACGTTGTCGAAGTAGAAAAACGCGAAGTTCTGCAGCCCGCCGAAGCCCATGAAGATCAGCAGGCGGGACGCCATCAGCCACAGGAACGCGCGGTGACGCAGAGGGACCCCGAAGGTCGTCATCAGCAGGTCTCTGAGGCTGCGGAACTGCGACTCGGTCGGGTGGCCGCGATCCGGCACGGCCAGCACCGTGGCCAGCATCGTCGTCAGGAGAACGACCCCGATCGAGGCGATCGCGGCCGAGCGGCCGAAGTGGAAGAGCAGCAGGCCCGCGCCGATCGTCCCGCTCGCGATGCCGACCAGGTTCGCGACCCCGTAGTAGCCGGACGCCTCGCCGCGCTGAGCTGCCGGCACCACGTCCGGCAGCAGCCCCTGGTACGGAGCCTGCGCTGTGTTGGAGGCGAACTGGAGGAGGAAGTAGAAGAGCACCAGCCACCAGTAGTTGCCCGCGAGCGCAATCCCGGTCAGGAACAGAAGGTCGCCGGCCGTGCCGGCGGCGATGAACGGGCGCCGGCGACCCCAGGGCGTGACCGCGCGGTCCGAAATTCCCCCGACGATGGGCTGCCACACGATCGCCATGACAGTGCCGATCGACTTCAGCAGGCTTGCCGCCACGCCTTCGTGCTCCCTGCCGACGAACTGGATGATCATGTCCGGCAGGATCAGAGCGGTCAGGCTGTTCCAGAGGTAGCCGATCGCCACCCAGTACAGCGACAGGACCACGAAATCGAGATGGTTGAGCCGTCGCTGCGGCGCGGCGACCGCCGCGATGGTCAATCGGGCTGGTACGGGGGCAGCGCCTTCTTGACCGGTCGGTCCTCGCGATAGCCCAGCGCGTACTCGCCCTGGAGGATCGTGTGCACCTCGCGTGTGCCTTCGTAGATGATCGGGGCGCGTGCGTTCCGCAGAAAACGCTCGACGGGATACTCGGCCGAGTATCCGTACGCGCCATGCACCTCGACCGCGTCGTGGGCGGCATTGAACGCGGCGTCGGTCGCGTACTGCTTGGCCATCGAGACCTGGCGCGTGTGCCGTGCCCCGGTGTTCTTCATCCAGGCCACCTTGAAGTAAAGGAGCCGGCAGATCTCGTAGTCGCGCGACATGCGCGCGATCATCTGCTGAATGAGCTGGTAGCGGCCGATCTCCTGGCCGAATGTCTTCCGCTCTCGCGCGTATTTGACCGACGCATCCATGCAGGCGCGGACCGTGCCGGTTGCGCCCGCGGCCACTGTGTAGCGGCCGTTGTCGAGGCAGCTCATCGCGATCTTGAAACCGTCGCCTTCGTCGCCGATCCGATTTGCCTCTGGCACCTCTATGTCGCTCATGAAGATCGACCCCACATCGCCGGCTCGGATTCCCAGGCGGTCCTCGATCGGCTCCGTGCGCAGCGCCTTGCCGCAGGCCTCGCGGTCGAGCATGAACGCCGAAACGCCGCGATAGCCCGCCTTCGGATCCGTCTTCGCGAAGACCAGAAGGAAGTCCGCCGTGTCGGCGTCGGAGACCCAGACCTTCTGCCCGTTGAGCAGATAGCCGTCGCCACGCCTCTTGGCGGTCGACTGCATCGAGGCGACGTCGGAGCCCGCGTTGGGCTCGGTCAGCCCGTAGCAGGCGAGCTTCTTGCCCGATGCCATCGGGACGAGCCACTGTTGCTTCTGATCTTCCGTCGCCCACGTATAGAGCCCCATCCCGACTAGACCCACGTGGACGGAGAGCACCGTCCGGTAGACGGTGTCGACGTATTCCAGCTCCTCACAGACCAGGCCCAACGACAGGTAATCGAGGCCGTAACCGCCGTAGCGCTGTGGGAAGCACACGCCCGGCAGGCCAAGCGACGCCAGCTTGGCGAAGATCTCGGGGTCATGCCGACCGGCGCGATCATTGGCGGCGATGTTCGGCGCAAACTCGCGGGCGCAGAAGTCCCGCACGGCAGCGACCAGCTGCTCCTGATCGGAGGTCAGCTCCAGGTCCAGCACGCGTCTAACTTACTTCGTCGGGGTCGGAGTCGGGCAGCGCACAGGCGTGGGCGTCGTCTTCGGCGAGGCCGTGGGCTTCGGTGACGCCGTCGCCTTTGCCGTGGGCGTCGGGCACGTCACGGGGCTCGGAGTAGGAACCGGCTTGAGGTCTCCAGGACCGATGTGGCCGATGAACGGCAGATGACTGCCGAAGCCAAGGATGAATGGGACGATTCGTGAAGCGTGGAGCTGCGGCTGCAGGAAGTCGGTATAGATCTGCTGCAGCTGGTGGATGCCGCCGACCGAGTCGAGGTGCGCTGCGTTGTTTTTCGCAGCGGCGGCCTTGAGCGCCGCCAGATCCGACTTGGACACCAGGGCGGCGGTGATCGGATTCGAGAGGATCTGGTTCTGGAGCTGGTTCACTTGCGTCAAGGTGAGGTTGGCGCTTTTCAACGTGGGCTCGAACGCGTTGTCGAGGGTGACGAGAGCAGAGACGGCGAGGTAGATGACGACCAACGTGACCAGGCCGTGGACGAATACCCCAAGCAGGCCATCCACGCCGCGGATCGCCTCCATACGGTGGAACATGCCACCGACGGCGCCGCCGACCGCACCGAGGACCACCGCGATGATGAGCGCGACGAAGACGCTGAGAACCGGCGTGAGGTGCAGCAGCTTCTGCATCTCAGTCGTGTACTGGTCGTGGAAGCGGAACACTGCGAGCAGGGTGCCGAAGAAAAAGATCTCCGCCATCAGCGGCTGAATGACGCCGCGCTGGAAACCGGTGATCAACGCGACCACCACTACAAGGACGATGACGATGTCGATGATCACGGGTCGGGCAGCATTCTAGAGGACGGGTACGCACCCTCCCCCAGCTAAGGCGCACGGGTCAAACCGGTCGTATTCAGTTAGACTCGCATCGACTTTTGGCCCGAACGATCGCCGTAGCGATGCAGAAGGGCGGGGTTGGCAAGACGACCACCGCTGTGAACCTGGGCGCCGCTCTCGCCGAGTTGGGCCAACGCGTCCTGCTTATCGATCTCGACGCCCAGGGTCACCTGACCCTGTACATGAAGCCGTCAGGTGAGATGGAGAAGACCATTTACCACCTTCTGGTCGACCCGGAGACCACGGTCACCGACGTCGTCCAGGAAGCCGCTCAGATGGGCGTCCACTACATCCCGGCCGACATCGAGCTGGCCGGCGCCGAAAACCAGTTGATCAACGAGATCGGCCGCGAAAGCATCCTGCGCGACAAGCTCGACCCCGCGCAGCGTCGCTACGACTTCATCATCATCGATTGCCCGCCGTCGCTCGACCTCATTGTGATCAACGCGCTTGTCGCCGCAGATGAGGTGCTCGTCCCGCTGCAGGCGGAGTTCCTGGCGCTGAAGGGAATGCAGGAGCTGCTGGTCACCATGGAACGCGTGAAGCGCAGGCTCAACCCGCGCCTCGAGCTGATCGGAATCCTGCCGACGCTGTACAAGCACCGAGCCCTGCACTCGCAGGAAGTGCTCGCCGCCGTGAGAGAGAAGTACGGCGACAAGGTTTATGAGTTTGCGGTGACCGACTCGATCCGCTTCGCGGAAACACCGCTCGCCGGCCAATCCATCCTGACCTACGCGCGCGAGTCTGATGGGGCCAAGGCCTATCGCTCGCTGGCTGCGAAAGTCATAGAAGATCATCGGGTACCGGATTAAGGGGTTCACCAATGCCGAATTTCAAGCGCGCATCACTCGTCGGTTCCGAAGAGCTGTTCCGACCGACGCGGCCACAAGTGGTCAGCGACACGGACGATGTGATCAAAGAAACGGTCGACCGCCCTGGGACCCGGACCAAGGAGGTTGTCCTCAAGACCTTGAACTTCACGCCTGAGGAGATCGAGCTGCTGCTCGAAGCCGTGCAGATCGCCAAGTATCCGGACCGAGCGCGCGCGAAACCGGCGCTGGACAGGTTCGACACCCTGGACGGGTTGCGGCAAAAAATCCAGGCAGTCGTCGACCAGTAGGAGTCTTACTGACTCTTCCCGGCTTGCGGGGAAGTTCCTGCTGAACGCCGGGATGGGCCGAATGGGCTTGCTTAGTAGCGCTTCTTGGACCGCCGCCTGATGTACCCGTAGATCCAGAAAAGGCACACCAGCAGGAGCACGACCGCAAAGCCGACCACCGCCGGGCGCTCCATTGCGGTAAATAGTGACTGTTGGCAAAGCTCTCCATCGTCAAGGTCAAGCTCGACCGCGAGGTCAACTGTTACGTCGTCTCGGACGCCAGGTCCAAGGAGGCCGTGGTCATCGATCCCGGCACGCCCGCGGAGAAGATCGCCGAGCAAGCAAGCGGCCTCACGATCAAGTTCATCCTCGCGACACACGGGCATCCCGGCCATGTCGGTGGCAAGGACGACCTGAAGTCAATCGCCGGAGGCGAGACCGGGATCCACTCCGCCGACGCCAAGCAGTTCCTGCGCTCGGCGGACCGCTACCTGATCGACGGCGACGAGCTCGACTTCGGCGAGTTCAAGGTCGAGGTCCTGCACACTCCGGGGCACACGCCGGGCAGCGTCTGCTTCGTGATCGCAAACCACGCCTTCGTCGGCGACACGATCCTGGCCGGCGGCGTCGGCCGCCAGATGCCGGAGACGGACCTCCGGCGCCAGATGATCAGCATCCAAACCAAGCTGCTGCGGCTGCCGCCGGCCACAGCCCTCTACCCCGGCCACGGCCCCGCAACCAGCCTGGAGCGCGAGTGGGCCCAGAACCCTATCTTCGGAGGCGTGCGGGCCAGGGCCTAGGGAGTTCGGACCCCTCGCCCCTGCAGGGGGAGGCTGCCACTGCTACGACGCCGGTGCGATGAGGCTCATCAGGATCTTGGTCACGCCCGAGGATCCGTTCGAGGCTAGCGTGCCCAGGACGTGCGAGTTGCTCTTGCGCGAAAAGGTCGCGGCGAACGTGTTGCTCCCGGAGCCTGTGACCGAGATCGTCCAGTCGCCCTGGTGCAGCTTGTCCGAGTAGAACGCCTGCACCTTCGCCACGCTGTCGCGCGTCTCCCACTCCATCCCCCACGAAACCTGGCCGCTGGAGACGAAGGACGCGCCCGCGGTGAGCCGCGCTTTCGGGTAGATCGGGACGTCGAATGGAAAGCCTGGCGGCATGGAGACCTCGGCGTCCATCTGACCTGACGCCCTGGCGAGAGGCGAAGGCTCCGCGCTACGCGTTGCGGACGGCGAGGCGCCCGCGCTCCCACCCCCACTCGTGCAACCGGTGAGGAGGACCAGCCCCGCGAGCGCGACGAGCCGAAAACTCATCCGACAACCATCGCGGGTCGAACCATGCGCCCCCGAACCGTAGCCCCATTCGCGACCGACTCTCCTCGCAGGTAGACATCTCTGATCGCGAAATCGAAGTCCATGCCCTCGAGCGCGCCATGTCGCTGCCGTGAACGCATCTGGTCCGGGTGGACGCGCGTCTTTCCCTTGGGGTCGACGATCACGAGGTCGGCGTCGAAGCCAGGCGCGATGGCGCCCTTGTGCTCTTCGAGGCCCACAAGGCGCGCCGGTGCTTCGCTCACCCAGCGCGGCGCAGTCCAGACGTCACCCAGGTCCTTGGCGATCTGCAGGCAGCTGAGGTAGAGGGTCTGCACCCCCGGGCTTCCCGCTGGCGCATCTTGGAAGGGAAGCGACTTCTCCTCATCGGAGTGGGGCGCGTGATCGGTGCTGACCATCGTGATCGCCCCGCGCTCGAGGCCATCGACCAATGCCTCGCGGTCGGCGGCTGTGCGTATCGGGGGGAGCATCTTCATCGCCGACCCGACGCGGTCGAAGTCTTCTGATGTGAGGAGCAGGAACTGAGGGCATGTCTCGAGGGTCAAGGTCGTTCCTATCCGCATCGCATCCTCGGCCGCCCGCAGGCCCAAGGCGCTGGACAGATGCGCGACATGCAGGTGGGCACCGGATTCTCTCGCCACGGCCGCGGCCGCCGAGACGGCCACTGCTTCCGCCTCGGGCGGGCGCGCTGCGAGAAGTTCCCCGTAACTCGAGATGGGTCGCCGGAACGCGGCCAGGACCGTGGGGTCCTCGGCATGGATCGCCAGGGGCAGGCCAAGACGCGCCACCGCCGGCGCCAGCCGCGCCAGCGTGCCGTAGTCCGCGGGCGGCTCCAGGTCCGGGTCGTCGGTGCCCGGCGAGTACAGGACCTGTTTGCGGCTCACGCTGAACGAGTAAGCAAGGTAAGCCTTGAAACCGATCGCGCCGGCGGCGGCCATCGCCTCGAGCTGATCTGTCGTGGTGCTCGACCGGATGAGGCCCCACAGGCCGAAGTCGACGCGTGCCTTGCTGTGCGCCATCGCTGCCTTCGACTCCAGCATGCCGGCGGTGTCGACCGCCGGGACCGTGTTCGGCATGTCGAGCACGACGGTGATCCCTCCGGCGGCAGCGGCGGCGGTCAGACTGGCAAAATCCTCTTTCTCGGGGAACCCCGGGTCGCGACTGTGGACGTGGACATCCACGCCGCCGGGCAGCACATACATTTCCGATACGTCGATCACGCTTCCTCGCACTGGAAGGCTGTGTTCCACGCGGGTGATCACTCCGTCGGTGACGTGCACGTCGGCCTGCTTGGGTCCTTCCGCCGTGTGTATCGTCCCGCCCCTGAATAGAAGCTCAGTCAAGTTGCAGGTCTTGAATTCGAAACAGCGGAGTGTAGGGAATCCCAGCCTGCCGGATGTTGTCCTCGCCGCCCTCTCCACGGTCGAGCACGACGACGAGCTGGATCACGTCAAGGCCCACCTCACGGAGCACCTGCACCGAGCGAAGCGAGTCGCCGCCCGTGGTGACGACGTCTTCGATCACGGTCACCCGTTCCCCTGGCTCGAAGCGACCTTCGAGCTGCTTCGCGGTTCCGTATCCCTTGGGCTCCTTGCGGACGAGCACGAGCGGAAGGCCAGTGTCCATCGAGACGGCTCCGCCCAGGAGCACCGCGCCGAGCTCCGGAGCCGCCAGCCGCTGCGTTTCCTTGGGAATCAGCTCCGCGATGTGGCGGCCGAGCTCCTTCAGTAGCGCAGGATCGGTCTCGAAGAGGAACTTGTCGAAGTAGCGATTGGAGCGGCGCCCCGAGCGCAGCACGAAGTCGCCTTTCAGATAAGAGGCCTTGACCAGCTCCCGCGCGAGGGCCTCCCTCCCCGCCACCACCGCCTCAATCTAAAAGATCTAGCGCGGCCTGCACGGCCGGGTTCATCCCGGCCGTAACTTTGTCTTCCTCGCCGCCAGACGCCGCGTGCCACCAAAAGGGAGGGTTTTCACAAGGGAAACCGTCGGTTCCCTTGTGCTTTCAATCTAATGGATAGAAGCAGGCTGCCCGTGGTCGTTGCCAAACGCCTCGAGTGGCGGAATCTCCTCCGCGCAATGCTCCCGAGCCCCTGGCGCCCGCCTTTGAGCGACGGGCCGCTTCAGAGCCTCAAGCCATGATTATGAGTAGTAGCGGTAAATGGTCAAAAACAAATCGTGATGGCCTCCAATGTGGCGATCGGCGTCGCCCGTGTCGTGCTGCACCTGCCGGATTCCGGATCGCTCAAATCCAAACGCCAGGTGGTCAGCGGCCTGCTCCGCCGACTCCGCCAGGAGCTCAAGGTGACCGCAGCCGAGGTTGGCGAGCTCGACCGGTGGCAGCTCGCCGAGCTGGCGATCGCCACGGTCAGCGCGGACGGCCGCCAGGCCGACAAGGTCCTCGCCGCGGCGCTGTCATTCATCGAGTCGCACAGTGACGGGGCGCGGATTACCGACGTCTCGACTGAGCTGATCCAGTTGTGAACGCCGTCCGCGAGGAGACCTCGGGCTCCCTGATCGCCGAGTTCGAAGCGGCTCTGCCCTTCAGCCTCGATCCGTTTCAGCGCGAGGCCATCGAGAAGCTCGTCCGCGGCCGCGGCGGGGTGCTCGTCAGCGCCCCCACCTCGAGCGGAAAGACGATCGTGGCTGAGTACGCGATCTTTCGTGCGCTGCGGGAAGGCGCGAAGGTCCTGTACACGACGCCTCTCAAAGCCCTGAGCAATCAGAAGTACCACGACTTCGTCCGTGCCTACGGCGAGTCGCTGGTCGGCCTGGTGACGGGCGAGAACACGATCCACGACGACGCGCCCGTCGTTGTCATGACCACCGAGATCCTGCGCAACCTGATCTACGAGGACCCCGGGCGCCTCGACCTCGTCCGTTACGTCGTGCTCGACGAAGTGCATTACATAGACGACTTCCCTCGCGGCTCTGTGTGGGAGGAGATCGTCATCCAGGCGCCGCTGACGATCAAGCTGGTCGGCCTGTCGGCAACGATCGGCAACTACCGCGAGATCGCCGACTGGATGGCCGAGAACCGCGGCGGGATGGAGACTGTGTTCCACGACGTCCGCCCGGTCGAGCTGAAGATGTGGCTCGCGATCAACAACCGGTTCTATCCCCTCTTCAAGCCAGACGGCGGCATCGACCAGCGGACCTGGAGCAAGGCGGCACAGGAAGAGGAAGCCTCGTATCGGATCGGCGGCTACCGCGGGCTGCCATCAAACGACTTGCTGCACGTGATCGAGCAGTTGCGCAGCCTCGAGATGCTGCCGGCGATCTACTTCATCTTTTCCAGGCGCGGCTGCCGCGAGGCACTGCAGCGATGCTCCTATCACGACCTCGACCTGACCACGGCGGCCGAGAAAGAGGCGATCGATCGCGTGGCCGCCGAACGCTTGCAGGGCCTCAAGGACCAGGACGAAGAGGCCCTGTTCCGCCGCATGGTCGACGCCAGGCTGCTCCGCCGCGGGTTGGCCGAGCACCACGCCGGCCTTTTGCCCTACCACAAGGAGATGGTCGAGGAGCTCTTCCAGCGCGGGCTGATCAAAGTCGTGTTCGCAACGGAGACGTTATCGTTGGGTATCAACATGCCGGCGCGCGGCGTGGTGGTTTCGTCGTTCACGAAATTCGATGGCGTCAACTTTTCCACGCTCACCACGGGAGAGCTGACGCAGCTGATGGGTCGCGCGGGACGGCGCGGAATCGACGTCATCGGGCACGGCGCGATCCTCAAAGAAGCCGACGTCGAGGTCGGCACGATCTACGAGGTGGCGATGGGCCCGACGCTTGTGGTCGAGTCCAAGTTTCTGCCGAGCTACAACATGGCCCTCAACCTCCTGCGCGTGTACACGCCGTCGGAGGCCGAGGCGCTCATGCAGCGGTCGTTCGGACAGTTCCAGAAGCGCCTCGCGGCCTCCGACGCCGGCGAGCGGCTGGCCAACGTCCGAGAACAGCTCGCGGACGCCCGCCGACTGTGGGACGACCCCGAGATCTCGATCGAGGACGTGGGGCAGTACTTCAAGATCGAGGAAAGGCGACGGGCCATCCGGATCGAGCTGAAACGGCTTCGGCGCGAGGCGGGGGCGCAGCGACGCGGCCGCGGCGGCCGCCGCACCCGAGCCATGAGCGGCCCGCAGCGCGTTTCGCATCGCCTGGAGGTCGAGGCCAAGGGGCTGCTCGACCGGCAGCGCAAGCTGAAGGTGGTCCGCTCGCCGCGGTTCGGAGATCTCGTGCAGCGATACGGCGAGATTCGCACGCTGCAGCAGGAGCTCGACCGCGGGCAGCGCGAGGCGACGGGCCAGATGGACGAGTACCCGCGCAAGCTTCGCCGGCTCTCCGCGATCCTGTCCGAAACCGGCTTTCTCAAGAGCAGCAAGCCGACCGACAAGGGACTGTTCGCCGCGCGCGTCTACGGCGAGAACACGATCCTGGTGGCCGAGGCCGTGTGGCTCGGCTGGCTCGAGGGCCTGACCCCCGAAGAGCTGTGCGCGGTGATCATCATGCTGGCCGCCGAGGACCGCGAACGAAGGGGAGACCGTCAGTCACGCGGCCCGCGCCGCTATCCGACTCCGGCTATCGCGCAGACCGCGCGCCTGGTCCGCTCGCTGTACTTCCGGTTCGCCGACATGGAGCGCGATCTCGACGAACCAAACCTGCGCGCGCCGTCGCATGACTACATCGACTTCGCTTATCACTGGTCCTCGGGCGACCCGCTGGATCGGATCCCGCTCCCCGCCAACGTGGACATCGGCGACGCGATCAAAGCGATGAAGGCGCTGTACTCGCTGCTCCGCCAACTCGAGTTCGCGCTGCGCCAGGCGAAATCGCCGTTGCTCGAGGCCGTGTCGAAGGCGGTTGCCCTGATGGAGCGCGACGTCATCAAGCGAACGTACTGATGGCCAGTGTCATCGGATAGTCCGGACGGACCGGGCATATCGATGGGCGAGGTCCCCGGATAGTCCGGACTATCCGGCATCATGGAAGCGCATGGCCAAGAAGCGACGCGTCCTGGTCACCGGAGTCGCGCGTTGGTGGGGCGCGCTAGTGGTCCAGAGGCTGGTCGAGGACCCGGACGTGGCCGAGGTCATCGGCATCGACATCCGCGAGCCACGCCACGACCTGGGCCGCGCGGACTACCTGAAGCTCGACATCCGGCACTCCTTGATCGGCAAGCTTGTCCGCGCGGTAGGGATCGACACAGTGGTGCACACGCTGACACGCATCGACTCTTTCGATATGGACCCCGCGCGCGCTCACGAGATGAACGTCATCGGTACGTTGAACTTGTTGGCGGGCTGCGCCGGGACGGGCAGCCCGGTACGCCGTTTCGTCCTCAAGTCCTCAGGTCACGTCTACGGATCGCGCTTCGACCTTCCCACCGGCCTCCGCGAAGATCACCGGCTCGACAGCAACTCGCGTCATCAGTTCGTGCGCGACATCGTCGAGGTCGAGTCTTACGTCAGCGACTTCGCGGTGCGGAACCCGAACATCACGATCCTGGCCCTGCGGTTCAGCAACAGCCTCAACCCCGATGAGCCGCAACCGCTGGCGCGCTACCTCGACCTGGAGGTGGTGCCCACTGTGATCGGTTACGACCCGCCGCTCCAGCTGATTCACCGCGACGACGCCATCGAAGCGATGGTGCTCGCGACCAAGCGCGGGCCGGGCGGGGCCTACAACATCGGACCGGCCGGAAACGAGGCGCTGTCGACCCTCCTCGATTCCGCCGGCAAGCTGCACGCGCCGTTGCTGCCACCGATGGGACTCGGCCTCGCCGCGTTCGCCATCCGCCAGGCGGGCATCGCGTTCCTGTCACCGCAACTGCTCGATCTGCTGCGCTGGGGACGCACGCTTTCTACCACCAAGGCGGCTCGCGAGCTCGGATTCCGCGCCGGCCGGGACACTCGCGCCGCTTTCGAGGACTTCATCCAGCACCGGCGCGTGCTGCGCTACGAGCCCGATCACCGGGTCTACCAGTACGAGAAAGAGCTCGAGGACTTCATCCACAGTCGGCAGGTTGCGTCCTCGAACGGAGAGAGCGAAGTCGACGGTGCCCTCGTCGAGAGCGAGCCCGAGGCTAAACCTCGCCGCCGCCCCCGTCCACCACAAGCACCTCGCCGTTCACGTAGCTAGCGGCGTCGGAGGCCAGGAACAGCACCGCTGACGCCACCTCTTCCGGAACCCCGATCCTGCCAGTCGGGTTCGCGGCCAGGACACGGTCCAGGATCGAGGGCGTGTTCCACAACACCTCAGCGAATCGGGTCTTGATCAATCCTGGCGCGACAGCGTTGACGCGGACCTTGCCGCCAAGCTCTCGCGCCAGCTGGCGCGTCATGAATATCACGGCCGCCTTGGTGATGTTGTAAACGCCAAGGCCGATTCCAGGGCGGAGTCCGCCAGTGCTCGCGATGTTGACGATCGAACCTCCCCTGGACTCCATCGATGCTTCATAGACCAGCTTGGTCAGGATGAACATCCCGCGCACGTTGACCTCGAACGTCTTGTCCCAGGCCGCAAGGTCGGCCCCCAAGACAGGCCCCATGTACGGGTTGGTGGCCGCGTTGTTGATCACTATGTCGATCCGCGAAAACCGCTCCATGACACCCTGGACGAGCCGCTCTAGGTCTTCGGGGCGCCCAGCGTGCGCGGCGATCGCGGTGACGTGCTCGGCATAGAGCGCGTTGATGCGCTCGGCCTCGGTGTCGAGATCGGCCTGCTTTCGGCTCGAGATGACGACGTGAGCTCCGTGCTCGGCCAAAGCCTCGGCGGTCGCGCTTCCGATGCCCCGGCTGGCGCCTGTGACCAGCGCGACCCGCCCGGACAGGTCGAAACGGGAGCTTGCGGGCACGGCTGATACGATAGCCGCCACTTAATCAACTTTTCGACTAGGGGTTAGATGGCGATCACCGGCAAAGCGGCCGAGGACATCCTCGAGCGCATTTTTCAGCCCACCACCAAGCCCAGCGCCCGAGACCAGGCCGAGGAAACGCTGCGGCATCCAAAGCGGCTGGTCTACGTCGCGATGTCCAACAAGAGCTTCTACTGGCGCGCCCACATCCAGAAGTTCGTCCTGGACTCGGGCCTCGTCCCGGTCAGCCCGTTCATGTTGTTCGACTACTACCTCATGCACACGGTCGACAAGGACGTGGTGCGCGAGGCGATGAACAACCTACTGTCGCGGTCAGACGAGGTGTGGGTGTTCGGGAGGCTGTCGCTCGGCGTGAAGGTGCAGGTCGGAATCGCCAAGCGGCTGAACAAGTCGGTGCGCTACTTCGACATCAGCGATCTGCCGGTGGCCGTGATGCCGATCAGCGAGGAAACGGCGCAGGAAGAGCTCCGAGACTAGCGAGTAACCCGAGGGCCAGCCCCATCCCCGGCTGCGCCGGGTACTTCCCCGCAAGCGGGCAAGAGTTAGCCCAGGTTAGGCCGAGGTTCTCCGATACCACGCCGAAGGGTTGGCGAGCTCGCTCAGCCGCGGCATCGCGTCGGGACCGTCCCAGACGCGATTGAGGATCTGGATTCCATGCTGGTCGAAGACGGCGCGACAGAAAGCCTCTCCGCGCTGGTACTGCTGCAGCTTCAAGTCGAGGCCGGTCAGCTTCCAGATCAAGACTTCGAGCGCGCTCCTGCCGGAGCTTCGTTCGCGATAGGCCTGCTCCAGGCGGTCGAATCCGGGAAGCAGCTTGCGACCGAGCTGGTTCATCACCAGGTTGCTGTAGCCCTCGACCACTGACATCGTGCCCTGCACTCTGCGCATCACGCGCCACTGCGCCGGCAGCACGCCTACAAGCGCGGCGTAGCGGGCGACGGCCGGGCTCTTCTTGGTCACCGACTCGATCAACACCCTCATCGACTCTTCCATGTACTTCCGCAGCCAGGGGTGCGCGGCGAACTGCCAGGCATGCGTCATCTCGTGGAGGATCAGCCAGCGCCGCAGGTCTTCTTCCGGAAGGTTG
>WNGD01006582.1_pt1 | contig 18259 bp, 19 predicted proteins | sample 5400671 | NCBI WGS metagenome assembly WNGD01 (sample SAMN13153369, study PRJNA577476) | soil metagenome | isolation source: 40 cm soil or saprolite under grassland replicate 2 | place: USA:California | collected 2016-06-15
CACCGCGATCTCGAGATATGGCGCGCGGATCGCGATCATTTAGTCGCGGTGAAATAAGGTCGAAACGTCGGGGTCACCATTCGCACGAGCGTTTGCGGGAAGAATCCGAACCAGATGAGCCCGGCCACCAGCAATACGACCGGCAGTCGCAGGCCTGTGCCGAGATCGACAAGCTTTCCCCAGCGCTCATTGATTGTGCCCATGAACGTCGAGCGGTAAGCGCGCAACATGTAAACGGTAGAGATGACGACGCCCCAAAGGGCGAGCACCGTCGCGATTTGGAAAATGTGGAAGCGTTGCATCTCCCATCCGTTTCGAATCGCGCCGAAGAAGATCATGATCTCCGACGCGAAATTGGCGAAACCAGGAAGTCCAATCGCGGCGAACGCAGCAAAGCCGAAAGCGAGGCCGGCGAACGGCATCACCTTGGCAAGACCGCCGAGATCGTCGAACAGCAAGGTGCCGGTGCGATGGCGAATTTGACCGGCGACGGCAAAGAGCAACGCGATCGACAGGCCATGAGCAAAAATGAGTGCGGCGGCGCCAATTGTTCCGAGAATGTTGGCACTCGCGATGCCGAGAAAAATGTAGCCCATGTGCATCACGCTTGAGTAACCGAGCATCCAATCAAGCTGCTTCTGCGCGATCGTAACAAGTCCGATGAAGACAATATTGCCGAGCAAGAGAATCGCGATCAGATACATCCAGTAATGCGCGCCGTCCGGCAGCATTGGAATTGCTAAACGCAGCAAACCGTAAAGGCCGAATTTTTTTAAGACACCCGCGTGCAACATCGCCGCGGGCGCGGGCGCTGATGCGTAAGCTTCGGGCGCCCAGGAATGAAACGGAAAGAGCGAGATGAGAACACCGAAGCCGATCAACAACAAGAGATAAATGTGGCGTTGCGTCGGAGCCGCAATCGCGTGCGCAACCGCGGCCGCTTGCAATTCTCGAATGTCGAAAGTTCGCGCGGTCGTTGGAAGACTTTGGTAAAGCAAAATCAATCCGATCAGTAAAACGAAACTGCCGAGTGTAAGATAAATTGTGATTTTCCACGCGGCGGCGCTGCGATTGCCGGTCCCCCAGATTCCGATGAGAAGAAATGTCGGGATCAATGCGAGCTCGTGAAAGGCGTAAAAGAAAAATAAATCGATTGATGCGAAAGCGCCGATCGCGCCGCCAGAAATGAAAAGCAGGCAAGCGTAGAACGCGCGTTCGTTGTCGTCGATCTTACCACTGAACCAAACCGCGGCGACAGTGACAATCGTGGCGAGCAAAAGCATGAGCAGACTCAAACCATCGATGCCGAACGCGAAATGAATTCGCCAGTCCGCGGAAACAAGAAACGAGCTGACAAACTGAAAACCGGCTGCGACTCGATCGAATCGGCTGAGAACAACCAGTGTGACAAACAGATTTGAAATTGCTGCGACGAGCGCAGTCAGCCGCGCGGGCGCGCCGACGATGATTGCGATCGCGGCGATGATCGGGCAGAGAACGAGAAAGAGAAGCATCAGCGGAAAATAGTGAAGTAAATGAGCGCCACGATTCCTAACCCGAACAGAAATGCGTAGGCCTGAAGATTGCCGACCTGGAACAATCGTAACAGCGCGCCGAGGCCGAATGTGCCGCCACTTGCGCCGCGGACGGCGCCGGCGTCAATAATCCACCGATCAAAGAAAGCCGCGACGCGCGCCAACAGTTCCTGAGTCGCCCCGATCATCCACTCGTAAAATTCGTCGATGTAAAAGCGGCGTCGCACAAGATCGACATGCAATGGATCGCGCTCACGATTGCGGTAAAGCCAAACGGCGATGCCAACGCCCAAAATCAGTGCAACCAGCGCCAGCGCCGGTACGGTGGAAATAGTTTCTTTTTCATGCGGCACGACGAGAAAATTTTGCGCGACGCTCTCCAACCCGGCGATGAGTGCGAATAGGGCCAGAACGAGTAGCGGAATAATCATTACCAGCGGCGATTCTTTGCCGGTGCGGGCGGCATCGCCGCGCGGTTTTCCAAAAAAGACGGCGATCACCGCGCGCGAAACATAAAACGCCGTGAGAAATGCGGTCGTTAGGCCGATGACAAAGATCGACATGTTGCGTTCGTAGGCGAGGGCGAGGATCGCGTCTTTGCTAAAAAATCCGCTAAAGGGTGGACAACCGATCAGCGCGAGCGCGCCGACCGCGAAGGTGGCGAATGTAATTTTCAGTTTTTGGGCGAGGCCACCCATTCTCCAAATGTTCTGTTCGTGGTGAAGGCTGACAATGACTGATCCGGCTGCGAGAAAGAGGAGCGCTTTGAAGAACGCGTGAGTGAAAAGGTGAAACATCGCCGCTTCGTTGGAGGTAAGTCCAACCGCGATGAACATGTAACCGAGTTGGGAAATCGTGGAGTAAGCGAGAATTCGTTTGATGTCGGATTGCTGCGTCGCCATTACCGCGCCGAGCAATGCGGTGATGGTTCCGATCCAGGCGATGACAAGAAGCGCGGTTTGCGACGCCTGAATGAGAAACGCAACGCGGACGAGAAGGTAAACGCCCGCCGCGACCATTGTTGCGGCATGGATCAATGCCGAAACCGGCGTTGGGCCTTCCATCGCGTCCGGCAACCAGACGTGGAGCGGGAACTGCGCAGATTTGCCAACCGCGCCGCAAAAAATCAAGAGCGTGGCAACTGTGAGGTAGCCGGGGTTGCTCGTGATTTTGGAAAGATGCGCAACGATGTCGTCAAACACGACCGAACCGGTCGCCATCCAAACCATCAGGATTCCGATCATGAACCCGAAATCACCGACGCGCGTTGTCAGAAACGCTTTTTTCGCGGCATCGGCAGCGGAATCGCGCTCGAACCAATGGCCGATGAGGACATAGGAAGTGAAGCCGACCAGTTCCCAGAAGATGAACATCATCACGAAATTGCTCGCGAGCACGATCCCGAGCATGGCGAACATGAAGAGCGAGAGCGCGGCGAAGTAACGCGACTTGCCGTCGTCGTCTCGCATGTAGCCTAACGAGTAGATGTGGATGAGCGACCCGACTCCGGAAACGACCAGGAGCATCAATCTGCTCAGGTCGTCGAGAATAAAAGCAAGCGGAACATTGAAGACACCGCGGATGTCGATCCACGTTAAATCCGCGGCTGAGATGTCGTCTTTTCCAAAAATCAGACAGCTACAAACGAAACTTCCGAGAACGGCCGCGACCGAGATTGCACTGCTGATATTTTTCCAGCGACGCATGAACAAAGAAATCACCCCCGCCGAAGTCAGCGGCAGAAGCAAAACTAACCACGGAAGCAAGCTGTTGATGGTGAAGGTCAAAATTTTAAACTGGTGATGTCTTCAACATGCGTTGTTTGCCGCAAGCGAAAGAGCGCTACTACAATGGCAAGTCCGACCGCGACCTCGGCCGCGGCCACGGTGATGACAAAGAAAACAAAAACGTGTGCGTTGTAATTTGGGGCGCCGCTTGGATCGACATGAAAGCGCGAGAACGCGACCAGCGACAGATTGGCGGCGTTCAGCATCAACTCCAGGGCCATCAAAATGATGATGACGTTACGTCGCACCATCACGCCGGCGAACCCGATCGTGAACAAAATGCCGCTGACAATGAGGTAATCGCCCAGCGTAACCATGTTAGCGGCTTTCGCGTCGGCTCAGCATCACGGCGCCGATGGTTGCTACTAAAATGACTACGCCGATGATTTGGAAAGGCAGATTGTAATTGTCGAAAAGCAAGAGACCGATTCGGTGGACATCGTCCGTTGTCGATCTTGCCAGCGGTGGAAAGGTTTGCTTCGCGACGCTAAGCCTGCCGACCACAGCGAAAATTTGGACCATTAGGGCAAGCGCAACCGCCAAACCGCCGCCGGACGCGACCCAGTTAATTTTTCTCAACTGTTCAGCCCGCAAATCAAGCAGCATGATAATGAAAAGAAACAGCACCATGATCGCTCCCGCGTAGACGAGGACTTGGATGATGCCGATGAAGTAGGCGTCGAGCGACATGAACAGCGCAGCCAGCGCCAAAAACGAAACAACCAGACTGAGCGCGCTCGCGACTGGATTGCGGTTGATGATGACGGCCGCGCCGAACACGAGCATCAGCAAAGCAAAAATCCAAAACAGGAATGCTGACATATCACGATGTCGATCTTGCGATTACTTTTGCTCGTTCCATTTCAAAACGACTCCGTGCATCACGCCGCCGATCTCGAGTAGTTTGTCTTTGTGATGCATCATCTCTTCGCGCGTGAAGCCGGTAATGGCGTAATCTTTCCGCAAATAAATCGCCTGCTCCGGACAAACCTCTTCACACATGCCGCAGAAAATGCAGCGCACCATGTCAATATCGAATTCCTCGGGATATTTCTCCACTTTGGCGAAACGATCGTTCTTTGAAATTTCGCCGGGAATAATTTTGATCGCGCGCGGCGGACAAATGAATTCACAAAGCTGACAGGCGACACAGCGAACGCGACCGTCGGTGTCGCGCACGAGCGCGGGCGCGCCGCGGTAATGCTCGGGCAAGTTGGAGTCCCACTTCTCCTCCGGGTATTCCATCGTCACTTTCGTCCGGCGAAAAATCATGTTTTTGAAATGCTTGATCGTGATCAGCAAGCCGGCCGCGATCGTGGGCAAAAACATTCGCTCGCGCCAATTCAGATTCGGTCGTGGAACGGTGATCGCCATGATCAGAAGCCCGAACGACGAATGACGAATGACGAATGAATGACCGAGCACAAACGCGACGTGGCCTCATTGCGACAAAGTGCTCTTCGGGCTTCGTCATTAGGATTTCCTTCGGGCTTCGTCATTAGGGTTTCGTCATTCATTGGGGAGATACGCGAGAATGATCGCGACTATAAAAATATTGACGAGCGCGATTTCAAAAAAGAAAAGCCAGCCCAGACGCATGAGTTGGTCCCAGCGAAAGCGCGGCAATGTCCAGCGCACCCACATGAACAAAAAGATTAGTGCGGCAACTTTAGCGAAGAAGACCGCGATGTTGATCAAACCAAAAATCCAACCGTGCGAGCCATCAGGAATTCCTGGAAAATGCCAACCACCAAGGAACAGCGTCGTAATGATTCCCGAGCCAGTGATCATGGCGATGTATTCCCCGAGAAAAAATAAACCGAACTTCATTGACGCATATTCGGTGTGGTAACCGCCGGCAAGCTCCTGTTCGGCTTCGGGCAAATCGAATGGGAGCCGGTTCGTTTCCGCGAGGACAGCTATCATGAAGACGAGGAAGGAAATGAACATCGGAATAGCGAGCAGCCATTTTCCGAGATTCGTCCAGTCGCCGGCAAATGGCGCGATCAACCAGCCGTGTTCGATTTGATATTGCACAACACTCGTTAGGCGGAGATTTCCAACGAGCAGGAAAATTGGAATGACCGCGAGGCCGAGCGAAAGCTCATAGGAAATCATTTGGGAACTGGAACGCACGCCGCCGAGAAACGGATACTTGGAATTGGACGCCCACCCGCCGAGAACGATTCCATAGACACCGAGTGAGGCGATGGCGAATACAAACAAAATCCCGACGTTGATATCGGCGATGACCATCGGCACGCCGAACAACGTGCTGCCAAATGGAACGACCGCGATAGTGATGACCGCTGGGACCATTGCAAGACATGGCGCGAGCCAGTAGTAAAGTTTGTTTACGTGCGCCGGCGTGAATTGCTCTTTCAGCAAAAATTTTCCAGCGTCCGCAATTGGTTGCAGTAGACCGGCAGGACCGACGCGATTTGGTCCGAGTCGGTCCTGAATCAAGGCGCTGACGCGACGCTCCGCGTAGACTGCGTAATTCATTAGTCCAAGCACGAGCACGAGAAGGCAGACGATTTTAAGCAACGACGTGCCGATAAAAAAATAATCCATTGTCGATCTTGTATTAGCGCCCGGGCGGCCGCTTCTTCTCCGCTTCTTCGATGTCCTCGGCTTTCGGATCGACCGGTGGTCGAGGCGATTTGCTTTTCTCAATCACATCCACGCCGAGGTCACCGATTTTACTTAGATTAAAGCCGGCGAACGGCGGGATCTCTGCGCTCATTTGCCGAAACACATCTTCGATCGTGTAAATGCCGTTGCTGCCGCCAAGGGCCTGGAGCAGATCGCGTAAAATCTCCCAATCGTCGCGTGCATTTCCGGGAGGGCGCACCGCGCGATTCAATCGTTGCAGGCGCCCGTCGCCGTTGATCATCGAGCCGCGTTTTTCGGCAAACCCCGAAGCGGGCAGGAGAACAGTCGCGTGTTCGTTGGCGGCGTTCGACAAAATGTCCATCGCAACAAACGCCGGCATATTCGTTAGTTGTTCGGCCGAAATTCCGAGCTTGATTGGATTTTCACTGAGCGCGAGGAGCACTCTGATTTCCCCGGATTTGGCTGCTTTGGCGATCGCAGAAAGTTTTGCACCTGGTTTTTCGTCCAGTCTCAGAATCAAGCGGGCGCCGGTCGCATTCGGGTTTCGGTCTTTGCTCAGCAAAATGTCGTCGCCCTCGCCGAAGCGCGGCACGATGTCGATGTAACGGACGCCAAGCAGCTCCGCGATTTTACGTGTGAGCCAAAGTTCTTCGTTGGTCATTCGGCCAGACGCGATGATCGCGATGTTTGCGCCGCTGAATTCCCTAAGCTGCAGGGCAGCGTGCGCGATCGCCTTCTTCCAATCAACCGGCAATAGTTCCTTGCCATCAAGAATCTGCGGCTCGAGTATGCGGTTCTCCGCTTCGAGATATTTGAAGTTCAATCGACCGTAATCACACATCCAGCACGAATTGACGTGATCGTTCTCGCGCGGCGTTTGTCGATAAACGATGTCCTCGCGCGTGCCGATGAGGGTGTTGCAGCCGGTGGCGCAACTGGTGCAAATGCTTTTCGTTTCTTTTAGAAACCAGACGCGCATTTTGAAACGGAAATCGGTGGAAGTAAGTGCGCCGACCGGACAAAGATCGACCGTGTTCAGTGAGTAATTGTTCTCGAGACGCTTGCCCGGATGGGCGGTGAGGACCGTGTGACTGCCGCGGTCAACAAAACCGAGCACATCGTCCTTGGCAATCTCGTTGCAAAAACGAACGCAACGCGAACAAAGAATGCAGCGCTCGTCATCGAGCGTAACACGCGGGCCAAGCTGCACCGCTTTTGGCTTTTTCACTTTGTTTTCGAGAAAACGCGAGCCAGCCGCGCCATATTCCACACTGAATTCCTGAAGCTCGCATTCGCCGGCTTGATCGCAGATCGGACAGTCGAGCGGATGATTGATGCCATCCAATTGATGATCGGTTTCCCGTCGGCGCCGAGCTCGGGTTTGCGATCGGGACCGATTCGCGGCATGCCCATTTCGATCAAACACATGCGGCAATTACCAGGCGAGCTGAGTTTTTTGTGATAGCAGTAGCGCGGCACGTAAGCACCGGCCTGGGCGCAGGCTTCGATGACGCGCGTGCCTTTCGGAAATTGATGCCACACGCCGTCGATCTGGACGTTGAACATCGGCGTGGTTAAATCAGGCATATCTAAGGAGAGCAGGAAGACATTTACGAATCAGGAACGCAGAAAAACAGGAAATTCATTGATGCAAATCCACGCCGGAGTCAGCTGGCGCACGCTCACGGCAGAACCGCTTGATCGTCAAAGGAGCCGTCGCAAAATTAAGAAGCAAACCATCTTGGACATTCGTCGCTTTCAGATAACTTCGGCCGACCGCGAAGTGAACATCCTGCAGTTCACTAATAGCTTTTAGTTCGACGATGATCTTTCCTTCGACGAGAAAATCGAGACGATGTTCGCCGATCTGATGATCGCGATAGAATAGCGGCACTGCGAGCGCCTCTTCGTATATCGATTCAAGAAAGCCAGGGCCTAACTCGCGATGCACTCGGATTGCAGCGGCAATAACCTGTTCGGTAATTTCTGAGTGCCTTAGAATTCTTCCTACTTTCCTGCTTTCCTCATTCATTTTGTTAGATTACCGCGTCGGCACCGGCTTTTTCCCAGCCGGGATCGTGGGCGAGGGGACTGGTTGGAATTTGTTCGCGCTCGGTCAATTCCTTCGGGGTGCATTCCGGTGGAAGCGGCGGTGGAAAGGATTTGCGAGCGTGAGCGGCAAATTCCTCTGGAAATTTTTCGACGAAACTCTGGGTCGGCCAGGCACAAGCCTCGCCGAAGGCGCAAATAGTTCGCCCGGCGATATTGTCGCCAATTGTCTTAAGAGTAGGCGGATCTTCCGTAACTCCGCCGCCGTTCAGCATGCGCTCAGTAATTTTTTTCATCCAAAGCGCACCTTCCCGGCAAGGCGTGCATTGCCCGCACGATTCGTGGGCATAAAATTCGTTGATGTTGTTGAGCGCCCAAACCATATCGCGTGAATCGTCGAGCACGATCACGCCACCCGATCCGGCCATCGATCCCGCCGCCGCGAGGGAATCAAAATCCATCGGCAGTTCGTCGATCGACATCTCGACCTCAATTGTCGCTCCATCCGGCTGTTTCTGTTTGATTTTGAAGCGCTCATCTGCGCGCAAAACCTTGGCCGAGCTGCCTCCCGGAATTACGGCTTTTAATTGTCGGCCCCATTTCAGTCCGCCCGCCATTTGGTAAATCAATTGCCCCATTGTCACTTTGCCGACTTCGATCTCGAAATAGCCGGGTCGCTCGACGTCGCCGCTCACGCAAACGATGCGTGTGCCGGTATTGTTCGATCGGCCAAGCTGCGCGTACTTCGCGCCGCCCATGGCGATGATGTGTTTCACCGCGCAAAGCGTCTCCACGTTGTTCACGATCGTCGGGCACATATAAAGCCCGAGCACGGCGGGAAAGTAGGGCGGCTTGATCCGGGGATACGCGCGCTTGCCTTCAAGCGATTCGATCAGGCCGGTTTCTTCGCCGCAAATGTACGCGCCCGCCCCCCGATGAATGTAAACATCGACATCGAACCCGGAGCCGAGAATGTTTTTGCCGAGAAAGTTGTGCTCGCGCGCTTCTTCGATGGCACCCTCCAGGATCTTCGCACCTTCCGGAAACTCGCCTCTTATATATGTGTACGCCGTCCGGGCGTTGAGGGCGAAACAGGAGATAGCGATCCCTTCCAGCAACTGGTGCGGATCCTCATGGATGATGTAGCGGTCCTTAAACGTCCCCGGCTCCGATTCGTCCGCGTTGCAAATTAGATAGACCGGCTTCCTCTCGTCAGGCTTGATGAAACTCCATTTCACGCCACAAGGAAATCCGGCGCCGCCACGTCCCCGCAAACCCGATGTCTTCACTTCGTTTACGATGTCGACGCGCGACATTTTGACGGCTTTACGCAAATCTTCATAACCGCCGTCATCCAAATAGGTCTTAATGTCGGTTTTCCAATTTTTGCGCCCGATGTTTTTGAAAATGATCCGGTGCTCGAGCGGATGCGGCTCCGGCCGATTCACGATTCTCGATTCACGATTCACGATAAGATCGACAACTGAACTTGGGTCGACATTCTGGCGTAGCTCGTCATTGATCATGCAAACCGGCGCCGTGCCACAGCTCGCCAAACATTCGACAAACTCGATGCTGTAATTTCCATCAGGGCTCATCGAAATCGGCGTGTGTCCCGCGCCTGCGGGATCGATCTTTCGCTGAATGCCGGTGGCCGCGCACAGGTTTTCCATCACCTGATAACCTCCAGCCATCGCGCAACTGAGCGTGCGGCAAACGCGGATGTGCGTTTTCCCTGCGCGCTTCTCTCGCAACATCGGATAAAACGTGACCAGCTCGAGAATGTTGATCGGCTGAAGTCCAAGCTTGGTTGCAATCCAGGTCACCGCTTCATCGTTAATGAAATCGAAATGTTCCTGCCAAAGATGCAGCAATGGCAGCGCCGCGCTTCGTTTTTTATCGGCCGGATAATGGCCGATAGCTTCATCCATTTTTCGCTCCAACTCGGCGGGAACGCGTGTGCTCGTCGAGTTCACGGGCGAAAGGATTAGTCAGTTAACGTGCTCTGCTTTTCTGTGACCTTGTCGTCTTTGAAAACGATCGTCACCGTGTCCTGGCCCTGCCGGTAAACGTAAGTCGTCTTTTTCATGATGACGAAATCCTTGTTGTCGAGTTCGGTCGGCGGTCCAAGAATCGATTCCACCTGTTTCTTCGACATTCCCTCGGCCACTTCGTCGACGTTGGCTTTGGTGATGCGCTTGCCGACGCACGAAAGCTCAAGCACGAGTACGAGCACGAGCACGAATCGAGAAATAAATCGTAAAATCGGCATATTCATCTGTCGCATTCGCCCATGACAAAGTCCAGACTTCCGAGCACAGCGGGAACGTCGCTCACCATGCAGCCCGGAAGTAATTCCGGCAATATGCTCAAGTTCACAAACGATGGCGCGCGGATTTTGAGACGATGCGGGACGCCGCCGCCTTTGCTGTTGATGTAAAAACCGAGCTCACCCTTCGGATTTTCAGCCGCGAAATAAATTTCTCCCGGTGGCGCATCGAGACCTTCCGTCACGACAATAAAATGGTGAATCAGTTCCTCCATTTTTGTCATCACGTGCGATTTCGGAGGCGTTACATTTTTCCAATCGGCCACGTTGATAGGACCGATCGGCAACCTTTCAATCACTTGCCGCAAAATTTTTACGCTTTGCCGCATCTCCTCGATCCGCACCAGGTAGCGATCGTAGCAATCGCCCGCGCTTCCGATTACCACTTCGAAATCGTATTGTTCGTAATCGAGATAAGGATGTTTGCGCCGCAAATCGTGTTCAACACCGCTGCCGCGCAAAATTGGACCTGAGAGTGCGTAAGCGACCGCACGCTCTTTGGAGATGACGCCGATATCTTTCGTTCGATCGACAAAGATGCGGTTCCGCGTCAGCAATTTGTCCATCTCGTCCAACGCCGGGCCGAACCGATCGAGAAAGTCGCGCAGCATCGGCAGGAATTTCTCCGGGAGATCTCGAATTTGTCCGCCGACACGGGTGTAGGAAGTCGTGAAGCGCGCGCCGCTAAGCAACTCGCTCAGGTCGTAAATTTTTTCGCGCTGCGTGAACGAGTAGAGAAACACCGTCATCGCGCCGAGATCGAGCGCCATCGCGCCGAGTCCCATTAGATGCGATGAGATCCGGGAAAGCTCGCAGCAAATGACACGGATCGCTTTGCCGCGCGCTGGAATTTCCCAGCCCATCAATTTTTCGACCGCCATCGCGTAGGCCACGTTATTCGCCAGCGGCGCGAGATAATCCAGCCGGTCGGTGTAAGGCACGAACTGGTTGTATTGCATGTTCTCGGCGATTTTTTCGTCGCCGCGATGCAAAAATCCGACGTCCGGCATCGCTTTGGTGATGATCTCGCCATCCAGTTCGAGCACGAGTCGCAACACACCATGCGTCGCCGGGTGCGACGGGCCCATGTTGAGAATCATTTTCTCGCCGATGTCGTGATCGGCTTCGCGCAGCTTCGCTTCTTCGGCGGCGACTCGCGTCACGGGATCGGGTGATTCAATTTCGCGAACGGTGAATGCCATAGATCGACAATCCCGAAATAATCGGGACTCGCGAACTGTTTTTTCGGAAGTTCTACTCGCGCGCACTGGGAAGCGCGATTAACTAGGAAAACGAGATGAAAAGAGTCGCACTTTTATTTGCAGGACAGGGGGCGCAGGTCGTCGGTATGGGAAAAGGTCTGGCCGAACAATTTCCCGCTGCGGCCGATTTATTTCGGCGGGCCGACGAAATTCTTCGCCGAAAATTGAGCGACATCGCGTGGAACGGCCCGATCGAGGAGTTGACCAAGACTTCGAATTGTCAACCGGCATTGTTTGTCCATGGACTCGCGTGCCTGTCGATCTTGCGTGAATTGGCCGGGAATTTTCCGATTGGCGGCGCGGCCGGCTTGTCGTTAGGCGAAATGACGGCGCACGCTGCGGCTGGAACTTTCGATTTCGAGAACGGCCTCAAGCTCGTCCAAAAACGCGGCGAATTTATGGATGAAGCCTGCGCGACGACAATTGGCGGAATGGCGGCGATGATCGGCGGATTGGAGAACGACGTTCGCCAGCTCGCCGCCGATGAGGATGTCGATGTTGCCAACATCAATGCGCTGGGACAGATCGTTATTTCCGGTGACCTGGCGAAGGTGGAAGCGGCGGTTGGTGTCGCGAAGGAATATGGCATTCGCCGCGCGACGATGCTGAACGTGGCCGGCGCGTATCATTCGCGCTTGATGCAAAGTGCTTACGAAAAACTCGGCGGAGCGCTTCTTCACGTTGTAGTGAAGCCGCCACGTTTTCCTGTGATTAGCAATGTGACCGGCAGGGAAGTGGCAACGCCGGCTGAAATTCGTCGGACGCTGCAGGATCAAGTCACCAGCCCAGTCCGCTGGGTCGATTGCATGGAACGACTCGTCGATCGCGGCTGCGATTTGTTTATCGAGCTAGGGCCGGGTGGCGTGCTCGCGGGGCTGCTCAAGCGCATCCGAAAAGATGTCGACGTTATGTCGGTCAGTGACGTCGAATCAGTGCGCGCCTGTGTGCAGAAAATTTGCGACTCCAGTTAATTCGAAAACGTTTGGAAACCTGTTCGCAAAGCACGGGTTGCGGCAAAGGTGACGGATGCGACAGGATCGACAATTCGGTTCGCGCACCGTAATTTTCCTACGTGAATTTATCCGAGCGTGTGGATTCAGAATTGAAGGCGGCGATGCGCGAGAAAAACGCCGTTAAGTTGGGTGTTCTGCGCATGCTCAAATCCGCGCTCAGTTATGCGATGATCGAAAAGTCAGGCGCGCAGAGCGAATTGAGTGACGCCGATGCGGCCCAGGTGATTCGGAAACAGGTCAAGCAACGTCAGGATTCGATCGAAAGTTTTGAAAAAGGCGGGCGTCCAGAGCTGGCCGCGAAAGAAAAAGAGGAATTATCGATCTTACAATCGTATTTACCGCAAGCGATGAGCGCTGACGAAATTTCAAAAGTGGTGCGCGAAACGATTGCCGAAGCTGGCGCCAGTTCCAAAGCGCAGATGGGCGCGGTGATGAAAGCGTTGCAGGCCAAAGTGGCCGGACGCGCCGACGGCAAGACGCTCAGCGCCGAAGTTCAGAAGCAGTTGGGCTCGTGATTCGTGAATCGGTTTGACGATTTGACGATTTAACGATTTAACGATTTCTCCATGCTTACCGCCATCATCGTCGCCGCCGGCAGCAGCGAACGAATGGGATTCGACAAATTGTTTGCGCTGGTGAGCGGCAAGCCGATCATTGCTCATACGATCGCTGCGTTCGAGCGCACGAGTTGTGTCGAAGAAATTATTTTGGTCGGCCGCGCCGATGGCCTTGCCGAATTGCGAAAGATCATCGGCCAACCGACAAAGGTGAAACAGATCGTCGCCGGCGGGGCAAAACGGAGCGATTCGGTGCGTGCCGGACTAGATCACTCAAATCCAAAATCCGATTTCGTCGCCGTGCACGACGCCGCGCGGCCGATGATAACGCCGGAAAAAATCACGCGTGTCTTTGAAATTTGCCGGACAACCGGCGGGGCGGCCGCGCTCGCCGAGCCGATCAATGACACCCTCAAACGCGCCGATGTCGATCTTGCCGTCAAGGAATCAGTCGATCGCAACGGCGTTTACGCCATGCAAACGCCGCAGGTTTTTGCGAGAAAATTGCTGGAAGAAGCTTATCGCGTCGTCGCAAAAAAGAATGTCTCAGTGACCGACGAAGTTTCAGCGGTCGAACTTCTCGGCCACAAAGTCGTCCTCGTCCCGAATCACGACTTCAATTTCAAAATCACTTATCCGCGCGACCTGCCCCTCGCCGAATTTGTTTTACAGCAACGCGCATCACTTCCGCCGAGCTAGGTCAGCATCGGGTCGATCGGGACGAGGGGCCGGATAAGCTCGACGACAGCGGGGACATCTTTGGTTTTAAATGGGTGGCCGTGGCGCTTAAGCTTCGTGTTTCCTAATTCGCTGACCCGGAGAATTTTTCCATGTTTCCAAATCCAGGCGTCGGAATTGTAAGGACCGACGCGGCGCGGATTAGTCCAGGTGTGGATCGACAGCAAGCGATCGTTGACCGCGGCGGCAATGTGCATCGGGCCGCTGTCGACGCTGATGACAAAACGCGCGACGCGGATCAGTCGGATTAACTGTAAAAGTGAAGTCTGGTTGGTGAGCTCGACGCAATTCTCAGCGACGTCGATGTTGCGGTTCGTTTTTCCAACGACGACCACGCGGGTTGGCGCGAACGCGCGGCAAATTTCCTCGATCACGCGGTTGGTCAATGATTTGCCGTTTCCGCGCGCGAACGGGTGCAGCAAAATAAATGGCGGAAACTCGTCGAACCGTGGCAGCGTATCACCCGTTGGTAGTGGACAGCGCAACGCGTCGCCAATTTGAGCGCCGGCGAGCTCGGCGAGTTTGAGGTACCGCTCAACCGCGTGTTCGTGCCGATTCACCTTGGCGGTGCGGCTGTAAAAGAAACGCGAGCCTTCCCGGCCGTCGCTCATTCCGTAAACTTGTTTCGCGCCGCTGATCCGGGCGATAAACGCGCTCCGGAGCAGTCCCTGAAAATCGAGCGCGAGATCGGGCCGCAGTTTTCTGGTTTCTTTGAGCCACGGCATCATGCTAACCGGCGCGCCGAGTCCGCTAAATTCGCGGCGCGGAAAGACGTGGACGTGATTCACGTCGGAGTTTCCCCGCAGCAGCGGCGTGAATTCCGGATTCATCACCCAAGTGATTGTCGCTTTCGGATGGGCATCGCGAATCGCGGCCACTGCCGGAAGCGTGTGAACGATGTCGCCGAGCGAGCTTGGTTTGATAATCAAAATCGAATCCATGGTTTCACCACGAAGGACACGAAGGTTAATTCAGACGAGAAAAAACACACAACGGAATTCAAAATTGTTGAGCCGTCTGAAAAGTTAGACTGATTGGATATGGCTTGCTAGCCACCGGTCACTTGTTACTTACCTTCCGATGGCGAGGCGTTCCGCTAGCAAACGGGGCAGGCCGGCGTCGATGATTTTTTTCTGCGCGGTCGCGAGATCGTATTTTACCCGCCGTTGTTCGACCACCGCACCGTCGATGTGATAGATGCAATACGCGGCACGCCAATCAGCATCGCGCGGCTGGCCGACGCTACCGGTGTTGATAAAATATTTTTTGCTCAAATCGATGCGCAACTTGTCGATTCTTTGACGTTGCACGCCTTCATCGCGAACGAAAGCCATCGGCACATGGGTGTGGCCAAAAAAGCAAACGCTTGTGTGCTGATAGGTGAAGCTCGCAGCGGCATCGAGGTTGTTGAAGACGTAACCCCATTGCTCGGGCGTATCGAGGGTCGCATGGACGATCGTGAAATCGCGCACTAGTCGCTGCAATTTCAGCGCGCGGAGCCACTCCTTGTCCGCGTCGGTCATATTATCGCGCGTCCATTGAATCGCGGCCTCGGCCATTTCGTTGAAATCGCGGGACGATTCGACGAGCGACGCCTGCTCGTCGTGATTGCCTTTGACGATCGGACAATCCATTTGGCGGATGCGCTCGACGCATTCGTGCGGGTTTGCGTTGTAACCGACAACGTCGCCGAGACAAACGAAATCGGTGCATTTATTTTCGCGCGCGTCGGCGAGCACGGCCTCGAGCGCTTCGAGATTGGCGTGAATGTCACTGAAAATAGCGAAGCGCATGGACGACACGTTAAAAGAGTTACCAAGGTTACAAAGCTAAAACGGGCGATCAATCTATCGACGATGTAACAATGTGACGATTCTAGTGTTTTAACATTCCCCTCAGGGAATCCGTTGGTCCAGTGGGAGGTTCAGTTTATCTTCGAGGAACTTGAGGCGCTTGATCAAAGTCGGTAGACGTTCCTTTTCACCTTCGTCGTAAAGCGCTCGTAAACGCTCGTAAGCTTCACGTTCGCGCCCTTCGCATTGCGAAAGCTCGTATGCCGAAAACCGTTTGTCGTAACTTGGCGCGCCCGGCAACACGGCCGCTTTCGCGAAAAATTCCGAGGCGCGGACGTGATCCCCAAATTTGTCGCGATAAAGTCGGGCGAGCGCTTCGTAGAGCTGCGGTTTGTCGGGATTATTTTTGATTCCGCGCTCGAGGAAATCTTTCCCGAGCGCGAAATATTCGCGTTGCGCTTTCACTCGCAGCGCGAGCCGCGACTGTGACGTGTCGTTCATTGCTGCGGCGCTGGCATTCCAGGCCATATGCCAGGCGGCCATGTCCCAAAACAGCGGGACGTGCGGCTGTAAAGTTGTGACTTGCCGAAACAGAAACAGGACGCGTCCCCATTCGGTTCGTTCCCAAGCCACGTGCGCGTCGATGAAGAGGAAATCCGCCAGCACCGCGCGGAACCCGCTGAGCGCGGCGACGAACCCGAGCTGACCGATTTTTTCGCGCAGATCGAGATTTACGATATCGGCAAACTGCAATTGACGATGTTGGAGCGAGAGCGCATGCTCGGCCGGAAGTTTCATCACCCCAAACGCGAGAAGCATTGCGAGCGCGAAGAGAAGGCGACTCATAATTCTTTGCCGTAAAAAACGAACGTCGCCGCCAATGTGTAGATGACGGTGTAAAAAATTCCAAGCAGGGCTGTTTTGGCGAGCAACGCGAGCGGGATCGCGACACCGGCGACAATCTCGTCGACTAGATTGAAGGCCTGAAGATCAGGAAAGATCAGCGCGACGAGCGCGAGAAAGACGCGCGCAAGCCAGCCGGCGCTTTGTTGCTCCAGCCAGTATTCGCGCGCGGTCGCCTGGAGATGGCCGATGAAATAGACGAACACCATCACCACGACCGTGAAAATATTTGTGGTCGCGAACGTTGATACAAACAGCGTCAAAGCCGCGAGCAAGCATGCCTTCAGATAAATGACCGCGACTCCCGCAAGGATGTCGATGTTGAATCCCGCGGCGCGGACTGCGTTCAAAGCGTCATCCACCTGTTCGCGTGGCGCGCCGCTCATTTGGCGCAACGTTTCGTTCAGCACAGTTTGTTCGCGCACGTAAAGAACCACGACGAACAACACGCTCATCAGAGCGACGCTGATCGCCAGCAAAAGAAGGACGCCGAGAAGTTTGCCGAGCAAATATTCGAAACGCGGCACCGGTTTTGCCAAAATCGTGTAAACAGTCCGGTCTTCGATGTCTTGCGGGATCAGGCGTGCCGTTGCAACGATGGCGAGGAGCGAACTGAAGATCGATATCGCACCAAGCGAGACGTCCTTCAGGATTTGGAATTCTTGCTGAAAGCTGAGCCGCGCCATGAAAACGGAACTGCCGATCAGGACCAGCGCGAATATGAGGAGAACGTAGAAAACCTTTTGGCGCGTTAACTCGGTCAACGTATTCGTAGTGATCGCGAAAATCCGCGCTGGCGAGAACGCGGAATGCCGACCAACGTTCGCAGCTGCGTCGCTCATTGCCGCGAGCGATCCGAAGTCGCGTCTAGAAAGAGTCGCTCCAGCGTGGTCGTCGATCTTCGGCGCTCGATCAATTTGGCGTTGGAATTGGCGGCAAGTTTTTCGATTTCTTTCACGAGCGCATCGGACGCGTTTTCCAAAACGAGCTCGCTCCAGTTTTCAATCGCGATCAACTCTTCGAGCCGCCCTTCGCGAACCAGAGTGCCGCGCGCGAGGATTCCGACGCGATCGCAGATTTCCTGCACTTGGGTCAGCAAATGCGAGGACAAGAGCACGCTGACGCCGCGCTGTTTAAGCTCGACAATGATACTGCGGATGTCGCGCGAGCCGGCGGGATCCACGCCGGCGGTTGGTTCATCGAGCACGACCAGCTTCGGTTCGTTAATGAGCGCTTGAGCGAGACCAACCCGTTGCAGCATTCCTTTCGAGTACGTGCTTAATCGTTGATCACGCGCTTTTGTTAGGCCGACAAGCTCGAGCAATTCACGAACGCGATCTTTCAGCCGTGAACCGTTCAGCCGGCAAAGTTTGCCAAAAAATCGCAGCGTTTCTTCGCCGGTGAGAAATTTATAAAAATAAGGATTCTCCGGCAGAAAGCCGACGGCTTCCCGGCTTTCCACCAGCGAACTGTCGCGCCCAAAGATTTTTGTTCGTCCGCGCGTCGGCGAAACGAGGCCGAGAATAATTTTTAGCGTGGTGCTTTTGCCCGAGCCATTGGGTCCGAGCAGTCCGTAAACTTCGCCTGGTTCGACGAGGAGATTGAGATCGCGCACGGCCACGATTGATTGGCGATGAAAGGGGACCGGAAAAACTTTCGTCAGTCCCTCGACCGTGA
>WNGD01006583.1_pt1 | contig 18253 bp, 16 predicted proteins | sample 5400671 | NCBI WGS metagenome assembly WNGD01 (sample SAMN13153369, study PRJNA577476) | soil metagenome | isolation source: 40 cm soil or saprolite under grassland replicate 2 | place: USA:California | collected 2016-06-15
GACGAAGCGGAGAAGAAGGTCGTGGGCGCGGGGGGCAAGTATCTTGCCGGCCGACCGGAGCCGGCGGCTCCTGGCGCCAGCGCGCACTCCTACTACGAGGCCAAGTACAAGGATCCGCTCGGCATCGTGTTCGACCTCACCCATACCGGCTGGGTCGGCGCCGTGAAGGACGTGGTGGCCGCGAAGAATTGAGGTCGCGCGAGACGCGCACATTCTCGAGGCAGGCTCGGTCTGCTCCCCTCCCCCTCGGCGCTGACGAAGAAGGCGTTTTCTTCGCTAATCGCCGAATCAATTCATCGGCCGCCGATTTGTTGAGCCGCGCGCGCAAAAAAGAGCGAAATGAAAAACGTCACGCCTGACTTTATTGCGAAAATAACCTTGTATCCTTCGGACAAGGGTGGGCGTCAGCACCCGATTGTAGGGGAATGGTTCGGATGTCCCTGCAAGTTTGACCCCCAAGACTTCAGTGCTTGGGACTGCCGAATACTAACCCGAGGGGAGCACTTTTTGCCCGGCGAGACCAAGCAATTCGGAGTGGTGTTCTTGAGCCCAGAAGCCGCACCTATGTTCCGCAAAGTCAGTAGGTCTTACCTTTGGGAAGGCCACATCATCGGCGAAGCGGCGGCCCAATCGTAAGGTGTGGTCGTACTTGTCAAGTATACAATTCCCCTTGTGGGGAGGGGTTGGGGGTGGGGGTCGGGCGAGATGCATGGGTAGTGACGCACGCGCCACCCCCCTCCCCAACCCTCCCCCAGCCGGCTGCGGGCTTGCCCGCTTCCGGCGAATCTTAAAAATGACCAAACCCGGCAGGCCGGGTTTGGTTGGGGGAGGGAGCGCACCGAGTTCGTTGCGCGCTCCATGATTCCAAGATGGATAACACCTCCAACCGCGTGATCGTCGTCGGCGCCGGACCGGTGGGACTTTGTCTGTCGCTCGCATTGGCGCAAGCGGGCGTGCAAGTCTGCCTGATCGAAGCGCTGGGCGAGGACAATTTCCTCGAACAGGTGCCGCGCGCGGGAACGAACCATCCCGCGACCTTGGAACTGCTCGAGCGCATCGGCCTCTACGACAAGCTCGAGCCGCGCGGCATCATCGCGCCGCTGGTCCATTACTGGGACCGCCGAGAGAACCGGCTGATCGCCGAATTCGATCACGGCCTTCTCAGGGACGACACACGCTTTCCCTACGTGCTGCAATGCGAGCGCATCAAGATCGTCGAGGAAGGGCTCAGGCTGGCCAAGGCGCATCCCAATATCGAGCTTCGCCTCTCGACCACGTTCACGGCATTCACCCAAGGCAGCGACGGCGTGACGGCATGGGCAACCAATCCGGCGGGCGAGACCGAATCCGTCAGCGGCGCCTATCTGGTCAGCGCCGAAGGCGCGCGCAGCATCGTCCGCAAGGACCTCGACATCGAGTTCGAAGGATTCACCTATCCCGATCGCACCTTGAACATCGAGGTCGCCTACGATTTCCGAAGACACGGCTATACCGAGCGCAACTACATCTCCGATCCGGACGAATGGTCGAACCTGTTTCACTGGAAGGGTCCGCCTGACCGCTGGCGCATTCACTTTCCCGCCGAATCCGACGCGCAGGAGGCGGCGCTCACGCGTCCCGACGCGTTGCAGGCGCGGCTGCAGCGTTTCCTGCCGACGGGACGAGAGTTCGATATCGTCGGCAGCAACCTCTACGTCGTGCACCAGCGGGTGGCGAAGAAGTTCCGAATCGGGCGCGCGATCCTCGCCGGCGATTGCGCGCATGTGAACAGCCCGATCGGCGCCATGGGCATGAACAGCGGCATTCATGACGCGTTCAACCTCGCGGAGAAGCTCACCAAGATCTTGCGCCGGGAGGCCGGGGAGGAGGTGCTCGACCGCTACGAGCGTCAGCGCCGGCACGTCGCGTTGCAGCACACGCAGGCGCAAACCATCCGCAACAAGCGGCTGCTGGCGGAGAAGGACCCCGCGGTGCGCAAGCGCAACCACGACGAGTTGCGCCGGACCGCGGAAGACCCGAAGCTCGCGCGTGCCTTCCTGCTGCGCAGCTCCCTGATCGAGAGCCTGCGCGAAGCCGAGCGGATTGCATGATTGGAGTCGCAAACTCGGTCTGCTCCCTCCCCCCTTGTGGGGGAGGGTTGGGGAGGGGGGTGGTGCGGTGAGATGACGATCGCGACCTGTGCGAACAATCGCGCTACCCCCACCCCCAACCCCTCCCCACAAGGGGGAGGGGAGCGCACCGGGCAAGCGGCACCGTCGTACGTCAAGCAGGAACAAAGGTGCCGTAGCACGCCTGCCATCACGCGCGTCGCGCTGGCATTGCTGACAGGCCTGCTTGCGGCAGACGTCGCCCATGCGCAGGCCGACGCGCGCTGGCCCGAGCGCCCGATCCGGTTCATCGTGCCGTTCACCGCCGGCAGCAGCTCCGATACCGTCGCGCGGCTGGTGGCGCAGAAGCTCGCCGAGCGCTTGGGCCAGCCGCTCGTGGTCGAAAACCGCGTCGGCGGCGGGGGCAGCATCGGCAGCGGCGAGGTCGCCCACGCGGATGCCGACGGCTACACGCTCGGCCTCGCGAACACCAGCACGCACGCGGTGGCGGCGAGCTTCGCGACGCTGTCCTACGATCCGGTCAAGGATTTTGCCCCGGTATCGATGCTGGGCCATTCGCCCTTCGTGCTTGCGCTCTATCCCGGCGTGCCCGCGCAAAGCGTGCAAGAGCTGATCGCGCTCGCGCGAGCCAAGCCGCGCGCGCTCAACTACGCCTCCGCGGGTCCCGCAACGCTCGCGCACCTCTCCGGCGCGCTGTTCGAGAAGATGGCGAAGATCGAGCTCACCCACGTACCTTATCGGGGCACCGCGCAGTCGACGCTCGATCTGCTCGAAGGTCGCGTCGAGATGCAGTTCGGCACCATCCCGCCGACGCTCGCGCACATTCGCGCGGGCAAGCTGCGCGCGCTGGCGGTGACCGGCGGGGTGCGCAATCCGACGCTGCCCGACGTGCCGACCATCGCCGAATCGGGCCTTCCCGGCTACGAATGCTCGCTGTGGCAGGCGATCGTCGCGCCGGCCGCCGCATCGCCCGCCATCATCGCACGGTTGAACCGCGAGGTCGGCGCCGTTCTCGCCGATTCCGACGTGCGCGCCGCGTTCGCCAAGCACGGCGTGGAACCGCAAGCGAGCTCGCCGGCGGCGCTGGGCGCGCGCATCCGCGCCGACGTGCAGAAGTGGCGCGACGTCATCACCAGCGCCGGCATTCGCGAGAATTGATGCCCGAGCCCCTCGCCGCAGACGGTGGCCAGTCGGCTCCTGCGTCGCTCGTGCGCCTTCAATCTGCTTTCGCGCCCGAGGTCCGGATGACCTCGGCCCATTTCTTGGTCTCGGCCGCCATGAATGCCCCGAAGTCCTTGCCGAAGGCCGCGCCCGGTTCCGAACCAAGCTCGCGGATGCGCGCGACCATGTCGGGCGCCTCGAGCGCTTTGGCGACTTCGTCGCGCAGTTTCGCGAGCACCGGCTCCGGCGTCTTCGCCGGAGCAACGAGACCGTACCAGGAGGAGGCATCGAAACCGGGAAGGCCCTGCTCGGCGACCGTGGGCACATCGGGCAGCGCCGCCGGCCGCTTCGCCCCGGCGTTGGCGAGCGCGCGCACCTTGCCCGCCGCGACTTGCGGCAACACCACCGGCATGAGGTCGAAGAACATCTGGACGTGGCCGGCGATGAGATCGTTCATCGCCGGTCCCGCGCCGCGATACGGCACGTGCACGATATCGATGTTGGCCATGCTCTTGAACAGTTCGCCGGAGAGATGATTGGTCGTACCGTTGCCGGCCGAGGCGAAATTGATTTTGCCCGGCGCTTTCTTCGCCAGCGCGATCAGCTCCTGCACGTTGTTCGCCGGCACGCCGGGATTGACGATCAACACGATGGGTGCGGTCGCAAACAGCGCGACTGGAGCGAAGTCCTTGGCCGGATCGAAGGGAAGCTTGCTATAGAGGGTCTGGTTGACGGTGAGCGGTCCGGGCGCGGTGAATAGGAGCGTATAGCCGTCCGGCTCCGCCTTGGCGACGAAATCGCTGCCGGTGTTGCCGCCGCCGCCCGAGCGGTTCTCGACGATGACTTGCTGTCCGAGATTGTCGGTGAGCTTCTGCGCCAGAATTCGCGCCATCACGTCGACCGACCCGCCCGGCGGGTATGGATTGACGATGCGAACGACGCGCTCGGGGTAGGTCTCCGCCGTCGCCTGAACGGCGAGCCCGAGCAGCAATGGCACCACGATCGAGATCAAACGCGAGACCTGGGACATCCGGTTACTTTCCACGCGCCCTCCTTCCGTGCCGACAGCCGAAACTATGTCATTTCCCCCATTGCCCGCTAGTGTCCCGATTCCGAAGTTCGCATCATTGTGCCGCAGCCTCGTTTGCGAACTTCGGAATCGAAGGACACTAGCAACTTATTGATCTAGTGTGGCTCTGGTTCAGAAGTCCGCATTTCGGACTCGCCGCAAAAATGATGCGGACTTCTGAACCGCCACACTAGTGTGGTGGATTTGAAGTTCCTACAAGTATGCAGCGAACTCGCCTAGGAACTTCAAATCCAAAACCACACTAGAATGGGTAAGTTTGCTAGTGTCCCTTTGATTCCGAAGTTCGCACGAGAGTGTGCTGCAAGGACTTGCGAACTTCGGAATCGGGACACCAGCGCATAAGTCATGCAGGGTTGGCGATACTATCGGTCGAATTGACGCATTATTCGGCAGCAAGGGGGTGCGCGGTTTCCGGCCGCGCATAACGCGTCAAATGATGCGATTCTGGTGATGCTGTGCGAGGAATGAGCCGATGAGCAAGCTGCGTCTGACATTTGCGTGCGGGCCCTACGACCGCACGCTTGCGCTCCGCGACGGGTCGGTGCAACCCGAAGGCATCGAGCTGAATTACATCGCCTCGCAACCTCCCGACATTTTCTGGCGCATGTTGCAATTCAACGAGTTCGAAATCTCGGAAATGTCGCTGTCGAACTACACCACGCTGGTGAGCACCGGCAAGGCGCCGTTCGTCGCCATTCCGGCATTTCCGTCGCGGGTCTTCCGCCACGGCTACTTCTTCATCAACACCGACAAGGGGATCAAGACGCCGGCCGACCTCAAGGGCAAGCGCGGGGGCGTGCCTGAATACACCATGACGGCGGCGGTCTATATGCGCGGCCTGCTGCAGCACGAATATGGCGTCAAGCCGAGCGACGTCGAATGGGTCCAGGGCCGCGCCGACCGCGTTGGCCGCAAGCTGCCCGCGGACATTCGCCTCACCCAGGCGCCGCCCGGCGCCGAGCTCGGCGACCTGCTCGAGCGCGGCGAGATCGACTTCATGATGACCGCCAACAATCCGCTCGCCTTCCGCCGCGGCTCGCCCAAGGTGCGCCGGCTGTTTCCCAACTATGCCGAGGTCGAGAAGGACTATTACCGACGCACGAAGATCTACCCGATCATGCACACGGTGGTGATCCGCAACGACGTCTACCAGCGCGACCCTTGGGTGGCGTTGAGCATGTACAAGGCGCTCTGTCGCGCCAAGGACCATGCCTATCATCTGTTGGCGGACATGGGCTCGCCCAAAGTCTCGTCGGCGTGGCTGCAGCCGCTGATCGAGGAGGAAAAGGAGATCCTCGGGCCGGATTGGTATCCCTATGGCATCGAGGCGAACCGGCCGACGATCGAAGCACTGCTCCAGTATACCCACGAGCACGGGCTGACCGATCGCCGCGTCAAATTGGAAGAACTGTTCGCGCCGAGCACGCTGCGCGACATTCCGCTGAGCGAGGGCCAGCACGTGTAGAAAGTTTCAGAACTAAGAAGATCGCGGAGGAAGACGATGACCATACCGCAGCTGATGCCGTGGATCGGCGGGCCCGTGAAATTCGAAGCCGGCCTCTCGCCGCTCGTGTGCCCCATCGATGAGACCGTGGCCTCGCAAATCATCGAGTCCGACGCCAAGGTCGTCGATGCCGCGGTCAAGCACGCCCATGCGGCATTCCTCAAGCATCAGGACGCAACCACCGGCAAGCGGGTCGAGTGGCTGTTGGCGGCGGCCGACGCCATCGACAAGATCGAAGGCGAGCTGGTCCGCTCGCTCATTCGATTCATCGGCAAGCCGCGCCGGGCCGCGACATTCGAGGCCAAGCGCGTGGGCACATTCATCCGCGCCTGCGCCGCGCAAGTGCCCCATCTCATGGGCGAAGTGCTGCCGCTCGACGTCACCCCGACAGGCGCCGGCCGCTTCGGTTTCACCACGCGCGTACCCTATGGCGTGGTGGCCGCGGTCACCCCGTTCAACGGGCCCGCCAATCTCCTCATCCAGAAAGTCGCACCGGCGCTGGCGGTCGGCAATGCAGTGGTCGTCAAGCCGTCGCCGCCCGGCACCGAGGTCGCGTTGCTGATGGCGCAGGCGGTGAAAACCGCGGGCGTGCCCGACGGGCTCTTCAACGTCGTGCCCGGCGGGCGCGAGAGCGCGAAGCTCCTGGCCGCCCATCCGCTGGTCGCCGTCGTCACCGTCACCGGCAGCACCGCCGCCGGCAACGAACTGGCCCGCGCCGCGGGCGCCAAGAAATTCATCGGCGAGCTCGGATCCAACGCGGCGAACATCGTCTGCGCCGACGCCGATCTCAACGATGCGGCGACGCGCATCGCGGGCGCGGCCTTCGAGGCGAGCGGCCAGCAATGCATCTCGGCGCAGCGGGTAATCGTCGAGCGGCCGGTGTTCGATCGCTTTCTCGAATTGTTCGTCGCAGCGGCCAAGAAGCTCAAGGTCGGCGATCCCGACGATGCCGCCATCGACGTCGGACCGATGGTGAGCAGCGCCGCCGCCGACCGGGTTGAAGCCATGGTCGAGGACGCCGTTGCCAAAGGCGCCAAGCTCGTGCTCGAGCCGCAGCGCCGCGGCGCCATTCTCGGACCCGCGATCGTGGCGGAGGCGCCGCCGCACGCGCGCCTCATGCGCGAGGAGGCGTTCGGTCCGGTCGTGGTCGTGCAAAGCGTCGCCGATGTCGACGCCGCGCTCGAACTCGCGAACTCGTCCGAATTCGGGTTGCAGGGCGCTTGCTTCACCACGAGCCTCGAAACCGCTTTCAAGGTTTCGCGCAAGCTCAGGGTCGGCTCGCTCTGGATCAACGATGCCAGCCGCTTCCGGCTCGACACCTATCCCTTCGGTGGCGTCGGCGCGAGCGGCTTCGGGCGCGAAGGCGTGCGCTACGCCATGGAGGAGCTGTCGCAATGGAAGTTCACGGGCATGCGCCTCAATCCGCAGTGATCGCCATATGACCGCAATCGGCCTCATCGGCTGCGGCGGCATGGCGCAGGACGTGGTCGCTGCGCTGCGCGGCGCCGACACCGCAGATGGCGTGCGCATCGTCGGCGCGCTCGCCCGACCCGGTCGCGGCGACGCGGCGCGGACGAAACTCTGCGGGGTCGACATCGTCGAAACGCTCGACGATCTCATCGCGCGCAAACCGGCGCTCGTTGCCGAAGTTGCGGGCCAGGCGGCGGTCGCCGAGCATGCCGACGCCGTGCTGCGCCGCGGGATCGACTGCCTGCTGATTTCGGTCGGGGCGCTCGCCGATGCGACGCTGTTGGCTCGGCTCAAATCGGCCGCGCGCGAGGGCAACAGCCGCATGTTGTTGCCGGCGGGCGCGGTCGGAGGCATCGATGCCATCGCGGCCATGCGCTTCGCCGGCTTGACCTCGGTGCGTTACCGCTCGCGCAAACCGCCGTTGGCCTGGCGCGGCTCGCCGGCGGAGCGTCTGGTCGATCTCGGTAAGCTCGCGGAGCGAACCGTGCTGTACAAGGGTACGGCCGGGGAAGCCGCGTTGCTCTATCCGCAGAACGCCAACGTCGCCGCCGCGGTGGCGCTGGCCGGATTGGGATTCGACGCTACCGAGGTGGAGCTCGTCGCCGATCCCGACGCGGGAGGCAATGTCCACGAGATCGAGGCCGAGGGCGCGGCCGGACGTTTCGCGATTGAGCTGCAGGGCAAGCCGTCGCGCACGAACCCCAAGACCTCCGCCCTGGCAGCCTTCAGCGTCGCGCGGGCGCTGCTCAACGAACAAGCGACAATCGTCATTTGACATGGACCGGAAGCGCACCACCAACGCCTTCATCGGGAGCGCGATCGAACGCGTCGAGGATTTTCGCCTGCTGCGCGGGCGCGGCCAATTCGTCGACGACCTCGCGCGCGAAAATCTCCTGCACGCCGTGATCCTGCGCAGTTCGGTGGCGCACGGCCGCATCCGCTCGATCGATACCGCTGCCGCCCGGGCACGGCCCGGCGTGCACGCCGTCATCACGGCGGCGGAGATCGGCGCCGCGATCCCGACCATTCCGTTGCGGCAGGACTCCTCGCCCGCGTTCAAGCCGTTCGAGCAACCCGTCATCGCCCACGACAAGGTCCGCTACGTTGGCGAACCGGTCGCGGTCGTGTTGGCCGCAAGTGCCGCCGCCGCCGAGGACGCGCTCGATGCCATCACTCTCGCGATCGAGCCATCGCCGGCGGTCGTCACCAGCGCGGCCGCCCGGGCCGACGACGTCCTGTTGTTCGAAGCCGCGGGCAGCAATCGCGCGCTCACGCTCACCGGCGTGCGCGGCGACGCGGATGGCGCTTTCAAGAACGCGGCTTACGTGCGCCGCGAGACATTCGCGGTCCAGCGCCACGGCGCGGTTCCGATGGAGCCGCGCGGGCTGCTGGCGGAGTGGGACGGCGCGCCCGGCCGGCTCACGGTGTTCGGCGCGGCCAAGGTCGCCTTCCTCAACCGGCGCATATTGGCGAAGCAGATGGAGCTGCCCGAGAGCGCGATCCGAATGGTGGAAAACGACGTCGGCGGGGGCTTCGGCGCGCGCGGTGAATTCTACCCGGAAGATTTTCTCATCCCGTTCGCGGCGCGCCTCACCGGCCGGCCGGTCAAATGGATCGAGGATCGCCGCGAGCACCTCACGGCCACCAATCATGCCCGCAATGCCGAATGCGAGCTCGAGATCGCCTGCGACGCGGACGGCACGATCCGGGCGCTGCGCGGTCACGCCTGGACCGATCAGGGCGCCTACATCCGCACCAACGGCCCGACTGCCGCGCGCAATCTGGCGCAAGTGCTCACCGGCCCCTATCGCATTCCCCATGTCCGTATCGACGTCTCGCTGATGATGACCAACAAGACGCCAGCGGGAACCTACCGCGGGCCGGGGCGCTACGAAGCCGACTTCTTTCGCGAGCGGCTGTTCGACATCGCGGCCGCCGAACTCGGCCTCGATCGGATCGAGTTCCGCAGGCGCAATCTGCTGGCGGAGGCGGAGATGCCGTACCGGCTCGCCACCGTCGAACCGCTCGCGATCGAGACCGAAACCGATAGCGGCGATTACGGAATCACGCTCGCGCGCTGCCTTGCGGAAATCGATTGGAACGCGAAGGCGGCGATGCAGGGCAAGCTGATCGACGGGCGCTACCACGGCACCGGCATCGGCTGCTATCTCGAGGGCGGCGCGTCCGGCCCCAAGGAGAGCGCGCGCCTCGTGCTCGAATCGGGAGGCAAGGTCTCGGTCTATGTCGGTTCCTCGTCCATCGGACAGGGGCTCGAAACGGTCTGCGCCCAGATCGCGGCGGACGCGCTGGAAGTACCGATGGCCGACATCACACACGTGTTCCACGGCTCGACCGATCATGTGATCGACGGCTACGGCTCCTACAGCTCGCGCGCGGTGGTGATGGGCGGCAACGCCATCGTAGCGGCGGCGGCAAAGCTGCGCGACGCCGTTCGTGCGGCGGCGGCCGAGCGATGGGGCTGCCCCGCAAAAGACGTCAAGATCGACGCCGGGATCGTGCTCGGTCCCGACCGGCAAGCGCTTCCGCTTGCCGCCTTTGCCGGAACTTCGGCGGAAGCCACCTATGCCAGCAACAAGCGAACCTACAGCTACGGCGCGCATGCCGCCCACGTTGCCGTCGATCCCAAGACCGGCCACGTGGAACTCCTCGACTATGTCGCGGTCGAAGACGCCGGGCGCATCATCAACCCGCTGACCTTGCACGGCCAGGTCGTGGGCGCCATCGTGCAAGGTCTCGGCGGCGCGTTCCTGGAGCATTTCGTCTACGATGAAGCCGGACAATTGCTCACGGGCTCGCTCGCCGACTATCTCCTGCCGACCGCGAGCGACTTTCCGCACATCCGGGCGATCGCGCTCGAAGAAAAACCCTCGCCCAACAATCCGCTCGGCGCCAAGGGCGCGGGCGAGGGCGGCATCATTCCGGTCGGCGGCGTCATCGCCAACGCGGTTGCCGCCGCGCTCGGCTCGCTCGGGGTCGAGCCGCGCGAGCTCCCCCTCTCGCCGCCGCGGGTGTGGGAGCTGATCCATCAACGCAGTGACGCGCGTTGACGTGCCTGGAAGGGTCTATAAGCGGCCTTCTGCTCAGAGTTCGATTCCCACCGCCCCTGCCCGGCTGATGCCCAGCGCCAAGATGCGCTGGATCAGCTCGGGATATTCGAGCCCGTCGTGCTTGGCCGCCGAGGCAAACTCCTCGTTGCGGGCAATCTCGGCGTTGGGATTGGCTTCGATGTAATAGGGAATCCCGTCGGCAGAGAGTCGGAAATCGATGCGGGCGTAGCCGTCGAGGTCGAGCGTGCGATAGATGCGCTTGGCCGCTCGCTTGATCGAGTCGGTCAGTTGCGGCGAAAGGTCCTTGGCCGGGCCGACGATGATGTCGTGGCGCTGCTGGTATTCGAGATCGTGCTTGACCTTTTCGGTGGCGATGAGCCGCGCGCCTTGCGGCATGCTGCCGAACTCGAGCTCCCAGATCGGAAAGACGCGAAGCCGCTCGTTGCCGAGCACGCCGACGTAGAGCTCGCGGCCTTCGATATATTGCTCGGCAATGGCCGGCGTGCCGATGCTGTCGTGAATGAAGCTCACGCGCTCGGCAAGCTTGTCATCGCTGTCGACCACTGACGCCTGCGAGATGCCCCAGGAGGCGTCCTCGTTGAGGCTTTTGACGATGAGTGGGAAGGTAAGGCGCGGCGGGCGGCGAATCTTGCGCCGCAGCGGGAACACGGCAAAGTCTTGGACAGGTCCTTGCCGCGAGAGAGCACGAGCCCGCGCGGATTGCAGCCGGTATAGGGCATCCGCAGCAGCTCGAGATAGCTCGCGACGTTCTGATCGTAGACGGCTTCGCCGTGGAACTGCTCGAGCAGATTGAAAGCCACGTCCGGTTTCCAGCTCTCGATTTCGTCGCGGATCGGCTTGAGCTCGTTCTCCACGCCGAGCGGGCGTACCTCGTGGCCGCTGGCGCGCAGCGTGCTCACGACGTCGTATTCGGTCTTCCATTCATTTATTTCCTGCTCGCTGTGCCCCTTGAGCGAATCCGGCGGCACCAGTTCCGGATGCACGAGCACCAGAACGCGAAGGCGCTTCATAATGCCAGCCACTGTCGTCGCGACGGACTGTAAAGCGAGTGCGCCGTCTTCGCCGTCAACAACACGATGAATTCCATCCTCAGCTGTCGCTCGGAACCGACCGCGCGAAGCTTCAGCTCGCGGCAGCGGCCGATCATATCATCGAAAACGGCGTCCAGCGTCAGCTGATACTCGCCTGTCCACTTCGAAACGATTTGCCGGATCTTGGCACGGTTGCGCCGCAAAAACGCGGACGCCGCCGGCGAGCGCCGATGCTTCGGATCGGCGGAGAAGATGCGGCGAAGATCCCGGTCGTAGATCTTGGGATAGTCGATCTCGTAGTGGGCCCGTTTCTTTTCGTAGTGCTCGGCGAGCGTCTGGGTGAGCCGGCTCAGCGGTTCGACCCGCAGTCGGCGCGTGACCACCGGCTTCTGCGCGGCGATCTCGGCCATCAGCTCGTCGACATATTGCAGCTTCTTCAGCGCCGGCCATCCGGCGTAGCGCTTGCGCCAGTTCGAGCGGGGCGTCAGCCACACCGCGAAGGTCTCGGCGAAATCCTCGTCCGGGTGGCTCTGCGCGTACCACAGCGGGAGATGATAGACGTAGCGCCGGCTCGCCGGGTTCGGCCGATAGTATCTCGGGTAGCGGGTTGACGACGCGCCGAAAAGTTCCTGCCATCGGCGCCGGCGCTGCAACTGATAGGACACTTGCAGCACGTGACCGGCTTCGTGACGGAGAATGCGCATGCACTCCGCCACCGTCCCTCCTTCGACGTCGATGATCATCTTGCGCTCGAGCCGCATCAGGCGGGGATGGGCCAGATAGAACGGGATCGCAATGCCGGGCGTGTCATCGGGGCTGAACCATTCGTTCGACATCCAGGCGTGCGGCCTAATCCGAAGTCCCCGCTCGGCGAGCTCGTCATAGAGGTCTTCCAGGCACCGCTCGAGCCAGGTGCCTGCGATGGTGACCTTGAGGTCCTTGAGGCGCAGCTTGAGAAGCTCGCTGTCCGGCAATGAGGCCCAGGCAAACTTACGTGGCATGGCGCGCTGAAACCCGCGAAAACATCGGCATTTCGACGATACTCGATGACGGCTGACGACAATCGACGATGGCCGAACCTATACCATCAACGCGGGCGGCGTGAGCGGGGTTCGCGGCGCCCCTCGGTCACGTTGACCCATCCGTCGCTCCGATGATAGGTACCACTCGCGTCGTTGCGTGCCGTGCGAAGGATGCGACCGGGTCATGAAATTGCCGCCCTTCGACTATGCATGCCCGACGACGCTCCCCGAAGCCGTTCAACTGTTGGCCGCGCGTGACGGCGACGCCAAGGCGATCGCGGGCGGCCAAAGCCTCGTGCCGATGCTGGCGTTCCGCCTTGCCCAGCCCACGCTGCTCGTCGACCTTCGCAAGCTTCCCGATCTGCGCGGGATCAGGATTTCGGAGAAAGGCGTGACGCTGGGCGCCATGGTGCGCTGGCGCGACATCGAAGACGACGAACGGCTCGATACGGCGCATCCGCTGCTCAAGGCCGCGATCGCGCATGTCGCGCATTATCAGGTCCGCAATCGCGGCACGGTCGGCGGCAGCCTCGCCCATGCCGATCCGGCCGCCGAAATGCCGGGGATCGCGATAACCTGCGACGCCGAGATCGCCGTGGTGGGAAAGTCCGGCGCGCACGTGATCCAAGCCGCCGACTTCTTCCAGGGGGCGCTGACGACCGCGCTGACGCCGGACGAGATCATCGTCGAAATCCGCCTGCCGGCCTGGCCGGCGGGCCGGCGCTGGGGATTTGAGGAATTCGCGCGGCGGCGCGGCGACTTCGCCATGGCGGCGGCCGCGGTTTTCTACGACCAGGACGAGCACGGCAAGGCGCGCAACGCCCATGTCGGCGTCATCGGCGTTGCCGACCGGCCGCTGCGTCTCCCCGCGGTGGAAGACGTCCTCAACGGACGGGCCATCGACGCGGCGATCATCGCCAAAGCCGAGGCTGCCGCCTCCGCCGCGGTCGATCCGCAGGACGATATTCATGCCAGCGCCGCTTATCGTCGCGCCCTCGTCGGAACGCTGGTCGAGCGCGCGCTCAAGCGCGCGGCAGCTTAAGCTTCATTCCGCCGGTTCCCCATGTCGGTGCGATTTCGCGTCAACGGGCAAGAGGTCGAAGTCGAAGTCGAGCCGCGGCTGACGCTGGCGGATTGCCTGCGCCATCATCTGCGGCTGACCGGGACCCATGTGGGCTGCGAGCACGGCGTGTGCGGCGCGTGCACCGTCATCGTCGATGGCGCGGCCGTGCGCTCCTGCCTGATGCTCGCGGTGCAGGCCGAGGGCGCGCAGATCGTGACCGTCGAAGGGCTCTCCAACGATGCCGACCTTACGCCGCTGCAAAAGGCCTTTCGCAAGCATCATGCGCTGCAATGCGGCTTCTGCACGCCCGGCATGATCACGACCGCGCACGCGCTCTTGAGCGAGGAGCCTGATTGCGACGCCGCGCGGGTGCGCGAGGTGCTCTCGGGCAATCTCTGCCGCTGCACCGGCTATATCTCCATCGTCGAGGCCGTGCTCGACGCGCGCACCGCCTATCAGCCAAAGGCCAGCGCGAGGGATCGCGCATGAGAACGGTCAACTCGCTCATCGGCAGCCCGATCGAACGGCTCGAGGATTTGCGCTTTCTGCGCGGGCGCGGACAATACGTCGACGATCTCGCGCGCAAGGACATGCTGCACGCTGCGATCTTGCGCAGCTCCTTTGCTCATGGCCGCATCCGCTCGATCGCCGTCGCGGCCGCGCGCGCGTTGCCGGGCGTACACAGCGTGATCACGGCCAAGGATATCGGCAACCGCGTGCCGCGCGTTCCCATGCGGCTGCAGCCGTTGCCGGATTTCGAGCCGTTCGGACAGCCGGTCATCGCCGAGACCAAGGTACGCTATGTGGGCGAGGCCCTCGCGGTCGTGCTCGCCGACAGCCCGGGCATTGCCGAGGACGCGCTCGGCCTGATCGAGGTCGAGATCGAGCCGCTGCCGGCGGTCGCCGACCGCCAGGCGTCGGCGCAAGACGCGTCGCTCCTCTTCGAGGACAAGGGCACCAATCTCGCGATCAAGTTCCGCGCCGTGCGCGGGGATGCCGCCGCGGCGTTCGCCGACGCGCCTTACGTGAGGCGCGAGAGCTTCCGCACCCAGCGGCACATGGCGCTGCCCCTGGAGCCGCGCGGGCTGCTCGCGGAATGGGATGCGGCACGCGGGCGCCTCACTCTCTCCGGCATGCGACGTGGAGATCGCCTGCAGGCGCGACGGCACGATCCTGGGTCTGCGCGGTCACGCCTACGTGGACGTCGGCGCCTATATGCGCACCAACGGCGCCGTCGGCGCCCGCAATGTCGCGCAGTTCATGTCCGGGCCCTATCGCATTCCCCACATCGACGTCGACGTTGCGCTGCAGCTCACCAACAAGACGCCGGTCGGCACCTATCGCGGGCCCGGCCGTTTCGAGACCGATTTCTTCCGCGAGCGCTTGTTCGACATGGTGGCGCAGGATCTCGGGCTCGATCGCGTCGAGTTCCGCCGCCGCAATCTCGTGTCGCAGCAGGAGATGCCGTATCGGATTGCCACCATCACGCCCTTCGAGAGCAAAGACGAGTTCGACAGCGGCGACTACCACGCCACGCTCAATCGCTGCCTCGACGAGATCAAGTGGACGGAGAACTCGAAGCCCGCGGGCAAGCTGATCGAGGGCCGCTATCACGGCCTTGCCGTCGGCTGCTTCATCGAGGGCGGCGCCGCCGGACCGAAGGAGAGCGCACGCATCGTGCTCGAGCCGGATGGACTTTATTCGGTCTATGTCGGGTCGTCGGCGATCGGCCAGGGGCTGGAGACGGCCTTCGCGCAGATCGCCGCCGACGCGCTGGAAGTGACGATCGACCGCATCCGCGGCGTCTTTCACGGCAGCACCTCCTATGTGGGCGATGGTTACGGCGCCTATCACTCGCGTTCGGTGGTGATGGGCGGCTCCGCGATGCTCGATGCCGCGAAGAACCTGCGCGAAGCGATCCGCGCGCAGGCGGCGCAGCATCTGGGCTGCGAGCCGGCCGAAGTCGAGATCGTCGAAGGCAGCAAGGCGGTCGGGCCCGCCGGCAAGTCCGTCGCCTTGAGCGAACTTTCGAGCGAAGGCATCTCCGCCGAGGGCGCCTTCCTCAACAAGAAGCACACTTACACCTACGGCGCCCACGCCGCCCACGTGGCGGTCGATGCCAAGCTCGGCCACGTGGAGCTCATCGACTACGTGGTGGTCGCGGATTGCGGGCGCATCATCAATCCCTTGACCGTGCACGGACAGGCCATCGGCTCGGTGGTGCAAGGGCTCGGCGGCGCCATGATGGAGCATCTCGTCTACGATCAGCAGGGCCAGCTGCTGACCGGCTCGCTCGCCGATTATCTCATCCCCACCGCCAGCGACTTCCCCAACATCCGCGCCGTGGTCTTGGAAAATCACCCCTCGCCGATCAATCCGTTGGGTGCAAAAGGCGCCGGCGAGGGCGGTATCATCGCCGCCGGCGGCGTGATGGCCAATGCCGTGGCGAATGCTCTGAGCGCCTTCGGCGCGCAGCCGCGCGAACTTCCGCTCACGCCTACGCGCATCTGGGAACTCGTGCAGGCAGCACGCAAGTGACGTTCCGTTCCGGATCGGCACGCGCCCGTTTCATTGACTGGCGGCGCAATGCGGGAATAGATTCAATGCCGACAATCCCGTTCGACAGGAGCGACCCATGAGCGTTGCAAGGCATCCGCGTCCGCCGGAACTCGTCGATGTTCCGATCGAGGACATCATGCAGAAATATGTCGGACGCTTCCGCGAGAAGAAGCCGGATTGGGCGGCGTTCGAGGACGCCAAGATCGAGGGCTACAAGCGCGCGCAACACCGCTTCATCGGCGCGGGCGGTTCCGGTAAGCACGGCGATCCGAGCGTCATTCCGGCGAAGAACTTCACCCTGTCGATCATGTATGTGGAGCCGGGACAGGGCAATGCCGCCCACACCCACGAGGTCGAAGAGTGTTTCTTCGTGCTCAAGGGCTATCTCGACGTCTTTGTCGAGGACGAGAGCGGCAAGCGCCTCACCACCCGTCTCGGGCCCTGGGAATGCATCTCGTGTCCCGCCGGCGTCATCCACGGCTATCAGAACGACAGCCTCGAGCCCGTCTACTTCCAGGTCATGCTCGGACGCGGCAAGCCCGAGACCATGGGCTACGCCGACGAGGACCTCTACAAGCGGCGCGATGCCCATCTCAAGGCGGTGTGAGCTGCGCCAACGCCTAATACGCTGTCCGTCATTCCGCTGAATGATGGGTATGGGATCGCAGTAGCCCTGGAGGTTTGCACATGCGTTGCGTTCTCGCGGTTGCCGCCGTGGTTGCGCTGGCAGCACCGGCGCACGCGCAAGAGGCCTGGCCGCAGCGGCCGGTCACCATCGTGGTGCCGTTCGCGGCGGGCGGGTCGGCGGACTTGCTCGCGCGCATCCTGCAGCAGCACCTGCAGGCGAAATTCGGCGTTCCGTTCGTGGTCGAGAACAAATCCGGCGCCGGCGGCAGCATCGGCACTGGCTTTGTGGCGAAGGCGCCGGCCGACGGCTACACGCTGCTGGTGGGCACGGTCAGCTCGATCGCCATCAATGCCTTCCTCTACACGAAGCTTAATTTCGACGTCGCCCGCGATCTGCAGCCGGTCTCGCTGTTGGTGCGGTTTCCAAACCTTCTGTTCGTCAATCCGAAGGTGCCGGCGAGGTCGGTGCCGGAGCTGATCGACTACCTCAAGGCCAATAACGGCAAGACCAACTACGGCTCGTCCGGCATCGGCACCTCATCGCACCTTTCGTCGGTGATGTTCGAACTCGCGACCAACACGAAAATGACCCACGTTCCGTTCCGCAGCACCGCCGAGGTCGTCAACAGCATGCTCGGCGGCAACATCGAGCTTGCCATCGACAGCATGACGACGGTGTGGCCGTTCGCGGCGGCGGGAAACGTGCGCGCGCTGGCCGTGACGACGCCACGGCGCAGCGCCGCGGCGCCGGATCTGCCGAGCATCGGCGAGACGCTCAAGGGCTACGAGGCAACCGCCTGGCAGGGGCTATTTGCGCCCGCCGGCACGTCGCGAGCGATCGTCGACAAGATCGCCGCCGAGGTGAAACAGGTCTGGGGACTGGAGGAGGTCATCACGGCGCTCAAGAACGTCGGCGCCGAGCCCGCGCCTTCCACCCCGGATGAGTTCGCCGCCTATATCGCGGCCGAGCGCGGGCGCTGGGGCGAGGTGGTCAAAGCGGCGGGCGTCAAGCTCGATTGAACGGCGCGCGAGCGCCGCGCGGCAGCGTGCCAATCGGCGAGCGCACCGAGCGGCGGCCGCTGCCGCGTCGTCACTCGGCCGCTTCCCGTCGCGCGCCCTGCGGGCGGCGATCGCGGAAATGCGGCAGGATTTCCTCGGCGATGGCCGTCATGTTGGCGCGCGTCATGTCATCGGGCAGCGTGCCGAACTGGGTCTTGGTCAGCGAGGTGTTGAAGCCCGCCAGATCCTGATATTCGGCGAGCTTTTCGCGTACCGTGTTGGGGCTTCCCACGATCACGACGCCTGCCTTGATGACATCCTCGATCGACTGCGGCTTGCCCGTGACCTTCGCCGCGCGCACTCGCTTCATGGACGCGGGATCCGTATAGCCCGGCGGCAGCAGCATCTCGGTCGGCATTTTCAGGAAATAGTTCATGAGCGCTTCGAGATGCGGCCGCGCCTCGCGCACCGCCGTTTCGTCGGTCTCCGCCACATAGATCGTGTTCGACCAGGCGAGTTGGTCGGGCGAG
>WNGD01002728.1_pt1 | contig 18250 bp, 16 predicted proteins | sample 5400671 | NCBI WGS metagenome assembly WNGD01 (sample SAMN13153369, study PRJNA577476) | soil metagenome | isolation source: 40 cm soil or saprolite under grassland replicate 2 | place: USA:California | collected 2016-06-15
CGGCTACGCGGCGGGCTGGGAGGTCATCATCGACACCGCGTCGGGCGTCCCGGGCGCGATCCACCCGCCGAAGAAGGAGATCGAGGTCCGCGACCACGCCGTGGTCGTGCTACGGTCCACCGAGTGACCGCGCGCCAGATTTTCCTCGACGGGGAACCGGATCTGCCCAGGCTCTACGCCTACCCGGACGGTCGCTGGCTGCGGGCGAACATGGTCGCGACCGCGGACGGTGCCGCGTCGCTGAACGGCGTCACGCAGGGCATCTCCTCTAGTACCGACCGGCGGGTGTTTGCGCTGCTCCGCACGCTGTGCGACGTCATCCTGGTCGGCGCGTCCACGGTCCGCGCGGAGAAGTACAAGCCGGCCCGGCCACAGGAGCTGTGGAGTCACCTCCGGGAGGGCCGCCCGCCGACGCCGCCGATCGCGGTGGTCACCGGGCGGCTCGATCTCGACCCGGACAGCCCGCTCATCACCGCTGCCCCGGCGGACGCCCGCACGATCGTCATCACCACGGCCAGCGCCCCGGACGCCCGGCGGGACCAGGTGGCCCGGCACGCGGAAGTCATCATCGCGGGCCAGGACACCGTCGATCTCACCACCGCAGTGGACGAGCTGGGCAAACGCGGCCACCGGCGGATGCTCGCCGAGGGAGGCCCGCACCTGCTCGCCCAGCTGGCCGAGGCCGGCCTGGTTGACGAGCTGTGCCTGACCATCGGGCCGGTGATGGCCGGCCCGGGCGCGCCCAGGATCGTGGCCGGGGTCCCCGGCCCGGGGACCCCGGCCACGCCGCTGCCGCTGACCCTGGCTCACGTCCTCGAGGACCAGGGCTTCCTGCTCTGCCGGTACACCAGGAAAGACAATTGATCCGAACGGGCCGGGCGCGTGCCCCGGCTCACGGCAGCTCGCCGGCCCGGTCGACGATAGCCGTCCGGACCAGGGCGGCGCCGCCCATCTGGCCTTGCTCACCCCAGGTAGTCATGCCCAGGTAGGCGAACGTGTGCGGGTCGAAGATGTTCATCGCCTTGCTGCCATAGAAGTGCCAGACCACGCCGATGCCGGGGCGGCCGCTGACGTCGCGCACGTGGCGCTCGACGGTGAGCCCGGGCGTGGCGGCCAGGTACTGGTAGAGCGCGGCCCGCTGAGCCGGCAGGATGTAGTCACTCTCCAGGATGAACCCGACCGTCTTCGACAGGTCGTTCAGGTCATTCGGCCGGATCCCCTGGGTCCGCTGCAGGTACGGTCCCATCGCGGCCGCCGTCGTCGGCATGTCCGGGAAGAACGCGCGCTCCGGCGTGCACGGCACCGTGACCACCGGCCCGTCCATCGGCACGGGCGACTTGAGCGGAATGGGCTTGTGCCCGTGCCCGCCCTTCAGCGGCTTGCCGTCCCGCCCGGGCGTCCGGATCTTACGCGCCCCGTTCACGCACCCGAGCTGCACGGTCTTCTGCAGCTTCCCGTTCATGGGCGACTCGGTCAGCCCGTTCCGCGTCCCGTCCACCGACAGCCACGACAGCTCGGCCACTCCCCCGCCGCCCACCACCTTCGTGTAGACGAACTGGTCATCCCGTGGCACCACGGCCGTTTCGTGCAGTGCCGCCGTAGCCGCCCGATCTAGCACCTCCCGAGCCGTCAGCTCGGCCGGGACGGTCACCACAGGAGGCGATGTCCGGTGTGTTCCGGCAAGCATTCCGGCTGTAATCGCAGCGGCAGCGGCCACCGTAACGCCACCGATCACGATCCGCCAGGCAGGGCCGTGCCGTTTCGCCCAGCGGCGTTCGGCCGCCGCTGGGCGAAATGCGTGTCGGCCCTGCGTAGCCTCGGCCAGAAAACGCTCACGAGGCGCGGATAGTTCGGAGAGCGTCAGGAGCGGAGCGTCAGGAACGCATTCCCTGAGCACGTCTAGGTCATTCATTAGTGAGGATCTCCTCGTACGTGGCGGCGGCCGGGGTTCCTGCCAGGGCCTCGCGGATCTTCGTCCGGGCGCGGTGCAGGCGGGACCTGACGGTGCCCACCGGGATGCTGAGGGCACGGGCAACCTCGTCGTAGGTGAGCTGTTCCCAGGCGATCAGGAGCAGGACGTCTCGGTCGGGGCGGGCTAGCCGGGCCAGCGCCTGAGTTAGCGGGGCGCGAAGGGACTGTGCGGTGACGTCGAGCGCCGACCGTTCGGCCCAATCGTGTTGCACCGGATCGGGACCGGCAGCCTGGCGCAGGCGGAACTGGCGGGCCTCTTCGCGGCGGTGCTGGGCGATCAGGTTGGTGGCGATGCCGTAGAGCCAGGGGCGGGCGTCGTGGTGGCGAGGGTCGTACCTTGCCCGTTTTCCGAACGCCACCAGGAACGTCTCGGCCACCAGGTCGTCGGCGGCCTGGCGGCCGACCCGGCGGGCCAGATAGCGGTGAATGTACGGTGCGTGGCGGTCGAAGAGCGACGCGAACCGGTCGGGTTCGGCGCGGGACGCCTCGATCACGGCCGCGTCGTCCAGGCCCAGCCGGTTCACGCGGCGTCTTGTCGTATCATCGGCACTCCTTACGAACGGCTTCACCTGCTATCCGCAGGAACCGCCCGGGGAGTTCACGGCCCTGTGATCAGGGTCGGGGCAGCAGGCCCCGCTCGAACCCGGTCGCCACCGCGGCGGCGCGGTCGTTGACGCCCAGCTTGGCGTAGATGTGCAGCACGTGGGTCTTGACCGTGGCCTCGCTGATGAACAGGCGGGCGGCCGCCTCGCGGTTCGAGCAGCCCTGTGCGATCAGCCCCAGGATGTCGAGCTCGCGCTGGCTGAGCGGTTCCCTGGCCGGCTGCCTGACCTGGCCGAGCAGCCGGGTGGCGACCGAGGGCGAGAGCACGGCCTCGCCGCGGGCCGCGGCGCGGACGCCGCGCAGCAGTTCGTCGGGCGGGGAATCCTTCAGCAGGTAGCCGGTGGCGCCGGCCTCGATCGCGGGCACCACGTCGGTGTCGGTGTCGAAGGTGGTGAGCACCAGCACCCTCGCGCCGATGCCCTTCTCCGCCAGCGCCTTGATCGCGCTGACCCCGTCGAGGACCGGCATCCGCAGGTCCATGAGCACCACGTCGGGGCGCAGCGCCGCGGCCCGGTCGACCGCCTCCCGGCCGTTGGCGGCCTCCCCCGCCACCTCGAACTCGCCGCTCGCCTCGAAGATGCCGCGCAGCCCGTCCCGCACCACCGGGTGGTCGTCGGCGATCAGCAGCCGGATCGTGTTACTCACGTGGATTCCCCCAGCGGGATGGCGGGCAGGCTGGCCGACACGGCGGTGCCCGCCCCGGGTTCCGATTCGATTTCCAGCTGCCCGGCCAGCCTGGTGACCCGCTGCCGCATCGCGATCAGGCCGAAGCCGCCGGAGACCGGGGTCTCGCCAGCCAGGTGCCCGTTGCGCTCGGCCGCGGCGAACCCGGTTCCGTCGTCGCGCACGTCCAGGCTGACCACGTCCTCCATGTAGGACAGCGTGACCCCGGCCCGGGAGGCGCCGGCGTGCTTGGCCACGTTGGCCAGCGCCTCCTGCGCGACTCGCAGCAGCGTCACCTCGACCTCCGGGTGCAGCGCCCGCGTCTCGCCGGTGGTCTCGACCTCCCCGGTCACCCCGCTGGTGACCGACCAGCGGGCCACCTCGTCGGCCAGCGCCTCCGGGAGCCTGCTGTCCTCCAGCGCCTGCGGCCGCAGCGCCTGGACCGAGCGGCGGGCCTCGGCCAGACTATCCCGGGCGAGCCGTTTGGCGTTGTCGATCCGCCGCTCGCGTTCGGCGTCATGGCTGGTCTGCTGGACCGCCTCGAGCTGGGTGACGATCCCGGTCAGGCCCTGGGCGATGGTGTCGTGGATCTCCCGGGCCATCCGCTGCCGCTCATCTCCCGCGCCCGCCTCCCGGGCCTGGGTGAGCAACTGAGCCTGCAGCCCGGTGTTCTCCGCGATCATCTCCTCCAGCCGGTGGTTAGCCTCGGCGAGTTCGGCGATCATGTGCTTGCGGGCCTCGTTCTGCTCCCCGACCCTCACGCCCAGCAGCGTGAAGACTCCGACAAGAACGACGTCGACGCAGGCCAGCAGCACCCAGATCGCTACCAGCGAGAATGTCGGCCGATGGAATCCCCCCGCCTGGGCCATCGCGAAGAAGATGGCCACGCCCGCGCAACCGGCCCACCGCCACGCGCCGGTCAGATACTGTCCGGCGTGCAGGAAGCCGAGCCAGGTGAAGAACGCGAACCACGGGCTGCGGAAGGTGAGCACGGCGACGAACACCAGCAGCCCGGCGAAGTAGGCGTACCCCTGCCACGGGCGCCGGATCTCGCCAGGATGCAAGACGACCATCCAGGTAACCCAGGCCCCGGCGGCCACGACCACGCCCACAGTGATGCCGAACGCGCCCGCGGTCGGGCGCTGCGACAACACGTACGGGACCAGCGGGACGGCGAGCAGCAGGTACGGGACGATCCGCGACAGGGTCTCGTACCGCTGCTCCAGCGCCTCGAAGCCGCTGTCCGGCGTGCGCACCGCCACCGCGCTCACCCTCTCCTACGCTTGTTCCCAGCGGAAGAACCGCGCCGACAGCGCCGCCGCGATCACGGCATACGCTGCCATTATGCCCAGGTATTCGAGCCGCGGAGTCACGCCCATCCAGCTGTCCCTCACCGCGTGCAGGGCCGAGCCGAGCGGGGTGAAGTTCCCGATCTGGCGCATCACCGGCGACATCTCCTCGGTCGGGAAGTAGACGCCGGCGAAGAACATGTTCGGGAAGAACAGCAGCCAGCCGAGCCCGGCCGAACTCCGGGCGGTCGGCGCCGCCGCGGCCACCAGCATGCCGAGCGAGAACAGCGCGGCGATGCCGAGGAGGAGCGACAGGATGAACCAGCCCGCCAGGTGCGGCGCCGGCACGTGATAGGCCAGCCGGGCCACCCCGATGACCACCGCCACGGACAGGATCGCCGAGGCCGCCCAGACCATCAGGTCGGCCAGCAGCAGGGTCAGCGGGCGCACCGGCGTGACGCCCAGGCGGCGCAGGATGCCGCGCTCCCGGTACTGGCCGATGACCATCGGCACCCCGGTCAGGCCGAGGACCGCCAGCACGATCGCGACGCTGATGGACGCGATGTACTCGGTGCCGACCTGCCCGGACAGGCCCTTCTGCGGGTCGCCGAACCCAGGGATCAGGCCGAACCCGATGACCAGCGCCACCGGCAGCCCGAACACCCCGATGGCCGCGCCCTTCTCCCGCAGGAACAGCTTGGTCTCGACAAAGGCGAGCCTGCTGAAGCCGTTCATAGCTCCTTCTCCCTCAGCTTTCCATGCTCCGGCCGGTCAGCGCCACGTAGGCGCTGTCCAGGCTGCGCCCCTCGATCCGCAGGTCGGCCACCAGGACCTGCCTGCGGGCCAGTTCGGCGGTGACGGCGCTGGCGAAGTCGCCGGTACCGGTGACGGTGACCTGCGCGTTGTGGCGGCTGACCGTGGCGACGCCGGGCAGCACGGTCAGCGACTGCTCGTCGAGCCCTGGTTTGTCTGGCTGGGCCATCGGCCGGAACCGCACCCGGTACTCGCCCCCGGCCCGGTCCACCAGCCCGGCCGGGGTGTCCAGCGCCGCGATCCGCCCCCGTTCGAGGATCGCGACGCGGTCGCATAGTTCCTCCACCTCGTCCATGAAGTGGCTGACCAGCACGACGGTGACGCCCTGCGCCCGGACCTGGCTGATCAGGTCCCAGGTGGCGTGGCGCGCACCCGGGTCCAGGCCCGAGGTCAGCTCGTCGAGGAACACCACCTCGGGGTTCCCGACCAGGGCCAGCGCGATGAACAGGCGCTGCTTCTGGCCGCCGGAGAGCCTGGCGAACCTGGTGTCCGCCTTCCCGGTCAGCCCCCAGCGCTCGAGCAGCTCGTGCCAGTCGGCCGGGTTCGGGTAGAACGAGGCGTACAGCTCGAGCGCCTCGCGCACCCTCAGCTTCTCCTGGAGCTGGGTTTCCTGCAGTTGCACGCCGATCCGCTGGTGCAGGCGGTGCCGGTCGTTGCGCGGGTCCAGGCCGAGGATCCGCACCTCGCCACCGTCCCGCCGGCGCAGCCCCTCCATGCACTCGACCGCGGTGGTCTTGCCCGCGCCGTTCGGGACCAGGATGCCGAAGATCTCACCTTTGTCGACGTGGAAGGAGATGTCGTCCACGACCGCCTGACCCCTTCGACCCCCGTAACGCTTGGTGAGCCCGGTCACCTCGATGACTGCCGTCATCATGCGCCTCGCTTTCGTTAGGTCGCCTCGTTGGCGCGATAACCAGCTTCGCCCGGCGCACCCCCGCGGCGGATCGCCTGCGCGGCCATGTTTGCCGAGCCGGGCAGCCGCCGGGCGGCCGGCCATCTGGGCGTCTGGCATCAACCGTTCGGTGGACCCCCGGATCGCCCCCCCGTACTGCATGGATGCCGCAGCCAAGTCGTTGGAGCTGCATGAACGAGGCATCCATGCAGTACGAAGCGGCGGACGGGGGCAGCAGGCTTCCCACCGGCATCTGATATTCCAAGCATGTGCTTGACATCTCGGGTGACGCGGATGCATGATTCCAAGCATGTCTTTGGAATACGGGTCAGCGCCCCTGCGCATGCGGCACGATGTGACATCGAGCCGCATAGGACCGGCTCGATGTCACATCGTGCCGGTTGGCTCGACCCGTCAGCGCCTCGAGGCAGTGGACTGACGTGGCGAACGAGACTGATGTGCCTGACGAGGCTAAGACCCTCGGGACCGTGGATACCGAGAGCGCGGAAGCCGGGGCACGGGAAGCCGGGACCGCGGACACTGGGACGCCGAAGGCCGGGGGCAGGCAGTCGCGGCAGCGCTGGCGGCTGCTGGACGACCCGGTGGCGATCCGGGCTCTCGCGCATCCGCTGCGGGTCGACCTGATGACGATCATCGCCCGGCTGGGTCGGGCCACCACCGCGGACGCGGCACGGGAGATGGGCATCAGCCACGGGCTGGCCTCGCACCACCTGCGGCAGCTGGCCAAGTACGGCTTCCTCGAGCAGGTCAAGGGCAAGGACCACCGGGAACGGCCCTGGCGGCTGGTGGCCACGTCCTACAACTGGAGCGGGGCCAGGGCCACGGCCGAGGGCTCGGTCGCGGTCGACGTGCTGGAGCAGATGACCGCCGAACGGACCGTCGGGGAGTTCCTCGACTGGCAGCAGCGGCGCCAGGGCTGGCCGCAGCCATGGCGGGATCACACCGGCATCGGCGAGTCGTCCGTCTACCTCACCCAGGCCGAGCTGGCCGGGATCGTCGAAGCCATGGACGCCTTGCTGGTGCGGTACATCGACGAGCGGCCGATCGACGACGTGGCCTCCCGGCCGGAGGGTTCGGTGCCGGTGACGTTCACCCTGTTCGCGGTGCCGGGCGGCCCGCCGCCGGGACCCGGGACGGCGCCCGGGACGGCGGCAGGGCCCGGGACGGCGGCAGGGCCCGGGACGGCGGCAGGGCCCGGGACGGCGGCGGAGGCCTGACGTGCGTGCGACGTGGCGGATGCTGGCCGGACGGCGCGACCTGAGGCTGGTGCTGTCGGCCGGGATCATCTCCATGACCGGAGACTGGATCCTGACCATCGGGCTGATCTACAAGGTCTACGCGACGACCGGTTCCACGGTGGCGTCCGCGCTGGCGATGGCGTCCGCGTTCGCCCCGCAGGTGCTGCTCGGCGCGGTCGCCGGGGTGTTCGCGGACCGCTGGGACCGCAAGCGCACCATGATCGCCGCGAACCTGCTGCTCGCGGCCGGGCTGCTGCCGCTGCTGCTGGTGCATGGCGCGGCGCAGGTCTGGATTGTCTTCGCGGTGATGTTCTGGGAGGGCGCTGTCCAGCAGTTCTTCTCCCCCGCCGAGAAGGCCATGGTGCCCCGGCTGGTACCCGACGACGAGCTCATGACGGCCAACGCGGCGAGCGGCCAGGTGGCCAACGTGTCCCGGCTGGCCGGTTCGGCGCTCGGCGGCATCCTCGCGGCATCCGGCGGCATCCTCGCCGTCACGCTGGTCGACGCGGCCAGCTTCCTCGCCTCCGCCGCCCTGCTCGGCCTGGTCCAGGCGAGCGGGCGCACCGCCGCCCGCCAGCGCGGCCCGGTCCGGGCCCGGCTGGCTCAGGTCGGCGCGGAGCTACGAGACGGGCTCCGGCTGGCCACGCGCCATCGCGTGCTGCGCGCCCTGATGATCTTCGCGCTGGTCACCAGCGTGGGCGAGGGCACCATGAGCACGCTGTTCACGCCCTTCGTGGAGCGCGTGCTGCATGGCTCCCCGCAGGATCTCGGGCTCATCGTGGCGGCCCAGGCGGTCGGCGGCATCGCCGGCGGGATGGTCGCCGCCGCCTCCGGCCACCGGTTCCGGGCCGGCCGCCTGATGTGCTACGGCGCGGTCGCCTTCGGCCTGGTGGACCTGGCCATCTTCCTGTACCCGCTCGGGTACGTGGCCGTATGGCCCGCCGTCGCCGGGATGATCGTCGTCGGCCTGCCCGGAGCGCTGACCCTGGCCGGGCTGATCACGCTGTTCCAGCGCAGCAGCGAGGACGCCTACCGGGGCCGGGTGTTCGGCGCGGTGAGCGCCCTGGAGGGCTTCACCGTACTGGCCGGCACGCTGGGCTCGGGCTACCTGAGCCGGCTCGCCGGCATCATCCCGGTGCTGGCCGCCCAGGGCGGCGGGTACGTGGTCGCCGGGCTGGCCATGCTCGTCTGGCTCAGGGAGGAACCGGGCGAGCCGGACAGCGCCGTCGCGAGCGCCAAGCGCCGGGCCGGGCCAGCGCTTGTCGCGGCCGACGGCTAGCCTGGCCCGTGGAGAAGCCCAGTCACGAACTGCCCGTGAGGCCTGGGAGACGGAGTAAAGGGGTGAAGGGTTCATGCCACTGCACACCCAGGTAGACGAGTCCAGCCAGGACGATGCGATCGAGGTCAACCCGGTCTACGTGCAAGAGCTGGGCGCCGAGACCCCGCGCTACCGGCTGCCCGAGCACGGCATGTTGCCGCGCACCGCGCTGCAGGTGGTCCGCGACGAGCTCATCCTCGACGGCAACGCCCGGCTCAACCTGGCCACGTTCGTCACCACCTGGATGGAGCCGGAGGCCGAGCTGCTGATGGCCGAGTGCGCGGCCAAGAACATGATCGACAAGGACGAGTACCCGCAGACGGCCGAGCTCGAGCGGCGCTGCGTCAACATCCTCAGCAGCCTGTGGAACGCGCCGCGCGGCAGCCAGGCGACCGGCTGTTCCACCACCGGGTCGAGCGAGGCCTGCATGCTCGGCGGGATGGCGCTGTTGTGGCGGTGGCAGGCCCGGCGGCGGGCGGCGGGGCTCGACGCGGCCAAGCCGAACATGGTGATGGGCGCCAACGTCCAGGTGTGCTGGGAGAAGTTCTGCCGCTACTGGCAGGTCGAGCCCCGCTACGTGCCGATGGTGCCGGGACGGCTGCACCTGCGCGGCGCCGAAGCCGCGGCCAAGTGCGACGAGAACACCATCGGCGTGGTGGCGATCCTGGGCTCCACCATGGACGGCAGCTACGAGCCGGTGCTGGAGATCAGCCAGGCCCTGGACCGGCTGCAGGCCGAGCAGGGCCACGACGTCCCGGTGCACGTGGACGGGGCCTCCGGCGGGTTCATCGCCCCGTTCCTGCAGCCGGATCTGGAATGGGATTTCCGGGTTCCGCGGGTGGCCTCGATCAACGCGTCGGGCCACAAGTTCGGCCTGGTGTATCCCGGAGTGGGCTGGGTCATGTGGCGGACTCCGGACGCCCTGCCCGAGGACCTTATCTTCCGGGTGAACTACCTGGGCGGCGAGATGCCGACCTTCGCGCTCAACTTCTCCCGGCCCGGCGCCCAGGTCGCCGCTCAGTACTACAACTTCGTCAGGCTCGGGCATCACGGTTACCGGCGCGTGCAGCAGACCTGCCAGGACATCGCTGTCCACCTGTCCGGCGAGATCGCCAAGATAGGCCCGTTCGAGCTGCTTACGGAGGGCCGGGACCTGCCGGTGTTCGCCTTCAAGCTGCGCGACGAGGTCACCGGCTACTCCGTGTTCGACCTGTCGGAACGGCTGCGGATGCGCGGCTGGCAGGTGCCGGCGTACACCTTCCCCGCGGACATGACGGACACCGCGGTGATGCGGATCGTGATCAGGAACGGCTTCAGCATGGACCTGGCCAACCTGCTGCTCGATGACCTGCGACTGCAGGTGCGGATCCTGGAGCACCACCCGCAGACCCAGCCGCCGCCGGAGATCCAGCGGAAGCGCCAGTCCTTCAAGCACTAGCGCCGGTCAGCCAGGACAGTGCCGATATGAGCCTGCGGGCCCGTGGGGGCGTCCACGGGTGATGCTCGTCGTTGGTCCACGCGTAGGCGGGCAGGCCGTCCTGGACGAGGCTGAGCAGCCGGGGCTCGTCAAGGTCCGCTGCCGCGAAGACGAACAGCCCCTGGACCCTGGGCACGATCACGCCGTAGTCGATCAGGCGGCCGACGTAGTTCTCCATCACGAGGATCTCACCGAGGGTAATGCCGTCCAGCGGATACCGATCCGGCAAGATGTTGTGCAGGGACAGGAACAGGTCGGCGCCCCGCCAGCGCGGATCACCAAGCAGGCGGCTGACGGCGCGGGCCCGACCCAACGCGAGCTTCGGGCTGGCGACGAGAGCGTGCGCGTAGAGCACCCGGCTCAGGGCGACGTTCATGAAGAAGCGCTCCACCGGGAGCTCGGCCTCGCCGAGTTCCCGGTGCTCGAGGTACCCCGCGACGATGCTGGCGTTGTGAGCCCGGTACCAGGACACACCACTGGGCTGCCGGAGGAAGTCCACCCAGCGCGAGACCGAAGGGCTGCTCGCCGGCCCGGGCCGGCCGGCCAGCAAACGGTCCGCCTCCCACGCGTCGCGGAGCAGGCCCTCGTTGACCGAGCGCCACCACGCGCTCCCCGGCCGGGCGGCGTCCGGGGCCGCGAGCACGCCTCGGCGGACCTGCCAGCGCATGAAGGCCACCTCGGCCCGGCGGTAGGACCGGATCGAGGCGCGACCAGGCCGGTCGTCGTAGAAACTGCGCGCCAGCCCGAGGCGCCGGTCCGGATCGTCCCGGACCGCCGCCACCATGGTGCGGGCCTCTGCCACCGCGTCACCGGGCACGGGAGGATAGCGTAACTGAGGGGGACGGTAGGCGAAGGAGCTGACCATGACGGTGCTGCGCAGCTACGTGGGCGGAGCATGGACCGAACCGGCGGACGAAGGGCGCCCGGTGCTCGACGCGGTGACCGGCGAGGAAGTCACCCGGGTGTCGTCGGCGGGCATCGACCTGGCAGCGGCGCTGGACTACGGCCGGTCGTCCGGCGGCCCGGCGCTGCGCGAGCTGACCTTCCACCAGCGGGCGGCGCTGCTCAAGTCGCTCGGGCAGCTGCTGCGCGAGCACCGCCAGGAGCTTTACGCGCTGTCCGCCCGCACCGGCGCGACCCTCGGGGACTCCAAGTTCGACGTCGACGGCGGCATCGGCGTGCTGCTCAGCTACGCCAGCCGGGCCAAGCGCGAGCTGCCCAACGACACCATCCTCGCCGAGGGCGCCGTCGAGCCGCTGGGCCGGGGCGGGACCTTCGTCGGCCAGCACATCCTCACCCCGCTGCACGGGGTCGCGGTCCAGATCAACGCGTTCAACTTCCCGGTCTGGGGGCCGCTGGAGAAGTTCGCCCCGGCGTTCATCGCCGGGATGCCGAGCCTGGTCAAGCCGGCTACCCAGACCGCTTACCTGACGGCCCGCCTGGTCGAGCTGATCGTCGGCTCCGGGCTGCTGCCCGACGGCGCGATCCAGCTGGTCTGCGGCAGCATCGGCGGCCTGTTCGACCACCTCGGCGAGCAGGACCTGGTGGCGTTCACCGGGTCGGCCGCCACCGCCCGGCGCCTGCGCGCCCACCCGGCCATCGTCGAGCGGTCGATCCGGTTCAACGCCGAAGCGGACTCGCTGAACTGCTCGATCCTCGGCCCCGAAGCCGGGCCGGGCACGCCGGAATTCGACCTGTACATCCGGCAGCTGGTCACCGAGATGACGGTCAAGGCCGGCCAGAAGTGCACCGCGATCCGGCGGGCCCTGGTCCCGGCCGCGCTGGCGGACCAGGTGGCGGAGGCGGCCAGGGACCGGCTGGCCAAGGTGGTGGTGGGCAACCCCGCCGAGGAGAGCGTTCGGATGGGGGCGCTGGCCGGCCTGGAGCAGCGCGAGGAGGTACGCCGTTCGGTCAAGGCCCTGCTGTCGGCCGGCCGGATCGTGTCCGGCGACCCGGACCACGTGGACGTGGTCGGGGCCAGCGCCGAGCGGGGCGCGTTCATGGCGCCGCTGCTGCTGCAGACCGACGACGCGGACCGCCCCGAGCCGCACCAGGTGGAGGCGTTCGGGCCGGTCAGCACCATCATCGGCTACGAGGACACCGACCAGGTGATCGAACTCGCGGCGCGCGGCCGCGGCAGCCTGGCCGGCTCGGTCGTCAGCGCCGACGCCGCCTTCGCCCGCGACGTGGTCCTCGGCCTGGCGCCCTGGCACGGCCGGCTCCTCGTGCTGGACCGCGAGGACGGCGCCGAGTCCACCGGGCACGGGTCGCCACTGCCCATGTTGGTGCACGGCGGACCGGGGCGGGCCGGGGGCGGCGAGGAGATGGGCGGCATCCGCGGCGTGCTGCACCACATGCAGCGCACGGCGGTGCAGGCCAGCCCGCGGGTGCTCTCGGCCGTTACCCGCCGCTGGATCCCGGGTACCGAACGGGCTACCGATGGCGGCCACCCCTTCCGCAAGTCCCTGGCCGACCTGCGCGTCGGCGATGCGGTGGTCGCCGGGCCGCGTCAGGTCACGCTGGCCGACATCGAGCACTTCGCCGAGTTCACCGGGGATACTTTCTACGCGCACATGGACGAGGAGGCCGCGCGGGCCAACCCGTTCTTCGACGGCCGGGTGGCGCACGGCTACCTCATCGTCTCCTTCGCGGCCGGGCTGTTCGTCCAGCCCGATCCCGGTCCCGTGCTGGCCAACTACGGCCTGGAGAACCTGCGCTTCCTCACGCCGGTCTACCCGGGCGACGAGCTGACCGTGACGCTGACATGCAAGCAGATCATCCCGCGCGAGGACGCCGGGCACGGCGAGGTGCGCTGGGACGCGGACGTGACCAACCAGGACGGCAAGTCGGTGGCCACCTACGACGTACTGACCCTGGTCGCCAAGGAGTGGCCGCCGGTCATACCGGAGAGCCCGGCCTGATCCAGACGGTGATGCCGAACCCGATGCTGACCGGCAACGCGAACGAGCCGACGACGGCCAGGATCCCGGCCACCCGCCACGCCCCGGACGCATTGCTGAGCGGCACCAAGCGCCAGCGCGGCGCCGGGCCTGACGATACGCAACCGTTCTCCCGGCACCGCGCTCTGGCTCCCTCCCACGGGTCACACGGTACGCGCGAGGCGTTCCGGGAACGTTACGGCGGTCAGCGCAGCGGGCCGAAGAAGGCCTGCAGGTCCGCCGCCAGCTGGGCTGGGGCTTCCATCGCCGGGAAGTGCTGGCCGCGCGGGAACTCGGTCCAGTGCGCACCGGGCGGGGCAGGGACCAGCTTGCAGACCGTCTCGTCGGCCCCGAAGACCGCGAAGCCCTGCGGAACGGCGGGCGGTACGCCCCAGTCGGAGGAATGCGCCTGCTCATACAGCGTGTGCGCCGCGCTGGCGCCGGAGCCGGTGTACCAGTACAGGCTGACCGTGGTGAGCAGCTGGTCGCGGTCGACCGGCAGGTCGGTCCACTCGTGCACCTTCTCCGCGATCCAGGCCAGCTGCAGCAGCGGTGAATCGGCCAGGCCGTAGCCGATGGTCTGCGGCCTGCTGTTCTGAATGGCCAGATAGCCAGAACCATCTCTGGAGAATGCGTCCATCCGTTCCAGGATCAGCTTGTCGACCGGATCGTCCTCGTCGAGCCGGCCGGCCATCCCGGGGATGAAAGTGGCGGTGGCCGCGGCGGTCAGCGGATCGGTCACGACGTGCATGCCAATCACGTGGTCGCCGTCGAGGCCGGCGACCATGCCGGACACCCCCGCGCCGATGTCGCCGCCGTGCACGCCGTACCGTTCATAGCCAAACCGGCGCATCAGCTCGGCCCAGGCGCGTGCGGTGCGGCCCATGGCCCAGCCGGGCGCGCTCAGCGGGGTCGAGAAGGCGTAGCCGGGCAGGGACGGCGCGATGACGTGGAAGGCCTGGCCCGCGGCCGGATTGACCAGCGGCTCGATTAGCTGCAGGAACTCGGCCACAGAGCTCGGGTAGCCGTGGGTGATCAGCAGCGGCTTGGCGTCGGGCTGGCCGGATCGGACATGCAGAAAATGAATGCGCTGCCCGTCGATCTCGGTGACGAACTGGGGGTAGGAGTTGAGCCGCGCTTCGGCGGCGCGCCAGTCGTACCGCGTGCGCCAGTACTCGGCCAGTTCCTTCAGGTAGGCAAGCGGTACTCCGCGGGTCCACTCAACGCCGGGCAGCTCGCCGGGCCAGCGGGCGCTGGCGAGCCGGTGGCCCAGGTAGTCCACGTCGGCCTGGCGGATCTCGATGCGGAACGGCTGAATGTCCTCGTTCATCTCTTCTCCTCCTCAGCGGGCCTGGTGCCCGCGAAGAAAGGCTAGGAATAATAGCGGAAGGATTCTTTCCTAGATCGAGTTCAGGATCAGAGAATGCTGGAAACATCGGCGCGCCTGCTGCGCCTGCTGTCGCTGCTCCAGGCGCGGCGTGACTGGACCAGCGCCGAGCTCGCCGTCCGGCTCGACGTCACCACCCGGACCATCCGGAACGACGTGGCCCGGTTGCGCGCGCTCGGCTATCCGGTCGAGGCACGGCCGGGCGTGGCCGGGGGCTACCGGCTCGGCCCGGGAAGCTCCCTGCCGCCGCTGCTGCTCGACGACGAGGAGACGGTGGCGGTCGCGATCGGACTGCGGACCGCCGCGAACGGCTCGGTCGCCGGGATCGAGGAGGCCTCGGTGCGGGCGCTGGCCAAGCTGCAGCAGGTGCTTCCCTCGCGGCTGCGCCACCGGGTCAGCGCGTTCGTATCGTCCGCACTGCCCGTGCCGTCCCGCGGGCCGCAGGTGGATCCGGACGTGCTGACCCTTATCGCGAGCGCCTGCCGGGACCACGAGCGGCTCCGGTTCGACTACCGGAGCCATTCCGGGACAGCCGGCCGGCGCTCGGTAGAGCCGTACCGGCTGGTGAACGACCGGCGGCGCTGGTACCTGGTGGCCTGGGACGAGGACCGGGACGCCTGGCGCACCTTCCGGGTCGACCGGATCGAGCCGCGGCCGCCGGCAGGCCCGCGCTTCAACCCCCGCGCCCTGCCGCCCGACCGGGAGATCGCCGCGCAGGTAGCCCGCGGAGCCGGCGAGGCGACCTGGCAATACCGGGCGCGGGTAATTGTGCACGCGCCCGCGGCACACGTGCGGAACCGGCTGCCGATACCGGTGGAAGTGGACTCCCTCGGCGACGACAGGTGCGCGTTCGAGCCGGGCTCGGACCATCCGGAAATGCTCGCCCTCTACCTGGGAATGCTGGGCGCGGACTTCACCATCGTGGACTCACCAGAACTGGTGGCCGCGCTGCGCACGCTGACCGGGCGCTATCACCGCGCCATCGAGGCGAGCAGTCCTCGCGCCTTACGGCGCCGCCAGGGCCAGGCCGAGCGCGACCGCGTAGCGGTGGCCGAGCGGCCCGCCCGGGCAGGTGCCGCCGACGTCACCCCGGCCGACGGCCACCCCGTCCGGCAGCGAGCGGGCCAGCACGCCGAGCAGTTCCTCATCCCCGGCCGGCCCGCCGACCACCAGGACCTGCGCCGGGTCCTGGCCGAGCGTGCGTACCGCCCGCCGGAAGTTCGCCGCCAGCACGGCCTGCTTGAGCCGCAGCCGGATGGCCCGCCATTCTCCCGGGCCGTGCTGCCGGTCGAACGGCAGCCAGCCGCCCGGGCCCTCCACCGCGAGCATGCCCGCCGCCGACGCCGGCGCGGGGACGTCCAGGAAGCCACGGCGGCCGTCCTCGCCCTCGTAGCGCTGCCCGCCGTCCACCCGGACGCACGGCCCGCGCTTGACCCAGTCGGCGGACGCGCGCGGGATGCCGAGCATCTCCGCCACTGCGGCGGTGAGCAGCTCACCCGCGCCCGCGGCCACGACGCTGCCCCCGGGCCCGATGACGTCGACGGTGCCGGCCCCCAGGTCGACCACGACCGCGTCGTCGACGGCACCCGGCGTGGTGAGGGCGCCGAGCCGGGCCGCGGCCGGCTCGCTGACCGGCCCATTTACCGGCACTTCGAGCAGGTCGCGCAGGACGGACGCGGCGTTCTCATCACCCGCACGGCTCAGCGAGGCGACCAGCACCGCCCGGCCGGTGCTGCCCTGCCGGGCAGTGGCCGCCTCGGCCGCCGCGGCCAGGTCCACGGCGAACAGGTCATCGACCTCGCTGACAGCGGTGCCCGTGCCGTAGGCCTGTACCGCGCCGACCGACCAGCCGGGCAGCCGCGGGCATGCGGCTCGCAGCGTAAGACGGCCCTCCCCCGCGGTCAGCACCCACGGTTCATCCGGGGTCTCCGGCGCATCGGGGGCCACGGGCAGCAGGCCGACCACGGCGTTGGCCTGGTCGGCCAGCGCCCGGCTCACTGCGGCCGCGTCGCCCGCTTCGGCACCGTCCAGGCCGAGGCGGGCGCCGAGCGCGACCGGGTCGGCCAGCAGGCGCAGGGTGTGCCCAGCCGGGCGCACCTCGACCGCGAGCAGGCGGCAGGCCGCCGCCGTGTCCGCGTCGACCTGGTCGATGACCGGTACGCTGCCGGGAAGCCGGTTCGCCACCAGCACGCCCTCATCCCCGGCCACCAGCACCGCGCCGATCCGGGTTCCGGCCGCCAGCAGCGCCCGCAGCCGGTCGGCGGCCTCATCGTAGCGCAGCCCGGTCGGCACGATGGCTACTACGTCCACGTCGCGGGGCGCGAACCTGGCCGGGGAAAGGGGCGCGGGGTCGCCGGTGAGATGGGGCGCGGCGAGGGACAGGGGCACGCCGACGCAGGCGCCGGTCCCGCCGGGGGTGGGCACGCCCGCGGCCAGCACGCGCAGCCGGCCGGCCGGCCCGGCGGTGCCGGGCACGGTTACCACCGCGGTGTCCACCGCCCGCAGCGGCGCGAGCCTCGCCTCGCCGACCGTGCCGCCAAGCTGGCGTTCTAGCCGCCGGACCAGCGCGGCGGCGCCGCGTAGCGAGCCCGGCAAGCCCTTCCGGCCACGCGTCGGCACCCGTCCGGCGCCCAGGATCTTGCCGCCGGATACTAGGACGACCTCGGTCGTGGCGTTCCCGACGTCGACCCCGGCGATCACCGTCACCCTGGCGGCCTCCCTACGCGGAAAGACCCCGGCGGGCGTAGACCTCCGCCGCCTCGGTCAGCAGCGCCGCGCAGCGGGGCAGCCCCCGGGCATCGAGCGACGCGGCCAGCTCGGTCAGCTGCGCGGGCGTGGACCGGCCCGGCCGCAGCGCCTCGTAGATGGCCAGCACCTCGTCGTCGGGCAGCCGGGTCAGCTCGGCCGCGCGGCGCAGGTTCTCGGCCAGCTGCGGGTTGCCGTGCTGTTCCGCCACGACAGCCTGGCGTTCCAGGGTCTCGGGGTGGATCCGGAGGTCAGCCACGCCGACCTCGCCCGCCCGCACCGCCTCCACGGTCAGCCCGTCCACCGGTTTCCCCGACAGCGCCCGGACCCCGGTCACGTCAGCCACATCGGTCACGTCCGCCACGTCAGTCCACCCACTCTGATGCCACGACGGGCCAAGCCAACCGGCACGATGTGACATTGCGCCGGTCCTATGCGGCTCGATGTCACATCGTGCCGCATGCGCGCGGCGCGCTGGTGGTACGGGAGGGACAAGCGGTGCGGGACGTGCTGATGGTGCGGTGCAGGAGTCGCGGCGGGCGGGTTTCTCACGTCAGGCCCTCCAGGCTCAGTTCTTCGGGGGGCGCGCCGGGGACCATGCGGCGGCGTTCGAGTTCCATCAGGGCGATCACCGTGGTGTGGTAGCGGGCCTCGATGGCCTCGTCGGAGTACGGGTTCCTGGCCGGGTCGGGCGTGCCGCCCTTGGCGTGCCGCGCGGCGTTCGCGCCGAGCAGCCGGTACAGCGACGGCGTCACCGAGGGCGCCACCGAGTACAGCTCCAGGTTGGCCAGCGGGGCCAGGTCGCGGCGGTGGATCAGCGCGGTGCCCTTGCCCTGCAGCCCGATGCCGATGCCCGAGCCGGCCAGCCGGGCCGCGGCCAGCCCGATCCGGCCC
>WNGD01003347.1_pt1 | contig 18241 bp, 16 predicted proteins | sample 5400671 | NCBI WGS metagenome assembly WNGD01 (sample SAMN13153369, study PRJNA577476) | soil metagenome | isolation source: 40 cm soil or saprolite under grassland replicate 2 | place: USA:California | collected 2016-06-15
AAATCCACTCTGATTCACGATGTGCTCTACCGGAATCTTTTGCGCGCGAAAGGCCAGTCTTGTGATCCGGAACCGGGCGTGTGCAAGTCTGTAACCGGAGCGCACCGCATCGGCGAAGTAGTAATGGTCGATCAAGCGCCGCTGGCGCGCACGCCGCGTTCGACACCAATTCTTTATCTCGGGCTTTATGATCGCGTACGCGAACTATTTGCCGCGCAACCGGAAGCGATGACACAGGGACTGACAGCGAGTGCGTTCTCTTTCAATTTTGGCAGTGGACGTTGTGGGCGTTGCTCGGGCACGGGTTATGAAAAGATCGAGATGCAATTCTTGAGCGATCTTTTCGTGCGTTGCGCCGAGTGCGAAGGCCGTCGTTTTCAGCCGCATGTATTGAGAGTGCAATTCCACGGCAAATCGATTCACGACTTGCTGGAATTGACCGTGAGCGAGGCAATTCAGTTTTTCGCGCAGGCCGGTGAGCAGCGAAATCTTTCAGAGCCTCTCGCGGTGCTTGAGGAAGTTGGTGTCGGTTATCTGCGGCTTGGTCAACCGCTGAATACGCTCTCCGGTGGCGAGTCGCAGCGATTAAAACTCATTCGTCATCTGGCCGATACAAAAAACATCGAACATCGAACAACCTGTCCTGAGCGAAGCGAAGCGGAGTCGAATGGATCGAACATCCAACGGCTAACGAATGGCGAATCCGCAATCCGCAATCAGTGCCAGTCCGGCTCGGACCAATCCGCGCTTGGCAATCTCTTCATTTTCGATGAGCCGACGACTGGATTGCATTTCGACGATGTCGCGATGCTGTTGCAATTGTTCCAGCGGCTGGTCGATCGCGGTCATTCCATTATCGTGATTGAGCATAATCTCGAGGTGATCAAGTGCGCGGATTGGATTGTCGATCTCGGCCCCGAAGCGGGAGACGAAGGCGGCGAAGTGATTGCGAGCGGTACGCCCGAGCAAATTGCCGAGACCGAAAATTCGCACACCGGGATATTTCTGCGGCGTGTGCTTGCCCAACCATTGGAGCCATTGGATGTCATCTCGAGCGGCGAAGACGGTGAGAGAGCTCACAAAATCTCGCACGAGTTCGTGAGATCCTTCGCTTACGCTCAGGATGACAGCGCTGGACTGGCGCGTGCCGCGGAGACAGCTCCACGTTTTCGGACAAACGGCAACAACCGCGCGATCTCGATCCACGGCGCGCGCGAACACAACCTGAAAGACATCGACGTCAAGATCCCGCGCGACCAGATGGTGGTCATCACCGGGCTGAGCGGCTCGGGCAAATCGACTCTTGCCTTCGACATTTTGTTCGCAGAAGGACAACGACGATTTCTTGACAGCATGTCGCCCTATGCCCGCCAGTTTGTCGAGCAACTTGAGAAACCCGATGTCGATCTTGTCGAGGGGCTGCCGCCCAGCGTCGCAATCGAGCAGCGCGTCACTCGCGGCGGCGGCAAATCAACCGTCGCGACGGTGACGGAGGTTTATCATTTTCTGCGATTGCTATTCGCGAAAACCGGAACACAATTTTGCCCCGATTGTGATTTGCCCGTTGAGAAACAGAGTCTCGCCGAAATCGTCAAAAAAGTCGAAGCGGCGGCGAAACACGGGCCGCTGAAGGTCCTCGCGCCTTTGGTTAAAGCGCGCAAAGGTTTTCATACCGACGTTGCGCACTGGGCCGAGCGCCAGGGCTTCGATACGCTTTATGTCGATGGAAAACCGATTCCGGTTTCGCATTTTCGAAAACTGGAGCGTTTCAAAGAGCACACGATTGATGTCGTGGTTGGTGTGATCGGACGTGGGAACCTAAAATGGCGCGACCGTCTCGGTTGCGAGTCAACAGATCCGCAAGCCAGAGGCCTGCGCCACATTATTCAGCGCGCGCTGGAGATCGGTCGCGGCACGGCGCGTCTGCTCGATGCCAAAAAACGACTTACGGTCGTGAGCACGGAGATGAGCTGTCCAGGGTGCGGCCGCGCGTTCGAAGAGCTCGACCCGCGCTTGTTCTCCTTCAATTCGCCGCATGGTGCGTGCGAGGAATGCGGCGGGTTTGGTGAAATTTGGGACCGCGATTTGCAAACGAGAACGAATTGGCGGCAGAGCGCGAATCTGAATGGATTGACGAAGAGGAAGCGCGCGAGTGTCCGAGCTGCCGCGGTTCGCGTCTGAACGCGGTAGCACGCCACGTGCGTGTGCAGGGATGCGCGATCAACGATTTCACCGCGCTCTCAGCAAGCGAAGCGCGGAAGCTTACGGGGAAACTGCGGTTCCGCGGGACACAGAAAACAATCGCCGGAGAGTTGCTTCCAGAAATTCAACAGCGCTTGCGTTTCATGGAGAACGTTGGTCTCGGTTATCTCGCGCTTGGCCGGTCGGCGAAAACATTGAGCGGCGGCGAATCCCAGCGAATTCGTCTGGCCGCGCAGCTTGGCTCCAATCTGCGCGGCGTGCTCTATGTGCTGGACGAGCCGACAATCGGGTTGCATCCGCGCGATAATTTTCGGCTACTCGACACGCTGGCTGCGTTGCGCAAGAAAGGAAACTCGCTGGTCATTGTCGAGCACGATGAGGAGACAATGCGGCGCGCCGACCACGTTGTCGATCTTGGCCCGCACGCAGGCATGCATGGCGGGGAAGTCGTCGCGCAGGGAACCCTGCGCGACATCGAGCGCGCGAAAAACTCAGAGACGGGACGTTGTTTGAAAACGCCGCTTTGTCATCCCATCCGAAAGTCGCGGCGACCACTCAGCAATGTCGAAAACTGGATCGAAGTCCGCGGCGCGCGGGCGAACAATCTGAAAGATGTCGATGTTCGCTTTCCGATCGGAAGACTTTCCGTGATCACCGGGATTTCCGGCTCAGGAAAATCGACATTAATGCACGACGTGCTTTGGCCGGCGGTTCGCGACCAGTTAGAAAAGAGAAAACGCGCGGATAACGGCGACTTGTTTAAGCTCGTCAGCGGCGCTGCTGAAATCGAGGCGGTTTATGAAGTCGATCAATCGCCGATTGGCAAAACGTCACGCTCGACGCCGGGCACTTACATCAAAGTCTTCGACGAAATCCGCGGTCTTTACGCGCAACTGCCCGTTTCGCGCGTGCGTGGGTATTCGGCGAGCCGATTTTCATTTAACGCGGAAGGTGGTCGTTGCGAGACGTGCAAAGGTCAGGGCGTGATCAAGCTGGAAATGAATTTTCTACCGAACAGTTATGTGCCGTGCGAAGATTGCCGCGGCCGCCGTTACAATCCCCAAACGCTCGAAGTCCTCTATAACGAAAAATCGATCGGGGACGTGATGGAAATGACGATCGAAGAGGCGGCGCAGTTCTTTTCGGCGCACCCGAAAATCGCGCGTGCGCTTTCATTGCTGGTTGATACTGGCCTTGGCTATCTCAAACTGGGGCAGCCGAGCCCGACCTTGAGCGGCGGCGAAGCGCAACGCCTGAAGCTCGTGACGCAACTGAAACGCGGGGTTAACCGTGCGGCGAATGAACGGATTCGAAAGATGCGCAAGCCAAGATCGACACTGTACCTGCTGGAGGAACCGACCATCGGTCTGCACATGGCGGACGTGGAACTGCTGCTCAACGTGCTGCATCGCCTCGTGGATGAAGGCAACACCGTGATCGTGATCGAACACAACCTCAGCGTGATCGCGGAAGCCGATTACATCGTCGATCTCGGGCCAGAAGCCGGCGCCGATGGAGGCGAGGTCGTCGCTGTCGGGACGCCGGAACAAGTAGCCAAGGATCGCATCAGCCGCACGGCACCATTCCTGCGAAAGGTATTGAGTTCTTCGCGCATTAATATGCGCTTGTCACCCTGATCCCGCAATTGGGGCGTTCGGGATGACACGTCTTCCTATTGTCGCGCCCGGAAACATCAACGATCATCGCGCCAATGTTTGCTTACTATCTACACGATCTCGATCCGATTATTTTTCGGATCTACGATAACGTCGGTCCGCGTTGGTACGGGCTGGCTTATGTGCTGGCGTTCCTTTGCAGCTACGTCCTTCTGCGGGTCCTAGCGAAGACCGGTTATGCGGACCTGTCAGTGGAAAAGGTCGGAGACTTCATCACGGGCTGCGCGCTTTTCGGTGTCATTATCGGGGGTCGGTTCGGTTACTTTTTTTTCTACAAACCGGAAATGCTGCACGAGCCGTTGTCGATCCTGCGGGTGTGGGAAGGCGGAATGTCGAGCCACGGCGGGATGCTTGGGGTGCTGCTCTTCACCCTTTACTATTCTTATCGGCACAAAATCTCGTGGATGAACCTGGGCGACAATCTGGTCGTCACCGCGCCGCTTGGTTTGTTCTTTGGCCGCTGCGCGAATTTCATCAACGGCGAACTTTACGGCCGCATCACCAATCTTCCGTGGGCGATGCAATTTCCAAAGGAGTTACTCGATCATCCTGCCGAAGCAGACCGCGCAATCGCCACATGTACGCAAATTGATCCATCGCTGACCACGCCGGACGCGATTATCCGCGCGGTGCGTGGTCAACCACAGGTGGCGACCGCGTTGCGCTCGATTCTGACGCCGCGCCATCCATCGCAGCTCTATGAAGCCTTTTTCGAAGGGATCGTTTTGTTTGCGATTTTGTGGTTCGTGCGCACGCGCATCCGCCAACCAAATGGAGTATTGACGGGACTTTTTTTTATTCTGTACGCGGTGTTTCGTATCGTAATCGAATATTTCCGCGAACCCGATGCGACCTTGATAGGACCTTTCACGCGCGGTCAGTTCTTTTCGTTCTTCTTGATTGCGATCGGTGTCGGGTTTGTCGCAGCCGCGAAAATGCGACCGACGTTTCCGAAGGGAATGACGAAGCACGAATGACGAATGAAATCGGAATGCTTAAATGACGACGAACGCCGTGGAAGCGGTTTGGTCATTCGGATTTCGTCATTCCTTCGTCATTAGACATTCGTCATTGCTGCGAATCCCCTTTCGTTTCTGCGAAACGGCGCTATTACTTACGCAGTGACGCGGAGATGCTCATTGCGACATTGCTAGCAGCAGGCGGTCTCCTTTTTGCGTTCGATCACGCGACGACCGCAGGCAAGCTCGTTCTCTCTCTTCTCGCCGTCGTCTCAATCTTCAGTTGGTCGATTATGATCACGAAGTTGCGCGTGATCCGCTTCGCGCGGCGACAGAACGCCCGATTCCTTGCGGCGTTTCGGCAAGATCGACAACCGCTGCGTTTGTTTAAAAACAACGCACGATTTCCGGGCTCGCCGGTGTTTAATGTATATCGCGCCGGATGCGAGGAAATGACATTTCATCTTCTCGGTTCGCCGGAAGTGGATGACACCTTTCGCGCGCGACTCGAGATCGCTGATAAAATTTCGCCGGCGCAAATGGGTGCGGTAAACGCGGCCATGGAACGAGCCGTGGGCGAGACGGCGCTTGCCCTGGAGTCACAGATGATTTTGCTGGCCACCGCCGTAAGCGGTTCGCCCTTTCTCGGATTACTTGGCACGGTTTGGGGAGTGATGGACGCTTTTACCGGCGTGGCCGAGGCCGGGTCGCCCAGCCTTGTCTCGATGGCACCCGGCGTTTCTGGCGCGCTCATCACTACAGTAACTGCGCTCTGCGTCGCAATCCCCGCCATGTTCGGTTACAATTTTCTCGTCACCAGCATTCGCGGAATCATTGTCGAGATGGACAACTTCGCTGCCGAGCTCGCCTCCGAGTTCGAGCACAAATACGTCGATCACAACGTGCGCGAATCCGCATTCCGCAAATGAGACGTTACTCGCAGCGAAATAATCTGACCACGCTCAGCGAGATCAACATCACGCCGCTGCTCGATCTCGCGTTCGTGCTACTGATCATTTTCATGATCACAACGCCGTTGCTGGAAAACAGCATGAGCCTGGTAATTCCTTCCAGCGGCGCGGCCAATCCGCCGATCAATTCGTCGCAAGTGCAAACGATCTCGATCGACCGCACCGAAACGATCCGGTTGAACAATCAGGTACTCGATTCGGAAATGCTCACCGCGCAATTGGCCCAATTGAAGCAGGCCAATCCAGACGTGGCCGTCGTGATTCGACCCGATCGCGAATTGCCAGTGCAAAAATTGATTACGTTGATGTACGCGTTACGACGCGCGCAAATTACGAAGGTCGGCATCGCCACAAAAGCCGAGACGAAATAGATGTCGAAAGACAGCCGCTTCTGGCGAAACGTCACACTGATAGCACTCGCGCACGTCGCACTCGTCGCAGGATTGATTCGCTGGAGTGTCGAAGCCAGGAGCTCTTCAAACGCACAAAGCGTCGTTTGGTTAGGCGATGTGGGCGGAGCCAGCACAGCTACGGAGCCAACAACTGGTGAGCCGCCGCAGCCCGCAAAACTTTCTCCTTCGCCCGAACCCCGTCTGCCAAAATCGGATGAAGGGGAAAAGCAAGAGCCTCTCTTAACGGCAGCGAAGAGCGAAATCGAATTGCCCACTCCGACACCAACACCAACATCTGCGCCCAAGCCATCTGCGACTCCCACAGCAAGACCGAAGGCAACGTCAAAACCACCTCCCAAGCCGACCCCGAAACCAACTCCAAAAAAACCCGTGTTAGCAAAGGCCTCGCCGAAAGCGAAGTCGAGCCCAACGAAATCGGCTGAAAAGGCAAAGCAAGCGGATTCGAACGCAGAGAAAAAGAAGATCGCGAAAGCTGCCTCAGCGAAAAACGGATCGTCATCTCAGAACGGCACAGGGAAAGGAAGTTCAGCGGGCACAGGTGGCCATGCTGGCGGCGGGATAAACGCATCGGAGTTCGGATGGTATGGCAATATGCTGCATGATCGTTTTTACAGCGCTTGGATTCAGCCGACGACCACCGTCGCTTCCGGCGCCAGGATTTCGACGCTCGTCAAAGTGCGAATCGAGAAAGATGGGCGCGTGTCCAGTTTCGAAATCATCAAGCCTTCTGAAAATATTGTCGTGAATGAGTCGGTAGCGGCGATTGCGAAACGGGTAACGCAAGTCGATCCGCCGCCAGCCGGGCTCGGAAAAGGCGATCATTACGACGTAAGAATCAATTTCGAGTTAAATACCGACCAGGAAGCGGCACACTAAGGATCGGTGGCCGCGCAGTAGCGCGATATGTCCGCGAACTGGTTCTTCTGGAGGGGCGACATGCGTCTGCGATCGACGCTACTCAGCCCATTTAGCTTCAACCAGCCCGTGCAAATGCGCGGCAATCGCGGGTTGATTAAGACGTTGAATGACTTCGTCGAGAAAGCCCGTGACGATGAGACGTTGGGCAACTGGAACCGGAATTCCGCGCGAGCGCAGGTAAAACAGCTGGTCTTCTTCGACCTGGCCGGAGGTGGCGCCGTGAGTGCAACGGACGTTGTCAGCGAGGATTTCCAGGCCGGGCATTGAGTTGGCTTCCGAGTCGTCACTCAAGAGAAGATTGCGGACTTTTTGATACGCATCAGTGAAGTGGGCGTGCGGCTCGACCCGGATAAGACCCCCGAACGTGGTGCGAGCACGGTCGCTTAACGCGTTTTTGTAAAGGAGATCGCTCGCGGTATGCGGTGAAATGTGATCCTGCAACGTGCGTGCATCGAACTCCTGAGTGCCGTTTGCGACCGAGACAGCGAGTAGATCGCTACGCCCGCCTTCGCCGATCAGCCGGCTGAGACTTTCGAAGCGCGAATATCGTGAACCCAGATGCAAATTGAGACTCATGGCTGAAGCATCGTGATCGACCGTCGTCGAGTTCATTTGTAGCGCGACGACATTGTCTCCCCAGTTTTGCGCGCATACATAACTCACTTTTGCTCCGGGGCCGGCAATCAAGTCGTTTACGCCGCACGCAAATCCCGGCGATTGTTCGCCACGGCGAATTCGTCCTTCGGCGAATTGATCTAACGAGCAGAAATGCTCAATCACGTTCACTTTTGCCAATTCGTCTGTAACCAGGAGCAAATGCGGAAACACGGCAGAGTTCTCGCCGCGCAACCAATGGAAAATTTCAATCGGCGACTCGATTTCAACTCCACGGGGGACGTAAAGAAACGTGCCAGAGGAAACCAGTGCCTGATGCAGTGCCGCGAACTTGGCCGAGCCAAGAACTGCCGGCTGCGACATGAAATATTTCCGGAACAGCTCGGCGTGTTCGACCATCGCGCGCTCGAGCGATTGAAAGATAACGCCGCGCTTTTTCAGTTGATCCGAAATCACATCGCGCTCAATGAGTTGGTCGCCTGCGAAGATCATGCGGCCAGCAACCTCATCGAGCCCGCGCGATTGCTCTAGAATCGCGGCGCGTTCTTCATCGCCAAGTGCGCCGGCAAACTTAAATGACGTTACATCAAGAAGATCGACATTGGAAAATCGCCAAGCCTGATCTTTCCGCGTCGGTTTCGGCAGCGCCTCGAATTCTTTCCACGCGGCGCGTTGTTGATCGCGAAACCAAGCCGGAAAAAGATCCGAACCGACCGGGCCGGAAAGAATCGATCCGGTTTCCGTTAATTCATCATGTGCGACTGACGCCATGTCGATCTTAGATAAGTGCGGCGGTCACAGATCGCCGCTACAGAAGATTACTCGGAACTACCCAACCGAGCCTTCCATCTCCAGCTCGATCAGGCGCTTGAGCTCGACGCTGTACTCCATCGGGAATTGGCGGACGAGATCGTTAACGAAACCGTTGACGCTCAGGCTCATGGCTTGCGCCTCGCTGAGTCCGCGCTGTTGCATGTAGAAAATCTGCTCGGCACTGACCTGGCTGACGCTGGCCTCGTGTTGCACAGCGTTCCCCGTGCCGCGCACGGTGATTGCCGGATACGTGTCCGTGCGGCTGGTCGAGTTGATGAGAAGCGCGTCGCACTCGGTGTTGTTCTTGCAATTTTTGAGATGCTTCGGCACGTGCACCAAGCCGCGGTAAGTGGCGCGACCTTTGCCGATAGAGATCGATTTGGAAATAATGTTGCTGGTGGTTTCATCAGCTGCGTGAATCATCTTCGCGCCGGTGTCCTGGTGCTGACCATCGTTGGCGAGCGCGATGGAAAGAACTTCGCCGCGCGCTTTGCGGCCTTTCATGATCACGCCCGGATATTTCATGGTGAGACGCGAACCGATATTACAATCGATCCATTTTACCTCGGCATTTTCATGCGCGAGACCACGTTTCGTGACAAGGTTGAAGACATTCGACGCCCAGTTCTGCACGGTAATATACTGAATCTTTGCGCCCTTTAGCGCGACCAATTCCACGACCGCGCTATGCAGCGTCGGCGTGTTGAACTTCGGCGCTGTGCAACCTTCCATGTAAGTCACTTCCGAGCCTTCGTCGGCTATGATGAGCGTGCGCTCGAATTGACCGAAGTTTTCCGCGTTGATCCGGAAGTAAGCCTGCAGCGGATGCTTCACTTTCACACCGGGCGGGACATAAATGAATGAGCCACCGCTGAAGACGGCAGAATTCAGCGCGCTGAATTTGTTATCGGCGATCGGGATGACCTTGCCGAACCATCTCCGGAAAATTTCCGGATACTTTTTCAGCCCTTCGGTTGAACCAACGAAAATGACGCCTTGTTCGCCAACGGCTTTCTTAATGTTTGAATAGACGGCTTCGCTGTCGAACTGGGCCTCGACACCTGCGAGGAATTTTCGTTCCTGTTCCGGAATGCCAAGTCGCTCGAACGTGCGCTTGATATCTTCCGGCACTTCCTCCCAACTGCGTTTCGCTTCTGTGCCGGGTGAGAGATAGTAACGAATCTTATCGAAGTCGATTGCTTCGAGGTCTTTGCTCGCCCAATGCGTTGGCAGCGGCTTTTCCAGAAACGTTTTCAGCCCACGCAGACGAAACTCGCGCACCCAATCCGGGTCCTCTTTCACGTCCGAGATGTAACGAACCGTTCGTTCGCTCAGGCCGGCACCTGCATCGCGCACGTGAGCTTCCGGATAAAAGAAGTCCCCGATGTTTCTATTAATATCGACGGCTTTGTTTTCAGTTTTCATTTTCCGTGTTACCTCGTAAACGCTGGTTCAGCGGCTCCCTCGCGTGCCCAATCGTAACCTCGTTCTTCGAGCTCAAGCGCGAGCTCTTTCCGTCCACTCCTAACAATTCGACCCGCTACCATCACATGGACGTAGTCGGGGATGATATAGTTTAAGAGGCGCTGATAGTGCGTGATTAACAGTATACCAAGATCGGGACCGCGCAACGAGTTTACGCCGTGCGCGACCGTCTTGAGCGCGTCGATGTCAAGGCCGCTGTCAGTCTCATCGAGAACGCCATATTTGGGCTCAAGCATGGCCAGTTGCAGAATTTCGGTGCGCTTCTTTTCCCCACCGGAAAAACCCTCGTTGACCGCCCGCGAGGTGAAGGAGCGATCCATCCCGAGCAACTCCATTTTTTCGTAAAGCTTTGCGTAATAATCGGTTGCCTCGAGCTCTTCGCCCTCCGGCAGCCGCGATTGCATAGCCGCGCGGAGAAAATTTGCGATGGTTACTCCCGGGACTTCGCTCGGATACTGAAAGGCCATGAAAAGGCCGCATCGCGCCCGCTCATCCGGCTCAAGTTCGAGAAGGTTTTGGCCTTCCATCAACACTTTGCCAGCCGTGACCTGATAGTCGGGATGGCCGGCTAACACCTTTGCAAGGGTACTTTTCCCCGAGCCATTCGGACCCATGAGCGCATGCACTTCGCCGCGCGGAACGCGGAGGCTTAGTCCGCGAACAATCTCTTGGTCGCCGATGGTCACATGCAGTCCTTCCACACTCAATTCGTTCATAATCGCGAACAACAAATATACGTTGGTCCTCGCCATTTGCGAATGGTCATTTGGAGCTCTCTCCAGCCGATGCAGCCAGCGCCTCCCCCCACCGCTCCCGCATTTTTGTGGATTGCGCTTTAATCCAAAATCGCCGATCTAAAATCCCAAATCGAGGTACCCCGTGGTGTAACGGTAACACAGCGCCCTTTGGAGGCGTTATTCTTGGTTCGAATCCAAGCGGGGTAGCCATAGAGTGAATTCAGAAGTTCAGAGGCGCCGAGTACACTTAGAAGTACACATAACGCCGCCACGTAATTCCTTGGGCGCGAGCGCCTCAATGGCATCACTAACCGTCAAATAATCTGACGCGACCTCAGATAATCTGACGCGGGTTACCATAGGTAGAACGCCGCGATGGGTGTTCTCACGTGACCTGAAATAGTCGCACTAAACCGGCAAGGTCGTACAAAGTAGCCGGACAAAACGCGAGCTGGACGGGTTGTGATTTGCGAACTCATACCGCGAGACCGCGCGGTAGTGTCCTAATTTAACTGGGAAATTACAAACGGCGGCTTCGGGGCCATTTGTCGAAAATGGCGCACAGTCCCTTGCGGTAAAACCAGAGACGGAATCCGTATTCCTCCGCAAACTGGGCTATCCTTGCTTTCCGCTCTTTCTGGTTTAGCGGCCAGAGACGTTTCAATTCATCCTCGTAAACAGCACACTGCGTCGATTCGCCAAGGTTCAGTTCGCGCTCGATTCGACGCGCGAGCACTTTCATATCGATCCGCAATGGTTCGGGCCAAACGATGTTGGTCAAGCCGCACCATTTCTGTCAATGCTAATCTGACCCGTGCTTTGCTTCGCAATCGCCACTTTAACGGCTGACTGCGGTGAATCGACTGGCGGGATTTGGAGTACAACCACTGTCTTGCTTTCATCACCGTCGCGGTGCCTCCATGCGTAAGCACGTTTCGCTTGGGGATGACCGACAAGGTCGAAAACTTCAACGGTCCCTTCCCATGCAGTTTGATCCTCGAAAACTTCTTTTACAGGAATGGATTCGACGTGAAGCGATTCACGACCATGCGTTGCTCGGATGGCATCTTTAAGCTCCGTAATCTCTTTAGGCGGCATTTTCCGACAAAGTTGCAAAGCGGATCCCCAAAGTGGCCAGGTGCTCCCGCTTCGGCTTCGCCTTTAGACAGAACCAAAAAGGCTCATCGAGCAGCGCACGCGAGGCGGAGGACTGCTTCATATAACCAACTACGGGATTTGGGAATCCCAAGTTCCGAAAAATCGTCAAAATGCTTATAACTTTTCCGTCGCCACTGGGGATTGGTGGAAACGATATTTGTTAGCCGCGAGATCGCTTTCCGTGTTTTCCTCGATCTTTTTCAGCACTTGATGCGATGCTTTGAATTCTGCGCAATCCCTAAACAGTGTGCCAATAAGAATGCTTTCTCTGTACCGAACTGCCGTGTTTTTTTCACGGTCCTTGTGGGTTGTGGGACTTGCCGCCGGTTGATTCAACTGTAGTCGAAATCTGGATGGATTGTTCGCTCTAGTGGCAGCACACTGCGTTGACTATGAGGCAAAAAGTTGAAATGAAGCTGCCTATTGTAAAAATCGCGGAGCTGACCGGCATCCATCGCGACACAGTTTCGAAGCGTCTCGCGGATGTGCCGTTCGAAGCCGGGAAGAAGGGCGCGAAATTGTACAGCTCCGAGGATGCACTCGCCGAAACCTACAAGACTGATTCGCTTGAGGCCGCACGCGCCGAGCAAGCGCGCACCGCAGCGCAGTTAAATAAAATACGGGCTGAGGATCTTCGGAAAACCCGAATCCCGATCTCAATCATGCTTCAGGTCCATGATGAAATCTTGCAAGCCCATTGCTGCGACGTTAAAAGCCGCAGAGGGCAAACTCCTGAGCAAGGAGCTGATTAACGGGATATTCGACAAGTTTCGGTCTGCGCCGGCGAAATTGAAATGGTGAAGGTTGACAAGGTTTGAATGGTTACGATGCCGGAAGCAAGCACCACCGAACCACCGAAGCGGATTCTGTCCGCGAGCGTAACTGCGAAGCATCTTCGGATTTCGCGCCCCACTTTTTCGAAATACGAGCGCCGGGGAATTTTTCAGCCGGACTATCTGTCGGACGGCGGCAATTTTTATGACGTGGACCTACGTCGTTGCGCAGAATGGCGCGCAAATCGTTGAGGTCGCCTTCTTCGTGAGCCACGGAGATTAACCTCCAGTCGCGGTATCCGGGGATATTGACTCCGAAGATCGGGGCGGCCTCTCCATCGGCCTGTCCAGATGCGGGGGCCACGTAGGCGACCACGCCGGCCAGCGCTACAACTGCAACCAAGCGGAGGTTGAACATGCCAGCCGGTGATCGCGGAGACTACGAGAATCCCAAAAAGAGCGCCTACTCCGTCGAACGAAGCGAGGAATGAATTTGATTGTCGTAACCAAGTAAGGACGTTCCAAGCAAGTACGACTGGCACACGCGGTTAGACAAAGGTAGTACAAAAGTTGTCTTTTTTTGCATGCTCTGGCGTGTTTCCGGCTCGTCACCTTTTACGTACGGCTGGCATGGCAGAATCACTTTTCTAGATTCTCATTGCCCTGATCTCTAGGCAGTGCAGACGTGCGAGCGGTTTTTTCCGGACAATTCGGACACTGCAACGGCATAATTCTGCGCGATTCGTGCAAAGCGTGATTCCCGGTCAACGGAAAAGATTCGACAGAGTTGCATCCCGTTTTTAGTCTTGCGCCTGTGAGCGATTACGACAGCGATTGTCGGATCCTTGAGGTTGAGCCGGAGGCGTCTCTCGAAGAGATAAGACAGGCATACCGTGATCAGACGAAAGTATGGCATCCCGATCGATTCCCGAATGACATCAGGCTTCAGAAGAAAGCGGAGGAGAAGCTCAAGCAAATCAATATGGCGTATCAGCGACTTTGCGGGCGCGGAACGTATGAGCCGCCGGTACCGAATCGCTCCACAGAACGGCCTCCGCCCGGTTGGATTGCTGTCTTTGTGAGCAGTTGTGCGCGCAGCTTACAGAAGGGCATTGTTGCTCTCCATCGGATGCTTAGGAACAGCGTGATCGCTATCACAAAGCCCTTCGCGTTCTTGATGGCAAAAACAGTCAACGTAAGCGACAAGGTCTTCCAATGGTGCCGTCGCCAGAGAAGATCGCTAGCCATTGCTACGATAGCGTTTCTTCTCGGCCTTGCTTTAGGCGTTGGGCTGTTACCACGCCAGTCCGAAACTTGGGCTAAAATTAACAATCTGCGCCAGAAGATAATCGAAAGGGCACGTTGGATGGCACAAGTGGCAGTAGCCAAACCATCGCCTCCTGCACCCACCGTGTTCTCTCAAAGGGGGCGAGTCACTGCATCTTCGGGGGAGACGGCGGTCGCGACCCCTCCTCCGGAAATGGCCAAGACCTCTGAATCCATTCAGCCCTTCGACCGGTCGAACGAAGTGTGGCGCAAGCTGCTAGAGATGGGTCCGTCCGCTGGCGCGGCATATGAGTTGGCCGATCAGCGCTTCAAGTTGGGAGTGGCGATGTCGCCGATGGCGGATGCTGTAACCACGACCTCAAGCGCGCCTACAGCTCGCCCATCAGGAGACGTTTTTCCCTGGAAAACGAACGTCGTCACAACAGTTTTTTGGGTCGGTGAAAAACAGGCTGCGGGAAAAACGTCGCCACAGCACCAGAGCGTTTGGGACAAGGATTGGCTGAAGAACTTCGGCGGAGTGGACGACCCTGAGCCGTCAGCCCGCCATGATTACATTCCGATCTCGTTCGTGCCGCGTCAAAATCCTTTCTACTGTGCGCTGCCATACAACGATGTTGAGCAGGGGCAGTTCAAGCCGGAGGCGCCGATTGTCATCCCTTGGTTCAAGCAGGTCCATGCGGAGCCGGGTCAATCCGTGTGCAAGGATCGCTGGGTCGCCATTCGAACGGGGGATCGCATCTGCTACGCGCAATGGGAAGATTGTGGCCCGGTTCGCACCGATCATTTCCAGTACGTTTTTCAGAATGAGCGGCCGACGCGTCATGGTGCAGGCCTGAGTGTTTCTCCAGCCGTCCGCGATCATCTCGGCCTCGCACCAACCGACGTGGCGGATTGGCGATTCGTCGAAGTAAGCGATGTGCCTCCCGGCCCCTGGCGTAATTACGGCGAAAACAATCACTTCGTCATTGCGCGACGCCAATTAGAGAAGGGCTTTGTCGAGCAGAAAGAGTTTGTTAATCCAGCTGTGACGAAACCAGCACAAGGCGCTCCCCCGCCAGACGAGAGCGTGATCTCGCCTCCCGCGGTGAAACTAGAGCAGAGCTTCGCCGAGCAGAAAGAGTTTGTTAATCCAGCTGTGACGAAACCAGCGCAAGGCGCTCCTGCCCCGGACGAGAGCGTGAACTCGCCTCCTGCGGCGAAACTAGAGAAGGGCTTCGCCGCGCAGAAAAGGTCCGCCAATCCAGCTGGGACGAAACCAGCGCAAGGCGCTCCCACCCCGCGCGAGAGGGTGATTTCGCCTTCCGCGGCGAAAGCTGTTACGACTTACGCGCCGCGCCCCGAGTATCCACAGGAAGCCCGTTCGCACCGCATTGCAGGCAGTGGAGTTTGCGTCGTTTCGGTTGATCCTGCGAGCGGGACCATAACCAACGCTTCAATGGCGCAGAGCACGGGAAGTCCGCTGCTGGATAAATCAGTCCTCAGTACGGTCCGTACGTGGAAATTCAAACCTAGAACAGTTTCGAAGGTCAGCATTCCTGTTGAGTTCACAATGACGGGGAACAACCGATAAGTAGGCGGCCCGCGCTTGTTCGGACAAAATCGGACACTCGAACTGCGTAATTCTGCGCGAATTGTGCCAAGTGCCGATTCTCCCCAAGTACCATTAACGCGCTGATTGCCGCAAGGTTCCGTCCAAATCGCGCGAATTTATGAAATGTCGTAATCGGTTTCGAAGCCCGTTAGGGTCGCTTTCCTCGTAAACTCGAGGCGAAGCGGTCATTGCATAACTTTTTGCATAGCAAATCCGGGCATGTCCGCGGGAGCTTTTCGTTGCTTGCCGATGTAGTGTGGTCTATAGTCAGGAGAGGTCGCCCGAGGCTTTCGCGCTTCGGGGGCTGCCAAGGCTTTCGCGCGCGCTTATCTTGCCGTCGTCGCGAAAATCTGCGGCCTGCGCGCAGCCCAGTGCCGTTCCAAATTCCTTTTCTGAAAAATGCGTGCGTTCCGGGATTCGGCGAATTGCAGAGAAGAGGCTCTAAGCGAGCATTGCGTGAGCTTGGTTCAAGCGGGGGTAAGACCCGCCCGGATTACAGCGGATATCAGGATTGACGCAAGCGCGACCTCATCAGGACGATTCCGGAGTTGCTTTCGGGTGCTCTTGAATGCGTCGCGCGTTAACACAACTGCTTCCCGAGGATCATCGGTCAATCGAGAAGCGAAGCTGTAAACGGCGGGATAGTAACGAGCGACCAAACTATCAAAACGTGAGCTTTTCGCTTTCATCGGCGGCTTCCTTTTTTGAGTGGTCGCAGATGGTGGACGTTTCCTTGCTAGAACCGTTTCCATTTTTCACCTCGTTCTATGGAAATGGCGGAACGAAGTTCACGAAAAAAGCTGAACGGCGATTGAGCCTTTCCTCAAGAAGCCCAGCTACAAGGGGAGAGATTCGGATTCTCGACTCAACTGGCAACGTCGAGCAAACGATCCATTTCACGGAAAGAGATCCACAGCTTTGACGCGGGAGCATCGACCGGGCACGCCACCCTGACTGCTTCAGGGTGTTTCCGTGGCCGTTGGCCGACCTCCTGGCTCAGACGGCGAGGGCGTCGTCGCTACGTTCTTTTTGATCAGGTACCAAAGCATTGTCGCGAGCAGGACGGAAATCAACTTGGCGCGCCAGTTTTTCAGGGTCAGTCTGGCGAGCAGGAGGGAGATCAACGTAACGCGCCAGTTTTTCGGAATCGGTCTCTTCATAATTACCGTCCAATAAAATTTCCGCGATCCGTTGGCGAAATGTTTCGGGGCTTAGGCGGCATCATGATACCTGCGGATTCGACCGCACTCAAAAAAAGTAATACGATGAGCATCAGAAGAGTTGTACCACATATCACCTGCAACCGGATTCAGGCGCATCTAACAAGACAATGGCACTCGACGAATACGAAGAGGTTCCAACCGAAGAAAAAGAGTACTTCGCGGAGTGCTCAGAATGAATCACGGCTTCGTCATGTTCCGCCGCGGATAAGTTCGGTAACGGAAGGAAGCTCGTTGATCGGTTCGCTGCTCTCAACGTAATCACGGAACCCCGCCGCGAACGCTGCCCTTCGCAACTGCCACCAAACCTTCACGCCAGGACGATGATAGTACATCCGAATGTAAGCGTCCCAACCTTGCCATTGCTCCGGATCGAGCGCGCCCTGGCGTTGCTGAAACCATGCGTTCTCGAAAAGCTTGAATGTAGAAAAGAATAAAGGCAGAGCTCGCATCCGATCGTCACCAGTCGCCCCATACCAGTCTTCGACGACGACATGGAACGCGCGCATCAGCTCCGATCCTCGGCCATTGGTCGGATCAGATCGGGTACCGATTGGGCAAGCGAATTCACCACCATCGCGCGCATCGATTGCGTGTTTTGCCGAATCTGCACGGCCAGATAAAAAAGCGACACGATAACCCCAACTGCCGCGATCAATTGCGCCAGAGCGTTAATGATTTCCAAATTCACAATCAGTCTCTATCAAATGATATGGGCGTCGACGAGGCGGAAAAGCGTGGCGGAAGGGGTGGGATTCGAACCCACGGTGCCTTTCGACACAGACGCTTTCTATACCACTTCCGAAAACGGCTCTGATTGTAGGGTGTCCCTCATCTAATTGTGGCAATTTTTCTACGGTCACCTTCTACGGTCAGGGAAAATTTTGCTGCAACGCTGTGCGATTCTCCGCAAATCCGTGCCAACGCCTAACAATCGAAAGACCTAGCGTCAGCGACGGTATGCAACATCGTGAAAACGTGTGCAAACGCTCATTCTTGAATTAGAATCCGTGTTTGGTCGGATTTGCCGCGAGTTCAATTTTGACGATTCCTACCTCTGAAAAGCAGTTTCACGAGGGGAAAACGTGCATATTCCCGCCGAATGCGTTTGCGAACGATTACGCAACGAAACGCAAGAACGCGCAATCTATTTGCCAAGTTCGTGTCAAGTGCCCTCGAGCGCGCACGCGCGATAGGTGTGACGAAAGACCAATCAGGTGATCGAAAAACTATTTCGCGTCCGGCAACGGAATCGAAGCTTGCCCAAATACGTAACGCCAACCAGTAGCCGTCCGAACATAAGTCTCACTGAACCAGACTTTGTAATCGAAGGGGTTTTGGTCTCTCGTGCCTTTGATCCTCAACAGCGCAGTAACAACAGCCGTATCGCGCCATACTCGCACCTTCTGCGTGCCTTCCTCCT
>WNGD01002733.1_pt1 | contig 18240 bp, 18 predicted proteins | sample 5400671 | NCBI WGS metagenome assembly WNGD01 (sample SAMN13153369, study PRJNA577476) | soil metagenome | isolation source: 40 cm soil or saprolite under grassland replicate 2 | place: USA:California | collected 2016-06-15
GCGGTGCCCACGCGCATGGCGCCATCGCGCAGCACCGACACCGGAATGAACGGCTGTTTCGCAGTCATCATGCGCCACGCGAACAAGCACCATAGCGTTACGCAGGCGACGAAGAGCGCAAGAATCTGCGGCGAGCCCCAAGCATAGCGCCGCCCGCCCCAGGTTAGCGCAAGCAACAGCGGGATCGCGGCCCCCACCATCAGCACGGCGCCCAGCACATCGAGCTCGTGCCGACGGTCGTGGCGCGGTAGCCGCTGCAATATGTTGTGGGTGAACAGAAAGGCGAACCCGCAAAGCGGCAGGTTGAACCAGAAAATCCAAGACCAATGGAGATGCTCGGCAATGAAGCCGCCGAGCAGCGGGCCGCCCACGGTCGAGACGATGAAGGTCGAGGAGGTGTAGGCCTGGTAGCGCGGGCGGTCGCGCGGCGAGGCAACATCGCCGATGATGGTCTGCACCAGCGGCATCAGGCCGCCGCCGCCCAGTCCCTGCAAGGCGCGGCCGAAAATCAGCGTCAGCATGGACGGCGCCAGCGCGCAGGCGAGCGAGCCAGCGGCGTAGACGCCGATGGCGATCAGCATCATGGCGCGGCGGCCGTGAATGTCCGAGAGCTTGCCGTAGAACGGCGTCGCCGCGGTCGCACACAGAAGATTGGCGGTGACGACCCATGACATGTTGTCGACGTCGCCCAGGCTCGCGGCAATGGTCGGCAGTGCGGTCGCAACCATCACTTGATCGAGCGCCGCAAGCAGCATGGTGAGGAGGACGCCGACGACGATACGGCGCGCCGCGGCGTGGTCGAGATAGTCCGACGGGGGCGTGAGCGGATCGCGCATGGTTTCGCCTGGCGCCGGCCCGGGCGGCAAGGCGCGGCGCATCTAGGCGGGGAATGGACGCAAGGGCAAGACGGCGCCTTGCGCAGGCGCCATGCACCAACGCGCGGATGCTGCAGTTGGTCGCAGCGCTGGTCGGCGCGCAATCGCCAGCGACGACCGGCGCGACTCGCTGCTGCGTCGCCGACCAAGAGGACATGGGCGGTGCGCTCGCCAAGATAGCTGGACGACCATGGGGCGGCCGGCGCCGCGGCGGGAAAGGCATGGCGTGCGATGTCGGTGTGACGCGTCGAAAATGGCCGATCTCGATCTCGCACGCTGTTCGTCGCAATCGCCACGCTTGTGCGCGGCGCATGCCAGAGAAGCAACAGCGAGCATGTCCGCCGATTCATCGGGGCGGGGGCGGCTTCCTCGCGGCCTTCGGCATGCGCGCCGGCCAGCTCACGATGCGGTCCTCAAGATCGTCGTCCGCGACCTCGTCCTCGCTCGCGCCGACGCGCCCGCGCACTGAGATCCCGGCCTGGTGCACGGTCTCGGGGTCGCCCGAAACGAGTGGGTGCCACCAGTAGAGGTCGCGTCCCTCGGCCAAAAGGCGATAGGCGCAACTCGGCGGCAACCATACGATTCGGTTTATATTTCTAGGGGTTAGCCGAACGCAATCCTTCACTTTCGCGGTTCGGTTGGGATAGTCGCGGCAACGGCACGTGTCGCTGTCGAGCAGTCGGCAGCCGACGTCGGTAAAATAGGTACGCGAGGCGTCATCGGCGTCCTCGAGCTTGACCAGGCAACACCGCCCGCAGCCGTCACACAGGCTCTCCCATTCAGAATTAGTCATTTCTGCCAATGATTTACGGCGCCAAAAGGGAGTGTCGTCAGCGCTCATGAGGAGATGCCTCGTCCAGGCTCGCCGCGCCAGCACACGGATCGGCGTCCACGCCGGTGTTTGCGTTCATCTTTTGACCATCTCGCCATAGTTTGGAACCCCTGGATCGGTTAAGAGTCACGGTAACGGCTGGGCGGCTGCGTCCTGCCGGCGTGATGCTTCGGCCCTGAGGGAACCTTTGCGCAACCCCTTCCAAGGCGACAATTGGTTGAACTGGAAGACGAGGCTGCGCCGCTTCCTGCTCGATCTCGATGCGCGCATCGACTTCGGGATGTATCAGGCCAAGACCTGGGGGCGCGAGCTTTACGAGCGCTTCACCGTGTTCATGGACCGCTTCCATGTCGCTGGCTGGCGGCGCTGGTGCTTCGTCGAACCGCTGTCGGAGAGCCTGACGCTGGGCAACGGCGGGCTCTTGCTCCTGCTGGCGCTCGCGATCCCCGCCTTCCGTGAAACCTCCGACGACGATTGGCTGAAGAAGTCCGAGCTCGCGGTCACCTTCCTCGACCGCTACGGCAATGAAGTCGGCTCGCGTGGCATCCGGCACAATGACGCAATCCCGCTCGACCAGTTCCCCGACCATCTGATCAAGGCGACACTCGCCACCGAGGACCGCCGCTTCTACGAGCATTTCGGCATCGATATTCCCGGCTTGTTCCGCGCGATGCTCACGAATGCGCGCGCCGGCGGCGTGGTGCAGGGCGGTTCCTCCATCAGCCAGCAATTGGCCAAGAACCTGTTCCTGTCGAACGAGCGCACCATCGAGCGCAAGGTCAAGGAAGCATTCCTCGCGATGTGGCTCGAAGTACGGCTGCCGAAGAACGAGATTCTCAAACTCTATCTCGACCGCGCCTATCTCGGCGGCGGCACCTTCGGCGTCGATGCGGCGGCACAGTATTATTTCAACAAGTCCGCGCGCGACGTAAACCTCGCTGAAGCAGCGATGCTCGCCGGCCTGTTCAAGGCACCATCGAGATTCGCGCCGCATATCAATCTGCCGGCGGCGCGCGCGCGCGCCAACGTCGTTCTCGACAACCTGGTCGAGGCCGGATTCATGACCGAGGGCCAGGTGTTCGGCGCCCGCCGCAATCCCGCCACCGCGGTCGATCGGCGCGACGAGCGCTCGCCCAATTATTATCTCGATTGGGCCTTCGACGAGATGAAGAAGCTGGCCGATACCTTGCCCAAATCGGTGCACGAGCGCGTCTTCGTGGTCCGCCTCGCGCTTGATGTCGACTTGCAGAAGCACTCTGAACAAGCGATCGAAAACTCGCTCCGGCAGTACGGTCGCGAATATAAGGTGAAGCAGGGCGCCGCGGTGCTGATGGACATCGACGGCGCGGTGCGCGCCATGGTCGGTGGCCGCGATTATAGCGAGAGCCAGTTCAACCGCGCGACCGACGCGATGCGCCAACCCGGTTCCTCGTTCAAGCCGTATGTGTATGCGACCGCGCTCATGAACGGATTCAAGCCGACCTCGGTCGTCGTCGATTCGCCGGTGTGCATCGGAAACTGGTGCCCGAAGAACTACGGCGGCGGCCACGCCGGGTCGATGACGCTCACGCAGGCGATCACCCGCTCCATCAACGTCATCCCGGTGAAGCTCTCAATCGCGCTCGGCAACGGCAACCCCAAGATCGGCCGCGCCAAGATCAGGGAAACCGCACGCAAGGCCGGCATCCGCACACCGCTTCCCGACACGCCCTCGATGCCGATCGGCGCCGACGAAGTGACCGTGCTCGATCACACCGGCGGCTACTCCATGTTCCCCAATCTGGGGAAAGCGATGACGCCGCACGCGGTGCTCGAAGTGCGCAGCGGCGCCGGCGAGCTCATCTGGCGGTGGGACCGCGACGGCAAGAAACCGGTGCAGGTGATCACGCCGCAGGTCGCCATGGATATGAACATGATGATGAGCAAGGTGGTGGAGGAAGGCACCGCCAGGCGCGCGATTCTCGACGGCATCAGGTCGGCGGGCAAGACCGGCACGACCAACGCCTACCGCGACGCCTGGTTCGTGGGCTTCACCGGCAACATGATCTGCGGCGTCTGGTTCGGCAATGACGACTACACGGTCATGCACCAGATGACCGGTGGCTCGCTTCCGGCAATGACTTGGCATGAGATCATGGCCTACGCCCACCAAGGGATCGAGCTCAAACCCATCCCGGGCCTCGGCCCGCAAGCGCCGTCGGCCCGCCCGGTCGTGGCCGAGAACAAGAAGGATAAGGAGTCCGACGCACCGGCCAGCCGCCCGAACTCGGTTCTCACCAAGCGCGGGGCCGACGCGCTGGTCCGCGTCGAGCGCCTGATGGACGATGCCACGCGCGCACTCGCGACCCGCAGCGAGCCGAGCAAATCCTCGGACAACACGACAGCGCGACCTCAAGGGTCTGTCGCATCCGCGTCTGACGACCGACCGCCGGGTCAGACCCGCGGCGATTGAGGCCGGCGGGCGACTTTTGCTACACCCGTCGCTCTGACAGCCACCCTATCGGACCAAACGTGCGTTTGCTCTTCGGAACCGTGTTTGCGCTCGTGATCGCGGCAGCGATCGGGCTTGGCGCGACCTGGATCGCGTTGACGCGGGGCAGCGCCTATGGCGGCGTTACCATCGGGGCGTGGACCGGATGGCCGAAGAACGGCACCTCCGGGATCGACCCCTATGCGCGCGCGATGGTCGCGCGCACCGGCGAACTGCCGGTCGGGTCGGGCGACGGGGTCGCGTTCTATGCGAGCGCCGACGATGCGGGCCAACCGCTGGACGGCCGCTGCGACGTGCTGTTGAGCGGGACCACTCCGCAAGCCCGCTTTTGGACCATCACCTTGTACGACCCCGAAGGTCGACTCGTGGCCAATTCGGCGCAGCGACAAGGCTTCACCAGCCAAGAAATCATCCGCAACGCGGACGGCAGCTTCGACATCATGGTTGGCCCACGCGTGCGGCCGGGCAATTGGCTCCCAACCGGCGGCGTGGAGAAGTATCTCCTGGTTCTGCGGCTCTACGATACCCCGATCGGCATGGCGGCGCGCACCGGATCGGAGGCGCCGATGCCCACGATCACCAAGAGGGCTTGCCTGTGATCCGGTTGGCGCTATGGCTCTTGGGCGCGCTCTTGCTTGCAGGCATCGTGCACCTGGCGACGGTCCTGCTGCTCCCGCGCATGGCAACTCAGGATGCCTATGCGCGCGTGTCCGCGATCGCTCCAGTCAACGCCGTCACTCCCGTTCCTAGTCCGACGCCGGAGAAGGCAGTCCTGCCGTTCATGGACCCGGCGTTCCAGGTATCCGTGTGCCGCTATGACCTGTCGCGCGGCCCGTTGAAATTCTCCGTGCCGATCAGCCAGGCGTATACGTCGGTATCGTTCTATACCCGCTCCGACATCGCCTACTACGCCATCAACGATCGGGCGGCTGGGCGGCGGGTGATCGAGCTTGATCTCATGACCGCGGCCCAGCGCGCGGAATTGCCGGAGAACGAAGAGATCACCGCCGCGGATCGATTGATCGTGGCCTCGCCCACGACCACCGGCCTGATCGTGATCAGGGCGCTCGCGCCCGAAGCGGGATGGATTCCGGCGGTACGAAGTGCGCTCGCGGCGGCGCAGTGCCGCCCGCAGTAAAGCGTGTAGCGCTCGCTAGCCTGCGGGCCTTACGAACGGCTCGCACGACGGCGCCGACGGCGACGTGGAGTGCTCGCTTCGGGCTCGAGGTCCCCCGTCGGCGTCTCGGCGTATCGTTCGATTCGGATGACCGGAAGGATGATGACGGCCGCTGATTCGGACTTGTCCGCGATCGACCTTGGCCCCCGCGCGCTGCGCCGCGCTGCCTGAAAATTGATCACCGTACCCATGTCGTTGCCCCCCGTCCCCCTGACGGTTGGACGCCGCGACGCGGCTCCTGCGCGATTTGAGGCGCGCAAGGTTAACGGTCTGCTAACGCCGGGCCCCTAAGCTATTTCAAATTCAAAGTGTTGCAGCAAAGGCGCAGTGACCATAATGAAGGCTCTCGCGGCATTCGCTGGGCTCGAGGGCCTGTTCGATCTCGCTGAGGGAAATGGGGTCGACATGTGCGCGACCCTGTTGCGAGTACTCACCGATCTCTACCTGCAGCGGCCGATCCACACGCCGGAAGACGAACACTATTACACCGAACTGGCGTTGCGGCTCATCGATGCGACCGAAATTTCGGAACGGGCGGCGCTTGCCGCGCGGCTTGCATCCTACCCATCAGCTCCCAAGCCCGTGCTCGAGCGTTTGGCGCGCGATGTCATCGAAGTCGCCGGTCCGATCCTCGAGCATTCGCCGTGCCCGGCCGAGCTCAAGGCGGCCGCCCAGGCACGCGGTGGCGCTCATGCCGACACCGCCGCGACACGACCTGGCAGTGCTCCGCAAACCGCGCGAGCCGCTGGCCCTGTCAATGTCGCCGAGGCTCGCGAGCTGTCGGACCTCTTCTACGCGGCAAAAGCGCCCGAGCGCCGACTGATCCTGATCAATCTCGACTACGCACCGCTCATCTCATCGCGGCCTCTCCTCGCCATGCAACGCACCGATGTCTGGCGCCTGGAAGCGGCCGCGCTGGAGCACAATGCCGAGACGCTCATAGGGGAGCTCGAACGCATGCTCACCGTCTCGCGCCCTCAAGCGCGCCGGATCGTCAACGACGAGCTCGGCGAGCCGATCGTGGTTGCGGCCAAGGTCATGGGGCTACCGGCCGAGGTATTGCAGCGCCTGCTGCTGTTCTGGAGTTCCTGGGTCGGGCAGCCAGTCGATCGCATCTGTGAACTCGCCGATCTCTACGACGAGATCAGTACGGACGCGGCGCATCGGCTGATTGCCATCTGGCGCGAGGACAAGCGGGCCGAGGGCGAGCCGGTTCAGCACGAGCCGGTCGCCTGGCGGGCAGCGGCGGAAAATGCGCGGCGCACTTTGTCCGAGGTGTCGCGCCGTCCGGACCTTCAGCACGATGCACGCTCGCGCAGCGGCGAACGATCGGAGTGTGGCCAGCCCCGCGCGGCTCAGGCGACGATTTGATCGAGAAAATGACGCCCGGCGCGGTCCTCGACCTCGAGGATCCACGCGTCGGGGTCGAAACGTAATTCCCGCGCCAGACGTTCCTCGATCTTGGCCTCCGGTGCGGGCTGTTCGCCAAGGCACCGGCTGAACAGTCGCTCCGCCGGCCGCGCGTCGTCGAAGACGCTCTGCGGCGCCGGCCCGAACAGCTCCGCGGTGCCGTCGAGCCGATTGAGCTTGACGAAAATAGCCCCGGCCTCCTCCGCTCCACGCCGCCGCACGGCCGCAAAGGCTCCTTCGATGTGGCAGCGGCGGATATAGGCTGCGACCCAGACTGCAGATTTCAGACGCATTCCAACGTCTCGTTCGTCGTGCCCGCCAACGCAAGGCGTCCAGTATTCACCACCTGCGCGGCCGCGACGAGAGCTGTGCCTTGCATCGTCGTTGATGATTACGAAATCGCGAGCCCGTGCGCGATGAAATCTTATTCCAACGGTCGGCCGGTCATCGCCGCCAACTCGCGCACGACGCGGTCGGAGGCCTGGCCCGTGATCGGCAGCTTGCGCTCGCTCTCGAATTTCTCGATCGCGGCCTGAGTGTCAGGATCGACGATTCCGCTCGGCTTGATCTGGCCGTAGCCGTATTCGGCGAGCGCCCGCTGCAGCGCGATCACGCGTTTGGAAGCCGCCGGCCGCTCGATGACGCTATCGTTGCGAACCGGCGTCGGACGCACTGCGGCTGTAGCTCCAGTGGCCCCCTTCGCCAGCTTGGCGGGCGATCGCATGATGGCCTGCAGCAGCGCCTCGTTCGGCTCGGTGCTCGGCTTGAGACCGGCGGCCTGCTCGAAGTCTCGGATCGCGGCATCAGTCTTCGGGCCATAAAGGCCGTCGTTGACGCCATCGTAGTAGCCGCGGCGCGCCAGTTCGCGCTGGATATCGTTGATGATCTCCCCGGGCGAACGGGGTGCGGACGGCGCGGCGACCTTGGTCGGCGCCGCCGGGGCCGCCGGCTCGAGCGGCCGCGGACGCGGGACCGACGTGCTCTCCGTCACCACGACTGGTTTCACCGGACCGATCGCGCCTTTGAACATGGGCGCCGGGTGCGAGCCCGACTGCAGGAACAGCACGTTGATTAGGATCGCCAACGTGACGAAGGCGCCGAGCACGACGCCTACGGCATCTCGCGGACTCCAGCCCAGCACCCGGAATAGGTGCGTTGCGCGGTCGAGCGACCCGCTTTTTTCTCGACGCACCGACGGGCGCGCCGACTTTCCGATATGATCTCGGATCGGACCCACGTTCCCCGTGCACGCCCGATGATTTGGGACGCGCTCCCCTTATTGCCTACTAGGATCGTGTCAGAGGCCGCTTAAGCGAACGCTAAAGCCGCAATAGCAGTGACGCACGAGCCTATTTACGTCTCGTTTCGCCGGGATTTTGCCGGCGCATTCATGCGGAATGGTGAACGGTCGGTTGCCGAACCCTGTCGCGCCGTCGTGCTCGAGCGGGCGTCGGGAGTCATGCGGAGGCGTATTTGTGCCCGCAAATTGGCGCCGCGGCAGCGAGTGCTGCAAATTTTAGTCAAATGCCGATTGTTCGAAATTTGCGAAAAAACGCGGCTGATTCACCTCGAATATAGACAAAAAGCGCGCGGCGCAGAGAACCAGCGTTTCAAGCCTTGCTGTTAGGGTAAGCTGCAATGCGGTAAACCACAGCCGGGAACTCTAAAGGCAGGTCATGCGATTCCTTTTGCGGATGGCGTTTTGGCTTACCGTCATTCTGGCATTGCTGCCGAGCGGCGGATCGCAGCCCACGCCGAAACTCAATGTGAGCGCCGTCGACGCCATGTGGGCGGCGAAGGCCACCGTCACCGACATGCGGTCATTCTGCGAACGTCAGCCCGACGCCTGCACCGTCGGATCGCAAGCGGCGGTCGCGATTGGACAACGGGCGCAGGCCGGCGCCAAGATGATCTATGAATACCTCACCGAACGCCTTGGCTCCCACGCCAGTGGCTCGCTGGTGAATGCCGCGGCCGGCAAAGCGGTCCCGCTGCCCACCGCCCGGCCCTCGCAGCACACGCTTTCATCGGCTGATTTAGCGCCGGCTTGGCATTCCGCCCAGTGACGCAAGGACATAGGCAACGACGGCCGGCTTGAGCGCAGTTTTCGGAACTCGGGTGCTGCGCGGCCGCCGGTTTTGGCCCAGATCCGGCGGGCGCCGCGCGAATAGCGGGCGGCCGCCGCGTTAATCTTTTTCGACGGGGCGTTCGCCCGACTATACAATCGCTCCCATATATCCAGTATGTGCGGAACCATGACCGCGGCCTCACCCGATACCTTGGCGACGCTCGACGAGATCGTCGACAACTTTTCGCTGCTCGAGGAGTGGGACGACCGCTACCGCTATGTCATCGAGCTTGGCCGCGGTCTGAGCCCGTTGTCCGAGCGCGACCGTACCGAAGCGAACAAGGTGCAGGGCTGCGCCAGCCAGGTCTGGCTCGCGACCACCGTGCATCCGGACGGCCAAGGCGGGCCCCTGCTCACCTTCTCCGGCGACAGCGACGCCCATATCGTGCGCGGACTTATTGCCATCTTGTTTGCAATGTTTTCCGGCAAGCGGGCCCGCGACATTCTATCGGCCGACGCGATCGCGGTGTTTGAGCGTCTGGGGCTGCGCGAGCACCTGACCCCGCAGCGATCGAACGGGTTCCGTTCCATGGTCGAGCGCATTCGCGCGGACGCGCGGGCGGCGGCGGCGGCAGTGGCTTAAAGGCCGCCTCTCCCCCGGCCGCCTCCAATGGCGAGATTTTTTTGGTGGGCTGGAACTGGCTCGGCATTTGCCTGTCATCTTCCGGTGGCCTCAATCGAACCCCCCAAGGAACGAAAGAGGCTGCTAGGCCCCGGCGACAACCTCCCCGGGGCCTTCCATTTTGTGCAACTCGATGAACCGAAGCGGGATCCGCATCGGGGCTGGGGGCAGGCGAAAAGGCTGCTTAAGGCGGCAGCCGTGGAGCGCAGTTAGCAAAGATCGCATCCGCCTGGGCAGCAGATTATGCCGCGCTTATTGCGATGCCGCTTTGAGGACCTATCTGCGCCGCCGCCGCTGCTGGCCGAGCCCCATTTGCTTGGCGAGGTGCGAACGAGCCGCTGCATAGTTCGGCGCCACCATCGGATAGTCGGGCGCCAATCCCCATTTCTCGCGGTACTGCTCCGGCGTCATGTTGTATTGCGTGCGCAAATGACGCTTGAGTGATTTGAACTTCTTTCCGTCCTCGAGGCAGACGATATAGTCCGGCGTGATCGACTTCTTGACCGAGACGGCGGGTTTCGGCGGCTCGCTCGGCGCATCGCCGTGCCCGCTCGAGACCCGCGTCAATGCGGCGTGCACTTGGCCGATCAGCGCGGGTAGATCCGCGGTGGGGACCGAATTGTTGCTGACATAGGCCGAGACGATCGACGCTGTCAGCTCGATGAATGTTCCGCCTGAAGTATTCTCGCCCATTGACTGTTAGTCCTGCCGCGTTTTGATCTTGAAGGCTGTGCAGTGGAAGCCCCACTTCTGCGTCTTGAGCGCCTCTGGTGCGCGTCAGCCGCGGGCCCAACGCATCAAATGGCGTCGAAATCGTGACTCGTCGGTATTTCTATTATTGCACTCGGGGGAAGGCAAGAAGTGTTTCCATTGCTGTGCCAAGATAATCCTTCGCAATTGTTGGCGTCTTCTGGGTGATACAGAACAAATCCTCGCGGGCGACAGTTTTCACCGTCCCAATCTTCCGACTGGCAAGCAGGCGGTGGCCGCCCACAAGCGATCGCGCAGCGACGACCGCGGCAATGATCATCGCACGTTGGGCAGGCATGCGTTGTCCGTGGTCGGCGCCGACTCAGCCGACTCAAATGCGGTCAAATCATTTCCGCAAAACTTCAAGGACAATCACGTTGGTCATTAAGATCAACGACGAGGGGAAAAGCGGCTCGCGCCCGAGCACGACCACCTCGCCGGGCAACATCGCACGGAGCGCGCTATCTCAAATCCGTCGTCGGCCTACGAGTTGCGCTCGATATGCGCGCGCAGCTCGGCGATCGAGCCGAACCTGACCGTCCCGTCCGGTAGCTTGGCCTCGATCGATCCGTCGGTGTAAAGCGTATAGGCCATGCCGTCGACGACGCCGGATTTGAGGATCGTGGCTGCGCCGCGTGGCTCGTCGAGTGGCGCGGGCTCCGGCCGGCGATCTTGCACGGATGCAGCTTGGTCCGCCTGGCGTTGACCCGCTTCGACGGCCGTCGCAGGCTCGGATTCGGCACGCTTGGCGGCACGGGCATCCGTGGGCCACACAGCATCGAAATTCTCGCGCTGGGATACGGGACGCGTCGGCTTCGATCGGAACAGAAAATCGAGGCGTGACGCCTTCAAGGCCTCGACCGCGGCACCGCCGGCACGATCGTCCGCCGAGATCTTCGGCTCGGGTGGCGCAGCCTCGACACCAGGAGACCGCGTCTGAAGAGGCGCCGCGCCGTTGGGGGAGAGTGGAACTTCCTCGTCGTGCGCCAAGATCGAAGGCTCAGCGGTGGGTCGCTCCGCTCGCGGAATGCTCGCGCGCAACCGCTCGACTGCTGGAGCCGAGACGTGGACCTCCGGGAGTCCCGCGGCGGAATGAGGCTCATGCGGACGAGCCTCGCTCACCGGCGCGTCCGCCCTCGGTCGTGGGGAGGCTGTTTGAGACGAGCGCGCACCGAGCGCGACTATGGGCGGCGAGTGGACGGCCGTGGTGGAAGCGGCGGGCTCCACCACCTCCGGCGCCTCGGCCGGACGGGCCGCAGGTCGAGGGGCAATCCGCGTCCGCACCGCCTCGGCGAGGCGGCCGAGCTCCGCCACCACCGCCGCAAGGCCGATCAGGATCAAACCCCCAGTCAACGCGCTGACGCCCGCGACGATGAGCGTGGTACCGAGGGTGAACTCATTGATTGGAATGCCGAATCCGATCGCGGCAATGCCCACCGCGGCAAGCACGATCCCCAACAAGGCCAAGATCACAGACATGTTGACGCCCCGTCTTTACGCCCTGCCCCGACCCGCCATCCTCGGCAATGGCCATGATGCTATGGTTACTAAAGAATTTTGACCCCGTTCCACTCCAATCGCAATAACTAATGTGGCGCGGCCGCCGTCAAATCCGATCTTGATTAACACCAGCCGAGACGAGCCCACGAGAACGAGAGCCGGTTGGGTGACACCGCTCGTTGCCAACGCATTCAAGCCTGCGGGGTGAAAACGCTGCCCGGACAGCGGCCGGCCATTGGGGAAGGGGAATGGTCGGCGGCGGCGCTTGCGCGCAAAACGAGCAAAACGCAGGTTCGATCCGTTGCCCGGGCGCCCGCTCCGGCCTAATGAATGAACCCGGAACCGAGGCCGACATGCACCCGTTACAATAGACCTCCACCCGCCTCGTCCCGACCGTTTGATCATTTGAGGAGCAAGCCGATGTCTTTTACGTTGCCCGATCTTCCCTACAAGTATGACGCGCTCGCCCCCTACATGTCGCGCGAGACGCTCGAATACCACCACGACAAGCATCACCTGGCCTATGTCAACAACGCCAACAACCTCATCAAAGGAACCGAGTGGGAAGGAAAATCACTCGAAGACGTCGTGAAAGGCTCGTTCGGAAAGAACGCCGGCCTCTTCAACAATGCCGGCCAGCACTACAACCACCTGCATTTTTGGCAGTGGATGAAAGCCAATGGCGGCGGCGACAAGCTTCCCGGCAACCTCGAGAAAAAGATCGTCGCCGACCTCGGCTCGGTCGCAAAGATGAAGGAGGATTTTATCCAAGCCGGCGTCACGCAGTTCGGGTCGGGTTGGGCTTGGCTGGCGGTCAAAGATGGCAAGATCACCGTCGCCAAGACCGCGAACGGCGAAAATCCCCTGGTTCACGGCGGCAAGCCGATCCTCGGCTGCGACGTGTGGGAGCACTCCTACTACATCGATTACCGCAACCGGCGGCCGGACTATCTCAAAGCCTTCATGGACCATCTGGTCAATTGGGAATATGTCGCCAAGATGTACGACGCGGCGATGAAGTAATCGCGCGGTCCTCATTCTCGGCTCGTCATGCAGCGGCCCCGGATCAATTTGGGGCTGGCTTCAACGGGGGCGGCGGCATCCCGCAAGGGATCGCCCGCAACCGACATTGCTACGGCGCATCGCTGCCGCTTTGGCGGGGCAGGTTTCGCCGGCGCAACGCGCGTGCTGCGAGTTCAGCTCTTGCGTCACAAGCGCCGTGCGGCCTGTGGGCCGCGCTGCGGTCGAGCAACCGCGCCATGATCGGCGGATAGACCCCCCGCCGAGCAAAACCTGAGCCGACCGCCCGTGGCCCTCGCAACGCCCATTCCCGCGCTGTCATCCGATGAAGCCACGACTGTCCGCGTCTTCGACCGGCTTGCCGTCGTGGTGCTCGGTGTCGTGGGGGTCGTCGCGCTGCTGACGTTTCGCGACTACGGCCTGAGCTGGGACGACTATACGCATTCCGAATACGGGGATCTCCTGCTCAAATTCTATCTCTCGGGTTTGCGCGACCAGCGCGCGCTGTCGTGGGTGAATCTCTATTACTACGGCGGCGGCTTCGATCTGCTCGCGGCGCTGGCCGCCAAGCTTCTGCCGTTCACGCTGTTCGAGACCCGCCGCCTGATGGGCGCGGCGGTCGGAGTTCTGGGACTGTTCGTCACGTGGCGGATCGGCCGGCGCGTCGGCGGGCCGGCGGCGGGGCTCATCGCGCTCGTCCTGCTCGCTACCTGCCCGCTCTATTACGGCCACATGTTCATGAACCCGAAGGATTCCCCCTTCGCGGTCGCGATGGCGATTTTTCTGCTCGCTCTCGTGCGAATCTTCGAAGAATATCCACGCGTGTCGCTCGCAAGCGGCGCCCTCGTCGGCGCCGGCTTCGGGCTGGCGTTCGGATCGCGCATCATGGGTGCGTTCGGAGCGATCGACGCGCTCGCGGCGCTCGCCTTGATCTTCGCGATCGACTCCCGCGCGCGCGGGATCCGTTCGGCCGGCGCGCGGCTCGGACGTTTCGTCCTGGCGCTCGTGCCCGCCATGGTGCTGGCCTACGCCGTGATGGCATTGGTTTGGCCCTGGTCCGTGGCCAATCCGCTCAATCCGCTGCGTGCGGTCGAATACTTCTCGCGCTTTTTCGAAAAGCCGTGGCAGGAGCTGTTCGACGGCCGCGTGATTTCCGTTCCGGACATGCCGCGCAGCTACGTACCGATGCTGTTCGCGCTCAAGCTGCCGGTCATCTTATCGGTCCTGGGATTTGGCGGCGTCGCGGGTGCGCTCGTCGCCGCTTTCAGAGGGAACGTGGCTGCCAATCGCCGTGCCGTCCTGCTGTTGGTCGCGCTGGCCGCCCTATTGCCGCTCGCGGTAACGATCGCGCTGCGGCCGGCGATGTACAACGGCATTCGTCATTTCGTGTTCGTGTTGCCGCCGCTCGCAGTGCTCGGCGGCCTCGCCGCCGTCTCTCTGATCGAGATGGCTGCGCGCCGGCTTCGATTTGCGCCCATTGCGGCTGCCCTCGTCCTCGTCGCTGGCGTGGCCGTCCCGCTCGTCGAGATGGTCCGGCTACACCCCTACGAATACACCGACTTCAACGGGTTGGCCGGCGGCGTTGCGGGTGCGCGCGATCGCTACATGCTCGATTACTGGGGCCTCTCCTTCAAGCAAGCCTCGCAAGCGCTGCGGGCGAGGCTTGCCGAGCGCCACGAGACCAAGCCCAGCGACCGCCGCTGGAAGCTCGCCGTCTGCGGCCCACACCGCTCGCCGCAGGTGGAGCTCGGCGGCGATTTCGAAACCAGCTGGGATCCGACGGGCGCCGACTTCGCGCTGACGCTTGGGGAATTTTACTGCGCGAAGCTCGACGCTCCGTTACTGGTCGAGATCGTGCGCGACGGCGTCACCTATGCCCGCGTCTACGACATCCGCGGACGGTCGTTCCCGACTCTCCTGACCCAGCCCGGGCTTTGATCGCGCTGCCCGTCGTCGCCGCGCGGCGCGCGCGATTCCGCGCTACCATTGCCTCTCTCATGCGGAGGGTCTGGCCATGCCACGCACTTTCGTCTTCGATGCCTATGGCACGCTTTTCGACGTGCATGCCGCCATCGGCCGCTATCGCGCGGCCGCGGGTCCCGACGCCGAGCGTTTCTCCGAGGTCTGGCGGGCCAAGCAACTCGAATATACCTGGACGCTGACGCTGGCGGGGCGCTATCTCGATTTCTGGACGCTGACCGAACGCGCGCTCGATTTGGCCTTCGCGCGCTTTCCTTCGGTCGACAAAGCGCTCAAGCCGAAACTGCTCGGCGCCTACCTGACGCTCGACGCTTTTCCCGACGCGCGCGCGATTCTGCGCGATCTCAAAGCGCGCGGCGACGCCACCGCGATCCTATCGAACGGCTCGCCAAAGATGCTCGCCGCTGCGGTCGAGGCGGCCAACATCGGCGGCGACCTCGATGCCGTTCTCTCGGTCGACGCGATCCGCATCTACAAGCCACGCCCCGAGGTCTATGCGCTCGCCACCGAGCAATTCAAGATCGCGCCTGGCGAGGTCGTTTTCGTTTCGTCGAATCGCTGGGACGTGATGGGCGCGGCCGCCTTCGGCTTTCGCACGGCCTGGGTCAATCGCACGAAAATGCCGGAGGAATATGACCCGGCGCCCAGCGCCACGCTCGCCGATCTCAACGGACTCATGACGATGGCTCGCTGAGACGCGCCCGCGTTGACGACCGTTTGGCCAGATCGGTACTATCGCACAAAACCAACCAAAACTTCGGGGAGGATGAAAATGCGCGTTGCTCTTTCGCTTTTGCTCGCCATGGTGTTGATGCCGATCGTTTCCATGCAGACCGCAAACGCGCAGGATGCCGCTGTCTACGTGGTCAGCTACGTCGACGTCGCGCCGGCAGCACGCGGGACGGCCGCGAATCTCTTGCGGCAGCTGGCGAATGCCAGCCGCAAGGACGAGGGCAACACGCGCTTCGACATCCTGCAGCGCACGGCCCCATCCAACCAGTTCGCGATCGTGGCGGTCTGGAAGGACCAAAAGGCCTACGACGCACATCTGGCCGCCGCTCACAGCAAGGAATTTCGCGACAAGATCAAGCCATATCTCATCAGCGCGATCGACGATCGGGTCCATACGGGCATGGAGATCGCAGGGACGCCAGCGGCAAAAAACGGGCGCGGCGCGATCGTCGTGGTGACGCATGTGGACGTTCCGCCGCCGAAGAAGGACGAGTGTATTGCGGCGCTCAAGACCTTGGTGGCGGACAGCCGCAAGGAAACAGGTTCCGTGCGCTTCGACGTGTTCCAGCAGGGCAACCGGCCGAACCACTTCTCGGTGGTTGAAATCTGGAAGAACCAGGGCGCGTACGACGCCCACATCACGGCGGCGACGACCAAAAAATTTCGCGACCAGCTCACGCCCATGAGCGGCGCGCTCTATGACGAGCGGCTGTACAAGGCGATCTAGCGGGCTCGTCGCGCTCAAGACGGCGCTTTGACCGGCAAAAAGTCGCCCCGCGGGCCGAGGGAGCCGCGGGGCGACTGATGTCTGCTCTCAATTGCCGTCAGTGGGTCTTCCAGCGCGCCTTCGCCTCGGCACCGGACTGTTTGAGGTGGACGTTCTCGTCGACGTGATCGACCCATGCAAGCGGAATGAAGTGATGCTCACCGCCGGCATCAGGGTCATCCTTCGTCAGCTTGACCTGATCGCGGCCTTCCAGGTGGTCCACGGTGCCGACGTGCACGCCGTCCGAACCGAGGACTTCCATATGTTCCTTGATCGTCGCCGGTGCGACCATGTGCTCCTCCATTGTTCCATATGATAACTCGCGGAAATGGTGAGAGGTTCCTGGCAATTTTACCCCGCCAGCGCCGCCAAAATCCGCGCCCAGCTGCGCGTGCCTTTATGAAATGATGTCAGGTCGAATTTCTCGTTCGGCGAATGCACGCGGTCGTCGTCGAGCGCGAAGCCCACCAGGATCGTGTCCATGCCGAGGACGCGCTTGAAATCTCCCACGATGGGGATCGAGCCGCCTTCCCCGATCGCGAGCGCCTTCTTGCCCCATTCGGCGGCGAGCGCGGCGCGCGTCTTGGCGAGCATGGGATTGTCGTAGGGAAGCTCGGTCGCCGGCGCACCGGCGAAGCTCTTGAACTCGACCTTGGCGTCGGCCGGCAGGCGTGCGCGCACGAAGCTGTGGAAGGCGGCGCGAATTTTTTGCGGGTCCTGCGCCCCCACCAACCGGAACGACACCTTCGCCGTGGCCTGGGCCGGGATCACGGTTTTCGCCCCCTCCCCGGTGTACCCCCCGATCACCCCGTTGATCTCCGCGGGCGGACGCGTCGCAATCTGCTCGATCAGCATGCGGTCCTTCTCACCCGCCGGCGCTTTGAGCCCGACTTCGGCGAGGAAGTTCTCGGGCGTGAGATCGAGCCCCTTGAGATCGGCCTTGATGTCGGGCGGCAATTCCTTCACGCCGTCGTAGAACCCCGGAATGGTGACGCGGCCATTGTCGTCGTGCATGGCAGCCAGGATGCGCGCAAGCACGCGCAGCGGGTTCTGCGCCGCGCCCCCGAATAGGCCGGAATGGAGATCCCGGTCGGCGCAAGTCAGCCTGACCTCCTCATAGACGAGCCCGCGCAGCGACGTCGTCACCATGGGCGTCGCCGGATCCCACATGCTGGTATCGCAGACCAGCGCGAGGTCGAGCTTGAACTCGGCGGCATTGTCCTTGACGAAGCCGAACAGGTGGTTCGAGCCGCATTCCTCCTCGCCCTCGATCATCATGGTGATGGGGAGCGGCAATTCGCCGGTGACGGCCGTGAACGCACGACACGCCTCGATGAAGGTCATCAACTGGCCTTTGTCGTCGCAGGCCCCGCGCGCCACGATGATCTTGCGGCCGTCGGGCAGCGTCGCGATGCGCGGTGCAAATGGCGGCGCTTCCCAAAGGTCGAGTGGATCGACGGGCTGCACGTCGTAATGGCCGTAGAAGAGGACGCGGGGGGCCTTGCCGTCGGCCTGCGGACCGCCTTTGCCCACCACGATCGGATGCCCCCCGGTGGGCCGGACGCTGGTCTTAAGACCAATGCCGGACAGATCCCTGGCCACGTATTCGGCGGCCGATTGACACTGGTCTTTGTAGGCCGGATCGGTCGAGATCGACTGGATGCGCAGGAATTCGAACAGCCGCTCGAGGCTTTGATCGAGATCGGCGTCGATCTTCTGCAACACGGCGGGAAGGGCATGCGTGGGGGTCATGGGATTGATGCTCTACCTTGTCTGCTGTCCGGGCTGTCATCACCCGCGGAACGTGCTCCCTGCGGAGGCAGGGCGAGTAACCGGTATCGTCAATGGATGAGAGTCCCGCCCTTGCGGCAGGGACGGCCGGAAGAACGCGTCACCGCCGCAAAATGCCTCCCATGGTGCCACGCACGATGGCGCGGCCGACCGAGCTGCCCATCTT
>WNGD01003767.1_pt1 | contig 18233 bp, 15 predicted proteins | sample 5400671 | NCBI WGS metagenome assembly WNGD01 (sample SAMN13153369, study PRJNA577476) | soil metagenome | isolation source: 40 cm soil or saprolite under grassland replicate 2 | place: USA:California | collected 2016-06-15
GTTCCAACAAGTTCTTTTGTTGCTCTACCGAGGCAAACTCGGTGTCTCCCTGGTACTCGATCAGATGCGCCAAAGCATCCCGGATGCGTTGATCCGGAATGTCGGTTAGTCTTTCCCATTTGGACTGCCCGGCAAAGTGCCCGAACTCGATCTCATTGCTCTCGATGTCTCCCAGTTTCGTCTCAAAGTGATAGTCCTTTCCGATTAGTTCCGTCGGATAACCGATGTCGTCGTGCCATTGATGAAAAACATCCACCCAGTCGTCAAAATTATCAATCCTGGATTTCTTAACTAACATGCCTGCTCCTTCTTAGGCCGCCCTGCCGTCGCACTCGGGCGTTCTTTGAGCATTTCAGTGCAGTTTCACGTGAGATGCAAGTGAAATATATTGCGACCCGGTAACCGAGTCCCCAAAAGCTTTGCGAAATAACCGATGCATTTCAACGTGCGTTAAGGTCGGACCGAAGCTGTTCGTCCAATTGACAGGAAACGTTAAACGGTTTACGGTTAATCGCATGTCGCAACATTTCCCCACTGCAACGGCGCCGCAACGAGTACAGGACGCCTGGCATACGTCTGGCCTGATTCAGCTGAGACGTCCTCAAATGGTGGGGACTTTGTCGGGCCTGATGCTGTCGGTGCTGCTGGCCTCTCTCGACCAGACTATCGTTGGCACGGCGGAGCCAAGGATCATCGCGTCCCTTTCCGGGTTCAATCGTTATCCGTGGGTCTCGACCGCGTATCTGCTTTGTTCGACGATTTGCTCGATCGGCATTTTCGTTCTGGGCATTGGAATGTTTGGAGTCATTATTTATCTGCCGTTGTTCATGCAAGGAGTGCTAGGCGTATCTGCGACACGATCCGGCAGTCTGCTGACGCCCATGCTGTTAGGCACCGTTGTTGGAACCCTGGTCAGTGGGCAGACGACGTCGCGGCTGCGGAGTTACAGGATTCCCTCGCTGGCAGGTTCGGTAATTGTCAGCGCAGGAATGATCCTCTTCGCGCGAATGGACGCATCGACCCAGCGTTCAGCTGTTCTTCTGGCGATGATCATCGCGGGATTCGGAATGGGCCTCCTTATACCGGTGTACACCGTAGCGGTACAGAACGTTGCGCCGCGCAAGCACATGGGAGCGGCCACCGCTTCGTCAACATTCTTTCGCTCCATCGGCAGCACGGTGGGCGTGGCGATCTACGGCAGCCTGCTGCTCACAAATTATCACCATGATTTTGACAGAGCTCTGCCCACCGGCACGCCACAGGAAGCGCTGAGTGCATTTTCGAATCCCCTGTTATTGCCGCACATGCGCCCCCAATTGGAAGCCATCTTCAGCCGGTATGAAAATGGGCCGCATCTATTGCAGGCGTTGTACGGGAATGTGCGGACCGCTCTGCTTGGCGGAATACAGTTGATCTTTCTAACAAGCGCGATCCTGATGATCTGCATGATCGCATTGAACGCCCTGCTGAAGGACGTGCCTCTGCGGCATGGTCCCGCTCCGAGCTCCGAACCTTGAGGGCACCGAAATAAAAAGCGTTTGATTTCCCGGTACCTTTTTCAGATCAGAATCGGTCGTTGTTGGCTTCCACGGTCCCGTCAATAAGGTCGGATCGTCTATGGTCACCTCGTACTCCAGAGTGTCCCCTTTCCGGGTGAAGCGCCCGGTCCTTGAATCTCGGCTGGGCTCTCGCGCGTATCGCTGCTTCCAATCTGGCGACCGGCCCGGGCCCGCTGACGGTGGAGACGGCCTTATGGGAGGTTTATCTCACGTCGAAAGGAATCCGGTAATGAAACGCCGACATACCCAGCGCATGAAACTCGACCCCAATTCTCCTTGCTAAACCCACCGCCAACTCGCTAAAGTTGCTTTCAAATCAATTGGTCTGAGAGGCGACCCATGAAGGTACCTGTGGCGCGGTGCGCTGTACTGGGCGTCGTGCTCACGATTGTGGGCGTTACTGCTGAGACGAGCCTGACAAGACGGGGAGTAGCGTTGGCGATGACACAAACGGTCACCCTCGAGTCCGGCCCGCAGTTCGTGGTTCAGCGAGTTTGTGTCTCGTGTCATAACGATCGCTTTCGGTCAGGAAACCTCTCACTCGAGAAGTTCGACGTGGCTGCGGCCCATAAGAATGCCGAGGTCGCCGAGAAGATGATTCGCAAGCTGCGGGCGGGGATGATGCCTCCCCCGGGTGCGCCACGGCCGGACGATGAGACACTATTGGGTCTGGTCAGGAAGCTGGAGGAGGTGGTCGATGAGGCGGCCGCACGCGACCCGAATCCTGGTGGCCGAACCTTCCAACGGCTCAATCGCCGCGAGTATGAACACGCGATCCGTGACCTTCTGACACTGGATGTGGACGCGGGAAATTGGTTGCCGCCGGACCAGATGAGCGCCAATTTCGACAACATAGCGGATGCGCAGACGCTGTCTCCTACACTCCTGGAGGCCTACCTCAACGCGGCCAGCGCGATCAGCCGGATGGCTGTTGGTGATCGGAACGCCCCTGCCATCGACGAGACATACACCAACTCGCAATATATCTCGCAACATCCCTGGGACCACGTCGAGGGCGCGCCCTATGGGACGCGCGGCGGCATAGTCGTCGATCACGTGTTCCCGGCTGACGGGGAATATGTGTTCGCCTTGACGTTCAGCTCCGGCGTCAATACGCCGATCGAGGACATCGACATTTCCATCAACGGCGAGAGGATGGCTCTGCTGCTTTACGACACGAATCCAAGAGGTGTCGCGGCCGATGGCCGTGGTTTCGCTCCCACAAAGACGCAACCGATTTTTGTCCGAGCGGGTCAACACAAGGTGGCTGCCGCGTTCGTCCGTCGGGCCGAGGGGCCTTACGAAGACTTGATTCGTCCGCACGATTGGTCCTTCGCCGGCGGAGGCTCAGGCGGCGCTGGGATCACGACGCTGCCGCATGTGAGGGATCTGATCATCAGTGGGCCTTACCACGCCACGGGAATATCGGAAACCACAAGCCGCCGTAAAATTTTCACGTGCCGCCCGACCGTGGCCGCCGAACAGCGCTCCTGCGCGAGAGAAATCATTTCTCGGTTGGGGACTGAAGCGTACCGTAGGAAGGTGGCACCCGCCGATCTCGACAGCCTGATGGCGTTTTATGACCAAGGCGCGAAGAAGGGCGGGTTCGAGATCGGAGTCAGTCGCGAGCCAAGGTCGGCTCTCGGATCCGGCGGAACTCCAACAGCAGGCCCGACGCTTGCTGGCAGATCCGCGCGCGGAGGCGCTTGGCACCAGGTTTGCCGCCCAGTGGTTCCGGCTCCAGGATCTGTACAAGGTGCGCCCAGACACGAACGCTTATCCCAACTTCGACGAGAATCTCGCCGTTGCGATGAGACGTGAGACGGAGCTGTTCTTCTACAACCTCGTTCGCGAGAACCGGAGCGTGCTCGAGCTGTTAACCGCCGACTACACGTTCGTCAACGAGCGTCTTGCGCAGCACTACGGAATTCCAAACGTCGCTGGAAGCCAGTTTCGGCGCGTGACGTACCCGGACGACAAGCGGAGAGGCCTGCTGGGCCAAGGCAGCATCCTGGTGCTCACCTCCCTTGCGAACCGCACCTCTCCAGTGCTCCGAGGGAAGTGGGTCATGGAAGTCCTTCTGGGAACGCCTCCGCCTCCGCCTCCGCCGAACGTGCCGGATTTGGAGCAGACTGAAGGAGCAAAGGACAGCAAGCTGCTGACAACGCGCGAGCGGATGGAGATCCATCGCTCGAACCCCGCGTGCACTTCCTGTCATCGGTTCATGGACCCCATTGGCCTGGCGCTGGACAATTTCGACGTCACAGCGAAGTGGCGCCGGCGCGAGAATGGGATTCCGCTGGACACGCGAGGTAACTATTACGACGGGACCTCGATATCAACCCCGGGTGAGCTTGCCGTCGCACTTCAGAAACGTCCCATACCGCTGATGAGGACGTTCACCGAAAATCTTCTGGCGTTCGCTCTGGGCCGGCGGGTTGAATATTACGACCAACCAACGATTCGGGCCATCGTGAAGGAAGCTGAAAGAAACGACTACCGTATGTCGTCGTTTATGCTGGGAGTAGTGACGAGCCAGGCATTTCGGATGAAGCGGGTCGAGCCAGTCGACCCACAGTAGGCGGGCGGAGCCCCGCAAGCGCGATAGAGCGCAGCCATCTATAAAAGGAGATTCAGACGATGTCGTGTATCAGTGGAAAACACCTGCCCCGCCGAACGTTTCTCCGCGGTATGGGCGCCACCGTGGCTTTGCCGTTCATGGAGGCAATGGTGCCGGCCGGACCCCAGGGAAAGGCGGCCGTGCCGGGGACCGATCGGACGCGGCTCGTGTGCATCGAAGAAGTCCACGGTCTTCCCGGCTGCAACCAATGGGGAGCGACTCAACATCTCTTTGCACCCGCGACCACGGGTAAGGATTTCGAGATCGTCCCGAAAAACCCGCTGAGTTCCCTGAAGCCATTCCAGGACTACCTGACCATCATCAGCAATACCGACGTGCGGATGGCGGAGGCACTCGCCCCGCCGGAGATTGGCGGCGACCATTTCCGCTCGAGCGCGGTGTTCCTGACTCAGTCCCACCCCAAGCAGACTCAGGGTTCCGACATTTACGTGGGAACATCGCTGGATCAGATTTACGCCAAGCGCTTCGGCCAAGACACGCCGATACCGTCGTTACAGTTCTGCATCGAGAATCTCGATCAGGCGGGCGGATGCACGTACAACTATTCTTGTGCGTACACGGATTCGATCAGTTGGTCATCGCCCAGCCAACCTCTGCCCATGATTCGTGACCCGCGGGTCGCCTTCGACATGCTGTTCGGTGCAGGTGGCTCTCCGGAAGAACGAGCAGAGCGGCGGGATATCCGCCGGAGCATCCTCGACTCGATTCTGAGCGAAATGGCGGATGTGCGGAAGGACCTCGGGGCCGCGGACCGCAATCGTTTGGATGGATATCTGGATAACGTCCGTGAGATCGAGCGTAGGATCCAAATGGTCGAGAAGCATAACAGCGGCGGGGATGCCCGGGAGCTGCCCGGAGCGCCGGCGGGAGTACCCGACTCGTTCTCGGAGCACATGAAACTGATGTTCGACCTTCAGGTGCTGGCGATGGAGTCGGACTTGACCCGCGTCATCTCATTCAAGACGGGACGCGACGCCGATAACCGGGTGTTCCCGGAGAGCGGTTCGAACAGGCCCTTCCACCCGTCATCCCACCACGGGAACAACCAGGAGAGGATCCTGGAATTCAACAAGATCTGTCAGTACCGCGTCAGCATGCTTCGGTATTTTCTGGAGAAGTTGAAGAACACGAAAGAGGGGAACGCTTCCCTGCTCGACAAGACGATGATCATCTGGGGATCCCCGATGGCCGACGCCAACATCCACAACCACCGGCGGTGTCCGCTCATTCTTCTCGGCCATGCCAACGGCCATCTCGAGGGCAACCTCCACCTCAAAGCCTCCGACGGGACACCGATGGCAAATGTGATGCTGACTCTGTTGCACACGCTTGGGGTCGACAATATGGAGACCTTCGGCGACGGCACGGGCGAGTTCGCGTTGTCGATGCCGCCCAGGCAGGCTTGAGGAACCGAAGCCCCTCGGAGAGAACCATGAGACCTGTCTTAACCATGACACTCATCGCCGCATTGAACATCAGTGCGCTGCTCAACGCCGCTGCCGACTCGCCGGTCGCGGATGCGGCCATGCGAGGAGACCGGGAGACCGTGCGCGCGTTGCTTCAGAAGGGCGTCGACGTAAACGCGTCCCGCGGTGATGGCATGACAGCGCTTCACTGGGCGGCTGAGCGCGGCGATGCCGAGATGGCCGAGATGCTTCTCTACGCCGGCGCGAACCCTAAGGCGGTGACCCGGATCGGCCAGTACACACCACTCCACGTTGCCGCCAGGGGAGGACACACCGCCGTTGTCGATAAGCTGCTCAAGGCCGGCGCCAACGTGAACGCCAAAACAACGAACAGCGGAGTGACTTCCCTGCACCTGGCTGCTGCGTCGGGCAATGCTGACCTGGTGGCGCTACTCCTGGACCACGGCGCTGAAGTAAACGCATTGGAGACCGAATCGGGACAGACGCCTCTGATCTTTGCGGCGGCGCAAAACCGTGTGGACGCGCTCCGAGTGCTGCTCAAACGTGGCGCGGATCCGGGGATCACCGCCAAAGTTGTCGACATTGTGACTGAGGGTAAACTCGCCGCGGCAGCCAAGGATCGCCAGAATAAGGTCCTTGCTTCATTCGGGACCAAGGAACCAGAGACACCGAACCCGGGCCAGACCCAGGCAGCGGTTCTCGCGGCGCGCGAGTTGTACCTGACAAGAGAGGTGCCGAAGGCAGAAGCAGGAGCGAGCGCTGACACAGGACGCGGCGGCGGTGGCGGCGCGGGCGGCGCCCAGGCGGCTGGCACCGCAGGCAATGCCAATAATAATAATGATGACGGACGACTCCCGCCCATCACCACGAAGGGGGGTCTGACCGCGCTGCTTCATGCAGCTCGGCAAGGCCACGTTGAGGCGGCGATGGCTCTTCTTGATGGGGGCGCGAATATCAACCAGGTTGGTGCGGGAGACGCAACGAGCCCATTGCTGATGGCCATCATCAACGCCCAGTTCGATCTGGCGCTGCGCTTACTCGAGCGCGGTGCGAACCCCAATCTTGCGGCCGGCGTCAACGGGGTCACACCGCTCTGGGCCGCCGTCAATTCGGAGTGGCAGCCGAGAACCCGTTTTCCTCAGCCGCAGGAACGCGACCTGCAGCAAATGACCTATCTTGATGTGATGAAGGCGTTACTCAAGGCTGGCGCGGATCCGAACGCCCGGTTGCTCAAGCATCCCTGGTATATGGTGTACACCGGCTGTGGCAACCAGAACTGCGGCCTCGAAGATGTGGAGGGTTCAACGGCGTTCTGGCGCGCCGCCTACGCAACCGATGTCGAGGCTATGCGCCTGCTGGTCGCATATGGTGCGGATCCAACGATTCCGACGAAGGCTCCGCCACCGCGGCCACCACGGAGCGGGACTCCCTTAGATAAGACCGATGCGTCGGTATCGTCACCGCCTGTTCAACCTGGTGGGCCGGCCCTCTGGCCGGCTACCGATGCGGCCTCGATAGGGCCAGACCCCTCCGGGCTCCCTCCGGTTCCAGAGGGCGGACCGGGAGTATTTCCGATCCACGCAGCCTCAGGGGTCGGTTACGGTGAAGGCTTCGCCGGAAACGCGCACCGGCACGCACCGGACGCCTGGCTTGCCGCCGTGAAATACCTCGTTGAGCTTGGCGCCGATGTGAATGCCAGGGACAACCAGGGCTACACCCCTCTCCACCACGCCGCGGCTCGCGGGGACAACGAGTTGATCCTCTATCTGGTGTCAAAGGGGGCTGATGTGAAAGCTGTCGCCCGAAGCGGTCAGACCGTTGCGGACATGGCCAACGGCCCGGTTCAGCGTGTCTCTCCTTTCCCCGAGACCGTGGCGCTGCTGGAAAAACTCGGCTCGAAGAACAACCACAAATGCGTGACGTGCTGATCTGGAACCTGGCAGCTTTGATGCTCCTGTGCGTGCTCGCGGCGCCGCTGCCGCTGGCGGCACAGTCTCCACCAGCACCGGCGCCGTGGATGCAGTTGATCATCGTGCATGTCGAACCGGCCATGGTCGATGAATACATCGCGGTGCAGCGCGAAATCACTGCCCGCGTGAAGAAGGCCGGGCCGCCATGGCGCATCGTCAGCCGGACCGAGGTGTTCGGCGACACCTATCGATTCCTGATCGTTACACCCGTTCAGAACCTGGCTAGCTTTGATGCGAAGAATTCGGACTCCGAACTGGCTGCACTGAATAGCCGCGTGCAGAGGTACGTCACGAGTCAGCGAAGCTACGCGATCCGAACCCTCCCGGAAATCGACAATCCACTTCCGGACAAAGAGCAACCCAATCTGATCGTGGTCAACATGGTCAGGGTCGCCCCCGGCCGCGAACAGGACTATTTCAACGTGATGAAGTCCGACTTCCTCCCGCACTTCAACAAGGCGGAAGTCCATCACGTGAACGGCACCCTCACGTTCGGGGGTGAGGGTGGCTATATTCATCAGTTCTACGTAAAGGATTTTGCGAAGCTGGACGAAGGATCGCCCGTCGTCAAAGCGCTGGGGGCGGCAGGCGCTCAGGCCGTGACCGCCAAGCTCGCCGGGATCGTGACGAGCAGTGAGCTGTGGACCGCTCGCCTCATTCCAGACCTGAGCTATGGTCCATGGTCCGCCCCGCCGCCGACCAAGTAATTGAACATAGTCTTCGACCAAACGACTTCACTTCGGGAGGGCACGTGGAAACGATCATTACCAGACTGCTTCAGGATTTTGAGAATGGAAAGATGAGTCGGCGGCAGACGGTCATGCCCATCAGATCCGCGTAGAAATCCCGGGTTCTCTTGTAACAAAGGATCCCGATGGATGGGACCTCCAAATCAGCGGTGACCCCAAACCGGGAGACCCGCTGTACAAGAAGGGCTAGTCCGAAGTTCCCCACGGGGAACTCGAGCCGCCTCTACGAATCAGGCAAGAACCTGCCTAGAACAAGTAACGAATCCCCAGACGGAAGATTCGAGGATTAACGATCTGGGTCACGCGACCAAACTGCGGAACGATCTGTCCACCGACGTTGACCGTGCCCGTCGTGGTGTTGACGGCGCTTATCGTGCTCGCATTGAAGACGTTGAACAGGTCGAACAAGGCGCTGATCGTCTGACGTTCGGTGACCTGAAACTGCTTTTCGGCACGAATGCTTGTCAGTTCTCCCGTTGGGTAGTAGTACGCTCCCTCGGGTTCCACATAAACACCGCTGACCGTTCCCTGGGCCAGTGGGGTCGTTCGTCCAACCAACTGAGCCACGCCGAAATTCTGGGTGCGGCCGTAGGGTTCGCCCTTCCCGACGCCAAACGTGCCGTGTAGGAAAACCTGGTATGGGAACTCGTAACTGCCGCTCAACTTGTAGGTCCAGTTGCTGGTGTGATTGCCGCCGAACTGGTTAGCGATCGGCGTGAAGGCGCGCGAATACAGGAGAATGCCCGGATCGTTGGACTCTCGCAGTACCGGTGTAAGGTTGCGTTTCGTCCAGTCGAACCCCGTCAGCATTTGCCAGTGGTTCGTCATGCGTTTGGTCGCATTGATTTCAAAAGTGGTGAAGTTGGCGCCCGTCCCTTTGAAGGTTTGGAGAATCAAATCCTGGTTGGCTGGAACCAGCCGTTCGAAGATCGTGAATGGCCTGTCATCGGAGGTCCCGCGAGCACCGTCAGGGCCGAAGTCCATCGCGGCGACGGGAGCGAAGCCGCTTAGAGGTTGGGCCCGATTGTATCGTTCGAACGGGTCCTTCCAGAATTTTCGCACGAAGCTCGCGTTGATACCGAGATCTCGCATCAGCTCATGCGAGATTCCAGCCGTGTACTCGTCGGTATATGCGTTTTTCAGATCGGGATCGATACCTACAGCCAGCGCCTGCCCGAGCGTCTCGATGGGCGTCAACGTTGCAACGTAGGCGGGTGTGATCTGTGATGCCGGCCGCCCATCCCACCGATACCGCCAAGTCAGCACGTTTGTATTCGCGTTGGGATTGGCAAAACTCGAGATGGTGACGCTAGGATTCTCGCTGTACCGACCATAGGAGGCTCTCAGCGACGTCTTGGTGTTGCCGAACACGTCGTAATTCAATGCGAAGCGCGGCACAAGGTTGTTGAAGATCGGGAAGCTTCTCTTCGGGTACTCAATCTTCCCTGTTCCAGGATAGAAGATGGATGACCATGGGCCCGTTCCCAGGTTACCCTGTGCCGGAGAAAAGTCTGCAAAGCGATCAAACCTCAGACCAAGATTCAGCGTCAGCCGTTTTGTGACTTGCCACTTGTCCTGGATGAAAAAGAAGTTCTGGCTGAGCGCGTCCTGATTTTTGAACGGAGTGTTTTGAATCTGAAAACGATCGGGAACCCCATTGATTCTGTAAAGGAGGAGCCCCTCAAGTGCGCCCGGTGAAGCCGACAAGGAATTGTTGGTGAAACGCTGATCCTCATAAATGTAGCCGTAACCGCCCTTCAGGTTGTGCTCTCCGAGGAAGTAACTCAGGTTACCGTTAAAGTGCCAGCGTCGGCGCTGTTGGCGATTCGGGATGGTCGTCGTATTGCCGGGGGTCGTTCCCGAGTAGCTGCCCCGCACGAGGTTGTTGCCCGTGTCGCGTTCCGGAGTCTGATCCACGTGGGAAAGCAGCGGGAAGTGGTAGCCGAAGGTATTCGCTGAAACATCCATGGTTGCTCTGTTGCTCAACACCGAAGTCCACTGGAACTTGTAGGCCCAACTCCAACTAAGCTGCGTGCCCGTCGAGTCGACGTTGTAAAACTGAGCATTCATTCCCTGCCCGCCTCGAAGAGGCTGGAATTTGCGGCCGGCCTGGCCCGTGAAGATCAAGCTGTTGTTCGGGTTGAGTTGATAGTTCAACTTGAGGGTTTCGTTGTTGAGACGCGTCGTAAATATTGCGCCTGGAGTCCCGTCGTTCTGTTTCAACTCTGTCTTGAGACCCGAGAATTGATCCCGATACGAGAAGAACCACCAGAATTTGTCTCTTACGATCGGTCCGCCGGCATTCGCATTGAAGTCGTTGTACCGGGTAAACTGATCACCCTGCGTGACGCCTCGATCCCGCAGTGCCTGGGTCACGTTATCGCCTTGGAATTTCTTGTGCTCCCAGTCGAAATAGACTTCACCTCTGAGTTTATTCGCACCGGTTCTGACCACCGTGTTGATAAACGCACCGGAGATTGGAACTTCGGCGGCGTTAGCGGCAGCGGAAATCTGGATCTCCTGGAAGGCTCCATAATCCATGTAGAACCCGGCGGCTGCTGTTCCTTCAGTTGTTACAATGCCATCGAGGTTCACCCAGTTCTGACTCTGCAGGCCGTAAGAACGATAGGTCGCCTGGGTTCCCATCGTCGAGCCACCCACGTCGGAACGGGTGACGATGACGCCGGGCGTCTGGGACAAAACGACCCAGATGTCGCGGCCGTTCGGCATATCGCGCAACATGTTCTGATTGAAATTCACGCCGAGACTTGCATTCTGAACATCGACCACTGGCGATTCTCCGGCGACAGTGATGGTCTCCGCCACCGTTGCGACCTCCAGGTTGACGTTCAGCGTCGTGGTCACGCCGACCTGCACGATGACACCTTCCCGGACAAGCGTTTTGAAGCCGGGCAGTTCGTACGTCACGCTAAAAGTACCCGGAGGAAGCAGGATGAAACGATAGTTCCCCGTCTCGTCAGTTAACACATTGCGCGTTCCCTGAATCGCGGGGCTCTTCAATGTCACCGTGACGCCGGGTAACACGCCCCCCGATGTATCACTGATGCGGCCGTTGATGTTGCCGGTAAACTCCTGGGCCAGCGACATACCGGCGAAACAGCGGATGAACACTGCGATGATGCATAGCCTCTGGACCATCCTCATATGGACTCGCTCCCATGCTTTCAAAGATTGTTCTCCCCTCAACCGAATCGAACTCTTCCGGACGAGCAAGGAAAGTGCGCCAGGTTTGCTTTTCGAGTGGTTGATATTTACAACGCGTCATGTCACCAAGTCCATCCCTATTTTTATTGTTTGCAGTCGGTCTGGGTACCCTGGGAAGTCGGTTACGTACGGTTATCTCTCTGAAGTGCCGCGTTTCTCTGCCATCCGTTTTTTAATTTCAGCAACGGTGTTCTTGATCGTGATATCGACCGCAATTTCCCCGAGTTCCTTCGAAGACAAATGCGGATCGCCGGTGACACCGTTGTTCACTCGATTCGGATCATTTGCCCGCTGTCCGGCACCGCCGGTATTCGCCTGCTGGCCGCCGCCCCGCCGTGCATCCCGCTGCGCCTTCCACTGTTCCGGAGTCGGTCCCGGATTAAAGGGGACAGTCTTGTAGATCGGGCGCACCAAAGCTCCCGGGGTCGGCTCCCAATACAACATCTCCGATGTGTCAGAAACGCCGGCATGGCCGCCGATGGGGATTTTGTGCTCGATGCAGTATTTGTCGAAGTCGTCATGCGACTTCGAATAGAAATCGCTGATGTAGGAAACGCGCACGCCTTTCGGAGAAAGCTTCTTGTCCTCTTCTTCGGCAACTTGCCTCAGCTCCAGTTGTCCGCCACCATGGTCGCCCATAATAAAGATGTCTTTAAAACCGTTGATCGCCATGCTTTCGATCTCGGCCACATTAACAGCCTTGAACACTTCGGGCGGCAAAGAGACACCACCGGGCGTGGCTTCACTGAGTCCGCTCGCATTCACTGCGAAAGGCGATGAGGGCGCGACCAGAGCATTGCCCAGTTTCTTTGCGATCTCTATAGCTTTACGATGTCCCATAATCGAGTGGCCGCCGAGGACAGCGTGCGGGCCACGCTGTTCGGTACCGCCGTTGGCAATGATCACAGTGGTTTTACCTTCCTTGTGAATCTTGTCGGAGATCTCCGAGTGCGTCAGCATTTCGATGTCAACAATGTCTTTTACATTCACCGGCCTCGGGGTCTGCGCGAAGGCGACCGTCGAGAAAACAGCGAAGACACAGATGAAGGTCAGAACCTTCCCCATAGCTCCTCCTTAAGGTTTCATGTACGCGTAGCCGTTCTGTTGCAATTGTCCGTCGTTGGAAATATGCGTCACTGCACTCGCCGGCGTCAATACGTCAGGCTTCCCGCGACAATGCGCGCCGTGTTGCAGACGGGGATTACCGAGGCTCGATGCGGTCTACGGCTCCGCGCCGGCGGCGATCAGGTCTCTCGCCGTTTCCCGCGGCTTTACTTCCGGCCATTCGCGCGTCGTGTCATACCAGGTAGCCAAGACGTCCAGAACATCTTCTGTCGTCTTGGCGTCGATGAAGGACCGCCGGACCTTGTCGCGCATCGGGTGCAGATCGGCATAGGAGATGCCGAACTTTCGGAAAATCCGTCCAGCGTGGCCGTGATCGTAACACGCCAACGACTCCGCCATCTGGAATTCGATAGCCTCGCGTTGTTCCGCTACGGAGGGCGGTGAGATCCCCCTCCCTTGCAACAGGGCGCGGCATTCGCGAAAGATGAAAGGATTCCCAATCGCTCCGCGAGCCACGCTCGCGCCGTCCACGCCGGTCTCGTTCATCATGCGGTGAACCGCTTCGGCGGTGAACAAATCACCGCTACCGAGGATCGTGCATGATCCTACGTGCCGTTTTACTCGTGCTAGGAATTTCCAGTTGGATGGCCCGACGTAGCGCTGCTCTACGGTGCGTCCGTGGACGGTGACCGATGCCACTCCCAACGCGAACGCACCGTCTAGTATTGAGAAGAAGCCGCGTTCGCTCTCCGCAGAGTCGTCAGAGCCTCGGCGCATTTTCAGCGTCACGGGCCGGCGACCACTCACCGACGAGATTACGGCTTTCACAATAGCCAGCGCAGTCTCCGGCTCGCTCAGCAGAAAGCCGCCACGGCACCGGCCCAGCACCTTTTTCACCGGGCAACCAAAGTTGATATCCACAAGATCATAGCCGCCCTCCACCAGATCGTTTGCGGCCTCGGCCAATTGCTCCGGACGGCTGCCCAGAAGCTGTCCTCCGATGGGATGGTCGTCCTCGCCTATTTCAAACATGCGATCGCGCAGCTTCCCTTTCAGAATGACGTGATCGTCAAGAACGACCTCGGCCATTGCGAAATCCACGCCGAAGCGGCGCGAGACCATACGCATGGGACGGTCGGAGAACCCGGAAAGTGCGGCCTGGATGGCAGGAAGAGAGATGTTCAGTGAGCCGAGATTCAGCACGAATGCACCTGCGCCTACACCAGTTGTTCGGCTTGAGAGAGGAACTGCGCGTACGTGCCCTTGAAATCCTCGATCCGGCCGTGTTCGAAGTTCCAGATTCGGGTTGCCACTTCATCGATCACGTCATGATCGTGCGTGACCAGGAGCAAGGTGCCGGGATACCGCTGCAGCGCGATGTTCAGGGCGTTGATGGATTCCAGATCCAGATGGTTGGTCGGCTCGTCCAAAACCAGGAAGTTGGGTTTCTGCAGCATCAGGCGGCAGAAAATGATTCGCGCCGCTTCACCTCCGGAAAGGACCTCCGTCCGTTTGAGCGCATCGTCGCCGCTGAACAGCATCTGGCCCAGCAGCCCACGCAATTCCTGCTGGGACGCGCCGGGATCGAAGCTGTGCAGCCATTCGATGACGCTGACGCGGGGAGGGATGGACTCCCGGTGATCCTGCGCGAAGTATCCGACGGTGACTTCGTGTCCCCACGTCACCTTTCCGGAATCGATCGGGAATCCCTGGTCTGGAGCATCGATAAACCCCGTGGCATTGTGAATCAGCGATTTCAAAAGAGTGGTTTTCCCGGCGCCGTTTCTTCCAATCAGGGCGATCTTCTCTCCGCGGCTCACCGAGGCAATGAAATCGTGAAACACGCGGAACTGCCCGGTTGCGCCATCGTACGACTTCGTGAGCTTCTCAATTTCGAGCGGATGTCTTCCCGATGGTCGCGCAACGTCGAATCGAATGAACGGACGCTGAATATTGGATTTCGCGAGCTCCGCTGTCTGAAGCCGCTCCACTTCTTTTTTCCGGGATTGCACCTGTGACGACCGGGTACCTGCCGCGAATCGCGCGATGAAGTCCTGCAACTGCTCGATCTTTTTCTCGCGCTGGGCGTTGCCGGCTTCGATCCGGGCGCGCACTTGTGTCTTGGCGAGCACCATGTCGTCGTAGCTGCCGGTGTAGGTGATCACGGTCTCATAGTCGATGTCTGCGGTATGCGTGCAGATCTCGTTCAGAAAATGGCGATCGTGCGAAATGACGATGAGGCACCCGTCATAGGCGCGAAGATGATTCTGAAGCCAATGAACCGAATCGAGGTCGAGGTTGTTCGTCGGCTCGTCCAGCAGCAGCACATCCGGATTGCCGAACAGCGCCTGTGCCAGCAGGACCCGCACTTTCTGGCCGCCCTGCAGCTCGCTCATCTGCCGATCGTGAAGGCTCTCGGGAATATCCAGGCCGTCCAACAAAATGGCAGCATCGACTTCCGCGGTATAACCGCCTTCATCACCGACAATGCTTTCGAGCTCACCAAGGCGCATGCCATCTTGATTGGTCAGCGTGTTGGAATCTTTGGCGTAGAGGATTTCGCGCTCTTGCAGGGCTTCCCACAATCCGGCATTCCCCATGACGACCGTATCGATCACCCGATACGCGTCAAAGGCAAATTGCTCCTGTCTCAGGACTCCCATTCTCTTTGGCCGGGTCACCGAACCCTTTTCGGGATCGATTTCACCCGTCAGGATCTTCATCAGCGTGGACTTGCCGGCGCCGTTCGGCCCGGTGATCGCGTAACGACGGCCGGAGATGAAAGTGGTATTGACGTCTTCGAACAGAATGAGGGCGCCGAAGCGCATTGATAGGTTATTAATAGAAAGCTGCATTTGAAGGATGACTCCAGGGCGATTAGACGAACTTCGCATTGTAACCCGGAACACCCGAATCCATGCGAAACTTCTCTGTGCTTGTAGAAATAACCCGGACGCAGGTTGGTTGTTACTACGCAAAACTGGCCTGCGCGTGGCGGAGCCTGAGGCTGGCCGCGTTGCCCCTGCGAACCTTCGAACTCCCAACGCGCGACGGAATAACCTTGCCAGCGCGTTGTAATCTTCAGCGTATTGCCGATCCATTCACCGGTGGAGAACCACTCCAGGTGTGCGACGCGTATTTCGAAGGACGCGGCCGTCCGTCGAGATAGACGGGCGTCACGACAGACCTCAACCATTCCAAGCGAAATGACGTGGTTTCGCGTGTAACGAGACGCAGTTCGTTTTCTCGAATCTACCGCTACCGTCGAAGGCGTGTTCTTTTTTAATGTCGGTCTCACAGAAGCTGTGCGCCTTGCTTACCATCGCGAACGATCTAACCGCCGCACGTGATTCGGAACTCACAACCGCTTCCGGGCCGAAGCCGGCGAACCGAATTTCATTGGTATGGACGGGAGGGTCTGGGCCTCTCGTCGTCGCCGGAACGAACGTGAACAATTCACACTGACAATTCGTGGTAGAGCGTTTTCACATAGAACAATGCAAATGCGATCGCAACGGGAAAGATCAGCCAAGGCAGAAAAGGCGGGACAAAAGGGGTGAAGCGCAGTAGCCGGACAGACATCATGCCGAAGTCGCCACGCGAAGGGTGATAGGCCATGAGGCTGCCCGAAGGACCATGGGATGTGAAGCCGGAATAATATGGCACCTCGACAAACATTGTCGTATAGGCGAGCAGAGCGACCTCAAACACCGCCATGGTCAATATGAACCACTTCCCATACCTCCTCGGCCACATTTCCGCTCCGGCTACAAAGATGACAGCTTCCAATGGAATTGCAGACGTCAAATACCAACCTGCCGCCGTCGATATTCCGTCCGCCTGGAAAGCCTGGGTCGCGTGATAGGCCACGCCGGCCAAAAATGCAGCGTAGGCCGCTAACACCGGCGCCAATCTCCATTTCTTCCGTCTTCGCAACCCTTCAAGAAGTCCTGCTGCACCGAGAACAAAGAGCCATGTCACGGCCTGATACATCCAGGTGCGGACATCAAGAAAGGACCAGTTGCCGATCCAGATGTGAAGCTTGCGCGCGCTAGTCAAAACATTCATCCAATCCATCTGGGCCAAAACTCCCAGAGAAGAAACAACCGACGTTTTCGCCCGCACAGTTTCAGACAAGCCGGTCCACGACCCGGTATACGCGAAGTTGTACACATACCAGGGACAACCCAGCAAGGCGACACCCCATAGCACCAGTCCGTGTTTCCACTTGAGATGCCCAAACAGAGCAACCAGGGCTCCCGCAAGAATCGGCACAAAGAACGCCTTCGTCCACAGCCCTGCGATCATGCCGACGCACAGCGCTCGGAAGTAGAGCGGATTTCCCGTCTTCAGAAACGCAGTAAGAAAAACGAACACCAGGCATGCAAGAGGCACGGTCAACGCATCATTGGCAACCCTCACAACACCCGTGTAGAGTCCCGGGAACAGGGCTACGAGAAACGCCACGGCATTCGCTGCAGCAACATTGGAGAAGACCGCCAAAGCGAGCAGAAAAGCTGCGGGAATCACGAAGGAAGCCAGTAAGACGGACCACAATCTCGTGATGATAAAAGTGTGAAGTACGGAAGAAAAACGCGACGCAACGGCAAACACGGGAGCGGTGAGCACGTAGTACAGAGGCGGTTGATTATGTTCATATTGGACCAATGGGGGTTGTTCAACATACTTTCCGGAAAAACGAAGTTCGCCGAGAACCCGATCTTGAAAATCTCGTTGGCGCGAGTCCTCTCTCCAATACTCATCATGCGACAAGAGGAAAGGAGCGGTTTTCTCGACCATCCAACTCTGGGGATGATTTCTTAGGAATGCATCGAGCTCTGCGGACAGGTATTCGGAATGGCCTAACGGTACTCGTCCCGTCTGCGCAACGTGTTGGACATAGTCGAAGTGCCACGGCTCATCGAAACCTTCACCGAGAGGAGTCAACACTGCCAGAACCGTTGCGAAGGTCAAGAAGAAGAGCCATGGAAACAATACCGACTTCAACAGATCATCGGTGTGGCCGATTCCGCCGGGCCCGTCAGACGCCAACTCTCCAATAAAACGTTTCACGAATGTCATTCGGTCGGCCGATTCTATATCAGATTCGCCGCAATTCCATGCGGAGCACATGCAGGAACCCAAACTACCGCCTCAGTTAAGGAACGTAGAGCCGAGGCTGCGCCGCGACTCGGATGGTGTTGCTCAAGAAATGAATCTCGCCCGCCTGGGATGGTCATTTCAGAAGTCCGCGTCAAGTTTGGTGGCCTTCGGCATCATCTTCTTGATGGCGCGAAGCCACCCTATAGACACTTTGTTTTGGGCGTACCGCAGATCTCGCCATCAAACCTTGTCAAGTGACGGGGAACGCAACCAAATTTACCTGCGAGGCGTGGAGGCTGTTGGGCAAATGGCAATACAGGAAGGATTCAACTTTCCGGCAAGCAGTATTATATGTGTTGGTTTGATCCGGGAGTTTATAATGGGTCAACTTATATATTGGCGAGAGGAGTCGGTCATGACGAATCCCACGTTCCAGGAAGGGCGACGACTTCGAGTCAGCATGCTGGCCGTCGCTGTGGTGCTATCGCGGTTGG
>WNGD01002737.1_pt1 | contig 18228 bp, 14 predicted proteins | sample 5400671 | NCBI WGS metagenome assembly WNGD01 (sample SAMN13153369, study PRJNA577476) | soil metagenome | isolation source: 40 cm soil or saprolite under grassland replicate 2 | place: USA:California | collected 2016-06-15
AAATCTTCCGCCCTGAGCCCGATCGGCGTTCCATGCGGCGTGCGGTCGGCGGCATGATCCCAGGCATCGCGATAGCGCGTGAGTGTTTCGGAGCTGGCGATGCCCTTGGCGGCCACCAGGTTCTCCAGCGCGGCGAGCCAATGCCGATAATACGTCGTGCCCAGATCGGGATCGCCGGCGGCCTGCGCGCTGCGGATCTCCTCGGCCAAGGCCGCCGCCCATTGAGCCCAGGTGAAAACGCCGCGCTCATGAAGCGCGAGTGCCATGGCGAAAGCCTGTGCCTCCCACGGCTCGCGAAACAAAGGCTCGCCGGAATCGAGCGGAATGCCCGGCAGGCTCGCGGCCGATGCCGCTTCAGGCCGGCTCGAGATAGGGTTCCCAGGCATCGACCGAGACCTTCAGCTTCGGGTCGCTCTCGGCGCCCCACAATTCGCGGCCCTCGAAGCGCACGGCGTAGAGCCACTGCGGATTCTCGCCCGCGCCCGCCGCATTGCTGTCGGGAAAGACGTGGCAGCCGTGCACGCGCTCGATCGTGCCGAGATGGCCGCGGACGTAGCGCGGCAGGCGCGTATGCCCTCCCGGATGCAGGTTCCTGGCGCGCACCCGGTCGCCCGGCTTGAATCGCGCGCGCGTCGCCGACTCACGCACCGCGACAGTTCCGCGCGACAGCACCTGGTCGACCTCGTCGGCGGCGAGAATTCGCTTCACCGGTCGTGTGCTGCCGCGCGCGTGGCCGGCGGCGAGTTCCTCGGCGCTCACCAGGCGGCGTGCGGCCAGCAGCGCTTCGAGCCCGGCGAACCAAAGCTCGTAATAGCTCTTGGCGAGGTAATCGGCCGGCGAACGGTTCTCGCGCGCAAACCGCGACATGTCGATGTTCCATTCGCCGGTCGCGCCCATCGCGACCGTGATCGCGAAGGCGCGCCGCTCCCATTCGGCATGGAAGGCCGGCTCGTTCGGCTCGGGCTCGACCGGCCCAAACCCGTGCACGCCGCCCATGTCGTGCGCGCCGTTCATGGCGCCTCGGCGGGAGATTTCGGCAAGCCGGTCCCGATCATGGAATCGCGGGTCACGAGCGCCGCGAGCCTTTCCTCGCTAAAACCCTCGGTGCCGGCTGGGCGCATCGGCACCACGAGGTAGCGCACCTCGGCGGTCGAATCCCACACGCGGATCTCGGTTTCGTCCGGCAGTTCCACCCCGAACTCGCGCAGCACGCCGCGCGGGTCGGCGACCGCGCGCGAGCGATAGGGCGCGGATTTGTACCAGACCGGCGGCAGCCCCAGCACCGCCCAGGGATAACAGGAGCACAGCGTGCAGACGACCATGTTGTGGATTTTTGCCGTGTTCTCGACCGCGATCATGTGCTCGCTCTGGCGGCCTGCGAACCCCATGGAGGCTATGGCGCCAGTCGCGTCCTTGCGCAGCTGCTCGCGATATTCCGGGTTCGACCACGCCCGCGCGACGACGCGCGCGCCGTTGCGCGGCCCGACCTTGGTCTCGTAGGTCTCGATCAGGCGATCGAGCGCGGCCGGCTCGACATAGCCCTTCTCGGTCAAAATGGTCTCGAGCGCGCGAACGCGCAGCTCCGTTTCCGAGAGCTCCGAGCCGTGCGCATGGGCGTGGTCGTGCGGCTCGGCTTTGTGAACGCTGGGCATGCCGCCAGTCTAGCCCAGCCGAGGCGCATTGCCCACGGCCGTCACCCTGGGGTCCCCCAGCGAGCGGGGCCTCGAAGGGCGACCACGCCTCGGCCGTCCTTCGAGGCTCGCCGCTTGCACGGCTCGCGCCTCAGGATGACGGCCGGGAAGCTTGCCTCACGGTGCCGGCCGCGCTTCATTCCCGTAGAGGGGCAGCCCATGAAAGCAGCGGAATTGTTCGATCTGACCGGCCAAGTGGCGCTGGTGACCGGCGCCTCGAGCGGGCTCGGCGTGCGCTTTGCCGAAGTGCTCGCCGCGAACGGCGCCTCGGTCGCGCTGGTCGCACGGCGCGCCGAGCGGCTTGCCGCCGTCAAGGACCGCATCGGACAGAACGGCGGCCGCGCGGTCGCGGTCTCGGCCGACGTGCTCGATCGCGCCGCGATGCGGCGCGCGTTCGACGCGGCAGAAGCGGCGTTCGGCACCGTGACCGTGCTGGTCAACAATGCCGGCGTCACCCATGCGGACCGCGCCGTCGAGATCGAGGAGGCGCAATGGCGGCGGGTCTTGGGCACCAATCTCGACGCGGTGTTGTTCTGGGCGCAGGAGGCGGCGCGCCGCATGATCGCGGCGGAAAAACGCGGCTCGATCATCAACATCGCCTCGATCCTGGGCTTCGGCGTCGACAAGGGCCTGATCGCCTACAGCGTCGCCAAGGCGGGCGTCGTCCAGCTCACCAAGGCGCTCGCGCTCGAGCTCGCCTTCAAGGGCGTGCGGGTCAACGCCATCGCGCCGGGTTACGTGGTCACCGAGATCAACCGCGAGTTCCTCGCCGCCAAGGGCGCGGAGATCGCCCGGCAGATCCCGGCGGGGCGGCTCGGCGAGGAGCGCGACCTCGACGGCGCGCTACTGCTGCTCGCCTCCGGCGCCGGCCGGTTCATGGCGGGCGCGACCATCGTGGTCGACGGCGGCCAGATGGTCGGGCTGCGGGGATAGGCGGCGATTTCGCCGTCCTGCTGCGATGCGCCAAAATGCGCCGGAAGAGGGCGCGAGGAAACTTCGTTGCAGGCGGCCAAAACAAAACGAAATTGACCCTTGCGAAGCCAAGTGTCAGCATCATTTGCGTTTTATTCGAAAACCTGGGCCGCGATTCCGCCGCTCCTTTGTGGCCGGCACGTCGCGAGGGCCCGCTCCGCCGCGGAGATAGCAGCGAATGGCGCTCAAGCCAGTCAGCCTCGACGACAAGTTCGATATCGGCCAAGGCCGGATCTTCGTCACCGGTTTCCAGGCGCTGGTCCGCCTCTGCCTGATGCAGAAGGAGCGCGACCGCCGCGCCGGGCTCCATACCGCGGGCTTCATCACCGGCTATCGCGGCTCGCCGCTCGGCGGCCTCGACCAGCAGTTCGTGCGCGCCGGGCGGCATCTCGAGGCCGCCGACATCCGCTTCCAGCCCGGCCTCAACGAGGATTTGGCGGCCACCGCGGTATGGGGCTCGCAGCAGGCCGAGCTGCGCGGCGAGGGCAAATTCGATGGCGTGTTTTCGATGTGGTACGGCAAGGGACCGGGCGTCGACCGCACCGGCGACGTGTTTCGCCACGCCAATCTCGCCGGAACCTCGAAGCACGGCGGCGTGCTCGCCCTCATGGGCGACGATCACACCGCGGAATCCTCGACCACCGCGCATCAATCCGAGTTCCATTTCGTCGACGTCATGATCCCGATCCTCAACCCCGCCGGGGTTCAGGAGATCATGGACTACGGGCTCTACGGCTGGGCGATGTCGCGGTTCTGCGGTGCATGGACCGCGCTCAAATGCATGCACGAGACCATCGAATCGACCGCAATCGTCGACGGCAGCCTCGAGCGGGTGAACATCGTCATCCCCACCGATTTCGCCATGCCGGAGGGCGGGCTCAACATCCGACTCCAGGACACCTTCCTCGGCCAGGAAGCGCGACTGCACGACTTCAAGCGCGATGCCATGCTGGCGTTCGTGCGCGCCAACAAGCTCAATCGCAACATCACCTCCGGCGGACGCAACGCCAGGATCGGCGTCATCACCGTCGGCAAGTCCTACCTCGACGTGCGCGAGGCGCTCGACGAGCTCGGCATCGACGAGGTCAAATGCAACGATCTCGGGATCCGGCTCTACAAGGTCGCCTGCCCGTGGCCGCTCAGCCAGCGCGAGCTCATGGAGTTCGCGCAAGGCCTCGATCTCATCATCGTGGTCGAGGAGAAGCGCTCGCTGATCGAGGTCCAGGTCCGCGAGGAGCTCTACGGCACCGCGAACCAGCCGGTGTGCATCGGCAAGAGGGACGAGCGCGGCAACTGGCTGTTCCCGGTCAAAGGCGCGCTCGATCCCAACGACATCGCCGTCTGCATCGGCGAGCGGCTGCTCGAGCGCGGCCGCAACGAGGCGCTGGCGGCGAAGGTCGCCCGGCTCAAGGAGCGCCAGCGCGCGCTCGCCGAGATGGCGGACGTGGCGACCCGCACGCCGTACTTCTGCTCCGGCTGTCCGCACAATTCCTCGACGGTGGTGCCGGAGGGCATGCGCGCCTATGCGGGGATCGGTTGCCATTTCATGGCGCAATGGATGGATCGCTCGACGCTGGGCTACACCCAGATGGGCGGCGAGGGCGCCAATTGGATCGGCGAAGCCCCGTTCTCGAACCGCGGCCACGTGTTCCAGAACCTCGGCGACGGCACCTACAATCATTCGGGCTATCTGGCGCTGCGCGCGGCGATCGTCTCGGGCGTCAACATCACCTACAAGATCCTGTTCAACGACGCGGTGGCGATGACCGGCGGCCAGCCCAACGAAGGCGGGCTGAGCGTGCCGGAGATCGCCCGCCAGGTCGCAGCCGCCGGCGTCAAGCGGCTGGTCGTCGTCACCGACGAGCCGTGGAAATATCCCGCCGACGTCGGATGGCCGCGCGGCGTGACCGTGCACCATCGCGACGAGCTGATGCGCGTGCAGACCGAGCTCGCCTCCGTCGAGGGCGCGAGCGTGCTGATCTACGATCAGACCTGCGCGGCGGAGAAACGCCGGCGCCGCAAGCGCGGGCTCTATCCGGATCCCGACAAGCGCGTGATCATCAACGAGCTGGTGTGCGAGGGCTGCGGCGATTGCGGCGTGCAGTCGAACTGCGTCTCGGTGCAGCCGCTGGAAACCGAGTTCGGGCGCAAGCGGCGCATCGATCAAACCAGCTGCAACAAGGATTTCAGCTGCCTCAAGGGTTTCTGCCCCTCGTTCGTCACCGTGCACGGCGCCAAGCTCAAGAAGGGCAAGACCGTCGCCGAAGGCGAGCACCTGCCGGCGCTGCCGGAACCGCAGCTCGCGGAGATCGGCGCGCATCCCTACGGCATCATCGTCACCGGCATCGGCGGCACCGGCATCGTCACCATCGGGGCGGTGCTCGGCATGGCGGCGCATCTCGACGGCAAGGGCTGCGGCATCATCGACATGGCCGGGCTCGCGCAGAAGGGCGGGGCGGTGCTGAGCCATTTGCGCATTGCGCGCCGGCCCGAGGACATCCACGCGATCCGAGTGCCGGCCGGCGGCGCCGATCTCGTCATCGGCGGCGACATGGTGGTCGCCAGCGCCAAGAAGGTGCTCGGCGCGGTCAAGCGCGGTCAGAGCCGGATCATCGCCAATCTGGCGGAAATCCTCCCGGGCGATTTCACCCGCGACGCGGATTTCTCGCTGCCGGCGCAACGCATCAAGCGCGCGATCCGGACCAGCGCCGGCGAGGATCGCAGTTATTTCGTCGACGCGACGCGGCTCGCAACCGCGCTGCTGGGCAACTCGATCGGCGCCAATATTTTCCTGGTCGGCTATGCTTATCAGCTCGGCGCGCTGCCGCTCTCGGCTGCCGCCATCGAGAAGGCGATCGAGCTCAACGGCGAGGCCGTGGCCATGAACCAGGCGGCGTTCCGCTGGGGGCGCCGCGCGGCAATCGATCTGCAAGAGGTGGAGAGGCTCGCCAGACCGGAGGCGGTTCAGGACGACCGCCGGCTCTCGCAATCGCTGCCGGAAATGATCGAGCGCCGGGTCGCGTTCCTGACGCAATATCAGAACCGGGCCTATGCGCGGCGCTACCGTACGCTGGTCGAGCGCACCCAGGCCGCCGAAGCCGAAAAAACCCCCGGCAAGAGCGGGCTGGCCGAGGCGGTGGCGCGATATCTGTTCAAGCTGATGGCGTACAAGGACGAGTACGAGGTCGCGCGGCTCTACACCGACGGCGCGTTCCTCAAGCAGGTGGCCAACGAAGTCGACGGCGAGAACCTGCGGCTCGAGTTCCATCTGGCGCCGCCGCTGCTGGCCCGCCGCGATCCCGAAACCGGCAAGCCGAAGAAGATGGCGTTCGGCCCGTGGCTGCTGTCGGCGTTCGGGCTGCTGGCGAAGCTGAAGTTCCTGCGCGGCACCCCGTTCGATCCGTTCGGCCGCACGATCGAGCGGCGCACCGAGCGGGCGCTGGTGCGCGACTACGAGACGATGCTCGACGAGCTGCTGGCGAGACTGTCGCCGCGGAACCACCATATCGCGGTGGCGCTGGCCGCGATCCCGGAAAAGATCCGCGGCTTCGGCCACGTCAAGGTCTGGCACCTGCAAAGCGCCAAGGCCGAGGAGGCGGCGCTCATCGAGCAGTTCCGGGCCGGGCCCGCCCCGGCGCTCAAAGCGGCCGAGTAATCCCCTCGCCCCGCGGAGCGGGGAGAGGGGAAGGGCACCTCAGCAGCGCCATCAAAAACTTGACCTCCCCTCCGCTACCTTCTCATATGCTGCCCTGAAACCAACAACAGTCCGCCGGCCCAACGGCGGCACCAGATGGGCGTCGCTCGCGCGAGCCGCTCGGCCGCGCGGAATACCGGGAGGATGGCGCCGTGGCGAGAACCGCCGACGCTGACGCGGATACGTTCCCGAAGCTCCTCGTCCACAACGCGCAGACGATCGGCGCGCGGCCCGCCGTCCGCCACAAGGATCTCGGCATCTGGCAAACCTGGACCTGGGCTCAGGTCCTCGACCAGATCCGCGCATTCTCGGTCGGGCTGGAGGAGCTCGGGATCACCCGGGGCGACAAGTTCGCCATCATCGGCGGCAACCGGCCGAAGCTCTATTGGGCGATGTGCGCCGGCCAGGCGCTCGGCGCCGTGCCGGTGCCGCTCTATGCCGATGCGGTCGCCGAGGAGATGGCCTATGTGCTCGAGCACGCCGAGGTGAAGCTCGCGGTCGTCGAGGACCAGGAGCAGGTCGACAAAGTGCTCTCGGTGTCCGACCGCCTGACCTGCCTGGGCCGGCTCATCTACGACGAGCCGCGGGGTTTGCGCGGTTACGATCACGCTCGGCTGAAATCCTTCGAGGACGTGCAAAAGCGCGGACGCGAGATGCTCGCGCGCGATCCGGGTCGGCTCGCGCGCTGGGAAGAATCGATCGCGGCCGGAAAGGGCGGCGATCTCGCCGTCATCCTCTACACGTCGGGCACGACCGGCCGGCCCAAGGGCGTCATGCTCACGCACCGGAACGTGATGATCTCAGCCCGCAACGGCAATGAATTCGACCGGCTCGATGCCAACGAGGAGGTCATCGCCTATCTGCCGCTGGCCTGGATCGGCGATCACATCTTCTCCTACGCGCAGTCCTACGTCGCCGGCTATTGCGTGAGTTGCCCGGAAACCCCGGAGACGGTGGTGGAGGACCGGCGCGAGATCGGCACGACCTACGCATTCGCGCCGCCCCGCATCTACGAGAACCTGCTCACGCTCACGATGGTGCGGATGGAGGACGCCAGCGCGCTGAAGAAGAAGATGTTCGGTTTCTTCATCGGCGTGGCGCGGCGCTGGGGCGAGAAGATTCTCAATCATGAGAAGGTGCCGCTGTACGCGCGGTTGCTGTACCGGCTGGGCGACGTGCTGGTCTACGGGCCGCTGAAGAACCGGTTCGGCCTGTCGCGCATCCGCGTCGCCTATACGGCCGGCGAGGCGATCGGGCCGGAGATCTTTGGCTTCTATCGCGCGCTCGGCATCAACCTGAAGCAGCTCTACGGACAGACCGAGGCTTCCGTCTACATCACCGCGCAGCCGGACGGCGAGATTTTTGCCGATACGGTCGGCAAGCCTTCGCCCGAGGTCGAGATCAAGATCTCGGAGAGCGGCGAAGTGCTGTTCCGCTCGCCGGGCGTGTTCACCGGCTATTACAAGGATCCGGAAAAGACCGCGGAAGTGCGGACGCCGGACGGCTGGGTGCATACCGGGGACGCCGGCTTCTTCGATGCGAAGACCGGGCATCTGAAGATCATCGACCGGGCCAAGGACGTCGGCCGGCTCGACGACGGCACCTTGTTCGCGCCGAAATATCTGGAGAACAAGCTCAAGTTCTATCCGAACATCAAGGAAGCGGTGGCGCTCGGCGACAAGCGCGATTTCGTCTGCGTCATGGTCAACATCGATCTGGTCGCGGTCGGCAGCTGGGCCGAGCGCAACAACGTCGTCTACGGCTCCTATCAGGAGCTCGCCGGCCATCCGCTGGTCTACGACATGATCGAGCGCCACATCGACGAGGTGAACCGGTCGCTGGTCGGGGAGGCAGTCATGGCCGGGGCGCAGATCCGGCGCTTCCTGGTGCTGCACAAGGAGCTCGATGCGGATGACGGCGAGCTCACCCGTACCCAGAAAGTGCGGCGCGGCTTCATCGGCGAGCGGTATGCGCCGCTGGTCCAGGCGCTCTACGACGGCTCGCAGCAAGCCGACATTGCCACCGCGGTGACCTTCGAGGACGGCCGCAAGGGCGTGATCCGCGCGCGCGTCGCGATCCGCGACGTGAAGGTCTACCCGGCGCCTGCCCGCGACCTGGAGCAGGCCGCATGAACCTCGGCGTCGCCGGTTCCCCTCCCCCCGCGAAGCGGAGGGGAGGGGCCAGGGGTGGGGGGCGATGCAAACGCAGCGCAAGAAATATTCCCCCCACCCCGACGTGCAGCGCGCGGCGCGGCGCGTCGACCCTCCCCGCCAGTCCAAGTCGGATGTTTCCGACTTGGACCAATCATATGATTGGTCGAACCCGGGAACACCCGGGTTCGGCTGGGCGGCAGGGTAAGGGCGCCGAGTTGCTCGCCCGTGCGAGCAGTGGAGTGGCAGCATGAGAGCGCCCTCGGCCCGCGACGTGGCCGCAGGCGAGGTGCTGCTCTCGGTCGAGCGGGTGTCGCTGGCGTTCGGGGGCGTGCGGGCGCTGGTCGAGGTCTCCTTCGATATCCGCAAGGGCGAGATCCGCGCCATCATCGGCCCGAACGGGGCCGGCAAGACCTCGATGCTCAACGTCATCAACGGCTTCTATCAGCCGCAGGACGGGCAAATCATTTTCCGCGGCGCGGCGCGCCGGAAGATGCGGCCCTATGAGGCGGCTTCGGGCGGCATCGCGCGCACGTTCCAGAACGTGGCCCTGTTCAAAGGCATGACCGCACTCGACAACATCATGGCGGGACGGTCGCTGAAAATGCACCGCGGCCTGGTGTGGCAGCTCGTGCGCTACGGCCCGGCGCTTGCCGAGGAGGTCGAGCACCGCAAGCGGGTCGAGGAGATCATCGATTTCCTGGAGATCGCCGCGATCCGCAAAACTCCGGTCGGCCGGCTGCCCTACGGGCTGCAGAAGCGGGTCGAGCTCGGGCGCGCGCTCGCCATGGAGCCGGATCTGCTGCTGCTCGACGAGCCGATGGCGGGCATGAACCTCGAGGAGAAGGAGGACATGTCGCGCTTCATCCTCGACGTGAACAACCATTACGGCACCACGATCGCGCTGATCGAGCACGACATGGGCGTGGTGATGGATCTCTCCGACCGGGTGGTCGTGCTCGATTACGGCAGAAAGATCGCCGACGCGGTGCCCGAAGAGGTCAAGCGCGACAAGAACGTGATCCGCGCCTATCTGGGCGAGCCGCATGGGGTCAGCGTGTGATGCTTGCCAGCGCCCGTGCGGCGAACGCGCTGCATCCTCCCACTACACGCAGGGTCATTGCGCATGCGCCGCGTCTCGCTCCGGTTACCTCCCCCCTTGTGGGGGAGGTCGGCTCGCGAAGCGAGCCGGGAGGGAGGTATCAAGCATTGCGGCGCCAAACACCCCCCTCCCCAACCCTCCCCCACAAGGGGGGAGGGAGCCGCGCCGCGTGAGCCGCCCGGATGGATCTGCTCTACAAGATCTTCCTCGATCCGTTCGTGCAGATGGGCGCGGCGCCGGATCTCTTGGTGCAGACGTTGTGGGAGGGCCTGGTCGGCGGCGTGCTCTATGCGCTGATCGCGCTCGGCTTCGTGCTGATCTTCAAGGCCTCGGGCGTCTTCAATTTCGCGCAAGGCATCATGGTGGTGTTCGCGGCGCTCACCCTGGTCGGCCTCAACGAGCGCGGCGTGCCGGCGTTCCTAGCGCTGGCGCTCACCGTGGTGGTGATGCTGGTGCTGGCGGTCGCGGTCGAGCGCCTGGTGCTGCGCCCGCTCGTCAATCAATCCGACATCATCCTGTTCATGGCGACCTTCGGCATCACCTATTTCCTCATCGGCTTCGGCGAGCTGGTGTTCGGCGGCAATCCGAAGATCATGATCGCCCGCGAGCTGTATCTGCCGACCGGCGCCGTCGAGTTCAAGACGCTGGGCGGCTTCGTGTCGCTGCAGAAGATCGACATCGCCGCGGCGATCATCGCCTCGCTCATGGTCGCGATCCTCGCCGTGTTCTTCCAGAAGACCCGGATCGGAAGGGCGCTGCGCGCGGTCGCCGACAGCCACAAGGCGGCGCTCTCGGTCGGCATCTCGCTCGAGCAGATCTGGGTGATCGTGTGGTTCACCGCCGGCATCGTCGCGCTCGCGACCGGCATCATGTGGGGCGCCCGCTCGGAAGTCTCCTTCGCGCTGCAGATCATCGCGCTCAAGGCGCTGCCGGTGCTGATCCTGGGCGGGTTCACCTCGATCCCCGGCGCCATCGTCGGCGGACTGATCATCGGCATCGGCGAGAAGCTCGGGGAATTCTACTGGGGGCCGCTGCTCGGCAGCGGCATCGAGAGCTGGCTCGCCTACGTCATCGCGCTGGGATTCCTGGTGTTCCGGCCGCAAGGCTTGTTCGGCGAAAAGCTCATCGAGCGGATCTGAGAGAACGCGATGCTCTACCGCGAGGCCGGGCAATACAAGACCAGCTACGCCGCCGACATGGCGGTGTTCCCGATCCTGCAGGACCGGATCGGGATCGCGGTCATCTTGGCGGTGGCGTTCGTCCTCATCCCGGCGGCCGGCAACGCCTTCCTGCTCAACGCCATCATGATCCCGTTCCTGGTGTTCTCGCTCGCCGCGATCGGCCTCAACCTGCTCACCGGCTATACCGGCCTGCTCTCGCTCGGCACCGGCGCCTTCATGGGGGTCGGCGCCTATGCCTGCTACAAGCTCACCACCGCCTTCCCGAACGTCAGCGTGCTCATCTGGATCCTCGCCTCGGGATGCTTCTCGGCGGCGGTCGGCGTGCTGTTCGGGCTGCCTTCGCTCAGGATCAAGGGCTTCTATCTGGCGGTGGCGACGCTCGCCGCGCAGTTCTTCCTGCAATGGTGCTTCATTCGCATCCCGTGGCTGTTCAACTACAGCGTCTCGGGTGCCCTCGAGGTGCCGCAGCGGACCTCGTTCGGCGTGACGCTGACCGGACCCAACGCAACGCCGCTGACCCGGTATTTCGTCGTGCTGAGCATCGTCACCCTGATGACCTGGCTCGCTTCCAACCTGGTGCGCGGCCGCATCGGGCGCATGTGGATGGCGGTCCGCGACATGGATATCGCCGCCGAGCTCATCGGCATCCGGCTGCTGCGCACCAAGCTGCTGGCCTTCGCGGTGTCCTCGTTCTACTGCGGCGTCGCCGGCGCCATGATGGTGTTCCTGTGGTACGGCGGAGCCGAGGCCGACGTCTTCGCCATCGACCAGAGCTTCCTGATCCTGTTCATGATCATCATCGGCGGGCTCGGAACCCTGATCGGCGCGTTTTTCGGGGCGGCCCTGATCTTCATCCTGCCGATCCTGTTGCGCGCCGTGCCCGAGACCCTGGGCTTGCCGATTCATCCGGCGACGGTCGAGCACCTGACCTTCATGATCCTGGGATCCTTGATCGTGATCTTCCTCATCGCGGAGCCCAACGGGCTCGCCCGGCTGTGGCAAATCGCCAAGCAGAAGCTGAGGGTATGGCCGTTTCCGTACTGAGGATCCGTCTTTCAACAACATCGTTTCAGGTGATTTGCTCGGCGATCCACTTCAGGACATTGCAAGACTGACATTCGAAAATCCGGTAAGTCGGACTGTCGCCAAGACGGGGAATGACGGTAAGGAGGCTCGTCGGCTTTCCGCACTGGTCGCAGTTCGGGATTTCCCGAGGCAAAACCGATTTCGATGGATCATCACCGGGAGACATGGGCTTTACGACGCGAATGTTTCAGCCCCCGACCCCGATGATATGCGCTCCGCCTGAATTAGTCACGAACGGGAGCGTCGCTGCACTGCGGAGCGATACAGCGTGGTTTTCCTTTCGGATTCGATGAAGCGCCGGAATTACTGTTCGGGGCGCAGCGTGAGAACTTCGGCCTCAAAACGTTCATACTGCCGAAATGCGTTGTAAAGCCCGGAGAGCTGCTGCAACGCCCGCATTCGGGAATCCTCATCCCGCCACAAGACCGAAGTGACCCAGTGACCTCTTATGCTCGACTCGTAGATCTCGATACGGATGCAGCCGGGTTGGCGCTCGAGCTCGGGCTTGATCTCGACGCGCCATCTTTCTCGGAACTCCTCGAGTTGGTCCGATGGAATGAACCAGCGCCGGAGCACCATGATCATTGCGGTAGGCTCGCACGTTCGCTCCCGAACGAGCTTTCAGGATGGTCGCGACCGCCGGAAAAACAACTCATGGATGAGGCTCTGGCATTGCTCGGGATCTCGGTTGTTTGTCACGGCAAAACCGGACCGGCCTCGATCATTGCATCCCTGCTCCGAACATCAAGGGCGTGAACTGGATACGAACATATTTCGCGGGATTTTCGCGAGTTTCCATCGGCATTCCGGAATCTTTGCAGCCCATTTGCTCCGATCCGATGGCGCCCCCGCTTTCGGGTACAGGGGGAAAACAACGGCAATTCAAGGCGCTTAGTTGGTCGGCTTGGTGCCTTGGAAATGACCGTATCGCTTTGTGTGGCGATGGTGCACACTCAGGCCTGAATTCCCCACGGGTGCCGCCAGGAACCCGGCGGAACGGAATCTCCCTCGCTCGCGACCTTGAGGCGAGGGCCCGAGAGGCGGCCGACGTTCACAGCCGGCGCGCAACAAAGGAGGAAATTCGATGAATCTCAAAGGCCTAGTGCTCGGCACGACGGTCGCGGTCACCCTGGGTGTCCCCGCCGCGATTGCGACCGCCTATGCCGCCGACGGAATCTACGTCCCGCTGCTCAGCTACCGCACCGGTCCCTACGCCGGTTCCGGAACGCCGATCGCCAACGGCATGTCCGATTATCTCAACATGCTCAACGAGCGCGACGGGGGCATCGGCGGGGTGAAGATCATCGTCGAGGAATGCGAGACCGGCTACGACACCAAGAAGGGCATCGAGTGCTACGAGTCGATCAAGGGCAAGGGCCCGGTGGTGGTCAATCCGTATTCGACCGGCATCACGCTGCAGCTGATTCCGAAGGCGGCGGTCGACAAGATCCCGATCCTGTCGATGGGCTACGGCCTGTCGCCGTCGGCCGACGGCAATCAGTTCCCCTGGATCTTCAATCCGCCGGCGACCTATTGGGACGGCGCCTCGGTGTTCGTCAAACATGCCGCCGAGGTCGAGGGCGGGTTCGACAAGCTCAAGGGCAAGAAGCTCGGGCTGGTCTATCTCGATGCGCCCTACGGCAAGGAGCCGATTCCGCTGCTCGAGCAATTGGCCAAGGATTACGGCTTCGAGCTCAAGCTCTACCCGGTGCCGGGCTCGGAGATGCAGAACCAGTCCTCGCTGTGGCTCAACATCCGCCGCGACCGGCCCAACTGGATCTACCTCCAGGGCTGGGGCGCCATGAACCCCACCGCGGTCAAGGAGGCGGCCAAGGCCGGCTTTCCGATGGACCGCCTGGTCGGCGTGTGGTGGTCGGGAGGCGATGACGACGCCCGTGCGGCCGGCACCGATGCCAAGGGCTACAGCTCGCTCGACATCAATGCGGTCGGCACCGGCTTCCCGGCGATTCAGGACATCCTCAAATACGTGGTCGACAAGGGCAAGAGCCAGGTCGGCCGCGACAAGGTCGGCGAGAATCTCTACAACCGCGGCGTGCTCAACTCGGTGCTGATCGCCGAGGCGATCCGCACCGCCCAGCAGCTCACCGGCAAGAAGCAGGTTTCCGGCGAGGACGTGCGGCGCGGATTGGAGACGCTCAAGATCGCCCAGGCGCGCTGGAAGGAGATCGGGCTCGAAAACTTCGCGGCGCCGATCAACGTCTCGTGCTCCGATCACAACGGGCACCACGGGATCTACCTGGCGCAATGGGACGGCACCAAGTGGACCAAGGCCTCGGAGTGGATCGAGCCGATCAAGGACAAGGTGATGCCGTTGATCGAATCCCAGGCCAAGGAGTACGTCGGTGCCAACGCCGGCTGGCCGAAGCGCACCGAGCCTTGTGACAAGTCGTCGTAGGTCTGACAAAGACGACGGATGACGGACGACGGAGCTCATTTCGTCTTCTGTCGTCCGTCGTCTGTCCTGCGCAAGCGGAGCTTGCCATGACCGCCGTCGAGCCGATCGGCTCCGCAGCAGCGAACATCAGCGCAAGCGCCGCGACCATTCTGTCGGTCAACAACATCGAAGTCATCTACGACCGCGTCATCCTGGTGCTCAAAGGCGTCTCGCTCGAGGTGTCGCGGGGCGGGATCGTGGCGCTGCTCGGCGCCAACGGGGCCGGCAAGACCACGACGCTCAAGGCGATCTCCAACCTGCTGCAGTCGGAGCGCGGCGAGGTGACCAAGGGCTCGATCGGGTTCGACGGTCAGGAAGTGCAGGCGCTCTCCCCCAACGATCTGGTGCGGCGCGGCTGCATCCAGGTGATGGAGGGCCGGCACTGCTTCGGGCATCTCACCATCGAGGAGAACTTGCTCACCGGCGCGTTCACGCGCCGCGACGGCGCCGCCGCGATCCGGCGCGACCTCGACAAGGTCTACGGCTATTTCCCGCGATTGCGCGAGCGCCGCCAGGCGATGGCGGGCTATACGTCGGGCGGCGAGCAGCAAATGTGCGCGATCGGCCGCGCGCTGATGTCGAACCCGAAGATGATCCTGCTCGACGAGCCGTCGATGGGGCTGGCGCCGCAGGTCGTCGACGAGATTTTCGGGATCGTCAAAAGCCTCAACGAGAACGAGAAAGTTTCGTTCCTGCTCGCCGAGCAGAACGCCAATATGGCGTTGCGCTACGCGGGCTACGGCTACATTCTCGAGAACGGCCGCATCGTGCTCGACGGCGAGGCGGCGGCGCTGCGCGAAAACGAGGACGTCAAGGAATTCTATCTCGGCGTCGCGGAGGGCAAGCGCAGATCCTTCCGCGAAGGCAAGCATTACAAGCGCCGCAAGCGCTGGCTGGCGTGATGATGCAGGACGGAGCCTGTCGTCCCGGGGCCCGAGCCAAGCGAGGGAACCCGGGACCCATGATCACGGCCCGTGCGGAATTCGGCGTCGGTGTTCATGGATTCCGGCCCCCCGCTTTCGCGGGGGCAAGTCTCGCGCGGAGCCTGCCCCGGACCCGATCCGGGGCACTCGGCCGGAGCGAGGCGGCAACGTAGTAGTGCCATGCCCGAAAAATTCCGTCTGGACGAAAAGTTCTCGCGCTTCTCCGAGCATTGGCGCCCCAAGGTCGTCGCGGCGCTCAATGGCCAGGAGATCAAGCTCGTCAAGGTCGCGGGCACGTTTCCGTGGCACCATCACGACAGCGAGGACGAGTTCTTCCTGGTATGGAGAGGCTCCTTCCGCGTCCAATTCCGCGACCATGTGGTCGAGCTCGGTCCGGGCGAGTGCCTGGTGGTGCCGCGCGGCATCGAGCATCGAACCGCGGCCGACGAGGAGGCCCACATCGTGCTGTTCGAGCCGGCCGCGACGCGCAACACCGGCAACGTTCTCGACGCGGCCTTCACGGCCCCGGACGGCGCGGCCGTGTGAAGCCCCGGGCTGATGGGATGCACGAATTCGATGGCTGAATCGGGCGGGCAGAAACCGGAATTCTACGATTCGCTCGAAACGCGCGATCCGGAAGCGCGCGAGCGCGAGCTTTTTTCGCAATTGCCCGATGCGATCGCCAACGCCATGCGGGCGCCGGGCTGGGCAAGGCAGCTCGTCGGCATCGATCCGAAATCGGTGCGCTCGCGCCAAGCGCTCGCCGCGCTGCCGCTGCTGCGCAAGGCCGATCTCCAGGAGCTGCAGCACCAAGAGCCGCCGTTCGCCGGTTTCGCCGTCACGCCGCCCGGCAAGGCCAAGCGCCTGTTGATGTCGCCCGGTCCGATCTTCGAGCTGGAAGGCCACGGCAAGGATTGGTGGGGGGCGGCGCGCGCGCTCCATGCGGCCGGCTTCCGCGCCGGCGACATCGTGCACAACGCGTTCGCCTATCATCTTACGCCCGGCGGCTTCATCCTGGAGTCGGGCGCGCATGCGCTCGGCTGCGCGGTGATCCCGGCTGGCGTCGGCAACACCGAGCAACAGGTCGACGCAATCGCGATCCTCAGGCCGAGCGGCTACACCGGCACGCCGGATTTTTTGAAGATCCTGCTCGATACCGCGCAAAAGCTCGGCCGGGACGCCTCCTCGCTCGAGCGCGGGCTCGTTTCCGGGGCGGCGCTGCCGCCGTCGCTGCGCCAGGAGCTCGCCGCGCGCGGCGTCAAGGTGCTGCAGTGCTATGCAACGGCGGACCTCGGCCTCATCGCCTACGAGAGCCAGGCGCGCGAAGGCATGATCGTCAACGAGACCGTCATCGTCGAGATCGTGCGGCCCGGCACCGGCGATCCGGTCGCCGACGGCGAAGTCGGCGAAGTGGTGGTGACCTCGTTCAACCGCGATTACCCGATGATCCGGCTCGCCACCGGCGATCTCTCCGCCGTGCTCGCCGGCCGTTCGCCGTGCGGCCGCACCAACCTGCGCATCAAGGGCTGGATGGGGCGTGCGGACCAGACCACCAAGGTCAAGGGCATGTTCGTGCATCCGGGCCAGGTCGCGGAGATCGTCAAGCGCCATCCCGAGCTCGGCCGGGTCCGGCTCGCGGTCACCCGCGAGGCGGAGCAGGACGTGATGACGCTCCTGGCCGAATGCCGCGGCGCGTGCGCAGGCCTCGACGAGGCGCTCGCCGCAAGCCTGCAGGCCGTGACCAAGCTGCGCGGACGCGTGAAGCTCGTCGAGCCCGGCAGCCTCCCCAACGACGGCAAGATCATCGCCGATGAGCGCAGCTACGGCTGAGCATCCGCCGGGCGCGGCCGGGCGCATCGGCGTGCTGCTGGTCAATCTCGGCACCCCCGAGGCCACCGATTACTGGTCGATGCGGCGCTATCTCGCCGAGTTTCTCTCCGACCGGCGGGTGATCGAGGAGAACCGCATCAAATGGTGGCTCATCCTCAATCTGATCATCCTCTCGGTCCGGCCGCGCCGGAAAGGCCGCGACTACGACAAAATCTGGAACCGGGAGCTCGACGAATCCCCGCTGAAAACCATCACGCGCTCGCAAGCGGAGAAGCTCGCCGCAACGCCGGCGCTCGGGGACCGCGTCCGCGTCGACTGGGCGATGCGCTACGGCAATCCCTCGATCGCGTCGCGGCTCGAAGCGCTGCAAGCATCCGGTTGCGAGCGGATTCTTCTGATGCCGCTCTATCCGCAATACGCGGCGGCGACGACCGCGACCGTGTGCGACAAGGCGTTCGAGGCGCTGATGCAGATGCGCCGGCAGCCGGCGATCCGGGTGCTGCCGCCCTATTACGACGATCCGGTGTATATCGACGCGGTCGCTTCCTTGCTGGAGGCGGAGCTCGTCAAGCTCGCGTTCAAGCCGGAGGCGATCCTGGTTTCCTTCCACGGCATGCCGAAGGAATATGTCCTCAAGGGCGATCCGTACCAGGACCATTGCGCCGCAACGGCCCGGCTGTTGCGCGCGCGGCTCGAGCTCGACGAAGAAAGGTTGCCGATGAGCTTCCAATCGCGGTTCGGCTCGGCGGAATGGCTCACGCCCTATACCGACGCGACGGTCGCGGCGCTCGCCGAGCGCGGCGTGAAGAATCTGGCGGTGGTGATGCCGGGCTTTGCGACGGACTGTCTGGAGACGCTCGAGGAGATCGCCGGCGAGAATGCCGAGATCTTCCGCCACCATGGCGGAAAGAATTTCGCCGCGATCCCGTGCCTCAACGACAGCGGAGCCGGCATGGCGCTGCTGCGCCACCTCGCGCTACGCGAGCTGCGCGGGTGGATTTGAGGCGTCCGCGAGAACGACAGCGCGCGGGTTTGGTTCGCAACAGCATGCCTACCCCTTGCTGGGCTAGCCACCAGCATCCGGCAAGCGCAATATCCGCGCCTCGAGTATGCGAGTAGCTCAAGGGAGGGATTCAACATGAAC
>WNGD01003246.1_pt1 | contig 18224 bp, 18 predicted proteins | sample 5400671 | NCBI WGS metagenome assembly WNGD01 (sample SAMN13153369, study PRJNA577476) | soil metagenome | isolation source: 40 cm soil or saprolite under grassland replicate 2 | place: USA:California | collected 2016-06-15
ACTGCGACCTGACCGTCGACCAGTCCGCCGAGATCCTCGGCTGCTCACCGGGGACGGTGAAGAGCCAGACGGCCCGGGCCCTGGACGCGGTGCGCCGGGCGCTCGGGCCGGCGCCCGCCGCCGGTCCCGATGAGCCAGCCCGCCGCGCTGGTGGCAAAACCGCATCGACGAGGAGCGACCGGCCATGACCGAGTCCCAAGTACGTGCGCTGTTTAAGCAGATCGCCGATGATGAGGCGGGCCCCTCGCGGGTTGATATCCCGCTCGCCCTCCGCCGGGGCCGGGCCCGCCTGCGCTGGCGCCGGGCCTGCGTGGCCGGCGGCTCGGTGCTGGCCGCGGCCGCGGTCGCGGCCCTGGCCGTGGCGGTGGGCCCGGTTCGGCCCGGTCCTGGCCCGGTGGCCGCCGGGCCGGCGGCGCCGCGCCAGTTCAACCCGCTGGTCCCGTACGTGTCGTTCGGCTGGCTGCCCGCTGGGGAGTCGCTCAACCAGGGTGGTATCAGGCCGACAGAGTCGTACATGGCCGCGGGCCATCTTGGCCCCGAGTGGGCGCTCGACGTTTACGCACGGGGGCAGTGCCACCTCACCGGCTCGGCCAGCGGTTTGAATTGCCCCCTGTCGACGCTGCACATTCGCCGGCGCGCGCCTGACGTGGCCGGGCACCGTGCGTTCTGGACTGGCCCGGGCCCGAACATTGTCTGGCAATATGCCCGCGGCGGCTGGGCGGTGTTGGGCATACCTGCGCCTAACCTCAGCGCGGTGCTGCACAGCAAGGAATTGGCAGGGCAGGCGCTTAAAATCGCCAGAAATGTCCGGTATGGCGTGCCCACACGGCTCGTGTTCTTGGCCCAGTTCTCCGGCCTGCCCAGCCACTGGCAGGTCCACAACATCTCCTACTACGTACCAGATGGCGGGCTGTTGCGCGCAGACGAATACATGCTGACCACCGGCAAATCCCGCTTCCACCCGCGCGTCGGCGACACCGGCGTCTGGACCGACGCTGCCTACATCATGGTCCACCCCGCCCCGCGCAAGGGCACTTGCACCCCGCACGACCCGGCCACCCAAAACACGAGCGAGATCATCAATGGCTACCGGGTGGTCCTGAAGCGTTACCACATTGGCGGCCTGCCCGTGCAGGAACTGTGTGGTGCTCACGCCGACGGTCTTTGGTTCGACATCCAAGTGTTCGGTGCCCACCCCAGCATCGACGTGGCCAGCCTGTTCAAGGACCACATGCGGCTGCTCGGCACCAACCCGGCGAACTGGACCACGAACCCCATCGGGTGAGCAGGACCGGCGACCTCGTACCGGGCCGGGGACGCCGCCTGCGCTCCCGGTTAGCGCCCCAGACCAAGCATGTTCGGCGGGGTCCTGACGACGCTCGGCAGACCGAAGCCGCCGTGTGTCCGCACTGGCCACCCACCCCGCCATGACTAACGCCGAGCTGGCCACGGCCATCGGCGCATCGGAAAGGACCGCCCGCAGGTACCGGGCACGGCTAGCCACGGCCACAACCAATGGCCACAGCCCAGACCGGTCGTGGCTGCCGCCGCCGAACTGATGCACGTTTTGCTCGTGATCGCCGTGGTAGTTCTCAGCTTTAGTGCCGCCGGCCTGGTGGCCTTGCTCGCCTGGCGATGGCGCCCCCGGCGGCCAGACGCGGCCCGCGCCATTCATCCCCCCCAGGTGGTGCGGGCCGCCCAGCCGATCCCCGAGCCGCAACGGCGCGCGATCGAGCGGCCCTCCGAAGTTCACTTGCACCACCACTGGCACGGCGTGAGCGCTGAGGACGTGGCCGCCATCCTCCAGGACCCGCCTGTGACCGCGCCTGGAGCATCACCGGGAACGCCCACGCCGAGCGGAGCAACCATCACCGCAGGCCAAAGCGCTCCAGCAGGGGGAGCGGACATCCCGGCCGCGAGAATGACTGTGGATCAGGCCTTGAGCACGGCCTCGATCTCGAGCTGGATGGTGACCTTGTCGCTGACGACGACACCGCCGCCCTCGATGGCGGCGTTCCAGTTGATGCCGAAGTCACTCCGGCTGATCTCGGCGGTTGCCGTGAAGCCCGCCCGGGTGCCGCCGTAAGCGTCCGGGCCGAACCCGTTCAGCTCCAGCGCGAGCGGGACGTCCCTCGTGACGCCCTTGAGGGTCAGCTGGCCGTCCGCGACATAGCCGTCGCCGTGGCGCCGGACGCCGGTGGAACGGTAGGTCATGGTGGGATGGGCCTCGACGTCGAAGAAGTCGGCCGACCGGATGTGCGCGTCACGCTGCTCGTTGCCGGTGGTGATCGAATCCAGGACGATCTCCGCGGTCACCGAGGAGTCCAGCGGGTCCGGCGCCGTGACGATCTCCCCCGAGTAGGCGTTGAACCTGCCCCGGACCTTGCTGACCATCATGTGCCGGACGGTGAAGCCGACCTCCGAGTGCACCGGGTCGATGGCCCAGGTGCCTGCGGTGTAGCCGGGGATACCGGTCAGGGTGTCGGTGGCGGTCATGACTCTCCGTTCCTTGGTTTGGTTGATCGCTCAACTACTATCATTACCGCAGAACGATGTCAAACGCTCAACTATTCCGGATATACTGGGCCCGTGGACACATCCCGCACGCGGTGGCTCTCGGCCGACGAACAGGTCACGTGGCGCGCCTTCTTCGGCGCCTGCCGCGCGTTCTACGCGGCCATCGACGCACAGCTGCAGCGTGACACCGGGATGCCGCTCGCCTACTACGAGATCCTGGTGCAGCTCTCCGAGGCACCGGAGCACACCTTGCGGATGACCCAGCTGGCCGAGGCCGCCTCGGCGAGCAAGAGCCGGGTCTCACATGCGGTGGCCCGCCTGGAGGACAGGGGCTGGATCCGCCGCACGGACTGCCCGACCGACCGGCGCGGCCAGCTTGCCGAACTGACAGACGAGGGGTACGCCGTGCTGGTGGCGGCCGCCCCCGGGCACGTCGAGCAGGTCCGCCAGACCCTGTTCGTCCCGCTCACCCCGGAACAGGTCGACCAGCTGCGGGCGATAAGCCAGGCGATCCTGGCCACCGTCGGCAACCTGCCGCCCTGCGAGGACGACGAGGCCTGCTCCGAGACACCGGCACCGCCCCTCGCCGCTGGCCAGCCTGTCACCCGCTGAACGCCCGGCCTGCCACCCCGCTGAACGCCCGGTCTGCCACCCGCTGAACGCCTGGCCTGCCCCCGGCCGCACCGGGCCGCCACACGGGCTCAGCGAACGGGTTCAGCACGTGGGTACCCGCGCCAAGGCACGCCGCCCCTGGCGCCGTCGTCTATCGTCGGTGAACGATGAATGAGACCGGATGCCGCCAGCCGGCGGCTGCCGCCGGTGACCTGTCGCCGGCCGGGATCATCACCCGCCCGATGACCAGCGCCGACGCCGCCCAGGTGCTCGCCATCTACCAGACCGGCCTGGACGGAGGCGAGGCCAGTTTCGAGACCCGGGCGCCCACCTGGGAGGCGTTCGACGCCTCCCACCTTCCCTCGCACCGTCACGTCGCGGTCGCCGGTGCCGGCGGCGAGGTCCTGGGCTGGGCCGCGGTCTCGCCAGTGTCGGACCGGTGCGCGTACCAAGGTGTCGTCGAGCACTCCGTGTACGTCGCCCCGGCGGCCCGCGGGCGCGGGGTCGGCGCCGCGCTGCTCGGCGCCCTGATCGGCTCCACGGAGGCGGCCGGGATCTGGACCATCCAGTCCGGGATCTTCCCCGAGAACACCGCCAGCCTGCGCCTGCACCAGCGGGCCGGGTTCCGGGTCGTCGGCACCCGGGAGCGGCTCGGCCGCCACCACGGCCGCTGGCGCGACGTGGTGCTGCTGGAGCGCCGCAGCGCACGCGTGGGCGTTGACATGACCGGCGGCTAGTCCCAGCGGAAGAACCGTGCTGCCGCGACGGTGAACACGACGGCGTATCCGGCGAGCACCGCCAGCGCCGATGGGTGTGGCCAGGAGCCGAGCCGGCCGACACGACCGGCCTGCCGCCGGACGCATCACAGCAGCCGGATGGCGATCAGCCAGTAGTAGACGACGTAGGCGCCGGCCAGCCACAGCAAGACGGCGCTCGCCCACCCGACATACCGCGCCAGGGACCGGATCCGCGTGACCAGGCCCTCCCCGAACCAGGCGGTGAGGATCGTGAGGCTTGCCAGCACCGCGCCCATGCCGATCCCGAACAGCATGAACTGCGCCACGGCACCGGCGATCCCATGGAGCTGCAGGGAGGTCCCCACCACGCCGAGGAAGACGGGCAGGGTGCAGCCGAGCGAGGCCAGCCCGTAGGCCGTGCCGTACGCGGCGTAGCCGGCGACGCCCCTGGTCCGTGCCGCGGCCTTGAGGTGGTGAGCCGCCCTGGGGCCCAGGGGCACGTCCAGCTCCCGGCCGGAGGCGAGGAGGCCGCCGAGCAGGATCAGGCCGACGCCCACCGCGGCGCCGATCCACGGGAGTACCGACGTGAGCGCGGATGCGGCCAGGCTCGCGATGATCCCGGCGAGCCCGAACAGCAGGACGAAGCTCGCGGTCACCGTGACGCTGACCACGATGGCGCGGCCGATCGGCCGGCGGCCGCCGGAAGCCCCCCGCTCATCGCCGAGGTACAGCCCGAGGTAGGCCGGCAGGAGCACGAACCCGCACGGGTTCACCGATGCGACCATCCCCGCCACGAAGGCGTACCCGAGCGGCGCCTTCGTCCCGAGCGACAGCAGCGCGCCAGAGATGCGGGCCGACAGCGTCTCCACGAAGATCAGCGGACCCGATGCCACCGACGTGGCAAGGACCCCGGCGGCGACGGCCAGCCCGAGCACGGCGGCCGTCACGCCGGCCGCCAGCCAGGTCCGTGCCGGCGACAACGACAACGACTGCTGCGCCGACATCGCTCAGGTTCGGTGCAGGAGTGGCTGAATCGCGGCCAGGAGGCTCCCGCTGTCGCCGATCACCGTCCCGCCCTGGCTCACCACCGGGCCAGGGGCGGCACCCCATCGGGCCCGGGGGCCGAACAGCAGGTAATAGTCCCACGTGGGCCCCGGCTGGCGGGTGACGTGCTGGGAGAACCACTGGCTGGAAACCGCGTTCTGATCCCACAGGTAGGTGACGCGGCTATCGGGGAAGATCGAGGGGTTGATCGCGCCCCTCGTACCCGCGAGGAACGGCACCCACACCACGAACACCCGAAGCGCAGGGTCGGGGCTCCTGCTCAAGATGTTGTTCTGCACCCAACTGGCGCCCGCGAGACACGTCGTTCAAGTGGGGGAGAAGATCAGCACCAGCCGGGTGTGGCCGTCGGCTCGGTTGAACAGCGACTTGAGGGTCGAGATGGCGTTCAGCGAGATGACGCCGCCGGGACGGGAGGTGGCGCCGCCGGGGTTGGAGGTGGCGCCGGACGGGGCGGCCGGTGCCGAGGTGCCGGGCGTTGTGGACACCGAGGACGGCGAGCACGCGGCCGCCACAAGGCCGCAGGCAATCGCCGCCACCACGGCCACCATGGCCGCTGCGGCCCGGGCAGGCCGCGATCCGCTGGCCCTCCGCCGTGCGCTTCCCATCGCGAGCCTCTTTCTTTGCGCACATCCAGCATGACACCGGGCCAGCGCGGCGCACGCCAAATAAACCTCTCGCGCGCACCAAATAATCGTCTCGCGCGCCCCAACTGACCCGCTCGCAGACGGGCGAGACGGCCGTGGATCCGGGCCGCCGGGCCGTTACGTCAGGACGGCATCCCCGTAGTCGGGACGCGTCGCGGCGCCGGGATCGAACAGATCCCAGGTCCGCATCCAGCGGTGGGTCTGCTCGAACATCTCGCGCGTGTACGGCTCAGGCACGATGCGCTCACCGGGGCCGAACCGCCGCACGTCCACGATGCGCTGGATGTCATCCGGCATCTCGCGTAGCCAGTAATGCTTGTACCGCCCGGGCTCGAAGTCGATGTCCCGCTGCGCGCGCCGTAGCCCGGTGAAGTACTTCTCCACGTCGCCGGGGTTGGCATCCTCGCTCACGAGGAACCCCATCATGAAGGTCGTGTCCACGAGCTTGCGGAACCCGTGCTGCTCGAGCGCGTAATACTGGGCGCCGAACACGTTCACCGCCGGCACCCTGCGCTCAAGCGCCAGCCGCAGGCGGTCATACGGCAGCCCGATGAAGCTCAGCTCGATCTGCGGCCGTTCCAGGTACTGCTCCAGCCCTTCGATGGCCGAGTAGTGACTGCCGGAGTGGTACCCGACCCCCACCGGCACGTTCGCCAGGTCTTCGGGCCGCTGATAGCCGGACTCGGAGGCCACGAAGATCCCGGAAGGGCAGATGGAATAGGCCTTCCCCCACATCCTTCCGCCACGGACCGAGGCGGCGGCATTGACCGCCCAGTGGCAGGCAGCGGAGATATTGCAGGTGCGTCCCTCCCGCATGTCCTCGAAGGCGCCGCTGGTGACCTCGGTGGGTGCCTCGTCGGCCGTCCTGACCGATGACGTGCTGACCGTCGCGCCAGCGAGACCCTGCGGCTCGAACTCATAGTCCAGCCCGGCCTCGCGGAAGTACCCGTGTTCTTCGGCCACCCATTCCTGGAGCCGCACGTGCGGCTGGATAAGGAACTTCACCGGGTCCTCACCTCCTGCTCACCACCCTACGATCACAGGCCGCGGGCGCCGGCGGCAAGACGCGCTGACAGCGGAATGCCAGGCCCGCCGGCCCGGCCCGGCCGGTCAGCCGCCCGCGTCGGCCCGGGCCGGTCAGCCGCCCGTGCTGGTCCGGTGGCGCCGCCACGGGGGGTCGTACACGGAGGCCAGGCGGGCGAGGGTCAGCGCGGCGAGCATGAGCCCGAAGTCGCGCAGGGCGATGTCATAGAACCCCGGGTAGCTGACGAGGTTGATGACGATCCCGGCCAGCCAGGCGGCGACGATGTGGGCCGCGTACCGGGGCTTCACCGCGACCGCGAGCCCCGCGACGATCTCGATGACGCCGGCGACCAGCATCGCCTGGTGGGCGCTGAGCGGGATAAGCCGGACGATCCACGGCGCCAGGTAGTGCTCCCAGTTGGTGAGCACGTTGGCGAACTTGTCCAGGCCGAACAGGATCGGCAGCACGGTGAACCCGACCCGCAGCATCAGGTACGCGCCATAGGCGGGCTCGGTTCGGGCCCGGTACATGGCATGGGCCAGGCCGCGCGCGGTGGATGGCTGATATGCGGTGGTAGTCATGGGCGTGGCTCCTCTAACAACAAACGACTCTATTTTTAGAGTCGGCCTCTGCCGCGAGATTTGTCAAGAGTAATTGGTGATACAGTGCGAACATGAGCCTGAGCGGCCCCGATCGCCTGCGTGACCTCGCCGGGCTGGCCAGCCTGGACGAGCCGGTACGGAGGCGGCTGTACGAGTACGTCAGCGACGCCGGCCGGCCGGTCTCGCGGGAGGAGGCGGCCGGGGCGATCGGAATCGCCCGGACACTGGCGGCCTACCACCTGGACAAGCTGGCCGAAGCCGGGCTGCTGGCGACTACCTATCAGCGTCCGGAAGGCCGCGGGGGGCCGGGCGCGGGGCGCCCGGCGAAGCTGTACCAGCAGGCCCAGCAGGAACTTGCGGTGAGCGTGCCGCCGCGTGCCTACGAACTGCTGGCACGGCTGCTGGCCGAGGCGGCCGAGAGCGACACCACGGGGCGGGTGCGCAGCACGCTGAACGGGGCGGCACATAACCTGGGCCGCCAGGTGGGCACGGAGGCCGGCGGCGACCTGGTCACGGCGCTGTGCGGCTGCGGCTACCAGCCGCAGGCCAGCCCGGACGGCGGCATCGAACTGCGCAACTGCCCCTTCCACCGGCTCGCCCAGGAGCACCAGGAACTGGTGTGCGGCCTGAACCTCCGCCTGATCGAAGGGGTGATCGCCGGGAGCGGGCGGCCACAGGCGCGCGCCCAGCTGAGCCCCAGCCCGGGCCGCTGCTGCGTCGTGGTGCGCGGCGCCTGACTACGCCGGGACGGCGGCGAGGGCCTGCTCGAAATCCGCCCAGAGGTCCTCGGGGTGTTCCAGCCCGACCGAGACGCGGATGCTCCCCTCGCCGATGCCCGCCGCGCTCAAACCCGCCGCGTCCAGCTGCCGGTGGGAGGTGGAGGCGGGATGCAGCACCAGGGTCTCCACGCCGCCCAGGGACGGGGCCATCGCGGCCAGCCGCAGCGCCGTTATGAACCGCAGGCCGGCCTCGCGCCCGCCGGTCACGTCGAAGGCCACCATGCCGCCGTACCCGGACAGCAGGCGGCGGGCGACCGCGTGGTCGGGGTGACCGGCCAGGCCGGGCCAGAGCACCGTGGCCACCGCCGGGTGGGCCGCGAGGCGTTCGGCAAGAAAGGCGGCGTTGGAGCAGTGGCGGTCCATCCGCAGGGAGAGTGTCTTCAGGCCGCGGACGGTGAGCCAGGCGGCGAACGGGTCCGCGGCGACCCCGAAGTCCACTGAGCTCTTCCAGAGCGTGCGGTGCGTCTCGTGGCGTGCGGAGACGATCAGCCCGAGCGTGACGTCGTCGTGGCCGCCCAGGTACTTGGTGGCGGAATGGACCACGATGTCGGCGCCGTGCTCGATGGGCCGGCACAGCACCGGCGTGGCGAAGGTGTTGTCCACCACGCACGTCAGCCCCGCCGCGCGGCCGGCCTCCAGCAGCGCGGGCTGGTCGCTCACGGCGACCGTGGGGTTGGCGATCGTCTCCAGGAACAGCAGCCGGGACCCCGGCCGGAGCGAAGCGGTCAGCTCCGCCGGGTCCCGCCCGGTGATGTAACTGACATCGATGTCATAACGGGCGGCCAGGCCGGTGAAGACGGAAAACGTGCCGCCGTACAGGCACCGCTGCGCGATGACATGGTCGCCGGGGCGAAGCAGGCCAAGCAGCACCGCATTGATGGCACCCATGCCGGAACTGGTCGCGATCGCCGCCGCGCCGCCCTCCAGGTCGGCGACCGCGTCCTCCAGCGCCTGGGTAGTCGGATTCCGGTAACGGCTGTAGGCGAACCCGGCGTCCGGATTATTGAGGGCTTCCGCGCAGGCAGCCGGGTCGGTGAAAGCGAAGGTCGACGTCTGATAGAGCGGAACGCTGACCGGGCGGGAGCCGTTCAGCGCGGGGGCAGCGGCGTGGATGGCGCGGGTTTCCAGATGCAGGCTCATGGCATCGACTCTGCCTGGCCGGCCCCCGCTGGCGGAAGTCGGCCCCGGGCACGGACACGGCGAGGCCCAGCCGGCTAACGCTGCCCAGGCATGGCAGCCGCCTCCGATCGGCGGAAGCCGTGGAGGCGCACCCGGGAAGTTCGGGCCTGGCAGGGGGCCGTCCGCGGCCCTCGCGCTGCCAGGAGCCCAGTGAGCTGTGTCCCGGACAACGACCACCGATGGCGCGGAAGCGGCAATTATCCATAATCCCCTCGGTTGGGTGGGTATCAGCGCCATTACGGTGCTTTGCCGCAAAAGCCAACGCTGGCTTGCTATTTTTGCCCCAGCATGCTCTTGTGCCCCAGCATCCTCAGAGGAGGGCAGATGTCGGCGGGGTCGGGCAGCGCGGCAGAGGCACGCAGCCGCCGGTGGCACCCATGAATGCCGGCCCACGGGGCGGCCCGGCCGGGATGCGTGAACCGCCCGGGGCCAACCGCCGGCCGGTGCCGCTGGGCAGGCGCCCCTGGTTCCAGGCGGGCCTGGCGGTCGCCGCCCTCGGGCTGGTCGCGGCCAACGTGACCATGCTGGTGTGGCGCAACGGCCCTCCCAGCCGGCACGTGGCATCCAATTGCGGGCTGATCAACTGCGGCGCCAGCCTGCCGGTCCCGAGCATCTCCACGCAGAGCGACATCAGCGGGGCGCACAGACCCGTGTCGCATGCCCCGGCTCCTTCGCCGGCGCCCACGCCGTCACCCTCGCCTTCGCAGGCCCCCGCTCCCCCGCCGAACGTCAGCCTGACCTTCACATCCGACAGGGACCGGCGCGATTTTGACCATTTCCGGGATCAGCTGACCCTGGTGAACAATGGCGGCAGCCCCGTCTCCGGCTGGACCGTGCAGCTGACCCTGCCCGGTGACGAGATCTTCTCGGTAGAGACCCAGCGCTGGTGGGACGGGGTTCCCTTTGAGCACTGGCAGGTCAGCGGGGACACGCTGACCATCAGCGCCGACAGCGACAGCGAGACGCTCGCCCCCGGCGAGCTGCTGAGCGTGAGCATCCACGGCCGGGGCAGGACGACCTCCCCCACCGGCTGCACATTCAACGGCGCTGCCTGCCCATCGTTGAGCAGGCAGCAAGACCAGCAACCGCCGCAGCAGCAGTCATTCTGGCCGCAGGACCAGCGATCCTGGCAGCAGGACTGGCGATCACCGCTGCCGCAGGACCAGCGATCCTGGCAGCAGGACTGGCGATCACCGCTGCCGTAGGATCAGCGATCCTGGCAGCGGAACCGTGAGCGTTCCTGGCCGGGCCGGCGTACCAGGGGATGGCGCTAGCGCTGCTCCCAGGTCATACCCCCCGCGGGCGGCTCCCGCGGGGTCACCGGGGGCGCCGTGCGCCGCCGGCCCAGCCGGTGCGGCCACCGGCCCAGCCGGACCGGCCGGAGCCCCCGGAAGCCCGGGATCCCCGGGAGAGGATTTTGTCGAGCGCCGCGCCCATGCTGCCGTCTTCCTCGATCATGCGGCGCATCACCAAGATCAGCGCCGGGATGGCCCAGAAGTCCCCGCACACCCACAAGATCGCGGCGCCGATCTGCTGGTCGGCGAACGGCGGGAGGGTCACGCCCCGGATGTGATCGTATACCGGGTACCAGGAGACCTGGGTGAGGATGCTCATCGACATCGCCAGCACCCACATCACCGCATTCGTCGCGATCAGCGCCACGGCCTGTGAGGCGAGCGGCATGCGGCGGAGGAAGGGGGGCGAGGGTATGAACTGCAGCCAGAACAGCACTCCTGCGGCGAAGAAGGTGCCGTGCATCAGCCAGATGTGCACTGCCTCGTTGTTCGCGGCCAAGTCGAATAGCGCGGGCACATGCCATGTCACCATCACGACGCTGAACAGCGCCACCGCCACCCAGGGCCGGAGCAGGAAGCCGCCCACCGCCCGCAGCGGACGCGACCACCGGCCACGCAAGGTGCCCCGGGTAACCGCCTGGCCCGAGCGCCCCGGCAGCCCATCCAGTAGCGGCTGCCATGGAGCGCCCGCCACCACGAGGGTCGGCGCCGCAAACATCAGCAGCAGGTGCTGGAACATGTGTACGAAGAAGTAGTCATCGGCCCAGTAGTCGACAGGTGACTGCACGGCCAGCAGCAGCACCGCCAGCCCGCCGTAGAAGAACCATGACCGCCGCCGTCGCTGGCGCGTCCGCTCGGGGCGCGACCGCCGCGCGAGCCGTGCCAGCCCGATCTCGTGCCAAATCACTACCGTCACGACCACGATCAGGAACGGGTCGAACGACCAGTGGTCAATGAGATAGCCCATCAAACTTCACTTCATAGCCGACACGAGACCTGGCGTCACCCGATGGCCAGGACTCTCCCCGTGGGCGGGGGGTCAGGCCAACCGGGCCGGTGGGGTGCCGCCGCGCCGGTGCGTGCGGTGCTGGGTGGGGCGGCCCGGCATGTGTGATCCTACGCGCCGGCCACCGGCGGGACTGCGTCGATTGGCCGTGCTGGGCGGGCGACGGCCGGTCCTCCCGCGTTCCGGATGCTTACCGCCTCACCGGCCCCGTCTGGCTCACTACGCATTGGCCAGCACGATCGGGTGGCCGGCGCTAACGGCGGGTCGGAGGCGGCACGATGCGGTCCAGGTCGGCAAGTTCCTCGGTGGAGGGCACCCATTCCGCGGCGGCGGCGTTCGCCTTCACCTGCTCCGGCGTGGTTGCCCCGGCGATCACACAGGCACACCCGTCGTGGGCGGCGAGGGCCCCGACAGCCACCTCGAGGACGGTGCGCCCACGCTCGGCCGCCCAGGCGATGAGTGCTTCCACCCGGTCGAGCTTGTCGTCGGTCACGTAGCCCGGCCGGCTGGCGAGCCGGCTTCCGGCTGGCGGTGCCTGCCCCCGGCGGACCTTCCCGGTCAGCAAGCCGTTAGCCAGCGGGAAGTACGGGAGTACGCCAAGCCCGAAATGGCGCGCCGCGGGGAGCACCTCGGCCTCCACCTCGCGCTCAAGCAGCGACCAGTGGTTCTGCGCGGAGACGAATGGTGCGGTGCCAGCGGCGCGCGCCACGTGCGCCGCGTCCGCGATCTGCCAGCCCGTGAAGTTCGAGTTGCCGAGGTAGCGGACCTTGCCCTCGGTGATGAGCTCGGTCAGCGCCGCCAGGGTTTCCGCCACCGGCGTCACCGGGTCGGGGGTGTGCAGCTGGTACAGATCGATGTAGTCGGTCCGGAGCCGGCGCAGGGACGCCTCGATCGCCCGCCGGATGTAGGCGCGGCCGCCCTTGGCGCCCGCCGCCGGACCGTAGCCCATGTCGTAGCCCTGGTGGCCGAACTTGGTGGCCAGCACCACCTGCTCCCGGCGGCCGGCCAGCACCTCGCCGAGCAGTTCCTCCGATGCGCCACCGTCGCCGTAGGTGTCGGCGGTATCGAGCATCGTGATGCCGGCGTCCATCGCCGCGTCGACCACCGCCCGGGTGCCCGCCAGGTCAACCCGGCGGCCGAAGTTGTTACAGCCAAGCCCGGCGACCGACACCATCAGCCCGGAATCACCCAGTGACCTGTAACGCATTCGCCTGCCCTGCCCGCCTAACCGTCCTCGACGGCCAACGCCACCGCGACCCGACGCCCACAGCGAGCGCAATGACGCCCACCGCGACCTGACGCCCACCGCGACCGCATCGATGCTACGCCGACGGGCCCTGGCCCCGGCCAGGACGCCCACGCCGGCAATAGCCTCACGGGTTGGCCAGCCGTTCCCGTCGTGGCGGCGCTAGCGCCGGCTAACCCGTCCGGTCCGGCTCGCCCGGCCGGACGGGCGGCCCGACCGTTTCGCGCGCAGCCGCAGCGACACGTGCACGGGGGTACCGCTGAACCCGAACTCCTCCCGCAGCCGCCGCTCGACGAAGCGCCGGTAGCTGGCCTCCAGGAAGCCGGTGGCGAACAACACGAAGTGCGGAGGCCGGATGCCAGCCTGGGTCGCAAAGAGGATCTTGGGCTGCCGGCCGCCGCGCACCGGCGGCGGGGTGCCGGCGACCAGCTCGCTGAGCCAGGAGTTGAGCCTGCCGGTCGGCACGCGCGTCTCCCAGCCGGCCAGCGCGGTCTGGAGCGCGGGCACCAGCCGGTCCAGATGCCGCCCGGTAACGGCGGACACGTTGACCCTGGGCGCCCAGCGCGCGGTGTACAGCTGGCGGTCGATCTCGCGGTCGAGCCGCAGTCGGCGGTCCTCGTCGACGAGATCCCACTTGTTGTAGGCAATGACCAGTGCCCGGCCTGCCTCTATCACCATCGAGACGATCCGCAGATCCTGCTCGGTGAGCGGCTCGCTGGCGTCGATCAGGACGACCGCTACCTCGGCCCGCTCCAGCGCTCCCGCCGTCCGCAGGGACGCGTAGAAGTCAGCGCCCTGGCTATGGCTGGCCCGGCGCCGGATTCCGGCGGTGTCGACGAAGCGCCAGCTGATGCCGCCGAGCTCGATCACCTCATCCACCGGATCACGGGTGGTGCCCGCCACCGCATCCACCAGTGCCCGGTCCTGGCCCGCTAGCTTGTTGAGCAGGCTGGACTTCCCCACGTTGGGGCGGCCGACGAGCGCCACCCGGCGCGGTCCGGCCGGCGTGGCCAGCGGTTCGGCCGGGGTCGGCGGCAGCGCCGCCAGGACCGCGTCGAGCAGGTCGCCGCTTCCCCGGCCATGCAGGGCACTCACCGGCCACGGCTCACCGAGTCCGAGCGCCCACAATGCCGCCGCGGCCGGCTCGCCCGGCGCGTCATCCACCTTGTTGGCCGCCACCACCACCGGCTTTCCCGAGCGGCGCAGCACCGCGGCGACGGCAGCGTCGGAGTCGGTAATGCCGACGGCGGCGTCCACCACGAACAGGACCGCATCGGCCGCCTCGACTGCGAGCCGGGCCTGCGCAGTGACCTGCTCGGCAAGAGCACGGCTGGCCTGCCCCGCCTCGGAGCCCGGGGCCGGCTCCCAGCCACCGGTATCCACCAAGGTGAAGGCGCGCCCGCGCCAGGAGGCGTCATAGGCCACCCGGTCGCGGGTGACGCCGGGCGTGTCCTGCACGACCGCCTGCCGGCTGCCGAGAATCCGGTTCACCAGGGTGGATTTGCCGACGTTGGGGCGGCCGACGACCGCCACCACCGGGGTCGGTAGATAGTCTCCGGCGCCTCCCTCGCCGCCGGGGACGTCCTCGCCCGGGAAGCCCTCGGCCGCTTCCCCGCCCGGCATGGTCATCTCGTCCGCGCCGCGCCGGCCTGCTGGTCCCGCCCCCTGAGGCCGGCCCGTTCCCTGGCCAGGCCCACGATCAGGTTGACCACCTCGTCCAGGCTCAGGGCAGTGGAATCGATCTCGATAGCGTCGGCGGCCATCACCGTCTGCGGCGCGTCAGCGCGGTCTCTGCGGAGCTGCTCGTCCTGGGTGACCGCCGCCGTCGCGCCGGGGTCCACGGCCAGGTCGGCGCTGCGACGATGGGCCCGCGCGTCCTCGCTGGCGGTGAGAAACACCTTGACCAGCGCCTGGGGGGCGACGACCGTGCCTATGTCCCGCCCTTCGGCAACGATGCCACCGCCGGGTCCGGCGTTGCGCGCGATGATCTCCCGCTGCTTCGCGATCAGGTGCTCCCGGACCTGTGCCACTGAGGCGACCGCGCTGACGGCGTTGGAGACCTTGCGGGTGCGGATGGGGCCGGACACGTCCGCGCCGTCGACGGTGATGGCCGGGGCATCCGGGTCGGTCCCGACCTCGATCACCGGCTCCGTCGCATGCCTGGCCACCGTCCCGGGGTCGGTGGTGTCCAGCCCGCGTTCGAGCAGCCACCAGGTCACAGCCCGGTACATCGCGCCAGTATCGAGGTAGCGCAGGCCTAGCGCGCGGGCTACTCCCCGGGCAGCAGTCGACTTGCCGGACCCGGCGGGGCCGTCAACGGCGATCACGAGGCGCTCAGTCACCCTGGCGATGCTACCGGCGCACCGGCCATCCGGCCGCCGCTAGCGCCTCGGTCAGCCGGGCCACCGACTCGGGGCGGACGGTCAGTTCGGCCACCCCGACCGGCAGGCCGGGTGAGTGCTCGATCCCGATGTCCTCGATATTGACCCCGGACTCGCCGGCCACCTGGAACAACCGTGCCAGCTCACCGGGCTGGTCGCGGATGACGACCTGCACGATCGCGTTGTCCCGAACCGGCGTGCCGCGCTTGCCGGGGATTCTCGCCACCCCCGCCGAGCCCTCGTCCAGCAGGCCAGCCAGCAGCTTCACCGCAGGGTGTTCGGCTGGATGCGGCCGGCCGCCGGACTCGGCGAGCTCCTCGGCGGCGGCGGCCAGGTCAGCCGCCACGTCCGCCAGGATCCGGGCCACCGGCGCGGCGTTGGCCACCAGGATCTGCGTCCACAATCCCGAATCGCCCTCAGCGATCCGGGTCACGTCGCGCAGTCCCTGGCCCGCCAGGCCGAGCGCACCGCCGGGCGCGTCCGTCAGCTGGGCCGCCATGGCGGCTGCGACCACGTGCGGCGCGTGCGATACCAATGCCACCCAGCGGTCATGCTCATCCGCGCCGACCTGCACCGGCTCGCCGCGGCAACAGCGCACCAGGTCGATGACGGCCGCGACCGCCTCCGGGCTGGTCTGCGGTCCCGGGCAGATCACCCATGGGCGGCCGAGGAACAGGTCGGCCCTGGCGGCGGCGGGACCAGAACGCTCCCGTCCGGACAGCGGGTGGCCGGGCACGAAGGAAGCAAGGTCGCAACCCAGCTCGCCGGCCTGGCGCAGCGGGAGCGCCTTCACACTGGCGACGTCGGTGTACCAGCGGGCCAGGCGGCGCGCCTGAGCGGCCGCGAGCGAAGGCGCGACGGCGGCTGGGGGAACGGCCAGCACGGCCAGGTCGGCCCAGGCAGTGTCCTCCCCGTCCGGACGGTGTCCCGGCGGCGCTCCCGCCCCTGCGTGGGCCCGGCCCGCCCTGCCGAGGGCTTGGCCCGGTTCGACAGGGGTCTGGCTCGATTCTGCTGGGGCTGGGCCCGGTTCCGCCGGGATCCGGCCCGGTTCCGGGAAGGGCCTGTCCGACTCCGCAGAGAGGCGACCCGAAACCCTCGGGGCCTGGCCCGGTTCCGTCGCGGCCGGCGGCTCAGGCAGGACCTTGCCTGCCCCGATATCGGCGGCCAGGCGGGCCGCGGCGGGGTTCTGATCGGTCAGCCATACGGTCACGCCCCGCTTGGACAAGGCCAGCGCGATCGAGGTCCCGATCAGGCCGGTCCCGATCACAACGGCGCTGCCCAGGCCGGCCGGCGCACCCGCCATGGTGCCAGTCTCCGGTTCCCCGGGCCGCGGCGTCATTGGGCGATGTCCAGCCGGAGAGCTGTCGCACCCCGCAGGTACACGTGCTGGAGCGCGGCACGCGGCTTGCCGGTCTCCACGTGCATGAGCAGCCGCACGACCCGGGGCATGGCGCCGGGAACGTCGATTTCGCTGGCGCACAGCAACGGCACGTCCTGGAACCCGATCTTGCGGGCAGCGAGGGCGGGGAACTCGGCCGTGAGGTCCGCAGTGAAGACCACGCTGATGACATCGTCGGTCGCCAGGCCGTTGCGCGTCATAACCTCGGTGACGAGTTCCGTCGTGCCGTCCAGGACAGCCGTCCGCTCATTGGCGTCGATCTGCACCGCACCGCGGATTGCCCTGACCGCCACCGGCCTGATTCCTTTCACCACACCCGGGGAACCACCCGGGCCGCTGCCGTCGCTCCAGGCTATCGGCCGACGGGCGGCGGCTTTGCCCTCGCGGAGTGTCCCACGTCAGGGCACTCCGGATCACCTCGGTCGCGTCTTGCCGTCCTGGCGCGGCATCACGTTGAATACAAAGTTTGGTGCTGTCGCGGGATGTGGCTGCGAGCCTCGGAACGCACCCTGCAGCTCGTGATCATGACTTAGAGGGTGCCAGAGCGCCACCAATGTCATGATCACGAAGCCGGAACGTCTGGTACGGAACGCGATCACGGCCTGGGTAGATAGAAGTCATGATCACGTCCGGGCCCAACCCGGACCTGCATCGTGATCATGGGCTGGGTGTAGTCAGGTGTGCAGCAACCTCATGATCATGATTGCTGCCAAGTCAGAGCCCGACAGCGGCGTAGAGTTCGCCGATCTCCCTGGTGGTCAGCGCCCGGGTGCTACCAGGCCGCAGGTTGCCGAGCGTGACCGGGCCAACCTGGGTGCGGACCAGGCGGCTTACCGGATGGCCAGCCTCCGCCAGCAGCCGACGCACGATGTGCTTGCGCCCCTCGTGGAGGGTGATCTCTACCAGCGCCCGCTTTCCTGCCTGCTCGATCACCCGGAACTTGTCGGCGCTGGCGACCCCATCCTCGAGTTCGATCCCGGTGATCAGCCGCCGTCCCACATCTCGGGGCAGCGGTCCGGCGACCTCTGCCAGGTAGGTCTTGGCCACCCCGTACCGCGGATGCGCCAGGCGGTGGGCCAGTTCACCGTCGTTGGTCAGCAGCATGAGCCCCTCGGTGTCGTAGTCGAGCCTGCCGACGTGGAACAGCCGCTCCGCCCGGTCGCCGAGGAAGTCGGTGATGGAGGGCCGGCCACGATCGTCCGACATGGTGGTGACCACTCCGGCCGGCTTGTTGAGCGCCAGGTACACCAGATCTTGGCGGCTGGGGATGCGCCTGCCATCCACCTTGATGATCTGGCGGTCGGGATCGACTCTCGCGCCATACCGGCGCACGATCTCCCCGTCGACCTCGACCCGTCCCTCGCCGATCAGTTCCTCGCATTGCCGGCGGCTGCCGACACCGGCGGCGGCCAGCACCTTTTGCAAGCGGACGCCGCCGGGCACGTCGGTGAGCGAATCGTGCCCGGGTTCATCGGTCAGATCCATGCCGTGCGCGGCCTTCCCGCCGCCCGCACTGTCCGCACCGCCGCGCCCGCCAGGGCGCCCTCCTGCCTGCCGGCGCCCGCCACGGCGATCGCGGTCGTCATGGGCTCGTGCGCTCATCGCCCGCATCGTCAGCATTCTGGGGATCCCGGGCGCTCTCCGGTTCCCCGGCGCCGCCTGGGCCCGGGGCGCCGCCTGGGCCCGGAGCGCCGCCCGGGTCCACAGCATCTCCCGAATCCCGGGCACCACCCGAATC
>WNGD01009777.1_pt1 | contig 18220 bp, 19 predicted proteins | sample 5400671 | NCBI WGS metagenome assembly WNGD01 (sample SAMN13153369, study PRJNA577476) | soil metagenome | isolation source: 40 cm soil or saprolite under grassland replicate 2 | place: USA:California | collected 2016-06-15
ATGTCCGGCACGATCGCCAGCGTCGCCGCGAGCGTCACGAAGCCGGCCCCGGTCACGCCCGAGGCTCCCTTCGAGGTGATCATGGCGATCAGCAGCAGCCCCAGTTCCTGGCCGAGGGTGAGGTGCGTATTGGTTGCCTGCGCCAGGAACAGGCTGGCCAGCGTCATGTAGATGTTCGTGCCGTCGAGATTGAAGCTGTAGCCGGTCGGGATCACCAGACCGACGACCGAACGCGAGGCGCCCAGCCGCTCCATTTTCTCCATCATCTGCGGCAGCACCGTCTCCGAGGAGCTCGTGCCGAGCACGATGAGCAGCTCGTCCTTGATGTAGGCGATGAAGCGCAGGATCGAGAATCCGCTGAGATGCGCGATCGTGCCGAGCACGATCAGCACGAACAACAGCGCGGTGAGATAAAACGTGGCGATCAGCTGCAGCAGGTTCCATAGCGATGGAAACCAGCAGCACCTGCAGGAGATCGCCGCGCGCCAGGGCTCCCAGAAAGGTGTCGGGAATGATCGCGAACAGATGCGCGACGATGCCCTCTTCCTTGGCGCGCGTGACGTAGGAGGAAACCGCCTTGGGGTCGAGCGAAGCCGGATCGATGTTGAAGCCGCTGCCCGGCCGGACGATCTCGCCGACCAGCAGCCCGATGACGAGCGCCAGCGTCGACACCACCTCGAAATAGACCAGCGTCTTGACGCCGACCCGCCCGACCTTCTTCAAGTCGCTCATCGAGGCGATGCCGTGAACGACGGTGCAGAAGATCACCGGCGCGATCATCATCTTGATGAGCTGAATGAAGCCGTCGCCGAGCGGCTTGAGCGCGACCCCGGTTCCGGGGAAAAAATAGCCGACCAGGATCCCGATCAGGATCGCGATGATCACCTGAACGTAAAGCACGCTGTACCAGGGACGCCCGCCGGTCATGATGGTTTCCCCAAGGAAGCGGGCCGGCGCACGATTGCAGCGCGGGCACGGGCCGCTGTTTCAAACGAGGAAGTGTAGGATAATTTTTGGGGATCCCGCTAGCGCGAATGTGAACGCAGGGCAGCTTACAATCGCGAGACGCCTGACACAGATGCCAAGTTCGTCGACTGCTCGTTGATCGTCTTAGGTCCGCCGTTCGCTGGCTATTTCAGGAACAATCGACATGGCAGGCGGTTCTCGTCGTGGCCGATCGCACATTGCGGCTGGAGGATAGCGTGTCTGCATATGCCGGACTTGGACGCGAATTTTCCGGGCAGGCCGGGACCGGCCCCGCCCGCTCGGATGCGCGCGCGATTTGGCTCGCGGCTTACGACGCGGTACGCAGCGAGACCGAGCGCCGCGCCGCGCCGCTCTCGGCCGAGGACCAGGCGGTGCAATCGATGCCCGACGCGAGCCCGGTCAAATGGCACCGCGCGCACACCACCTGGTTCTTCGAGCAGTTTCTGCTCATTCCGCACGCCCCGGCGTACCGGGTGTTCGATCCGCGGTTCGCATATTTGTTCAACTCCTATTATGTCGCCGCGGGCCCGAGACATGCGCGCCCCAGGCGCGGCCTCATCACGCGCCCGAACGCCGCGGAAGTCGGCGCCTATCGCGCCCATGTCGATCGCGCCGTGCACTGCCTGATTACCGAGGCGGGCGCGCGGCAGCTCGGTGACATGCTGCGGATCCTCGAGATCGGCCTCAATCACGAGCAGCAGCACCAGGAGCTCATGCTGACGGATATTCTCCACGCTTTCGCCCAGAACCCCACGGCGCCGGCCTATGACGCCGGATGGCGCCCGCCCGAAACTCGCGGCGGTGCAGGCGGCTTCCTCGCGTTGGCGCAGGACATTTACAGCGTCGGGCACGATGGCGAAGGCTTTGCGTTCGACAACGAGCGCCCGGCGCACCGGGCTCTGGTCGGCCCCGTGCGCATTGCCCGCGAGCTTGTCAGCAATGCGCAATGGTTGGCATTCATGGACGATCGCGGGTATCGGACGGCCTCGTTGTGGCTCTCGGACGGTTGGGCGAGCGTCGAAGCGGAGGATTGGATTGCGCCCGGCTACTGGCAGGAACGCGACGGCCAATGGCTGACGATGACGCTCGGCGGGCTCAAGCCGCTCGATCCCGACGCGCCGGTATGTCATATAAGCTATTACGAGGCGGACGCCTTCGCGCGGTGGGCCGGCAAGCATCTGCCGACCGAATTCGAGTGGGAGATCGCGGCGCGCACCGGTGAACTTTCGAACGCCGAGGGCGTTGCCTGGCAGTGGACGCGCAGTGCCTACGGGCCCTATCCTGGGTTCCTGGCGGAGGCCGGCGCGCTCGGCGAATACAATGGCAAGTTCATGGTCAACCAGATGGTGTTGCGGGGCGGTTCGCTGGCGACTCCTGCAGGCCACAGTCGCGTGAGTTATCGCAATTTCTTCTATCCGCCCGCCCGCTGGCAATTCACCGGAGTTCGGCTTGCCGATTACGACGGCTGACCGCCCCTGTCCGAACCAATCCCAGTCACGGGCTCGATCATGACGGCGCTCGCGCGATCTGCCGTTCGTCCGCAACCCGCGCGGAATGCCGCGACCGGGTTCGCCGCCGACGTGCTCGCGGGCCTCGCGGCCATGCCGAAACGCCTGCCGGCGAAATATTTCTACGACGAGGCCGGCTCGCGGCTGTTCGAACGGATCACCGAGCTTCCCGAATATTACCCGACCCGGACCGAGATGCGGATCCTGGAATCCTCCGCCGAGAGCATCGCGCAATTCGCGCAACCGGGCGCGGCGCTGGTCGAGTTCGGCAGCGGCTCGACCGCGAAGGCGCGCCTGCTGCTGCGGCACATGGCCTCGGTGCGCGCCTATGTGCCGGTGGATATTTCCGCGGAATTCGTGAACGGCGAGGCCGCCCGGCTGCAGGCGGATTTCCCGGCGCTCCAGGTGCTGCCGGTCGCGGCGGATTTCACCTGCGCGTTCGAATTGCCCGCCGCGATCCGCGCGGCTCCGCGGATCGGCTTCTTTCCCGGATCCACCATCGGCAATCTCGAGCCCCATGAAGTCACCGGGTTTCTGCGCCGCGCCAGACGCGTGCTGGGACGCGCCGCAGCATTCGTGGTGGGCGTCGACCTGGTCAAGGACCCGGAGGTGCTCCACGCCGCCTATAACGACTCGCAAAGCATCACGGCGCAGTTCAATCGCAACCTGCTCGTGCGCATCAATCGCGAGCTCGCCGGCGATTTCGACGTGAGCGCGTTCGAGCATCATGCCTTCTATAATCGCGAGCTGCGCCGGATCGAGATGCATCTCGCCAGCCTGCGGCGGCAAAAAGTGCGCATCCTCGGCAAATGCTTCGGCTTTCGCGCCGGGGAGACCATCCACACCGAGAACAGCTACAAATACACCGTCGAATCCTTTGCGGCGCTCGCGCTCGGCGCCGGCTGGACGACGGGCGCGGTGTGGAGCGACCCCGACGGCTATTTCTCGGTGCAGGCACTCGTGCCGGAAGCGGGCGGGCGCCGCACCTGAACGCGTCGAGGCGGGGGATTCGAGCCATCGAGGCGGGGGATTCGAGCCATCATGAGCGACAAACACAACGTCTTGGCGATCTGCGGCAGCCTGCGCCGGGGCTCCTACAACGCCATGCTGGCGCGCAATCTGCCGGCGCTGGCGCCGGCGGAAATGACGATCGTGCCCTCGCCGCCGATCGGCACCATGCCGCTCTACAATTTCGATGTGCAGAGCGAGCAGGGCTTCCCGGCGCCGGTCACGGCGCTCGGCGACGCGATCCGGGCCGCGAGCGGCATCATGTTCGTCACGCCGGAATACAATTATTCGATACCCGGCGTGCTCAAGAACGCGATCGATTGGGTGTCGCGGCTCCCCAACCAGCCGCTCGCCGGCAAGCCGGTCGCGATCCAGTCCGCCTCGCCGAGCGTGCTCGGCGGCGCGCGCGCGCAATATCACCTGCGGCAGATGATGGTGTTCCTCGACGCGCAGGTCTTCAACAAGCCGGAGATCATGGTGACGTTCGTCAACACCAAGGTCGATGAGGCCCAGGGTGTGCTGACCGACGAGCCGACGCGAAAAATCATCGCCCAGCAGCTCGCCGCATTTTCCAAATTCATCGCCCGCGTGGGCGTGCCCGCCTGACGGTCGAGGAGCGGCCGTTCTCGTGGCACTGCAGTGGCACTGCCGGCGTAGTTTTGAAGACCCAAATTATTGCGGTAATCTCCGGGGCAATCGTCAACGAAAACAGGAGGAACGCCATGGGTGTCCCGAGCGCCCGGAAATCGGCCGGGAAGCCGGGCCCGCCGGCGGCGAGCAAGAACGTCGAAGCGTCCCGGCGCGCCTATTACGAGCGCATCTCCGCCCACGACATGGCGCCGCTGTGGGAGGTGTTGCGCGACCTCGTGCCTGACGAGCCGGCCACGCAATGCGTGCCGGCGATCTGGCATTTCAAGGACGTGCGGCCGTTCGTGGCCGAAGCGGGCGAGCTGATCACGGCGAAGGAGGCGGAGCGCCGGGTGCTGGTGCTGGAAAACCCGGCGCTGCGCGGCAAGTCGCGCATCACCCAGACGCTCTACGCCGGCCTGCAGCTGATCCTGCCGGGCGAGATCGCCCCCGCCCACCGCCATTCCGCCTCGGCGATCCGTTTCGTGCTCGACGGAGAGGGCGCCTATACGGCGGTGGAGGGCGAGAAGACATTGATGAAACCCGGCGATTTCGTCATCACCGCCAATTGGGCCGCGCACGACCACGGCAATACTTCGAAGCAGCCGATGATCTGGCTCGACGTGCTCGATCTGCCGATGATCAATTTCTTCGAGGCGGCGTTCTCCGAGCACCTGAACCGGGAAAGCCAGGCGGCCGAGCGCGAGGAAGGGGATTCGCTGGCGCGGTTCGGCTCCGGCGTGCTGCCCGAGGGCGAGGCTCGCAACGAGATCCGCACCCCGATCGTCAATTATCCTTACGCCCGCACCCGGCCGATCCTCGAGCGGCTGCGGCGCGCAGGCGACGTCGACCGCTGTCACGGCGCGCGCGTGCGCTACGCCAATCCCTGGAACGGCGGCTGGGCGACGCCGACCATGGGCGCGCATCTCGCACTGCTGCCCAAGGGCTTTGCGGGCCAGCCGTATCGTTCGACCGACGGCGCGATCTTCGTCTGCGTCGAAGGCGAAGGCGCAACCAAGCTTGATGACGAGACGCTGGAATGGTCGCCCGGAGATATCTTCGTCATTCCGCCGTGGAAGCGTTACGCGCACCGCGCGCGAGGCGAAACCGTGCTGTTCGGCATCTCGGACCGCCCGGCCCAGGAAGCGCTCGGCATCTGGCGCGAGGATCGATGAGGCACGCTTCTTATCTCTCCCCTCGGGAGAGGTCGATCCTCGCCGAAGGCGAGGATCGGGTGAGGGGATCGCGATCTTCGACTCAAAACAGCGGTCGTGCCCCCCACCCCATCCCTCTCCCCAGCGGGGAGAGGAGGAGATTGCGCTCGCTCGGAGCCAAATGATCATACGATGAGGGAGCAGTTATGAACGGGCGTGAACTCACTTTGGTGCGCGCGATCCTCCTTCCGCTTGTTTGTTGTGCCTTGTTTGCTTGCGCGGTTGCCCCGGCATCCGCGCAAACGCCGAAGGTCGGCGATCCGCCGGAGGCGAGCAACATGCGGCTCGTCGGCTACGACGATCTCCAGGCGCGCAGCGCCTATCAGCCGACCATCCACCGCCAGGGCGAACGCTTCATCGCCTATATCGGCCACCACGGCGGCACCGACAAGCTGCCGAAGCCGCTCAATCCGCTCACCGGTCAGCCCGAGTTCAGCGGCACCTCGATCCTCGACGTGACCGATGCCGCGCATCCCAAATATCTGCGTCACATTCCCGGCCAGGAAGGGACCTACGAGCAGGGCGGCGCGCAAATGGTGCGCGTGTGCGACGGCAAAGCGCTGCCAAAAGGCGATCCGAATAGCGTCTATCTGTTGCGCACGTTCGGCGGCCAGGCCCATGAGATCTGGAACGTCGTCGATCCGGCCAAGCCTGAGCTCGTCACGCGGCTCGACGGCCTCAACGACACCCATAAAAGCTGGTGGGAATGCGAGACCGGCATCGCCTATCTGGTCTCCGGCGCTCCCGGGTGGCGCACCCGGCGCATGACGCAAATCTACGATCTGTCCGATCCGGCGCATCCGGTAAAAATCCGCGATTTCGGCCTTCCGGGCCAGGAGCCGGGCGCAACCGGCACCGTGCCGACCGAGCTGCACGGTCCGATCTCGATGGGGCCCGAGGGCAACCGCATCTATTTCGGCTACGGCACCAACAAGGGCGGCATCCTGCAGATCGTCGACCGCGCAAAGCTGTTGAACGGCGCCAAGGAGCCGACGCCGGAAAATCTGCGCTATCCCGAGATCGGGCGGCTCGAGCTCTCGCCGATCGTCGGCGCGCACACGACGTTTCCGATGCCCAAGATGCCGGTCGCGGAATTCGCCCACGACAAGTTCGGCGCAACCCGCGACATCGTGATGATCGTCGACGAATCGCTAGTGAACGAATGCCAGGAGGCGCGGCAGATGGTGTGGTTCGCAGACGTGACGATCGAGACGCGGCCGATGGTGGTGTCGAACTGGACCGTCGAGGAGGCGAGCGGGCATTTCTGCGAGCGCGGCGGCCGCTTCGGCGCGCATTCGTCGAACGAAAGCATGGCGCCGGTGTTCTACAGGAAGCTGGCGTTCATCACGTTCTTCAATGCCGGCGTTCGCGCGCTCGACGTGCGCGATCCATACCAGCCGAAGGAAGCCGGCTTCTTCATCCCGGCGATCACCGAGAAGACCGATCCGCGCTGCGTCAAGGTCAACGGCCAGGACCGCTGCAAGACCGCGATCCAGAGCAACAACGTCGAGACCGACGAGCGCGGCTTCGTCTATGTGGTCGACCGCGCCAACACCGGGCTGCACATCCTGGAGCTCACCGGCGCGGCGAGGGCGATCGCGGGCTTGCCGTAGAGCCTCAGTTCCGTAGCCCGCAAGGAGCGTAGCGTAAGCGGGGTCCCGGATTTCGCTCCGCTCCATCCGTGCTACAACGGCGCGTCACAGCGCCGCCATCACCGCACGGGCGATTTCTCGGGTGCCATCGTGGCCGCCCATCTCGCACGGCTTCAGGCCCGCCGCGAACGCGCGGTCGACCGCCTGCTCGAGGCGCCGCGCCGCGTCCGCGGCGGCCGAATGGTCGTGGCGCTCGGCAAGCCAGTCGAGCATCATCGCCGCGGACAGGATCATCGCGGCCGGATTGGCGCGGCCGGTGCCCATGATGTCCGGCGCGGTGCCGTGGCAAGGCTGGAACACCGCATGCGTGTCGCCGATGTCGGCGGAAGGCGCCATGCCCATGCCGCCGATCAGGCCGGCGGCGAGATCCGACAGGATGTCGCCGAACATGTTCTCGGTGACGAGCACGTCGAAATCCCACGGTCTGCGCACCAGCGCGGCCGAGCAGGCATCGATGTAGACGTGCGCGCGGGCGACCTCGGGAAATCGCGCCGCGCGCTCGTCGAAGATTTTGCGGAAATAAGCGAATGCCTTGAACACATTGGCCTTGTCGACGCAGGCGAGCTGCCCGCGCGCGCCGCGCGCCTTGCGCCGCGCCGCCAAACGGAACGAGAAATCGAACAGTCGCTCGCAGGTTTTGCGGGTGATCACCAGCGTCTCGCGCGCCTCGTCGTGGGTGACCACGCCCTTGCCCATCGAAGCGAACAGGCCTTCGGTCGATTCGCGGATCACCACGAAATCGATGCCGTGCTCCGCGGCGCCGACGATCGGACTTGCGACCCCCGGCACCAGGCGCGCCGGACGCACGCCGGCGTAGAGATCGAAGATCTTGCGCAGCTCGATCTGCGGCGCGATCTCGGTGCCGTCCGGATAGCGCACGTCGGGCAGACCGCAGGCGCCGAGCAGGATGGCATCGGCCTCGGCGCACAGCTTGACGGTCGCCTCGGGCAGCGCCGTTCCGGTCTCGCGGTAATGATTGGCGCCCGCGGGCGCCTCGGTGAATCGGAATTTCAGCCCGGCATGCGAGCGTTCGAGCTTGCGCAGGAGCTCGAGCGCCGGCGCCATCACTTCGATGCCGATTCCGTCGCCGGCGATGACGGCGATGTGGAAGCTGTCGTTGGCGTCCATTGGAAAAGCTCGTTTTCGGTTGGCGACAGCCGATGTTCTTGCTTTGCTGCCGGATCGGGATCGCATGCATAGCGCGCACGCCGCAGGCGTGCCAGGGCGTCCCGCGGGGAACTCGATGCCGCGCTTCGCCGCGAATTTGAGCATGTTGTTCACCGAGCGGCCGCTGATCGAGCGTTTCGCCGCCGCAGCCGCGGCCGGCTTTCCGGCGGTCGAGGTCCAGCTTCCCTACGAGGTGTCGGCATCCGCCGTCAGAGCCGAGATCGACCGCAACGATCTCGTCATGCTGGGGCTCAACACGGCGCCGGGCCAGCCTGGAGAATTCGGGCTCGCCGCGCTGCCCGGTCGCGAACGCGAATTTGCGGATCTATTCCGGCAGGCGCTCGATTATGCGGCGGCGATCGGCGCCACCGCCGTGCATTGCCTCGCCGGCGTCGTGCCGCCGGACCGGCGGCCGGCCGCCGACGCGACGTTTGCGGCCAATCTGGCGAGCGCCGCCGACGCCGCCGCGGCGAAGAACATCACGTTGCTGATCGAGCCGCTCAATACCCGCGATCGGCCGGATTATTTCCTCACCCGGGTCGAGCACGCTGCCGACGCGATCGCGCGGGTCGGCCGGCCCAACCTGAAGATCCAGTTCGACTGCTATCACGTGCAGATCATGCAGGGCGATCTGATCAAGCGCATCGAGCGGCACCTGCCGTTGATCGGGCACGTGCAGATTGCCGCGGTTCCCTCGCGCGCCGAGCCCGATGAGGGCGAGGTCAATTATGCGGCGAGGACGGGCTCGCGTGGATGCATCGCTACGAGCTTGCTTGATCCTCCTCGGCGAATGTGGCCATTACTCGCCAAACCTCGAGGTGTTGCATGAGCCGCCCGCCGCTTCCCCCCTTTACGGCCGAGACCGCCGCCCAGAAGGCACGCATGGCCGAAGACGCCTGGAACACCCGGGATCCCGCCCGCGTGGCGCTCGCCTACACGATCGACAGTCGCTGGCGCAATCGCGCGGAGTTCATCCACGGCCGCGAGGCCATCGAAGCCTTCCTGACGCGCAAGTGGAGCCGCGAGCTCGATTATCGTCTGATCAAGGAAGTCTGGGCCTTCCGCGAGAACCGCATCGCGGTGCGTTTCGCCTATGAATGGCACGACGACAGCGACAACTGGTTCCGCAGCTACGGCAACGAGAATTGGGAATTCGACCAGGACGGCTTGATGCGCCTTCGCATCGCCAGCATCAACGATCTTCCCATCAAGGCGAGCGAGCGCAAATACCATTGGCCCCTCGCCCGCCGCCCCGACGATCACCCTTCGCTGAGCGATCTCGGGCTGTGAGCGGGCATCGGGGGTCTCGGCGCCTGCGCTCACTTCACGCTGGATGGCAAGCTTCGGTTTTGCGCCACACTCGCGAGCTTGGTACGTTGACCGGGGGAAGGACGGGACATGACCGAAAGCAACGCCGAGGAGACGGAGCACGGGCGCACCCCGCGGCTCAAGGACGCGATGCGCCAGGCGCGAATCGAGATGGCGGAGCGCTCCGGCGTGGTCGTCGATCTGCGCGATGCCGAGCTCGCCCGGCTCGAATTGCTGAACCAGGCGCTTGAGGCGGTGTATGCCGAGATTCCCGAAGGAGTCGAGCTGTTCGAGCGCGGGATCGCCGAGGGCGACACGCCGCGGCTGTGGATCGACATGATCGCCCACGTCGCCATGGGTCGCGACAAACGCGTCTATCGCTTCGTCCAGGACACCCGCTACGGCCGGCGCGTGATCGCCGAATCCGCCGACGTCGAGGAAATGGCGCGCGCGGTGACCCAATACATCGCGCGGCGGCTGGTCGAGCGCGAGCGCGTCATCGCCGGCGATACCGAGCTTGCCGCCCGCGATCGCCTGATCGACGCGGTCAGCGGCCGCCAGCGCCGGCGACGCATGCTGCTCATGCTGCTGATCGGCCTCATCCTCGGCGCGGCAATCGGGGCCGGCACCGTGCTGGGAACCGCGTGGCTCTCGACGCTGCGTTGAACCGTTCGCTGCCGCGGCCGTTTTCATGGTTTGGGCCATGCGAGCGCCCGTCGCTCGAGTTGGAGAACACATGACCGGCACCTTTCGCTTGCGCACGCTGATCGCAGTCGTCGGCGTGGGTTCTTTCCTCGCGGGTTGCGGCTACAACACGATCCCGACGCTCGAGGAGCAGGCCAAGGCCCGGTGGGGCGACGTGCAGAACCAATACCAGCGCCGCGCCGACCTCATTCCCAACCTGGTCGCCACCGTTCAGGGCTACGCGAAGCAGGAGAAGGACGTGCTCACCTCGGTGGTCGAAGCCCGCGCCAAGGCCACGCAGGTGAAGGTCGATGCCTCCCAGCTCAGCGACCCCGACAAGCTCAAGCAATTCCAGGACGCGCAGAACCAATTGTCCGGTGCGCTCGGCCGGTTGCTGGCAATCACCGAGAACTATCCGGATCTGAAATCGAACGCCAATTTCCTGGCGCTGCAATCGCAGCTCGAGGGAACCGAGAACCGCATTTCGGTGGCGCGACGCGACTACATCGAGGCGGTGCGGGCCTACAACACCTCCTTGCGGGCGTTCCCGACCCTCATTTGGGCCAAGACGGTTTTCTCCGGCAGCAAACCGATGGCGGAATTCACGGCTGCCGAAAACGCGCAGTCGCCTCCTCAGGTGAAATTCTAGGCGGCGAATCCGGTCCACTGACGATGGTGCCGCCTTCCTTCCTCTCCGCGCGTGCGAACGGCTGGTGTTGGTCCGGCTGCGCTGGCGTTATCGTATTTTCCCTGCTGGTCGGTCTTGCCCACGCGCTCGACTTGCCGGCGCTCACGGGCCGCGTGGTCGATCAGGCCAATGTCATCCCCGCGGCGAGCCGCAGCGCAATCGAGGGCAAGCTGAAGCAGCTCGAGGAAAAATCGGGTATTCAGCTCGTCGTCGCTACGGTGAGCTCGCTGCAGGGGCAAGACGTCGAGACCTTCGCCAACGAGCTCTTCCGCCATTGGAAGCTCGGGGAATCCAACAAGAACAACGGGGTCCTGCTGCTCGTCGCGCCCAGGGAGCGCAAGGTCCGCATCGAGGTCGGCTACGGCCTCGAAGGCACCCTTACGGATGCTCTGTCGAATGTCATCATCACCGGCGCCATCGTTCCCCGCTTCAAGGCCAACGATTATGCCGGCGGTATCGAGCGCGGGGTCGATGGAATCCTTTCCGTCCTGACGACCGATGCCGCGGAATGGCAGCCGCGACCGAGGATCCGGACCGATGACCGGCAGACGCTGATCGATCAACTCGCGCCGCTGATCTTCCTCGGTCTCCTGATCTTCATTCTTCGTTTCATGATGGGCCATGCGCGCGGCCGTGCGTCCGCCTGGACCGGCCGTGCCGGGCCCCCGATTTTCATTCCCTATGGCGGCTCGCAGTGGGGCGGCTCGTCCGGGTCGGGCTGGGGTGGCGGCGCTTCCGGCGGCGGGTTCGCGGGTGGCGGTGGCTCGTCGGGAGGCGGCGGAGCCTCGGGAAGCTGGTGATGCCGATCAGCAAGGAAGATCATGCGGCGATCGCCGCCGCCATCCGGTCCGCCGAGCAGCGGACATCCGGCCAGATCGTGTGCGTGCTGAGGCGCTCGTCGTCGGAGTATTTTTACGTCCCCGTGCTTTGGGCGTCGCTTGCGGCGCTCGTTTCGCCATGGCCGCTGATCGTGCTGACGCAATGGAGCGTGCAGCGGATCTTCCTGGTCCAGATCGTAATGTTTGCCGCGGCCGTGTTGGCATTGTCCTGGCCGCCGCTGCGCATTGCGCTGGTTCCGCCGGCAGTGCGTCGAGCCCGAGCCCATCGCGCGGCGGTCGAGCAGTTCCACGCGCGCAGCCTCACGCTGACGCGAGAACGAACCGGCGTGCTGATCTTCGTGTCGCTTGCCGAGCGCTATGCGCGAATCATCGCCGATGAAGGCATTGCCGCGAAGGTCGGCAATCGGGAGTGGCAGGCCGCCGTCGACGCGTTGACAGCGCATATGCGCGACGGCCGCATTGCGCAGGGATTCATCGCCGCGATCGAACGATGTGGAACGGTGCTGGCCGCCCACGCGCCACCGACCGATGCGGGCGACGAATTGCCCGACCGCATCTACGTGATGTAGCCGGCGTCGAAACCAGGCCTGTTCCGGTCATGCCGGCGCCGCTCGGGACTTTCGCGCCCCGCCCCAGCGCGTGAAGAAAACCGCCGCCGCGGTGGCGAGCCCATACGCCGTCATGGAAGCTCCCACCAGCGCGAACAGCGCGGCGACGCCGGCTCCGCCTTGCGCCAGCCATGCACCGCCGATGGCGACCAGCAGCAGCCGCAACGTCGAAGCCAGCACCGGACCGAGCACGTTTCCGGAGCCCTGGGCCGCGAAATACAGCGTGAGCCCGAGCCCGAAAAACGCAAATCCGGGCCCCGCGAAGCGCAGGTATTGGCGCGCGGCGAGCAGCACGGCCTCCTCGCGGGTGAACAGTCCGGCCCAGAGATCGGGCGCGACCGCGACCACGAGGCCGATCAGCCCCAGCATGAGTGCGGTGACGCCGCCAGCGGTGCATGCCACGGAGCGCGCGCGGGGAACCTCGCCGGCGCCGATCGCCATACCGACCATGGGCACCGCGGCGACGCCGACGCCGAACGCGATGGGGATCAACAGGAACTCCAGGCGCACGCCGATGCCGTAGCCGGCGAGCGCCGGCACGCCGAAGCGCGCGACCAGCGCCGTGAAGATCAGCACGGTCAACACCGCCTGCACCGGGGACAGGCAGGCGAGCGCGCCCACTTTGAGGATGTCGAAGAACATCTCGCCGCGGAACGCGATGCCCTGGAACGCCAAGCGCAGCCGGCCGCGGTTCGACCGAAGGTACCACAGCAGAACCGCGACGCCGGCCCCGGTCGCGACCAGCTGTCCGAGCGCCACGCCTGGCATGCCGAGACGCGGCAGCGGTCCGAGGCCCAGGCCGAGGCTGCCTCCGAGCACGATCTGCAGGAGCGACGTCGTCAGGATCGTGATGGAAGGCAATTTCATGTTCCCGGTCCCGCGCAGAACCGAGGCGAGCGAATTGCTGAGCCAGATCAGGACCGCGCCGCTGAACAGCACGTTCGAATAGTGGGTGGCCTCCGCGAGCACGCCCGCGCTGCCGCCCAGCAGCCGATAAAGGGCGGGGCCGAACACCAGGAATACAAACGAGTAGAGCACGCCCGCGATGATACCGATCGCGACCGCGTGCAGCGCCAGCGCGCGAGCGCGCAAGACGTCACCGGCGCCGAGCGCCCGGCTCACCGCGGACGACACGCCGCCGCCCATGGCGCCGGCCGACATCATTTGCGTCAGCATGGCGAAGGGAAAGACCAGCGCCATGGCGGCCAGCGGCTGCGTGCCCAAGATGCCGATGTAGGAAGTCTCGGCGACGCCGACCAGCACGGTCGCCGTCATCGCCAGCACGTTCGGCAGCGCCAGCTGGAGCAGCGTCGGCAGAATCCGGCCGCTCAGCAACGGATTGGCGGTGGGAATCGGCATTGCGGCGGCGGCGCTCGTCGCGCTCATCGAGCTTCCTCTCTCGCCACGAAACGGTTGCTCATGAATTCGGGCCGGCCGGGCCGATCACCAGACAGGTCTCCGAACCATGCGCGATGAGCGTGCCGGCCCGATCCCAGAGGCGGCCTTCGGCCGTGGCGATGCGATTGCCGGCGTGGATGAGCTTGCCTTCGCACCGGAGCATGCCCGTCTTGGCGAGGACCGGCCGCACGAAGGTCACGCTCATATCGATGGTGGTGTAGGCTTGGCCGGCTTGCAGGATCGAATGTACCGCGCAGCCCATGGCGGAATCGAGCACGGTCGCGCTCCAGCCGCCGTGCACCATTCCCATGGGATTGTAGAAACGCGGCGACGGCTTCGCGTCGAACACCACCCGGCCGCGCTCGATCTCCGTGATCCAGATGTCGGTTACCTCGGCGAAGGGTGGCGCCGGCAGCGTGCCGTCGCGCAGCTTCTCGAGAAATTCGACGCCCGTCATGGTCGCGGCGAGTTCGCGCGGCACGATCCCGAAGCGGGTTTCCGATTGCAGGGCCATCGATCCCTCCTGTGGAAGTCACTGCATATTCAGCTATTGGGCGCGGCGCTCCATTGCGCTCACGCGAGTCGTTCCAGCACGCGATCGAGCGCCGCGTGGAGACCCGCCGTGTCGGCGTTCCCCAGCACCTGCTCGACGTGCCGCTGGGCGCGAGCCCACGCTGGCCGCGCTGCGCGCAACACCTCCCGACCTTCTTCGGTCAGACGCAAGCTTCGCGAGCGGCGATCCTCCGGGTCCGGCTCCAGGGCCACGAGCCCCCGGCGTTCGAGCGGGTGCAAATTCCGCGTCAGGGTGGTCGGGTCCATGACCAATTTCTCGGCAAGGGCGCCGACGCTGATCCCGTCGAGCACGCGCAGATGGGCGAGCAAGCCGAATTGCGTGATGGTCAGGCCGAACGGCTCGACATAGCCGTCGTAGATTTGGGTGATCCGCCGCGCCGCCTTGCGCAGCCGCAGGCACGTGCAGCCGAACGATGCCGGCGCCGGAACCGCATGATGGTCGGTCATGGCATACGGAGATAGATGCATATGCAGGTAATTGCAAGGGGCATGCGACGAGGGGCACCGTGCCGGTCGTGCTGCCGGGGTCGCTTGTTCCGTGCGCCAGCCGAACGGATCGGCCGCCTCACGGCGTCAGCGCGCGGCGCGAGAGCTCGGTCAGCCCGTCGTGGCCGGCTTTCAGTCCGCGCGAGATCGCCTCGCAGCGCCAGCGCCCGCGCGCGCCATCGATGCGGTAGAGATTGTAGCCGGCGGGATCGCGGTCGCCGCGCAGCGCCGCGGAGGCGGAAGGCACGCCCACTACCGGAATCGGGTTTTTCGGCCCCGCGATCCAGTGCACCGAATGCACGTGATTGTGGCCGTGCAGCACGAGCTCGGCGCCGTGCTCGGCGATCAGGCGGCGGAACGGCCCGGCGTCGATGAGGCGCTTGAAGCGGTTGGGGCCTTGCACGGCCGGCGGGTGATGGATCAGCACGATGCGGAACAGGCCTTCGTGCGCAAGATGCGCGAGCGCGTCGGAAAATCGCATCAGCTGATCGGCGCCGAGCTTGCCGGTGGCGAGGAACGGCGCGGTCGGCAGCGCGGAGGAAAGCCCGATCAGCGCCGCGGGCCCGCGCCGGCGCACATAGGGAAACGGACCCGGCCGGCTGTGCGGCGCGCCGGTGCCGATGCCGTCGCCGCGCATGTAATCGCCCCAGTGCGAGGCGGGATGCTCGATCGCGTCGCGCACATAGGCGTCGTGATTGCCCGGCACCATGCTCACGTCGTGCGGCGAGCCGAGCCGCGAGAGCCATTCCCGAGCCGGCGGGAATTCCTTCTCCAGCGCGATGTTGACGAGGTCGCCGGTGACCGCGATGTGGTCCGGCGCCGCGGAGCGCAGGTCGTGCACCAGGGCTTCCAGCACTTCGGGGCGGTGCCGGACGAAGCGCCGCCGGTGCCAATTGACGAAGCCGAGCGCGCGCTTGCCAGTCAGCTCGCGAAAACGCGGCATCGGCACGGGCCCGAGGTGCGGATCCGACAAATGCGCCAGCACGAACATGGAAGCTAGGAGCTGCCGATCAGGATGCCCGCGATGAACACCAGCGCGCCGCCCACCCCCACCTGGAACGCGGCGGCGAGGAAGGGCGTGTCCATGAACCGCCAGCGGATCCAGGAAATCGCCGCGAGCTCCACGACGACGACCGCGATCGAGAACGCGGTCGCGACCCAGAAGTCGGGGATGAGATAGGGCAGCGTATGCCCAAGCCCGCCGAGCGCCGTCATCACCCCGCACACCCCGCCGCGCAGCAGCGGCGCGCCGCGCCCGGTCAGCGAGCCGTCGTCGGAGAGCGCTTCGGCAAATCCCATGGAGATGCCGGCCCCGACCGACGCGGCGAGCCCGACCACAAAGGTCTCCCAGGTCTGATGCGTGGCGAACGCCGCCGCGAACAGCGGCGCCAGCGTCGAGACCGAGCCGTCCATCAGGCCGGCAAGCCCGGGCTGCACGTATTGCAGCACGAACATCCGCCGCGCGGTCTCGTCCTCCTCGGCCCGCGCCCGCTTGGTGAGGAGCTTCTCGCCCAATTGCTCGGCGAAGCTCTCGTGCTTGTCCTCGGCCTCGGCGAGCTTGACCAGCAGCTCGCGCACCGAGGCATCGCGCGCGGTTTCGGCCGCCTTGCGGTAGAACCGCGCGGTCTCGTATTCCATCTCGGCGGCGTATTTGCGCACTTCCTCGATGCCGAGCGGCCGCATCAGCCACAGCGGCCGGCGCTGGCTGATGAAGCCGCGCACGTCCTGGCGCCGGATCAACGGCAGATATTCGCCGAACTTTTGGCGGTAGAGATCGAACAGCATGCCCCGGTGCCGGATCTCCTCGTCGGCCATTTCCTCGAACAGCTTGGCGGAGGCCGGATATGGCTCGCGCAGGCCCTCGGCGAAGCCGCGGTAGATGCGGCTGTCCTCCTCCTCGTTGGTGATGGCGAGCGCGAGGATCTCCTGCTCGGTCAAATCGGCAAAGCGCTTCACGGGGCTCTCTTTTTAACGATTCTAACCAATGCCCTTATAGGGGGGACGGGCCGGAAACGGAATGCGGCGCTGCTAAAATAGGGAGGTTATCCTGCGACGGGCGGCGCTGCCGTGCCGCCATGCCCGGCGGCGTGCCGGGCGGAAAGAGTGCCGCGACCGCGGAGGGCGTAATGCGTGGCAATTCCCGGAGTCGGGCCCTGGCGCCGAGCCTGCGCCGTGCGCTGCACCTCTATTGGCGCTTCGCGCGCGGCTTGACGCTCGGGGTGCGCGGCGTGGTGCTCGACGGCAGCGGCCGGGTGTTTCTGGTCAAGCATTCCTATGTGGAGGGCTGGCATTTTCCCGGCGGCGGGGTCGAGCCCGGAGAAACGCTGCGCGACGCGCTCGAGCGCGAGCTCGTCGAGGAAGGCAACATCCGGCTCGTCGATGCGCCGGCGCTGCACGGCATTTTTTACAATCCGGCCGGCTCGCGTCGCGACCATATCGCGGTGTTCGTGGTCAAGAGCTTCCGCCAGGAGAGCCCGCCGCAGCCCGGCCGCGAGATCGTCGAGCACGGGTTCTTCTCGCCGCGCGCGCTGCCCGAGGACACGACGCTGGGCACGCGGCGGCGGCTTGCCGAGCTCATCGACGGCGTCGCGGTGTCGGAGCGCTGGTAGGGGGCGGTCCGGCGAAACACGCGATCACATCCTGTGCCGGGCATGACGATCTGGATCTCAACGCATGAAAAACGTGGACGGCCGGGACAAGCCCGGCCGTGACGTAGTTGTTGTATTCGTGTGGAGAGAGGGCTGGGCTTCCGGGCCGGTCGGGCCGGTGCCGCGGCGGCCGCGATCGGCCATGAACTGGTCGAACTCGGCCTTGTCCTTGGCGTGACGCAGCCGCTCCAGAAATTCCCGGAATTCGCGCTGCTCCTCTTCGAGCCGGCGCAACGTCTCGGTGCGATATTCGTCGAACGCCCAGTTTCCGCTCGAGCGCGCGTAACCCCCGCCGGTCCAGCGCCGCGCGGCGCCCTCGGCGTCCTGCCACCACCGGCCGGGGCCGGCGCCATGATGTCTGCATCCCATGCGTCCGCTCCATAGCAAGAAGGCGAGCATCGCTAGGCCAACCGGCCAGTAGACGATGAAGCCAAGCACCATCAACGCGATCCAGGCCGGCTTGCCGACCTCGTCGATTGTCGCCGCGATATTCATGACTGCCTCGCCCGTCTGCAATGTTAACATCTCTAACATAAGCCCGGCCTCCGCATGTGTCAAGCCGGCGCACTCAGGACGGCGGAGGCGACGCCTCGTCGCCCAGCCCGAGCCCCCCGAGATAGATCAGCACGGCGGCCTCCAGCAATTCCTCCGGCGACATCGGCAGCTTGCGCCGGCCGGCATCGCCGCGCCCGAACAGCGAGGCAATGCCGTGGGAGAGCGCCCAGACGTGCAGGCTCATCATCAGCACCGGCGGCCGGCTTTTCAGGGGCAGGGTGGCGCACACGGCCTCGACCGCCGCGCGCAACACGGCGAAGGCGCCATCCG
>WNGD01006303.1_pt1 | contig 18216 bp, 18 predicted proteins | sample 5400671 | NCBI WGS metagenome assembly WNGD01 (sample SAMN13153369, study PRJNA577476) | soil metagenome | isolation source: 40 cm soil or saprolite under grassland replicate 2 | place: USA:California | collected 2016-06-15
GGTAGTTGACCCGCTCGATACGCTCCTGACTGAATTGGCCGATCTGCAACACCGGTATGAGAATGAGGAACCCCCGCCATTGATTGCCCGAAGAATGGAGGAGTTGCAGCGGGTCATTTCCTGGGCCCGAGCGCAATTCAAGAAAAACGATCGCGATGATGCTGATGCTGATGCTGCGTAATCCGAAATAGAACGAAAATCCCCGCCCCTTTACCGCTTCTTCCCGCGCTCCATCCCCGTCCCCAGCCGCACCAATAACCTGATGGCGCCGGGTCTCGATAACGGAAGACCCTTCACCACCACCATCACCACACCCTGGCGGCACCCCTTCTCCCTCCCCGACTGTAACACCCTAGCGGAGGCGATGACGGGTTTTGAACAATGGGCCGAGTCCGCAAAAATTATTGTCGAGACGAGGCAGGCTACGGAATGGACATGACCGCTATGTTGCCAGCCATGTTCCCCAAATTTTCTGGCACGCCGCCATTGATCGAATCGGCTATAAACACGCGAACGAGGGAAGAACAGTGACGTTGGTGCGGACGTTGATACCGGGCCGAATATCCGAAAAACATCTGTGAAATCAATGACGCACGACAGACAGTGTCGCTCAAGGACATCGCCGGCGATTCCATCGACCGTCACGTCGTATTCGGCCAAGTGGTCGGCGTGCATATCGATGATCGCTTCATCGCCGGCGGCCGGCTCGATACCGCGGCCATGAGGCCGGTCGCCCGCTGCGGCTATGACGAATATGCCGTCGTCGATGCAGTCTTCCGCATGGCTCGGCCCAGCGTGCCCGAGGCCGCCCTCCCGCCGCGGCTCGCCGAACCCGCAGGACGACGGCCGCGACGGCCGTGATCGCCGGCGCCGCCGGGAACGTTGACCGGCCACCGACGTTGTCTTTATACGAGTCGAGTCGGTGAAATGGCCGCAGCCGATGGCGATTGTCATCGTCGTGTCAGTGCGTGTAGTTTATGTGCGAACTTCACCATGAAAGCCCGTCGCGCTTGTCATCGAAGCGCGCGGGCTTCATGATTCCGGCGCTTGAGAAAGGTCGGCTGCCTTGCTGGATTTTCTGACCGGGCGAAAGAACGGGGACCGGGCCGCCGCCGCGGACCAGGATGCCGCGCCGCCGCCGCGGCCGACGATCGGCTTGGCGCTCGGCGGCGGGGCGGCGCGCGGCTTCGCTCACATCGGGGTGATCCGCACCCTGGTCAGCAAAGGGCTGGCGCCGGATGTCATTGCCGGGACCTCGATCGGGGCCGTCGCCGGCGGCTGCTATGCGGCCAGCCATCTCGACGCGTTCGAGCAATGGGGACGCAGCCTCACCGCCCGCAATATCTTGAGCTATCTCGATATCAACTTGTCCGGCTCGGGGCTCATCTGGGGGCGCCGGTTGGCGGAGCGCCTCGACGCAACGCTGGGAAATCTCGCCATCGACGATCTGCCGCTGCGCTTTGCGGCCATCGCCACCGAGATCGGCACCGGTCATGAGATCTGGCTGACCCGCGGCCGCCTGGTCGATGCCTTGCGGGCCTCCTATGCACTGCCTGGCATTTTTTCCCCGGTGCGCATCGGCGGGCGCTGGCTGGTCGACGGCACCCTGGTCAATCCGGTGCCGGTCGCGGCGGCCCGGGCGCTCGGCGCGCGCCTGGTGATCGCCGTCAATCTCAACGCCGATCTGTTCGGGCGCGGGATGACGATCGCCAGCCACGGCTCGGATGCCGAAGACGAGCGCCTCGATGCGCAGATGCGGCAGCAGCGCGGCCTGGGCGGCCTGCGCGGCCTGTTCGGCGCCGAGCAGTTTCTCAAGCGTCAGCACTTCGGCCGGCCGGGACGTCCCGGAATCTCCACGGTGATGATCGAAGCCTTCAATGTCATGCAGGATCGGATCGCGCGCTCGCGGCTTGCCGGCGACCCTGCCGACGTGATGATCAACCCGCAGCTCGGCCGCATCGGTCTGTTCGAATTTCACCGCGCCGAGGAAGCGATCGCGCTCGGTGCGGAGGCCGCCGAACGCGCGCTCGAACCGCTCGTCAAGGCCATCGCCGCGCTCGCGTCGGCCTGAGGCAATCGGTTCCGGTCGGATCCGCGCCCGCGAACCTCGGGCGATCACGCGGTCAGAATGTATTCCCGGAGCGCGTTCGATTCGTGCTCCATCTCGCCCAGCCGATGCTTCACCACGTCGCCGATCGAGACGAGACCGACAAGCTTGCCGCGTTCCACCACTGGCAGGTGGCGGAACTTGCCCTGGGTCATCCGCTCCATGAGCGCGGCTACCGTGTCGGATTCCGTGCAGGTCACGACCCTGCGCGTCATCACCTGTCCGACGGCTTCCTGCAGCGCGCCGGGCCCGCGCTGTGCGAGCGCGCGTACGATGTCACGTTCCGACAAGATGCCGGCCACCTGCCCGTCGGCGCCCGCGACCACCACCAGGGCACCGATACGATGCTCGGCCAGTATGTTTACCGCAGCCGACAGCGTGACCGTCGGCTCGATCGTGATGACGTCGTTCCCTTTGCGGGACAAGATGGCTTTGACCGTCATGGGCATCCTCCCAAAGTCGGACGGCCCATGTACCGAACGCGGGAGATCGTGCGTCGCCAAACGCGCGCCCTGCGAACCCGCGGCCGTTCGATACCAGGCGCCTCGGCGTCATGATCGGACGCAAACGTGGCGGCGGCAAGCCCCCCGCCGCGCAATACTGATCAATTCTGGCCGGGGGTCGTTGCCGGGGCGGAAGGCTCGGATTGCGCTTCGCTGCCGCGGGTCGGCGCCGGTCCGATCGGATCGAACGCCGCAAACGCCAAAAGACCGGCAAGAAAACCACCCACATGCGCCTGCCAGGCGACCGGCTGCCCGCCGTCGAAAATCGGCAGCGATCCGATGCCGAACAGCAGGTTCAGCCCGAACCAGACCGCGAGAAATGCCAGGATGCGCGGATCGCGCAGCGCTGCCGGCAAGGGGGCGGCCGGCACCAGATGCGGAAGCCCGTCCCGCGCGCGCCACAGGTCGAGAGGACCGCCCGGTTGAAATACGAAACGGATCGCGGCGGCCATGAATCCGGAGATTGCCGCAGAAGCTCCGACCATCGGCGCCCGCTCCGCGGTGTGAGAGACGAGATGGGCGATCGCGCCGGCTGCCGCGGCCATCGCGAAGAAGCTCAGGAAGCGGACAGCGCCGAATCTGCGGGCAACCGGCGTTCCGAATGCCAGCAGCCAGATCGCATTCAGGCCGAGGTGCAGCCAGCTTCCATGCAAGAGCGCATAGGTCACGAACGTCCAGACGTCGGCCGCCATGCCGCCCGGATAAGCCTCGACGAGCGGCGTCGGATCATAGCGCGCGGGAATGAAGGCGAACCACGCAAGCACCGCGAGATCCGCGGATTCGGGAAGGATGAACTCGCGAATGGCGTGGATCGAAGCAAGCACCGCGACCGTTGCCGCGACCACGCGCGGTACATTGAACATCGGTTCGGAAGCTGATTTCAAAACCGGTGCCCGTTCTCTGCGCCCGCCGCTGAGATAGGCCGCAAGCTGGCGCCCGGCAAGCATCGCGGCGGCGATGGACCGGTAAAGCGCTCGGATTTTCCGCCTAGCTCGGCCGTCCGGTAACGCTAACCCGCAGTCGCACCCGCATCGCCCGGATGCACGCTGCGCCCGGCACGGCCCCTGCTCCTCGGGACCCGGACAATCGATTGCAGCGACGCGCTGTCCCGAACTGAGACAATCCGGTCGCTTCCGATCAAGAAGTGGGACACCGACGGCGATGAAACACGCTTCGAGCCGGGAATTATTCGCTCATTGGCGCGATCGGCGTGGCGCGCGCATGGCACCCGAACGCGCCGACATCGACCCCGGCGCAATCCGCAAAGCGCTCGGGGACGCTTTCCTGCTCGGCCGGGATGCCGATGCGGCCCCCGCGTTTCGTCTGGCCGGGACGCGCGTCTGTGCGCTCTTCGGCCGCGAGCTCAAAGGCGAGACTTTCATCGGGCTTTGGGAGCAGCAGGACCGTGCCGCGGTTCGCGACCTTCTCGCCTTGGTCGCGGAAGAGATGGTGGGCGTGGTCGCCGGCGCCAGCGCTCGAACGCGCAAGGGGTTGCGAGCGGATCTTGAATTACTGCTGCTGCCGTTGCGCCATCGCGGCCGCGGACAATTGCGGATGATCGGTGCGCTCGCGCCATTCGAGCCGCCGTTCTGGATCGGTTCGGCTCGTGTCGAAGGCATGCAGCTTCGCGCCTGGCGACACCTGGGGCCGGCCGCCGAAACGAACGGGCTGCCCCGCCTCGTCCCGGCGTCGCGCCCGCACGGGTTCGTCGTCCTCGACGGCGGCGCGTCGTGATCGCCCAGCTTGCTGATCGAGCAAGCGATTTGGCCGAGCTAACGGCCCTTTAACCACGTGCGCATAAGCTGTGCGGATCGGCGAACAAGGCGCCAGACCCGTGTTGCAGAAGCTTCTCGACGTCCTCCCACTCAACGACGAGCGACGCCGGTTTCAGCGCGTGCGCGTCAATCTGCTGGGTCGCTACATGCTCGCGGATCGGCGGGAATTCCCCTGCCAAGTCGTGGACATGTCGCCCGGCGACATTGCGGTGGAGGCGCCGGTGACCGGCGAGCCGGGGCAGCGCGTGGTCGCCTATATCGACCATCTCGGCCGGCTCGAAGGCGCGATCACCCGGGTGTCTCCCACCGGGTTCGCCATGTCGATTTCGGCAACCCCGCGCAAGCGCGACAAGCTCGCCGCCCAGCTCACCTGGCTTGCCAACCGGCACATCCTGGGCCTGCCGGCCGATCGCGAACATGAGCGCATCGTGCCCCGCAACCCGCGCTCGACCGTCACCATGCCGAACGGTACCTCGGTCACGTGCCAGATCGTGGATGTGTCGCTTTCGGGCGCCGCGATCGCGAGCGACACGGTCCCGCCGATCGGTGCTTTGATCACGCTCGGAAAGACGCCGGGACGCGTCGTGCGCCACGTCGAAGGCGGTTTTGCCATCGAGTTCACGCGACTCCAACACCCGGATTTCCTGGAAGAGAACATCGCGAGCGCCTAAAAATCCGCGGATCGCGCTTGGCGCGAGGGGCGGCAAAACCTTCCCATCGTTCACGTCACATCGATACTGCGCGTGCTTAACGCCGGGTCGCGGTGCCCCGCGCGGGCCACGGCACGGCGTAGGCTTTCATGGTGAATGCATGCCATGACAGGGTGTTGAATTCGTTCAAATTTTATCTAGTGCCGTAAGCAAAGGATAAGTATTGCTGCCGACATAGCCTCACAAATTTAGGTAAAACTGTCGCATAGAACTTAGCGGCGATGCAAATGCTTTGTGCGAAAGAGGACCCGTCCGGGAGGAAGGGGTCCACGAATGCAGTGCTTTTGGCGAGTAATACTGCGCCTCGGCTGGATCGTTGCTTTAGCAATACTTTCTGGTCCGCGGCCGGGCGTGGCCCAAGAGCCGCTGCTCTACGCCGCCGTCGGCGATATCACGCGCCCGCCGATCGGATGGGTGGAGTTCTGTGCCGAGCATGTGAGCGAATGCAAGGTCGCGCCGAGCGAACCGCGCAGCGTGGTGCTTAGCCTTCGGCTGTGGCGGGACCTCGTGCGCATCAACCAAGTAGTCAACGCCAATATCAAGCCGATGACGGACCTCGAGCATTACGGCGTGGTCGAGAAATGGGCCTATCCCGACGACGGTTACGGCGACTGCGAGGACTATGTGCTGCTCAAGCGGCGAATGCTGATGGAGGCCGGCTGGCCGCGTGAGGCGCTGCTGATCACGGTCGTTCGCGAGACGAGCGGCGACGGTCACGCGGTGCTGACAGTCAGGACCGACCACGGCGACTTCGTCCTCGACAATCAGAACGAGGCGATCGTGCTGTGGTCGGAGTCGGGCTACCGCTTCGTCAAGCGGCAATCCCAGTCCGACCCCAACGTGTGGGTCTCGCTCGGCGACCCGCGCCCGTCCGCCGCCACCGCAACGTCGCGCTGAATTTCTCGAGCTGGAGCTCCGCGTACCCGGTCACGTCCCCACCCCTCCCCGTCCCCAGACCGGGTCCGCGCGCGGCCGGCCTTCCCCAGGGCCGGCCGCACCTTTTTCGGGGGCCGCTCCAAGCCTCAGCGCAGGCGCTTGAGGCCGGCGGTGTAGCGGCGCCAGTTGCCGACGTAGAGTTCGGCGCTCCAATCGATCAGCTTGATCCCGGCGTCGTCGATCGTGCGCAACGCGCGCGCCGGCGCGCCGACGATCAGGGAATGGTCCGGGAACTCCTTGCCTTCGGTGATGAGCGCGCCGGCACCGACGATCGAGTAGCGACCGATCTTGACGCCGTTGAGCAGCGTCGCGCCCATCCCGATCAGGCTGTGCGCGCCGACGGCGCAGCCGTGGAGCACGACGTTGTGGCCGATGGTGCACTCGGGCCCTACCGTGAGCGGATATCCCATGTCGGTGTGCAGCGTGCAGTTCTCCTGGATGTTGGAGCGCTCGCCGATCTCGATCCACTCGTTGTCGCCGCGCAGCACCGAGCCGAACCACACGCTCACGTCGCGCTCGAGCCGCACCCGCCCGATCACGACCGCCGTATCGGCGATCCAATAATGCCCCTCCTCCGGAAGATCCGGGGCCTGGCCTTCGAGCTCATAGATCGGCATTGCCGCTCTCCCTGCTGCGCCAAGACCTTGCCACGGCGTGCCGCCATTGGCGAGGCGAGGCCCGCAAGGGAGCGGCAGCGCGCATCCGCACCGCCGAGACATGTTCGGCGGCATCCGGACGCCCCATCGCTGACACCTCGATTGCGAACGGCCATACTTGCCGCAGCGATTCGTCCTCGCTGGGGCCGAGGCGATGTCGCGAAGCGCCCGGAGCGCACCGGTATGAGAGATGAAAACCCATGAGCGCTCGCGTGCGATCCGGCTCGCGCCGGACGAACCGCCGCGGCGGTCATGGGTTCATCCTCGCCCTGGCGATGGGCACGTCGCTCGCCGTGCTGGCCGCCACGCTCGCGCTGGTGCTCCGCTGGCCGGGGCCGAGCAGCGCGCCCGACGCGCCATCGTTGCCGATCAGCGTCGGCGGCCTCGTTTTCAATGTGCCGCCGGCGGCGATCCGCCTGCCGCTGCAACGCCGCGCCGGCGCGCAGGGCCGGCTCGATCTGGTGTTTTTATGGCCCGCATTGGTGCCGCCCGATCCGGCGGCAAAGCCGGCCGCCTCGCAAGAGCTGCCCGCGCTCGATCGGCTGTTCGTGACGATCGCGGCGCTCGACGACACGCTCGGCCCGGTGGAGCGGATCAAGAGCATCTATCCGCGCTATTTCGATTTCGGCCGCTTTGCCGGCCCCGACGGCTTGCTCGTGATCCGCTTTCGCGACGGAACGCCCTACCAGGCCGAGGATCTGTTCTACGATCCGGCGGCGCCCGCGCATTTCGTGGCACGCTGCAGCCGGCCGGGCGCGGGACCCACGCCCGGTATCTGCTTGTTGGAACGGCGGCTCGCGGAGGCGGCCGACATCACGGTGCGGTTTCCGCGCGACTGGCTGGTCGATTGGCGGCGGCTCTCCGCCGAGATCGATCGGCTGATCGCGAGCTTGCGTCCGTCGAGTTCCTGAAATCCGCACACAAAGACGCCGTAGGGTGGGAAAAGGCCTCGCCCGGAGCTTTCGACGCAAGGTAAGGACAAAATTTGCGGGGCCGTGCCCACCGTGAATCGCCCGCCAAACAAAACGGTGGGCAGAACCGCGCTACGCGCGCTCTTGCCCACCCTACGGAGTTTCTCGCTACTCCAGATCGGCGCCGAGGATCGCCATCTGAAAATTGTACGAGCGCTCCTGGTCCTCGTCGTCCACGAACAGAACGCCGATGAACTCCTCGCCGACGTAGACCTCGGCGGAATCCTCCTTCTTCGGCCGCGGCACCACCCGGATGCGGGCGTTGCCGAACAGGCGCTTGAGGTACGCTTCGATCTTGCGGATTTCCTGAACGTCCACCGATGTCTCCCCCGCAGCCGCCCGATCCCACTCACAGATCTTCGAAGATCTGGTCCATGAAACGGGCCGGCTCCGGGCAACCGGCTTCGCCGATGACCTTTGCGGGCACGCCGGCGACCGTCTTCTGCGGCGGCACCGCCTGGAGCACCACCGAGCCGGCGGCAATGCGCGCGCAGCAGCCGACCTCGATGTTGCCGAGGATTTTCGCCCCGGCACCGATCATCACCCCGCGGCGGATTTTCGGATGGCGGTCGCCGTCCTGCTTGCCGGTGCCCCCGAGGGTGACGCCGTGGAGCATGGAAACATCGTCCTCGATGACGGCGGTCTCGCCGACGACGAGGCCGGTCGCGTGATCGAGGAAGATGCCCCGCCCGATCCGGGCGGCGGGATGAATGTCGGTCTGGAACGCCGCGGAGGAGCGGCTCTGGAGATAATAGGCGAGGTCCTTGCGGTTTCGCTGCCACAGCCAATGCGCCAGCCGGTAGGTTTGGATCGCGTGAAAGCCTTTGAAATACAGCACCGGCTCGAGATATCGGTGCGTCGCCGGGTCGCGATCGACGGTGGCGACGATGTCCGCCCGGAACGCCTGGGCAATGGTCGGATCGTCCTCGAGCGCATCCGCATAGGCCTGGCGGATCAGCTCGCCGGAAACGTCCGCCCGATCGAGCCGCTGGGCGATACGGTGGACCACCGCGGTTTCGAGCGCATCGTGGTGGAGAATCGAGGAATAGATGAAGGTCGCAAGCTCCGGCTCGGTGCGGGTGACGGCCTCCGCCTCGTGGCGGATGCGTTCCCATACCGGGTCGACCCTATCGAGCTTGAGCCTTGCCTGATGCTGCGCCATGACGCCTCCAGCCGCTTGGACTTAGGGGTGTGTAGCACAGGTAAGGGGCGGCATTCACCCCCGCCAGCCCCGAGCCCGAAGGCCGCGTTTTCCGGGCCCGCAAGCGCGAGGTTTTGATGCGAATGTCGAGGTCGTTCCGCGCACGCGCTGAACTTCCGGAATCGATGTCTCGGCAGCCCGTTCTAACTAGCTGAACTCACTTGCGAATTGTTCCGCCTGGGGCTCCCCCGGCGTTTCGCCCGAGAAACTCGAGGATTGCCGCCGAAAAGTTTTCGTTGCTGTCGCCAGCGACCATGTGGCGGGCCTCGGCGCGAGGCGCTCCGCGGTTTTCCGCCAGGCATGCCGCGTCCGGCCGCCGCCGTGAAGCAGCAGCACCGCGGAGCCGCTCTCGCCGAACACGTCGGCGATGAGGCGGTTGCCCGAAGCCCCGGTGAAGATCGCCTTCGCGGGCGCGCCGGTCATGGCCTGCGCTCGAGGAATGTCAGCACCGCCGCTTTGAACACCTTGTCGCCCACTGCCAACATATGATCGCGTCCCGGGATATCGAGCGCCTGGGCGCCGGGGATGATCGCGGCGAGCGCCTGCGCCGAGCCGGCCACGCTATCCTTGGTCCCGACCGCGATCAGCGTCGGTGCCCGGATCGATTGGGCCTGCTCGCGGGGAAGCGTCTGGCGCGAGCCGCGGATGCAGACGGCAAGCGCGCGAAGATCGGATTGGGTCTGCTCGGCGAAAACCCGGAACTGGCGGCCGACCGGATCGGTCACGTCCTGGCGTGGCGCTTCCAGTGCAAGCGCGATCTCTTCCGGCAGGCCGACGCCGTCGACGAGGTGGATCCCGAGCCCGCCGAGGATCAGCGCGCGCGCCCGCACGGGATGATGCGCGGCCAGGAATGCGCAGATGCGCGCCCCCATCGAATAGCCGAAGAGATCGGCGTGACCGAGCCCGAGGTGGTCGAGCAGCGCGAGGACGTCTTCGACCATCCTTTCGGTGTGATAATCGGCGGGATCGTAGAGCTTGGTGGACTGCCCATGGCCGCGGTTGTCCAGCGCGATGGCGCGCCTGCCCGCGCCGACCAGCGTCGACATCCACCCCGGATAGACCCAATTGACTTCCTTGTTCGAGGCGAAGCCGTGCACGAGCACGATCGGCTCGCCGTCGCCTTCGTCGAGAAACGCGATCTCGACCTTGCCGTGCCGGAACCGATGCATGAAGGATGGGACGTAGTCGGCTGCCGTCGGGAAATCAATCACTCAGCCTGGCTTGCCTCTTTTCGGCTCACCTTTTCGGCATGAGGAATACGCGTGCCCGTGAGCCGCGATGGGCACGTCAGCGCTGCGGGAGCGTGCTCTGCGAGCCGGGCCCTGGAACTAAAAGAAACGGGCGCGGTCATGAGCGACGCGCCAATTTTCGCTTCGGGTGGTGGGCGGCTGTTCCGGCCCAGCCGGTCTACACTCACTTGCGGACGGTCTGTCGCAGCGCAGCTAACGGTTGAGGCGTGCCACGTCCGGACATCGGAGTGCAAATTTGAAATGGCCCGAGGGCAGCGCGGATTGCGCGCATCGTCATCGCGAGGCAGGATTGATGGATGGAAATCGAGCCGCAAAGCCATAATGGCCAAAAGTCACATCGTCGAACCGGGTAGCTCCGTCGGGCCGGGACATGTGTCGCTCAAGTCGGGAGGGATGATGAAACGGGTCGCGCTATGGGCTTCAATAATATTCGTCCTAGGAACTGTAATATTCGTCCTAGGAATTGCGACGGTTTAGCAGCTCTATCCTGAAAGTACATATCTAATGTTCGCGACTGTCAGGGGTGCGATCACCGCTAATCACCATCCTCCAAAAATTGTCGAAGGTCAATTTTCGGATGGGGAGGCCCGGCGCAATCCGGAGCACGCCGGTCGCAAGCTCACAGCCCTCTTAGAACAAAAATTTCCGACAGGAACTAGCGATTCTGTATTGAAATCGGAACTGCTTGGGCAAGGATTTAAGTTCCTGCCTCCGCCGCCGCCCAACTGCCTACCGCCTGGGCAATCTGCTCCAGTTGGCGTAGTCTTCACTCGATGTTTCGACCCAACAAATAAGCTCAAATACGAATGGGGTGACGGGTTTGTTTGCAGTAATTCTTTGTTGGTTACGTGGTCGACAAATGGTCGTGGTGAGATCACTCGTATCGAAGCGCACTATCGTGAAACATGTCTATGACGAAATGGGCGCTAGACCAGTTTCCGCGATGCTTAAAGCTTTGGAGTGGGCGGCGGGAATCGAACCCGCGTTGTGGGCTTGGGGAGCCCTCGCCGGACGCCGGCTAGCGCCCGCGGAACGCGGGCTTGCGCTTCTCGATGAAGGCGGTGCGGCCCTCGACGTAGTCTTCGGAAGCAAAGCAGGCGTCGACCGCCGCCTGGCAGGCGGCGAGATCGCGCGCCTCCGAAGGCAACCCCTCGACACATTTCGGCGTTATGTATTCCCAAGCTGGGAGGCCGCGCTATGACTGAGAAAACGTTTGCTACTATCGCCGCTGCAATTTTCGCGCTAGTTGCACTTCGCCATGCGCAGCTGAATGGCTGTGCAGTCGGCAGCGGAGGGATGGGCCGCTCTTTGTGCGCGCCCGTTGAGCGCCAATCAATTGACCCGAGGAGCACGTCTGCTTCGGGTCTTGGTCGTGTGAGAACGCGGTGGCGTGGAGATCTGATAGAATGGATCATCTTTTCGATTGTGTATTTCGCTGCGAAGATCGTTATGCGCGATGGCTTTCGGTCGATCTGGGAAAAACAATTCCAGTCGTTCCCGAGCTTGCGAGGTTTTCATACAGCCAGGGTCAGACTCGGTGCTGACCGCGACCCGCCCACCGCAGGTCTACCCTCAGCAGCGAAAGCGCGAGTCCACGGGGGGCACCGCCGTTGTGTGGCAGAAGCCGACATCCTGTCGCGCTGTAGTTGCTCCGGCTTGACAAATAACAATAATCTTCCCCTACTCCGCTACTCGGCCAGTCGCAGCATTCATCGTTAAAGCCAGAGAGGGAATTGCCGTGCGGCTCCCAGAGTTCATGACTCTGGCTGGACGAATGACGCCGTCGGGCCGCAACAACACGGAGGAGCATCATGGGGGATATTGCTTTAGCGATCGGCAGAGTGGCTATTCCAATTGTCTTCATTGTGTCCGGTGTAGCCAAGTTCCTCAACGTCTCCGGAATTGCCAACCATCCCGGCTTAACGAATTTCATGAATGCTTTCGGCGAGATCACGTCGCGGACGACACTCGGTTACATCATCGCTACAATCGAAGTCGTTGGCGGCATTTCTGTTTTGATCGGCTTCAAAACCCGCTGGGGGGCGATTGCGTTACTCCTCTTCACCGCCTGCACCATCATCTTCGCGCATAACTTCTGGACCATGGAAGGTGCCGCGCGCGCGGCGAACCAAGTGCAGGCCCTGAAAAATCTCGCAATCATGGGCGGACTTCTGGCGTTCGCCGTTATGGGATCGGGACGATATTCGATGGATGACCTCGTCGCCACGCGGACGTAATTGCCAACACTCCTGCACATTGAGGCAGTAGCGGGCGATCTCATGATCACAAGTCGAAAACGTCCGCTCCGGGTCGTTCACGTCGATACGGTATCATTATCAGGTGTCTCTGTCCGCTCGACCTCGAGGAGCCGACCTTTCCGGCGCAGATCAAGAAACATCGAGCTCTGGAGGAGGCCGCAAACGCGAGCCGTCGGCCGCAGACCCGCTATCGCCCGCGGAACGCGGGCTTGCGCTTCTCCATGAAGGCGGTGCGGCCCTCGACGTAGTCCTGCGAAGCAAAGCAGGTGTCGACCGCAGCCTGACAGGCGGCCAGATCGCGCGCCTCCGGGTCCTTGGCATATTCGGCTGCGCACAGCTTGACCGCGGCGATGGTGAGCGGCGCATTGGCGGCGATGATCTGCGCATATTGGCTCACGTAAGCCTCGAGCTCGGCCGCCGGCCGCACCCGGTTGACGAGCCCCATCTGCAGCGCTTCCGCAGTGTCGAACTGGCGCGCGGTGAAAAAAATCTCCTTGGCGAACGAGGGACCCACCAGGTCGGCCAGCCGTTTGATGCCGGCAAAGCCGTAGCCGAGCCCGAGCTTGGCGGCCGGCACGCCGAACCGGGAATCCTCCGACGCGATGCGCAGATCGCAGCACAGCGCCACCGCGAGCCCGCCGCCGATGCAATAGCCCTGGATCATGGCGATGGTCGGCTTCCTGCATTCGACGATGGCGCGATGCGCGTGATCGGCGATCCTATTGTATTCCAGCACGGCCTCGCGCGAGGCGCGGCGCTCGCCGAACTCGGAGATGTCGGCGCCGGACACGAACGCCTTGCCGCCGGCGCCCGCAAGCACCACCACGCGGATCGCTTCGTCGCGTGCGAATTCGTCGAGGATGTTGGGGACCGCCTGCCACATGTCGAGCGAGACCGCGTTGTGGCGCGCCGGATTGTTGAAGGTCATCCAGCCGATTGCGCCGTCCTTGCGGGCGAGCATCCGTTGGGTACCGGTCTCCATCGCATTCTCCATCGGTTTCCCGGCGTGCATGCCGCTAAGCTGTTACACGATTTTGCGCGCGCGCAGGCCGGCAATCGCCTGGTCGTCGTAGCCGAGCGCGCGCAGCACTTCGTCGGTGTGCTCGCCGCGCTCCGGCGTCGCGTAGCGGATGTGGCTCGGCGTGCGGCTGAGCTCGACCGGCTGGTTGACGACCTGGATATCGCCGAGCTGGGGATGGTGGACGTCGGCGGCCATGCCGAGATGGCGCACCTGCGGATCCTCGAACACCTCGTTCATCTTGTAGATGGGGCCGCACGGCACGCCGGCCGCGTTGAGGATATCGATCCATTCGCGGCTGGATCGAACGCGGATCTTCTCGGCGATGGCGGCATTGAGCGCGACGCGGTTCTTGGACCGGAGCTTGTCGGTGCCGAACTGCGGATCGCTCACCAATTGCTCCGCGCCGATCGCGGCACAGAACCGCTGAAAAATATGCTGGCCGGACGCGGCGATGTTGATGTGCCCGTCGCTGGTCGCGAACACGCCGGTCGGGATGCTGGTCGGATGGTCGTTGCCGGCCTGGCCCGGCACCTCTTTGGCGATGAGCCAGCGTGCCGATTGGAAATCCGTCAACGCGATCTGCGCCTGGAGCAGCGAGGAGCGCACCCATTGGCCCTCGCCGGAGACCTCGCGTTCGAGCAGCGCCACCAGGATGCCGAACGCGCAAAAAATTCCGGCCCCGAGGTCGGCAATGGGCACGCCCGCGCGCACCGGTCCCTGGCCGGGCAGGCCGGTGATCCACATCAGCCCGCCCATTCCCTGCGCCACCTGATCGAAGCCCGGCCGCTCCCGATAGGGCCCGTCCTGGCCGAAGCCCGAGATGCTGGCGTAGACCAGCCGGCGGTTGAGCGGCTTGAGGCGCTCGTAATCGATGCCGAGCCGGAATTTCACGTCGGGACGATAGTTCTCGACGACAACGTCCGCGGTCCTGACCATTCTGCGAAAAATCTCGGCGCCTTCCGGCTGCTTGAGATCGAGGGTGATGCTGCGCTTGTTGCGGTGCAGATTCTGAAAATCCGGTCCGTGGCGCGGCCCGCCCATGTCGCCGCCCTGGGCGCCCTCGGGTAATTCGATCTTGATGACGTCGGCGCCCCAGTCCGCGAGCTGGCGCACGCAAGTAGGTCCGGCACGGACGCGGGTCAGATCCAGCACTTTGAAGCGGGCAAGCGCTTCGCTGGCGGGAAGGCGGGACATGGTCTGCTCCTGGGGAATGGCCGAACGCGCAAGGCGATTCATACGATCGGCGCCATCTGGCTGGGGTCGAGCTCGAGCCAGGCGGATTCGCCGACCCCGTAGACTTCGAGCGGCGGCGCGGTAACTCGCAGCCGCGTCGAGCCATGGGCCGGCGTCACGACGTAGTCCCAATATTCGCCGAGATAGGCCCGTTCGATCACCTTGACTTCCACCTGCGGCCCCTTGCCGGCGCCCCCGGACGGCGCGCGGGACAACCGCATGCTCTGCGGCCGGACCGAGAAGGTGATGGTTCCGGTGAGCGCCGCCCCGTTTTCCAGCGCGTCGCGCCGGACGCTGAAGCGGTCGAACACGATGTCGCTGCCGTTCGCGGCGCCCTCGATGAAATTGGTGCGGCCGATGAACCCGGCGACGAACCGCGTCCTCGGCTTGGTGTAGAGCGTGTGCGGATCATCGACCTGCTCGATGCGGCCCTGGTTCATCACCGCGATCCGGTCCGACGTCACCATCGCTTCCGACTGGTCGTGCGTGACGTAGACCGTGGTGATCCGGAACTCCTCGTGCAGGCGCCGGATTTCGAAGCGCATTTCCTCGCGCAGGTTGGCGTCGAGATTGGAAAGCGGCTCGTCGAGCAGCAGCACCGCCGGCTTGATGACGATGGCGCGCGCCAGCGCGACGCGTTGCTGCTGCCCGCCGCTCAACTCCGCCGGATAGCGCTGCGCCAAATGCCGCATCTGCACCACGTCGAGCATCTCGGCGACGCGCTTGCGCAGCTCCTCGCCGGGAAGCCGGCGCAGTTTGAGCCCAAACGCGACGTTCTGCTCCACCGTCATGTTCGGCCACACCGCGTAACTCTGGAAGATCATCGACATCTGCCGCCGCTCCGGCGGCACCGAGCCCGCGGGCGTGGACAGCACCTTGCCGTCCATCTCGATGGTCCCGGCGCTCGGGTCGATGAAGCCGGCGATCATGCGCAGCGTCGTGGTCTTGCCGCAGCCCGAGGGTCCCAGCAACGACACGAACTCGCCTTCCTCGAGCGCCAGATCCACGCCGCCGACGGCGATTGTGTCGCCGAAGCGCTTCTCCACGCCGCGCAGCACGAGCTTGCTCACTGGTTTCTCCGCAGCATGAAATCGCGACCGATAACGCGGAAGCCCAGCCCGGCGATGAGGACGCTCACCACTAGCAGGATCGCGCCGAGCGCCGCCAGCACCTCGAAATTGCCCTCCTCGGAGAGGTCGAACAACATCACCGAGATCACCCGCGTGTTGGGCCCGACCAGGAAGATCGCGGAGGAGAGCTCCCGCGCCGCCGGAATGAATACCAGGATCCAGGCGCCGGCGAGACTCTTCTTCAGCAGCGGGGCGAGCACCTTGCGGATCGCCAGCAGCCGGCCGCCGCCGAGAATGCGCACCGCCTCCTCCATTTCCGGATTGATGCTGCGCATTCCGGCGGCGGCCGACGTATAGGCGATCGGCAGAAAGCGCGTGGTGAAGGCGAGGATCATCATCAGCGCCGTGCCGTAGAGCGCCAGCGGCGGCGGCGCATAGGCGGCGTAGAACCCGATCGCCAGCACGATGCCGGGAATGACGAACGGCGCCATGCACAGGAAGGCCAGCACGTTCGTCCCCGGCACCAGCCTGCGGCTCACCACATAGGCGATCGCCAGCGCGAGCCCGATCGCCGCAAATGCGGCGGCACCGGCGTACAGGAAGGTGTTGAGGATCGCCTGCTGCGCCTGGGTCTGCTCGAACAGCACGTATTCGAAATTACGCAGCGTGAGATTATCGAGCGAAAAGCCCCTGCCCCAAGCCTTGGCGAAAGCCGCCTGCAGCAGCACCAGCATCGGCAGCAGCACCGACAGCGAGCCCACGAACAGCGCATAGAAGAGCATCGGCCAGCGCCAGGCGCCGAGCCGGATCGGGCGCCGCTCACCGCCCTTGCCGGTGACCGCGGCAAAACCCTTACGCCCGACCAGCGAGCGCTGCAGCCAGAACATCAGGATGGTAATCAGCAGCAGCGGGATCGAATAGGCGGCCGCCTCCTCGACCCGGACCGGATATTCGAAGAATTGCCACAGCTGGGTCGAGACCACGTGGAAGCGGGCCGGCAGCGCGATCAGAGCCGGGGCGCCGAACAGCGCGATCGCTTCCAGAAAGCTGATGATGAGGCCGCCGAGGATCGCCGGCAGCACCAGCGGCAGCGTCACCCGGAAGGTGGTGCGCAGGATTCCGGCGCCGAGAATGTTCGCCGCGTCCTCCATCTCGGAGGACACCAGATCGAGTGCCGAGCCGGTGAATACGAACACGTAGGGAAACGAGGTGACGGCGACCACGACGATGAGACCCGTCATGGAATAGACGTTGAAGATTCCATGCTCCGCGCCCGAGAGCGCCATCCACGCTTTGTTGAGCCAACCGGAATTCGGCCCCGCCAGCAGGATCCAGCCGATCGCGCCGAGATAGGGCGGCGTGATGAAGGCGCCGAACACCATCAGCCGCACGAAGGATTTCGCCGGCATGTCGGTGCGCGAGATCGCCCATGCAATGGGAACCCCGAACACGCCGGCGAGCAGGGCGGCCCCGATGCCGAGCTCGAGCGAGTTCAACAGCGCCTGCAGCTGGCGCAGGTTGCCATAGGCCTCGGAATAATTGGCCAGCGTGAGCCGGCCGGTCTCAGCCTCCTGGAAGCTCGAGACCACCAGTCGGACCATCGGGCTCGCGACCAGGAACACCAGCACGGCGATCATGGCGAGCCACAGCAGCATGCTCGGCTCGAACCGGCTGAGCCGGCGCGCCAGTGCGCCGGCCGGCTCGGGCCGCGACAGCGCCTCGACCCGGCTCATGCTCGCCATCGAGAGCAAGGCAATGGCTTATGCTTGGCGGCTGGCTCGAAACACCTCCCTCTGAAGAAGAACAGGGCGACAGTGCTTGGCTCCGAGCGGGCTGCAATCTCCTCCCTCCCCTTGAAAAGGGGAGGGATGGGGTGGGGATCGCGACCCCCTCCCGACCGCTGCGCGGTCGATCTCCCCCTTGCAGGGGGAGGTGAACGGAGATTGCGGCCGGCTCGGAGCCAAACGCGACTCCCTCGAGATCGGAAGGCAGGGCCGCTCATACCCCGAAGGTCTCGCGCCATTGCTTGATCACCTCGGGGATGCCTTTGAAGATTTCCTCGACGCTCGGCCGGATGGTCTTCAGGTCCTTGGCGGATTTCACGCCGCTCGGGGGTGACACCTCGGGCCGCATCGGCTCGCCGAAATGGTCGACCCAGACCTTCGAGGCGTCGACGCTCAAGGATCAGCACGCAGCCGTCGGTCGGATAAATCAGTGCCAGGGGATTGCCCTTCTGCGCGCTCTCGCCGGCGGTTCCGAACGGGCCGGTGCCGGCGACCACGCGTTCGCCCGCGTTGAGCATGGTGACGGCATCGTTGATGGAGCGGCCGATCTGCGGATTGTTTTTCGCCAGTTCTTCGAAGAATTTCCACCCGTAGAGCTTGCGCATCATCACGGTCCAGGTGCCGACGTAGCCGCTGAACCCGGGATGGCCGAGCGCGATCTTGTCCTTCCATTTCGTATCGGCGAGATCGGTCCAGTTCTTCGGCGCATCCGCCTGCTTGAGCTTCTCCGTGTTGTAGGCC
>WNGD01006777.1_pt1 | contig 18212 bp, 14 predicted proteins | sample 5400671 | NCBI WGS metagenome assembly WNGD01 (sample SAMN13153369, study PRJNA577476) | soil metagenome | isolation source: 40 cm soil or saprolite under grassland replicate 2 | place: USA:California | collected 2016-06-15
AGGCAACCGTCGGCCCAGAGTCGGGAACGAGCGACGTGTCCTGCGGGGCCAGGAACACTTTCTCCAGACCAACACCCAGGGCATCTGCGGCGAGCTGACAAAAGATGGTCTTCGTCCCCTGCCCGATCTCCGTCGACGCGGTGAGAATGCGATACGTCCCGTCGGCCAATGCCTCGAATCCGATAGTGCCATGCAGTTTCTTCTCGCCACTCCCTGTAAAGCCTGAGCCATGGAAGACCAGAGACAGACCGCGACCGCGACGGGCGGTTGGGCGGTTTGGCGGTTGGGCGGTTGGAGCGGCTTTCAGGGCCGCGTCCAAAACCAGCTCAGAACCAACGCTCTCAGTGAGGACCTGTCCCGTCGCCGTCGAGTCGCCCAGACGCAGCATCCATTTGCGGCGCAGATCCACGCTCGAGATGCCGAGCCGCTCCGCAACATGCTCCACCATCAACTCGGCAGCGAACAGCGATTGCGGCGCCCCGAAGCCGCGGAACGCGCCGTTCGGCGGCGTGTTCGTCGCGACCGCGCGCGCGCGAATCCGCACGTTGGGACAGGAATACGCGCCTGCGGCGTGGATCGCCGCGCGCGACAAAACCACGGGCGTCAGCGTGCAGTAGGCGCCGCCATCCAGCACGATCTCGATATCCTGAGACAGCAGTGTTCCATCCTTGGTGACTGCCGTCCGGTGTCTGATGACTCCTGGATGGCGCTTGGTCGTCGCCGCCAGGTCCTCGTGGCGGTCGTACACCAGGCGAACCGGTCGCCCTGCTTTGCGGGCCAGCAACGCGGCATGAATCGCCACGATGGAGGGATACTCCTCCTTGCCCCCAAAACCGCCGCCGGTTTCGGCTTGAATGACCACCGCCTCGTCGTCCGACAAGTTCATGGCGCGCTTCAAAGCTCTGTGGACGTAGTAGGGACATTGCAGCGACGCGATGACGGTCACTCCCGAGCCCCTAGCCCCCGACCCCAAGTCCCTATATGGAATCGCGATGGCGCCTTGCGGCTCGATGTACAGCTGTTCCTGCAAACCCACCCGGAACGTACGCTCAACGACCACCACATCCCCCACACCCTTCAAATCCTCCAAAACCTCGCCTTTCCTGATTTCTACCGTGCTAAAGACCTCGGTCGCCTGCTCGAGCGCATAAATGGGGTCGGCCGCCTCATACTGGATCCGAATGTGGCCGGCCGCGTCCTCGAGCGTCGCCCGATCGGCGGCTGCGAGCAGCAGAATCGGCTCTTCCCTATGTCTGATTTCGCCGCCGAGCGGCGCCAGGACGGGCTGGTCGTCCCGGATGAGCTGGACGACGTTGTCACCCGGGATGTCAGCGGCCGTCACCACGACGACTTGTGACCAATCGAATGCGGGATCCAGGGCAATCGAGCGGATCCTGCCACGGGCAATCGTCGACCGGATGGTGCGACCGTACCATGCTCCCGCTACGACGAGGTCGTCGGTGTAGCGGGCTCGCCCCGTCACCTTGTCGCCACCCTCGCGACGGGGAACGGAACGGCCGACGGCCGCGGGCTGAGCGGGAGGCGGGCACATGTGCGGTAATAATGCCACAGAATAGCGATCGTGCTGTGGCTCTCCCCGGCCCGTCGCATGGCACGGGGGTTGCAATGACCTGTGGGCGGACGAAGTACGAGGACTCGGGGGGCAAGGCCGGCAAAGGCGGAGCCAGGTCGTTGCTGGATTCGCGCCGGCTGCCGCGGCGGTTGTGCACAGCCGCCGCGGACCTCCCCACCAGCGTCGAGAGCATAAGGGGCGGCTGGGAACCGCCGCGCGTCATCGCGCGGCATCCCGGCTCGCCCCGCTTCTTTCCTCGGGGACGCCGCGGCGCGGGAGCGCTACATTGCCGACCATGACCACCGCGCGAATGAGCTCGGACGGGCTCAAAGTGCATGCTCCGTTAGAGCCGGGGTTTGCGGAGATCCTGACAGCCGAGGCCTGCGCCTTCCTCGCGACGCTGGCGCGGGCCTGCGAGCCGCGCCGGCAAGAGCTGCTGGCGCGCCGTGTCGAGCGCCAGCAGCGTCTCGATGCCGGCGAGCACCCGGACTTCCTGCCGGAGACGCGCTCGGTGCGCGAGGCAGCCTGGACCGTCGCGCCGATCCCCGCCGACCTGACCGACCGCCGAGTCGAGATCACGGGCCCTGTGGACCGCAAGATGATCATCAATGCGCTCAATTCGGGCGCGCGGGTCTACATGGCCGACTTCGAGGACTCCCATGCGCCGACGTGGCGCGCCACGATCGAAGGCCAGATCAATCTACGCGACGCGGTCGCAGGGACGATCTCGTATGCGAGTCCAGAAGGAAAGCCCTATGCCCTAGGCCCCAGCCCCGCAACCCTCATGGTGCGGCCGCGCGGCTGGCATCTCGACGAGAAGCACGTGACCGTGGATGGCCGCGCGATATCGGCCGCCCTGTTCGACTTCGGGCTCTTCTTCTTTCATAATGCGGCCGCCCTGATCGCGAAGGGTTCCGGTCCCTACTTCTATCTGCCCAAGCTCGAAAGCCACCTCGAGGCGCGCCTGTGGAACGACGTGTTCAACCTCGCGCAGGACGAGCTTGGCATTCCCCGCGGCACAATCCGCGCGACGGTCTTGATCGAGACGATCCTCGCCGCGTTCGAGATGAACGAGATTCTGTACGAGTTGAAGGATCACTCCGCCGGCCTGAATTGCGGGCGCTGGGATTACATCTTCAGCTTCATCAAGAAGTTCAGGGATCGGTCGGATTTCGTGCTCCCCGACCGGGCCCGGGTGACGATGGACCGTCACTTCCTCAAATCCTACGTCGATCTCCTGATTCAGACCTGTCACCGCCGCCGCGCCCACGCGATGGGCGGCATGGCGGCGCAAATCCCGATCAAGCACGACGCCGCCGCGAACGAAGCCGCCCTGGAAAAGGTGCGGCAGGACAAGCTGCGCGAGGTGCGCGCCGGCCACGACGGCACGTGGGTGGCGCACCCGGGGCTCGTGCCCGTCGCGGCGCAAGTTTTCGACGCCTCGATGCCGGGCCCGAATCAGCTGCACGTGACGCGCGAGGATGTGCGCGTGACGGCATCGGACTTGCTCACGGTACCTGAAGGCGACATCACAGAGGCCGGACTGCGTACGAACGTGGACGTCGGCATCCAGTATCTCGAGAGCTGGCCAAGTGTGGCAGTGGCTCCACCACGGGTCGACCCTAGCCGATGGACGGCCTGTGACGAAGGCGCTGGTCGAGCAGACCATCGTCAGCGAGATGCAACGGTTCGAGGGCGGGACGTTCGCCCTCGCCGCCGACCTGTTCCGGCGGGTTTCGATGGCGCCGGAACTACCAGAATTCCTGACGGGGGTGGCGTATGAGTACCTCGACTGACCTCGAGCGCAGCTGGGCGACGGACGAACGGTGGGCGGGCATCACGCGCCCCTACGGCGCGGCCGACGTAGAGCGGCTGCGCGGCACCCTCCCCGTCGAGTACACGCTTGCGGCTCACGGCGCACAGCGGCTATGGGCGCTGCTGCACGACGAGCCGTACGTGGCGGCGCTCTCAGCCGTCACCGGCAATCAGGCGATCCAAGAGGTCGCGGCGGGACTTCAGGCGGTGTACGTGAGCGGGTGGCAGGTCGCCGCCGACGCCAACGAAGCGGCGGCCATGTATCCCGACCAGAGCCTCTACCCGGCCGACAGCGTGCCCGCTTTGCTGCGCCGCATTCAGAACGCGTTGCGGCGCGCCGACGAGATCACGCACCTGAAAGACGACCACGGGATCTCCTGGTTCGTGCCCCTCGTCGCGGACGCGGAGGCCGGGTTCGGTGGCGTGCTGAACGCATTCGAGCTGATGAAAATGATGATCGCCGAGGGCGCGGCCGGGGTGCACTTCGAGGACCAGCTGTCGTCGGCGAAGAAATGCGGCCATCTGGGCGGCAAGGTGCTCGTCCCGACAAGCGAGTTCATTCAGAAGCTCGTCGCCGCGCGGCTCGCCGCGGACGTGTGCGGCGTCGACACGATCCTGATCGCCCGCACCGACGCCAACAGCGCGACGCTGCTCACGAGCGACGCGGACGAGTACGACCGCGCGTGGTGCACCGGCGAGCGGACGACGGAGGGCTTCCTGCGGGTGCGCGACGGCGTGAAGGCCGCGATCGCGCGGGCAGTCGCCTACGCGCCCTACGCGGACCTGCTGTGGTTCGAGACGGCGCAGCCCGACATCGCGGAGGCGCGCGAGTTCGCCGCCGCGATCCACGCGAAGTTCCCAGGCAAGCGGCTCGCCTACAATTGTTCACCATCCTTCAACTGGCGGCGGCACCTGTCCGAAGCGCAGGTGGCGAGCTTCCAGCGCGACCTGGCAGCGATGGGCTACAAATTCCAGTTCGTCACCCTGTCGGCCTTCCACGCCCTGAACCTCAGCATGTTCCAGCTGGCGCGTGACTACAAGGAGCGGGGGATGGCCGCCTACGCCGATCTGCAGTCTCGCGAGTTCGCCGCCGAGCCGGAGGGGTACCGCGCCGTCAAACACCAGGAGTTCGTCGGCGTCGGGTATTTCGACGCGATCACACAAGTGATCATGGGAGGGCAGAGCTCGACGACGGCGCTGGAGGGGTCGACCGAGAAGGCCCAGTTCGTGAGTTAGCCCGGCGCTTTAGTTGACAAGCCCCGAGGCCGCCCTAGGCTAAGGGGATGAAAACCCTCCGCAACTACATCGGCGGGGAGTGGGTCGCTCCGTCCGGCGAATACCTCGACCTGTCGAATCCCGCCACGGGGGAGCAGCTCGGCAGAGTGCCGCTGTCGGGCGGGCGCGACGTGGATCACGCCGTCGCGGCCGCGCAGGCCGCATTCCTCAAATGGCGTGAAGTCCCGCCCGTGGTCCGGGCGCGCTACCTCTTCAAGCTGAAGTTCCTGATGGAAGAGCAGTTCGACGATATCGCCACGACGGTCACGCGCGAGAACGGCAAGACGTTGGACGAAGCGCGTGGGTCGGTACGCCGCGGCATCGAAAATGTCGAGCACGCCTGCGGCATCCCGACGCTGATGATGGGCAAGACGCTGGAAGACGTCGCGTCTGGCATCGATTGCGAGTACGTCCGCCAGCCGCTGGGCGTGTTTGCCGCCATAACGCCGTTCAACTTCCCGGCGATGGTGCCGTGCTGGTTCTGGCCGTACGCGATCGCGACCGGAAACACGTTCATTCTCAAGCCAAGCGAGCAGGTGCCGTTTGCGCCGACCCGCATCATCGAGCTGGCGCACGAGGCGGGCATCCCGCCCGGTGTGCTCAACCTGGTTCACGGCGCGAAAGATGTGGTCAACGCCCTGCTCGCCCATCCCGGCATCGCGGGCATCTCGTTCGTCGGGTCGTCGCCCGTCGCGAAATACGTGTATCAGGAGGCCGCCAAGTTCGGGAAGCGCGTGCAGGCACTCGGCGGCGCGAAGAATCACGTCATCGTCATGCCCGACGCCGACATGGATCGCGCCGTGGCGAACATCAGCGAGTCGCTGTTCGGCTGCGCCGGCCAGCGTTGTCTCGCGGGCAGCGTCGTGGTCGCCACCGGCAAAGCGTACGAACCGTTCCGCGACAAACTGCTGAGCACAGCGAGAAGGATCTGCGACTCGGCTACGGTCTCGAGCCCGGCGTGAACATGGGCCCCGTCGTGTCGGCGAAGCACAAGGAGAAGGTGCTGTCGTACGTCGAGGCCGGCCGCAGGGACGGCGCGACCCTTCTCCTCGACGGCCGCGCGACGAAGGTCGAGAAGCATCCGCGCGGTCACTTCGTCGGGCCCACCGTCTTCGACGGCGTGCAGCCGGACATGACGATCGGGAAGGAAGAGATCTTCGGTCCCGTCGCGTCCGTCACGCACGTGAGCACGCTCGACGAGGGAATCGAGATGGTTCGAGCGTCCGGATTCGCCAACGCCACCTCGATCTTCACGCAGAGCGGCAAGGCGGCGCGCGAGTTTCGCTATCGCGTCGGCGTGAGCATGATCGGTGTGAACATCGGCGTGGCGGCGCCAATGGCGTTCTTCCCGTTTGGTGGGACGAAGGGATCCTTCTTTGGAGACCTCAAAGCCCATGGTCAGGACTCGATCGAGTTTTACACGGATAAGAAGGTGGTCATCTCGCGTTGGTAGATTTTCTAACCCCGGGCGCAAGCCCGGGGTCAACGAACGACGGGGAACCTGATGCGAAAAGTCGTCGGCGGCCTCATCCAGATGTCGAATCCGATCAACGACCCGACCGCCTCCGTCGCCAAGATCAGCCAGGCGATGGAGGAGAAGCACCTTCCTTATATAGAGGAAGCAGGCAAGAAAGGCGTCCAAATCCTCTGCCTGCAGGAAGTCTTCAACGGTCCCTACTTCTGCCCCAGCCAGGACGCCAAGTGGTGCGACATCGCCGAGCCGATTCCGGGCCCGACGATCGAGCGGATGCAGAAGCTCGCCAAGAAGCACGCGATGGTGATGATCGTCCCGATCTACGAGCGCGAGATGGCCGGTGTCTACTACAACACCGCCGCGGTCATCGACGCCGACGGCAGCTACCTCGGCAAGTACCGCAAGAATCACATCCCGCACACGGCGGGCTTCTGGGAGAAGTTCTTCTTCAAGCCCGGCAATCTCGGCTACCCGGTCTTCAAGACCCGCTACGCGACGATTGGCGTCTACATCTGCTACGACCGCCACTTCCCCGAGGGCGCGCGACTCCTCGGACTGCACGGCGCCGAGATCGTGTTCAATCCGTCGGCGACCGTGAAGGGGCTGTCGCAATACCTGTGGAAGTTGGAACAGCCGGCCCACGCCGTGGCGAACGGCTACTTCATGGGTTGCAGCAACCGCGTCGGCGTCGAAGCGCCGTGGAACGTGGGGCAGTTCTACGGCTCGAGTTACTTCGTGGATCCGCGCGGCGACTTCCTGGCGCAGGGCAGCGAGGACAAGGACGAGCTCGTCGTCGCGGAGATGAACCTCGACATGATCGAGGAGGTCCGGCGCACGTGGCAGTTCTTCCGCGACCGCCGGCCGGAGACCTACGACGATATGGTGAGGCAGCTCCCGTAGCATGGCGCTCCTGATTCGCGACGGGCGGATCATCACGCCCACAGAAGACTTCACGGGCGACATCTACGCCGAGCACGAGACCATCACGCGAATCGAGCCGCACATCGACGCGAAGCTCGTCGCTCCCGGCGCCGAGATCATCGATGCGCGCGGCAAGTGCGTCTTTCCGGGATTCATCGATCCGCACGTGCACATCTATCTGCCCTTCATGGGCACCTACGCCGCGGACGATTACGAGTCCGCCAGCAAGGCGGCGCTGGCGGGCGGCACGACCACGCTCATCGAAATGATCTGCCCAGGTGCGTCGGACGAGCCGGTCGCGGCGTTCGAGACCTGGAAATCCAAGGCCGAGAAGCTCGCGGCGGTGGATTACACGTTTCACATGTCCGTGGTGCGGTTCGAGCCGCACATCCGCGATCAGTTCCGGGAGATCGTGAAGGCCGGGGTGGCATGAAGACCTGTTCGGAGCCATGCGTTTGGCCAAGGAGCTCGGCGTCATCGTGACGGCGCACTGCGAGAACGCGGACGCGATCGACGCGCTGCAGAAATCGCTGCTCGCCGCCGGCAAGACGGGACCCGAATGGCATGGCCCGTCGCGTCCGCCTGTGGTAGAAGCGGACGGCGTCCACCATCTCTGCACCTTCGCCGAGCTGCTCGGCACGCACGTCTACGTCGTCCACACCTCGTGCGAGCCGGCGGTGCGGGCCGCGCTCGAGGCCAAGAAGCGCGGCGTCAACGTGTGGATCGAGTCGGTGATCCCGCACTTCCTGCTGGATGAGACCTACGCCGAGCGGCCCGCGTTCGAGGGCGCCAAGTACGTGATGTCGCCACCGCTCCGAGCCAAGGCCAATCAAACCGTGCTTTGGAACGGCGTGAAAACACGGGACATCAGCACGATCGCCACCGATCATGCGCCGTTCCGATTCGAGGACCAGAAAAAGATGGGCCGGGAGGCGTTCACGAAGATCCCCAACGGCATCCCCTCGGTGCAGGAACGGGTGGACCTGGTCCATACATTTGGCGTCGCCGCGGGCCGGTTGGGACTCCAGGCGATGGTCGATGCCTGCTCGACCCAGGCCGCAAAAATCTTCGGGCTCTACCCCAGGAAAGGCGCGATCCAGCTCGGCAGCGACGCCGATCTGGTCGTCTACGATCCGAGCTATCGCGGGACATTCTCGAAGGCGGGCAGTCACTCGAAGGTCGACTACAACGCGTACGAAGGCTGGGAGCAGAAGGGCCGCGCCTCCGTCGTCACGGTGCGTGGGCAGGTGCAGGCGCGGGATGGCCAATTCGTAGGCACATTGGGTCGCGGTGTGTTCCTGAAGAGACAGCCAACACATTGATTGGTGTCTGGTGTCCGGTGTCTGGTGTCAGACACCACACACCAGGCACCAGACACCTATTGGAGAATGACATTGGATTCTCAAACGGTCCGCGCGAAGCACAAGGAGTTCCTGTTCCCCTGCGTCGCCAACTACTACGCCGAGCCGGTGGTCATTACGGAGGCCCACGGCTCGAGCGTGAAAGACCTCGACGGCCGCGAGTACCTCGATTTCTTCGGCGGGATTCTCACCGCGGGGATCGGGCATTCGCACCCCGAGTTCGTGAAGCGCCTGCAGGATCAGGTCGCCCGGCTGGTCCACACCTCCAGCGTATATCCGACGGTCGAGCAAGTGACGGTCGCCGAGAAACTCACGCAGATCACGCCCGGCAAGCTCAAGAAGAGCTTCTTCACGACGAGCGGCACGGAGGCCGACGAGACGGCCGTCATGCTTGCCAAGATCTACACGGGCCAGCAGGAGATCATCGCGCTGCGCCACAGCTACGCCGGCCGCAGCCAGGGGGCGATTGCGATCACCGGGCAGCAACCGTGGCGCGTCCTGCCCACACAGATTGCCGGTGTCAAACACGCACTCTCGCCCTACTGCTATCGCTGTCCGCTCGGTCTCGAGTATCCCGATTGCGGTATTCGATGCGCGCAGGACATCGACGACCTGATCCGGACGACCACGAGCGGCCGCCCCGCCGCCTTCATGGCCGAGCCGATTCAGGGCGCCGGCGGCTTCATCACGCCGCCCAAGGAATACTTCGAGGTCGCGGTCGGCATCATCCGCAAATACGGCGCGGTCTTCATCTGTGACGAGGTGCAGACGGGCTGGGGCCGGACCGGCGACAAGTGGTGCGGCATCGAGCATTGGGGTGTGGAGCCGGAGATCATGACGTTCGCAAAATCGATCGCGAACGGTTTCCCGGTCGGCGCGACGATCGCGACCGAGGCAGTCGCCAACGCCTTCACCGGCCTGTCGCTGTCCACGTTCGGCGGCAATCCGATCTCGATGGCCGCGGTCGATGTCACGCTCGACGTCATGCAGCGGGAAAACACGCCGAAGCGCTCCGCGGAGCGCGGCAAGCAGCTCCGTGACGCGCTCGAGGAATTCAAGAAGCGGTTCGCGTTCATCGGAGATGTGCGCGGGATGGGTCTCATGCAGGGAATCGAGTTCGTGGAAGACCGCAAGACGAAGGAGCCGTCGCCCAAGAAGACCACCGCGTTCCTCGAGGCGGCCAAACGGCAGGGGCTGCTCCTCGGCAAGGGCGGTCTGTACGGCAACGTGATCCGGATCGCGCCGTCGCTGCTGATCAGCAAGGCGGACATCGACGACGGCTGCAACCGGATGGAGCGCGCACTCGCCGAGGTCCAATGACGCTGGCCAACGCTGACCTGCTTCCCGTTGCTCCGGAGCGGCGCACGTGGCACTGGTGGCACATCGCCTCGCTGTGGATCGGCATGGCGATCTGCATCCCGACCTACACGCTGGCGTCGGGATTGATCGATTCGGGCTGGACCTGGCAGGCGGCCGTCGGAGCGGTCATTCTCGGCAACGTCGTCGTGCTCGTACCCATCGCCCTGAACTCGCACGCCGGCACGCGCTACGGCATTCCCTTCCCCGTCCTCGCGCGGACGTCGTTCGGCGTCCTCGGTGCGAACATCCCCGCCATCCTGCGCGGTCTCGTCGCCTGCGGATGGTTCGGCATCCAGACGTGGATCGGCGGGTGGGCGATCTACAAGCTGATCGGCGTGATCTGGCCCGGCATCGCGACACTGCCCCAGATCCTGCCCGCGTTCGTCGGCCTCAATACGGGCGAGTTCCTCTGCTTCATGTTGTTTTGGGCAATGAATGTCTGGATCGTGCTGCGTGGCATGGACTCGATCAAGTTTCTCGAGACCTGGGGCTCACCGTTCTTGCTCGCCGTCGGAGTTGCGCTGTTCGTGTGGGCGCTGGTGCGCGCGGGGGGCATCGGTCCGATGTTGCAGAACCCAAGCGGTTCGGCGGTTGGGCGGTTAGGCGGTTTGGGGAGCGTGTTCGGCGCGGGGCTGACATCCGCCGTGGCTTTTTGGGGCACCATGGCGTTGTCGATTCCAGACTTCTCTCGCTACGCGCGTTCCCAACGCGATCAGGTGATCGGACAGGCGGTCGGGTTGCCCGGGACGATGGCGTTGTTCGCCTTCATCGGCGCGGCGGTCACCAACGCGACCGTCGTGATTTTTGGGACCCGGATCTCCGACCCCGTCGCGTTGCTCGCCCGCATCGGCGGTCCGTTGATGATCATGCTCTCGATGGCAGGCCTCATCGTCGCAACGCTCACCACCAACATCGCCGCCAACATCGTGGCGCCCGCCAACGCGTTCTCGAACATCGCGCCGCACAAGATCAGCTTCAAACAGGGTGCGATGATCACGGCGATCATCGGGATCGTCATGCTGCCGTGGCGGCTCTACACCAACGCCGCCGCATACATCTTCACCTGGCTGATCGGCTACGGCGCCCTGCTCGGCCCCGTCGCCGGAATCATGATTGCCGACTACTTCGTGGTGCGGCGCGGTGCGCTGGTCGTGGACGATCTCTACAGGCGGGACGGCAGCTACGAGTATTCGCGCGGGTTCAACTGGGTCGCGATCGGGGCGCTGCTGCTCGGCGTGGCGCCGAGTCTGCCGGGATTCGTCGCGGCGCTGCGGGGCGTGCCGGCGCGAGGCGTGTTCGGCACGATCTACAACTGGGCGTGGTTTGTCGGCTTTCTCCTCTCGGCCCTCGTGTATGTAATCGGCATGCGGGTGGGAGCACGGAGCCGGGAGCACGGAGCAGTCGGTGCCACTGTCTGAGGAGCAACTTGCCGAGAATTTCGCCGACATTGCGCCACCGTTGACCAATGACGCGGCGCTGCTCGAGGCCAACAAGTGCCTCTACTGCCACGACGCGCCCTGCACGATCGCCTGCCCCACCCACATCGACGTCCCCGCGTTCATCAAGAAGATCGCCACGGGCAACCTGCGCGGCTCGGCGCGCGTAATCCTCGCTGCGAACCCGTTCGGGCACTCGTGCGCGCGCGCCTGCCCCGTCGAAGTCCTGTGCGAGGGTGCCTGCGTGCTGAACGATCGCGATGAGCAGCCGATCAAGATCGCGCTGCTCCAGCGGCATGCTACGGACTACGTTCTCGACAACAAACTCAGACTATTCCAGGCTGGGCCAAGCACCGGAAAGCGCGTAGCGGTTGTTGGCGCTGGACCAGCCGGGCTCGCGTGCGCCCGCGACCTGCGCCGTCATGGCCACGCCGTCACCGTGTTCGAGGCAAAAGCTCAGCCCGGCGGGCTCAACACCTTCGGCATCGCGGAATACAAGCTCAAGGCGGACGTCGCGCTCGCCGAAGTGCAGGACATTCTCGACCTGGGCGTCCAGCTCCAGACCGGCGTCACGATCACATCGCTCGAGCCACTGCTTACCGAGTACGACGCCGTGTTTGTGGGGGTCGGGCTCGGCAACACCAAGACGCTCGGCATCCCCGGCGAGGACCTCCCCGGCGTGGTCGACGCCCTCACGTTCATCGAGCACCTCAAGACGCATCCGTATCGCGACACGGCGGTCGGGCGGCAGGTCGTCGTGATCGGCGCCGGCAACACGGCGATCGACGCCGTCACCCAGGCCAGGCGGCTCGGGGCTGCCACGGCGACCATCGTGTACCGGCGCGGCGAAGCCGACATGCCGTGCTATCACTACGAGTACGAGCTCGCCAAGCGCGACGGCTGCGGCTTTCGCTTCAACGCGGCACCGCAGCGGATCATCGGCAACGGCTCGGGAGGCGTCTCGGGACTCGAGGTTCGGACGCACGGCAGCACCGAGACGATTCCATGCGACATGGTGATCGTCGCGATCGGCCAGGGCGCGCGGACTGAGCTGACGTGGCCCAAGGACGATCCGCGCGTGTTTGTCGGCGGGGACTGCGCGAATGGCGGCGCGGAGATTGTGAACGCGGCGGCTGAGGGTGTGGGGGCAGCTCAACGGATAGATGCAATGCTGCGGGATCGATGATTCTCACACCCTGAAGGGTGTGCTCGGCAGACATTGTCCTTAAGGACAACGATTGCCGAGCGCACGCTTTAGCGTGTGAACGAACGGAGCGATTTATGGCTGACCTCAGAACAAACTTCGCGGGGATCCAATCCCCGAATCCATTCTGGCTCGCCTCCGGCCCACCCACGAACACCTATGGCCAGGTCGCCAGAGCGTTCGACCAGGGCTGGGGCGGTGCGGTCTGGAAGACGATCGGTGAGCCGATCATCAACGTCTTCTCGCGTTACGGCTCGGTCGACCTCGGACCGACGCGCATGATGGGCTTCAACAACATCGAGCTGATCAGCGACCGGCCGATCGCCGAAAACCTCAAGGAGATCGCCGAGGTCAAGCGGAACTATCCCAAGCATGCCGTCATCGCGTCGCTGATGGTCGAGTCGAAGCGGGAAACGTGGCACGAGATGGTCAAGCAGACCCAGGACACCGGGGCAGACGGCATCGAGCTGAACTTCGGCTGCCCGCACGGCATGAGCGAGCGCGGCATGGGCAGCGCGGTCGGGCAGGTGCCCGATTACACCTGCCAGATCGTGGAATGGGTGAAGGAAGTCGCGACGATTCCGGTGATCGTGAAGCTCACGCCCAACGTCACCGACATCACGTACATCGCGCGCGCGGCGGTCAAGGGCGGCGCCGATGCGCTCTCCCTCATCAACACGATCAACTCGATCGTCGGCGTGGATCTGTCGACCTTCGAGCCGCAGCCCGCCGTGGCCGGGAAATCGAGCCACGGCGGCTACTGCGGGCCCGCGGTGAAGCCCATCGCGCTGCACCTCGTCTCAGCCGTCGCCGCTGATCCCGCCGTGAAGATCCCGATCTCCGGCATCGGCGGCATCGCCTCCTGGCGCGACGCCGCCGAGTTCATCGCCCTCGGCGCCGGCTCGCTGCAGGTGTGCACGGCGGTCATGCACTACGGCTTCCGGATTGTGGAGGACTTGATCGACGGCCTGTCGAACTGGATGGACGAACGCGGGCACCGGACGCTGGCCGATATTCGCGGGCGCGCGCTGCCCCGGGTCGCGAAATGGGAAGACCTCGACCTCAACTACCACCTGCTCGCGCACATCGATCAGGACAAGTGCATCAAGTGCGAGCTGTGCTGGACGGCATGCGAAGACGGCGCTCACCAGGCGATCCGGCGCTTGGATCGGGAAACGGGAAACGGGAAACGTGGCCCGGTGGTCGAGATCATCGAGGAAGCCTGCGTCGGGTGCAATCTGTGCGCGGCGGTATGCCCCGTGCAGGATTGCATCACGATGCGAAAGGTCTCGAATGACTACTCACCGGTTACATGGAAGGAATACGCTGCCGGTAAGGGCAAGTTGGCGCCGCGCTCAGAGCACTTTCATACCGCTAACTGGAGTCCGCGCGCGAAGCGCTAACCAGTTTCCCCTCTCTCTTTTTTTACATCGCAAAAGGGGCGCGCTTGTCATCCTGAGCGAAGCGCGCCGCAGGCGCGCGACGCGAAGGACCTGCTGTTGGTGGCTCCCGGAGAAGCAGGTCCTTCGCTTCGCACGCGCTACGCGCGTGCTACGCTCAGGATGACAGGTCGCGGGGGATTTTAGACAGAAAAAAGAAGAGAGGGTTAGAGTCGGCCAGGTGGCGCGAGGGGAGGCATCGCAACTCCGGCTTCGGGTTCCGGAGTAAAGTCCTCACCGGGATTGATGAAGCGGTCCCGCTCAAAGTTGTACTGCTTGTCGTACAGCTGCTTGTAGCGCCCGTTCGCCTCGAGCAATTCTTCGTGACTTCCCCGCTCGACAATCTCTCCGTGCTCGAGCACCAGAATCTGATCAGCGCTGCGTATCGTGGAGAGCCGATGCGCAATCACGAACGTCGTCCGACCCCGCCTGAGCGCGCGGAGGCCGTCCTGGATCTTGGCTTCGCTCTCGGAATCCAGGCTCGAGGTCGCCTCATCGAGCACCAGGATCCGCGGATCGGCGAGGATGGCGCGCGCGATCGAAATACGCTGCCGCTGGCCGCCCGACAGCTTGACGCCGCGCTCGCCCACGAGGGTGTCGTACTTCTCGTCGAACTGATCGACGAACTCGTCGCAGTGCGCGATCCGCGCCACGGCCTCGATCTCCGCCCGCGTCGCGTGCGGCCGCGCGAACGCGATGTTCTCGGCGATCGTCCCGTCGAACAGGAAGTTGTCCTGCAGCACCACGCCGAGCTGGGTGCGGTAGTCGGCGAGGGGCACGGTCCCCAGATCACGCCCGTCGACCAGCACCCTGCCCCGTTCAGGACGATGGAACGCGAGCACCAGCCCAATCAACGTGCTTTTCCCCGATCCAGAAGAGCCCACCAGGGCGGTGGTCGACCCGGCTCTCGCGTGAAACGAGACGTCTTTGAGGACCGGCACGCCCGGTTTGTAGGCGAACGTCACGTGCTCGAACGCGACGTCGCCGCGTACGGCGCCCAGGGGCGCCCGCTGCGCGTCTTCGGCATCTTCGGTCGTCATCTGGCGCAGCTCGTAGATCCGGTCGAGCCCCGCGAACGCCTCGGTGATCTGCGTGCCGATCGACGCAATGTTGATCAGCGGCAGTGCGACGAGCCCCACAAAGAAGACGTATTGGACGAACTGCCCCAGCGTCATCGACCCCGCGAGGATCGCCCGGCCGCCGACGAGAATCATCACGACCGAGATCGCGCCGATCACGAACTGCGCGAACGCCCCGACGCCCGACACGCCCGTCATCGTGGTCGCGACGTTGCGGAACAGCTTGTGGGCGCCGCGCGCAAACACCAGCCGCTCACTCCGCTCGGACCGGTAGGCCTTCACGATCCGAATACCACCCAGCGTTTCCGCGAGACGGCCGGTCACCTCGGCGTTGAGCTTGCCGCGATCGCGAAACAGCGGCCGCAGCTTCGAAAACGCGTAGGCCATCCCCCCGCCGAACAGCGCCAGCACGAGGATCGAGATCGAGGTCAGCTTCCAGTTCAGCCAGAACAGCACGCCCAGCGCGATACTCGCGGTCACCAGGCCCCCGAGCAGCTGCACCAGCCCGGTGCCGACCAGATTGCGGATGCCCTCGGCGTCCGTCATGATCCGCGAAATGAGGATGCCGGTTTTCGTGGAATCGAAATACGAGATCGGCAAGCGCAGCACGTACGCCTGTATGGACTTGCGCATGTCGGTGATGGCGCGCTGGGCCGCGACACCGAGGATCTGCGACAACCCAAACGAGGTCACCGCCTGCACGAGGGCCGCTACCCCCACCGCGGCGGCGATGACGCCAAGCAGGTCGACGCGTTTCTGACCGACGACCTGGTCGATGATGTACCGCGACGACCACGGCAAGACGAGGCCGGCGAACCGGCTGACCAGCATCAGGGCGAGACCGGCAGCGAGCCGGCTGCGATGCTGCCAGACCACGCGGCGCGCCTCGCGCCACGCGTTTGCGTAGTTGGGTTTCGGCTTCTTGTCCGCCACGACGAGAAGCTTACCTGGTCCGGGAAGGCCTTACCAGCAATCCCGTGGTCGAGACGCGGAGCTCGTAGGTGGCGCCGCCGGGTGCTGTTGCGCCGATGAACGTCGCCGAGCCGTACTCCGCATCCACGAGCGGCCGCAGCACCCAATAGCGCTTGGCGAGATCAAAGGCATCGAATGGCTTGGCGTGGGCAAGCGAGTAGACCGTCCGCGCGCGCGTCTGCTCGTCGCCGAGGGTCTGATACCGGCCTGCGATCCGGTCCAGCTCATAGACCGTCTGCAGTCCCAGGAACGTGCCGATCGGGCGCCACTTCAACACGTGCGCATCCACGTACACCGCATCGCCCGCGAGATCGAACATGTGCAGGCTGCTGTCGGGTAGCGTGACCGTGGCGCGAAAGTGGTGCGGCCCGATCGGGTCCGTCTTGATCGTCGCGGCCAGCGCTTCCGCGGTGAATGCGCGGTAGCCGCGGATCCCGACCGTGATCGCGGCACAGAGTGTACTCACCGTGAGCAGCAACGCTCCGCCGAGCAGTGTGATGAGCGCGCTCACGCGGTTGCGCTTCCGCCAGGCTGACCCGCCGCTGTAAAACAGCACGACGGCAAATAGTGCGAGTCCGACCATCACGAGCCGCAAAATGCCAGTCATTCCCTACACGTTACGCGCCGCCTGCCTCTGGCGCGAATTCGGCCTCCGCGCCACCTTGTCGGCTCACCGAACAAAACGGCATATGAAGCGCTCCCGAGTGATTACGTTGGCGATCGTGGTGGCGGTGATCGCCCTGTTCTTCTACATGTCGACCGCCCGGGCGAACCAGGAATGCACGGTCTGCGTCGATTTCCAGGGCCAGTCCAACTGCGCGCCCGCGGCGGGGACCACGGTCGCCGAGGCCACGCAGACGGCACAGAGCACCGCGGGTGGGCCGGTGGCCCACGGCATGAACGAGACCATCGCGTGCGGGAACCGGGCTCCGGTATCCGTGCAGTGCGGCCGGCGCCGGTAGGTGGCGGATTTTTCGATGCCCCGCGTCGCCGTTCCGGCGATCTTGTTACTGGCGGGCGGAGGCACGCGTGAGGGCGAAATTTACGTTATGGAGCGTGTGCCCCAGCACGTCGGCCCCGAGACCCCGCTCGATATGCTGAATCGCCCGCAAGCGTTCTTTCCGTTTCGTACCAAGAAGGACGGTGAGGGCGTGTTGCTGGTCGCCAAGGCACGGACGGTGACTTTGACGGTCCCGCGACCCCAGGCGGAGGACTCCGTGCGCCTCTCCGCCGCTAAGAAAGCCACCTTGGAAATCACGCTGGCGGACGGGTCCACATTGAGCGGGTGGGCGACCCTCGAGCTGCCACAGCACCACGCGCGCGTCCTCGACTATCTCAATGCCGTGGCCGAGCCGTTCTTCGCCATCGAAACCAGCGATGGGCTGCTGCGTCTCGTCAATCGCGCGCATGTGCTGTACGCGCGCCCTGAGGACTGATTCATGGCCGCACGGCTCGATCCCTTCGTCGACGTCATGCTGCGCGAGCGGGCGGACCAGCTCTACCTGCTGCCCGACGAGCCGGTCACGCTGGTCAAGGACGGCAAGCCGCGCAAAGTCTCCAAGCAGCCGCTGACCGACCAGCACATCTACGCGTTGATGGTCGAAGTCGCCCCGCCCGAAGCGGCGGACAAGATCGACCAGCAATCGGAAACCGAGTTCGACTACGCGGGCGCCAACGGGCTGGTGCGGGTGAGAATCGTGCCGGAAGGTGGGCGCCTGACAGCGGTCATCTCCGCGATCCGTCGCCCGTCGCAAGAACAAGACATGCCGACAGTTACCCAACCGGCCGCCGGCTCCCCCGACGTCACGGCCAAGCGTCCGGCCGCCGCGCCGGCGCCGGCGCCGCCGAAGGCAACCGCAGCCGCGAAAGCGCCGCGGGCGTCGGTCATCGCCGCCGCCCCCATGGTCGACAGTCCTGTCGCGACGCCCGGCCAGCTGCCGGGGGAGTTCGCGTCTTCGGAGTTCCAGGTCGCCGAGCAAAAGCTCGGCAAGCTGCTCCGCGCCCTCGTGCAGTCCGCCAGCTCGGACCTCCATCTCCGAGTGGGGGAGCCCCCCATGTTCCGGACCCACGGCGAGATCAAGCGGCAGACGGGCACGCCCCTCAGCGTCAACGATCTCGAGCTGCTCGTGCTCTCGATCATGCCGGAGCGCAACCGCGGCGAATGGAAAGAGACGGGCGATACAGACTTCGCCTACGAGATCTCCGGACTGGCGCGCTTCCGGGTCAACGCGGCACGCGACCGCAAAGGCCCCGTCGCGGTCTTCCGCGTCATCCCGGCCAAGGTCGTCACGGTCGAGGAGATGG
>WNGD01007054.1_pt1 | contig 18208 bp, 16 predicted proteins | sample 5400671 | NCBI WGS metagenome assembly WNGD01 (sample SAMN13153369, study PRJNA577476) | soil metagenome | isolation source: 40 cm soil or saprolite under grassland replicate 2 | place: USA:California | collected 2016-06-15
CTCGCCTATCTCCGCGCTCTCTGGCGACGGTGGAACTTCATCATGGCCTTCGCCACCGCGCGCAACATCGCGATGTACACCGAGGCGAGGCTGGGCCAGCTCTGGCAGGTGCTGACCCCGCTGCTCAACGCCGCCGTTTACTACTTCATCTTCGGCCTGCTCCTGGGCACCAGCAGGGGCATTCCCGACTTCATCTCGTTCCTGGTCACCGGGGTCTTCGTCTTCAACTTCACGCAGCGGGCGTTCATCTCCTCATCCAGCGTGATCACCAATAGCCTGCCGCTGATCAGGGCGCTGCAGTTCCCGCGCGCCAGCCTCCCGCTCGCCTACGTGGTGATCGAGCTGCAGCAGATGCTGTTGTCGATGTGCGTCCTCGTGGTCATCGTGCTGGCCGTGGGGCAGGACCCGGTGACCTGGTACTGGCTGCTGGCAGTACCGGCACTCCTGCTGCAGACGATCTTCAACATCGGCGTGGGCCTTACCGTGGCCAGGGCCGGCGCACAGGTCAGCGACTTCAGCCAGCTGCTGCCGTTCCTGCTGCGGACCTGGATGTACATGTCCGGCGTGCTGTTCAGCACCCTGACGCTGGCAAACACCAGCTTCGGTAGGCATCACCACGAAATTGTCGCGCTGCTCCAGGTCAACCCGGCAGCGCTCTACATCACGCTGGTGCGCGACGCCTTGCTCAGGTCGCAGCGGCTGAGCCAGCCTGGTGCCATGCCGTATAACGCGGCAAAGTGCCTCCAGTGGACCCTGTACACGAAGAAGGACCCGCCGTCGGTCCTGTATTACAGCGCTTACTGTCATCCGGTCACCAACCCCAGCCACTACTGGTACTACGCCATAGGCTGGGCGGTGCTCGCAGTGCTTGTCGGCTTCTTCTACTTCTGGCGGGCGGAGGCGAAGTATGGCCGCGGCTGAACCGATGGTGATCGTTGACGACTTGCACATCGTCTACCGCGTTTACGGCGCGGGCGGCGACCGCGGCACCGCGGCGACCGCCCTGCTGCGGATCATGGGCCGCAAGACGCGGGGGTCGATCCGCGAGGTGCACGCGATCCGCGGGGTGTCGTTCGTCGCGTACCGCGGCGACGCGGTCGGCGTCATCGGCCGGAACGGATCGGGGAAGTCCACGCTCCTCCGGGCGATCGCCGGCCTGCTGCCGCCGGAGCAGGGCAACGTCTACAGCACTGGCGAGGCGGCGCTGCTCGGCGTGAACGCGGCCCTGCTCGAAGATCTCACCGGTGAGCGCAACGTGATCCTCGGCTGCCTGGCGATGGGCATGACCAAGCAGGAGGCCAGGGATAAGTACCAGAGCATCGTGGATTTCTCCGGTGTGGGAGAGTTCATCGACCTGCCGATGAAGACCTACTCCTCCGGCATGGGATCGCGGCTGCGGTTCGCGATCGCGGCCTCCAAGAGCCACGATGTGCTGCTCGTCGACGAGGCGCTGGCCACCGGCGACGCCGAGTTCCGGGTCAAGAGCCATGCGCGCATCGAAGAGCTGCGCCAGGAGGCGGGCACCGTCTTCCTCGTCGCGCACAACCTGGAAGAGGTCGAGATGACCTGCAACCGGGTGATCTGGCTGGAGCGAGGCAAGCTGGTGATGCAGGGGGAGGACGTGCCCGGGATCATCGATCGCTACATCGAGGCCTCCGGTGGCGCGCCGGTCACCCGCGACCCAGTGACCGGGGAGCGCGTCGGCCGCAGCCGCCGGATGGCCGCCAAGACCGGCAACCGCCGGATGGCCGCCAAGACCTGACCCGCGCCCGCCAGGCCGGCCCGGCCCGAGCCCGGCGGCTCAGCCAGCGGCGTCGGCACAGCCAGCGGCGTCGGCACAGCCAGCGGCGTCGGCACAGCGAAGCTGGACCCGCATCCGGGTACCGCCGCCGGGAGCGGCGGTGGCGGCGACCTCGCCATCCTGGGCGAGGGCTAGCTGGCGCACGATGTACAGCCCGAGCCCGATCCCGCCGAACCTGCGGCGATCCCCGGTCTCGCCCTGGACGAACCGCGCGAACACCCGCTCACGGTCGGCCGGCGGGATGCCGATGCCCTCGTCCTCGACCGTCACCTCGATCCGGTCGCCGGCCGGCCGGGCCCGCACGGTGACGTTGCCGCCCTCGGGCGAGTACTTGAACGCGTTCTCCAGCAACTGGCCGACGATGATGTCGGTCGCCATCGGGTCGCCGTAGGCCGCCGGGAGCTGCGCCGGTATGTCGGCCGTGAGGGTATGCCGGTCGGACAGCGGGCGGAACGCCACCGCCGCCCCGCGCAGCAGCCCGGCCAGGTCGAACGGCCCGTTGCTGACGGTCAGCTGGTCGGCGCCGGCCCGCGAGCCGAGCAGCAGCTGCTCGACCAGCCGGCCGAGCGAGCCCGCCCGCTCGGCGATCGTCTGCACCGCGCTGCGCCGGTCGGCGTCGGTCAGCTTGTCCCAGCGGCTCGCCAGCGTGCTCGCGAACCCCTGCACCACGGTGATCGGCGTCCGCAGCTCGTGGCTGGTCGTGGCCAGGAACAGGTCCTTGGCATCCTCAAGCTCCTTGGCGGCAGTGACGTCGGTTCCACTGGCGGACGAGTCCGTCGCCGTCAAGCACCGCGATGCCGTCCGCGCTCGCGTCGATCACCGCGCGCTCGTGCGCGCGCTGCTTGACCACCTCCTCGAAGGCCATCGCGTTGGACAGCGCCACGCTGGCGTGCCCGGCCAGCAGCTCGAGCAGCTCAAGCTCGACGTGGCCCACCTTGCGCCTGCTGTACAGCGCGTACAGCGCACCGTACGGGCGCCCGGCCACGTGCGACAGGCTGAGCGTGATCGTGTGCAGCCCGGGCAGCGCGGACCAGATCAGGTCGTCGAAGCCGCCCGAGTCGCCGGTCGCCATCATCACCGTCTTGCCGGACCGCATCAGCTCGCCGACCATGCTCGTGCCCAGGTCAGCGGTCCGGCCGCGCAGCCCGGCGGGCAGCCCGTCCATGCTCACCAGCCGGAGCTTGTCGCCGTCGATGACCACGAAGCCGCCGGCGTCGGCGCGGGTCAGCTCGCGCAGGCTGGCCGCGATCCGGTCCAGCACCGCCTCCAGATCGAGATGGGCGTTCATGTCCGCGACCACGTCGCCGAGCCTGCGCACCACCCGGGCCCGTTCCGCCATGTAGTGCCGGACCGCCTCGTCCTCGCCGGCCTGGTGGCAGATGTTCACCCAGCCGGCCGGCGCGCCGCCGCTGACCAGCGCGCTGGCGTCAATCCGCAGGTCAAGCACGCCGCCGTCCTTGCGGATCCGCCGGGTGGCGAACGAGATCTGGCCGCCGCCGCTGACCCGCTCAAGTACCGCGTTATGCTCCGCTCTCAGTTCTTCCGGGATGATCTGCGGCGGCCGGCCGACGGCCTCGTCGGCGGTCCACCCGAAGAGCCGCTCGGCCGCCGGATTCCACAGCAGCACCGTGCGGTCGGGGGCGAATGCCATGATCGCGTCGGCCGCGGAATCGACGACCGCGCGCGCGGTCGCATCCAGCCGGTCCCGGCTGCCGGTCACCGCGAATCTCAGCCCCACGACCTCATGATCGCACCGCGCGGCAGCCCCCGGTCAGCGAAGCCGATATGCCAGCTGACCAGACCGGCTCACCAGACTCAGCTGACCCAGACCGTCTCACCAGACCTGGTTCAGCACCCGGAGCACGTTCCCGCCGACGACGGCCCGGATGTCGGCATCCGAGTAGCCATGCCGCACCAGCCAGCCGATGATGTTGCGGAAGTTCTCCGTCGGGTTCTCCAGCCCGGCCACGTAAGGCACCTTGTCGAAGGCGGGACCGGCCAGCGAATGCACCCCGAGCTGGGCCGCGAACTCCCCGTGGAAGCCGACGTGGTCGCCGTACAAGGTGTCCGGCCCGAACGCGACGTGCTCGATGCCGAGGAGATCGGCGCAGTACGTGAAGTGATCCATGACGGACTCGATCGAGTGCAGCGGATGGGCCGCCGACAAGGTCGTGTGCGGGGCGGCCTCGATGCCGATGACCCCGCCGCGGCGCGCGCAGGCGACGAGCACCTCGTCCGGCTTCATCCGCGGCGTCGGCCACACCGCCCGCGCCCCGGCGTGCGTGATGAACACCGGCTTGCTCGACACCTCGAAGGTATCCAGGCAGGTCAGATCGCTGGAGTGGGACACGTCGATCGCGAGGCCGAGCTTGTTCATCCGCTCCACCGCCCGGCGGCCGAACACGGTCAGCCCGCCGTCGGCCGACTCCTTCAGCCCGGTGCCGAGCGTGTTGGACTCCGAGTAGGCGATGCCGATCTGCCGCACGCCGAGGCCGTACAGGATATCCAGCCGGTCGACCTCGTTCTCGATCGGCGTCGCGGCCTCCATGCCGAGCACGATGGCCAGGTGGCCGCTGCCGTGCGCCGCCGTGATCTCCGCCACCGTGCGGGCCACCCGCACATAGTCCTGGTGCGCGATGTCGCACAGCCGCATCCCCAGGTCGTAGATCGTATCGTCCCATTTCCAGGCCGACTTGCTGGTCACGCAGCCGGTGCCGTCCATCATGTTGTCGAACACGGCGGTCAGGCCCGAGCGGGACAGTCCCCGGTACCCGGTGTGCTGGCGCCCCGCCGCGATGTAGTCACGCACCTGCGTGATGTCGCGGGGGAACAGCACCGGGTGGTCGTGCAGGCTGATCACCACGCTGTCGCGCAGCAGCCGGCCGGCCCGGTCGGCCTCCGGCCCGCTGAGGCCGAGCTGATAGCCGGGCAGCCGGCCAATCTCGTCGGCCAGGTCGAAGACCGGGTAGTCGTCGGCCGGGGTCAGGTAGGAGTAGGACTTGTAGCCGCGGTAGGGAGCGTCCGGCATTCGCGATCCTCGCAATCCTGGCGGGTGGCCGGCCGTCGCAGTCAGGGGAACAGCACACCGGGGTTCAGCAGGCCGGCCGGGTCGAGTGCGACCTTAATGGCCCGCATCGCCGCGATCTCGGCCGGCCGCCTGGTCAGCCCGAGCCAGCGGGCTTTGGCCCGGCCGATCCCGTGCTCGGCGGACACCGACCCGCCATGCGCCGCGGCCAGCCGGGACACGGCCTCGTCGACGGCAGTGTCGGCCGGATCCGGGCCGAGCACGTTCACGTGCAGGTTTCCCACGCCGATATGGCCGAACGCGATCACTGGCCAGTCACGGCCGCCGGCCGCCGCGCGCACCACCCCGTCGAGCTCCGCCCGGAACTCCGGCAGCCGGGCTACCGGCACGGCCACGTCCATCTTGTGCGGGATCCCGGTCGCGCCGATGGCCTCCGTCAGCCGCTCCCGGTAGGCCCAGAGCGCCGCCCGGTCACGGCCGTCCAGCGCGACCGCGGCGTCCGGCGGCAGCCCGGCGCCGGCCAGCCGGTCGGCAGCCGGGGCCGGGCCCGCCAGCTCGGCGAGCAGGTAGGCGGCGTGCGCGCGGCCGAGCGGAAGCGCCATCCCGGCCGCCTCCCTGACCAGGTCGAGGCCGGCCGCCTCGAAGTACTCGGCGGCCCGGATGCCGGGCACCGCCGCCCGCAGCCCGGCGTACAGCGCCGCTGCCTCGGCGATCCCGGCTACTCCGGCGATCACGACCGCGGCGACCGGCTCGGCGGGCCACAGCCGCAGCCGCGCCGCGGTGATCACGGCAAGCGTGCCCTCGCTGCCTGCCAGCAGCTGAGCCAGGTCGTAGCCGGCGCTTTCGGCCGGCAGGCCGGACAACCGATTTATTACGGAGCCGTCCGCCAGTACTGCCGCCACGCCGAGCAGCTGCGCCCTGGTGGGGCCGTACCGGATCCCATGGATGCCGCCGGCGTTGGTCGCGATCGTGCCGCCGACCGTGGCGGACTCCCTGGACGCCAGGTCCACCCCGTACTCGAAGCCGGCCGTCGCGGCGTGCGCGCGCAGCGCGCTGATCGTCACCCCGGCGCCGGCCGTCACCTGCCCGGCCAGGGCGTCGACCGGCCCGAGCTCGGTCAGCCGGCTGGCGGACAGCACCACCACGGCACCGTCCATGACGCCCTGGCCGGCCTGGCCTGCCGAGCCGTGCGGCGGCGGCACCGAGCCGCCGACCAGCCCGGTGTTGCCGCCCTGCGGCACGACCGCGGCGGAGTGCCTGGCGCAGCACCGCACGACCTCGGAGACCTCGGCCGCCGAGCCCGGCCGGACCACGCAGCTGGCCGTTCCGCGGTAGCGGCGCGTCCAGTCGGTGGCGTACCCGGCCAGCAGCCCGGGATCGGTCAGCAGCTGCGGCTCGCCGACTACGCCGGCCAGATCCCGCAGCAGGCTGCACATGATCCAAGCCTCACATGCCGGCCGGCCGCCGGAACCGGCCGGGTCTGGCATGCGTCCAAGGGGCATGATGATGAACATGCTTCGGGCCGGGACCGGCGCACGGTCCATCCTGATCGCCGCCGTCTGCGCGGCTGCTCTCAGCGCGTGCGGCAGCACGCACGCCAATAGCGGGGCGGCGGCAAACGCCAAGCCCGCTTCGAAGGTCTCCCTCGTCATCCAGGTGGCGGCCAAGCCGGGCGCCAAGCCGCATCGCTGGACGCTGCGCTGCGAGCCGGCCGGCGGCACGCACCCGCATCCGGCTGCGGCTTGTCATGCCCTGCTGCACGCGAAGCACCCGTTCGCGCCGCTGCCCGACCACGCGATGTGCCCGATGATCGTGGCCGGCACCAAGACCGCGAGCATCTCTGGCACCTGGTTCGGCAAGCACATCAACAGCATCTTCAACCAGCGCGGCTGCGGCAACCTGCGCTGGAACAAGATCGGGCAGATCTTCAACTAGCGGTCCCGGCCGGGTTCCCCGCCGGGCCCGGCCGGGACTTCATTTGCTGCAGCGCCGGGGCGCGCTACCTGAGCAGCCGGGACATTCATCGGCTGCGGTGCCGGGTCCCCGCCGCCCCGGCCGGGACTGCCAGCGCGAGCCAGCTATTTCAGCAGCCGGGACATCCGGCGGTCAGCCAGCGGCTTGCCGCCGGTCTGGCAGGTCGGGCAGTACTGCAGCGCCGAGTCGGCGAACGAGACCTCCCGCACGGTGTCACCGCACACCGGGCACGGCTGGCCAGCCCGGCCGTGCACCCGCAGCCCGGCCTTCTTCTCCGCCTTCAGGTCCCCGGCCGCCAGCCCGGCCGACCTCGCGATCGCCTCTTGCAGAGTGCCCGTGATCACCGCGTGCAACGCGGTGACTTCCGCCGCGGACAGGCTGGCGGCCAGCCGGAACGGCGACATCTTCGCGGCGTGCAGCACTTCGTCTGAGTACGCATTGCCGATGCCGGCGATGATCTTCTGATCCCGCAAGACGCCCTTGATCTGGGTCCGCCGCCCGGCGAGAATCCCGGCCAGGACGCCGGCCGTGAAGGAAGGATCGAGCGGGTCCGGCCCGAGCGCCGCGATGCCGGGCACGGCCGCAGGGTCGGCGACCAGGTAAACCGCCAGGCGCTTGCGGGTCCCGGCCTCGGTGAGATCGAATCCGGCCCCGTCGGCGAACCTGACCCGCAGCGCCAGCGGCCCCTTGCCCAGCCTGGGCGGCTCAGGCGGCAGTTTCTCCCGCCACCGCAGCCAGCCTGCCCTGGCCAGATGCGTGATCAGATGCAGCGCCGGGCCGCCAGCGGGATCGCGCTCCGTCACCAGGTCGAGAAACTTCCCGTAACGGCCGGTGGCGGTGATCGTCCGGCCGGCCAGCGCGGTCAGCGCCGGGTCGTAGGTCTTCAGCACGGCGAACTCCGCGACGTCGGCACGCTCGATGACGCGGCCCGCGGCGCGCTCCCGCAGGTCGGCCGCGAGCGCCTCTACCTCTGGAAGTTCCGGCACGCTGCTGGGCAGCCGGGCTGGCCAGCCGCAGGTAGAATGCGCCGACCATTGATCGGAGTGCCAGTGACAGGGAACCTGCGGGCGCTTAGGCTGCGGGCCAGCGCACGATGTGGGCGAGAAGGGGGGACGGCCAGGCAACGAGGTGTGGGCGAGGAGGGATTTGAACCCTCACGTCCTTTCGGACACACGGACCTGAACCGTGCGCGTCTGCCGTTCCGCCACCCGCCCTGGGGGAGGCAGTCAGGTTAGCACGTCCTCAAACTGCCCCTCGCCGCCGATACGATCGGATGCAAGCACGGAAGGAGGTGCCCCGGTGGGAGTTCTGCAACGCTTCGAGCACAGGCTCGAGGGGATGGTCGAGGGTGCCTTCGCGCGGGCGTTCAAATCCGAGCTGCAGCCCGTGGAGGTTGCCAGCGCGGTGCAGCGCGAGATGGATGACCGCGCAGCGATCGTCGCGCAGGGCCGCACGCTGGTACCGAACGATTTCGTCGTGGAGCTTGCCGATACCGACCACGAGCGCCTCGATGTCTATGCCGACAGCCTCGGCATTGAGCTCGCGACGCTGGCCCGCGAGCATGCCAGGGAGCAGGGCTACTCCTTCGTCGGGCCGGTGCGGATGCGGTTCGAGGGAGTGCCCGACCTGACGACGGGCACCTTCCGGATCCGGTCCGGCGTGATCAGGGGCACGACCGTCGAGGACGGTGAGATCCGCCGGCCCGCCAGTGATCTTCCGCACCCGCCGGGCAGCTTCAACGGCGCGCCGAGACTGCTGGTGTCCGGCCCGGAGCCCGGAGCGGACGGCAACCTGCAGCGCACTTACGAGCTCAGCGCTCCGCTCACCATACTCGGCCGCGGCACGGACTGTGACCTGCGGCTGGTCGATCCCGGGGTCTCGCGGCACCACGCCGAGCTGCGGGTCGAAGACGGCGAGGTGGTCCTGGTCGACCTGGGCTCAACGAACGGCACTTTCGTCAACGGCCAGCCGGTGCGGCGGGTATCCCTGACGGACGGCACCCGTGTCACGCTAGGCCGGACCACACTCGTGTTCCGCCGGGATGGCATTTACTGATATAGCGGCAGATCCTTGAATCATCCGGCGCCGGGGCGCCTCGCGAAAACTCCAGGCAGCATCGGCCACCGAGGACATATGACCAGATGAATGCGCTTACCCTCACCCTCATCAGGCTGGCATTCCTCGCCGTCCTGTGGCTCTTCGTCATTGCCGCCGTGGGTGTCGTGCGCACAGATCTGTTCGGGCCAGCTGCGACCGGACGCCGGGCGGGGCGCAAGCGGCAGCAGTCGCGGAGCAGGCCAGCCCAGCCGGCCAAGTCGGCCAAGTCGGCCAAGCCGGCCAAGCCAGCCCGGCCCAGCCGAGCCAGCCGCGGGGCACCGCAGCAGCTGCTGGTGACCGGCGGGGGCCTGGCCGGCACGAGCATGGGTCTGGCAGATCAGCAAATCACTATCGGTCGGGCGAATGACGCCACGCTGGTGCTGACGGATGACTACGCTTCGAGCCGACATGCCCGGCTATTCCCGCAGGATGGTCAGTGGATTGTCGAGGACCTTGGCTCTACCAACGGCACCTATCTTGACCGTCAGAAGGTGACCCAGCCGACCCCGGTGCCGGTCGGCGTGCCAATCCGCATCGGCAAAACCGTTCTGGAACTGCGCAGATGACACTTGCACTCCGCTACGCGGTCCGCTCAGACGTCGGGCTCCTCCGGGAAGGGAACGAGGACTCGGCGTATGCGGGCCCGCGGCTGCTCGCCATCGCCGATGGCATGGGCGGGCATGCCGCCGGCGAAGTGGCCAGTGCCGTGGCCATCTCCGCGCTCGCCGGGCTTGACCGTGCGGTACCCGCCGGCGACCTGCTGGACCCGCTCGCCGCCGCGGTAGCCGCGGCCAACACCACCCTGCACGAGATGAGCGTGGCCGACCCTGCCGTCGAGGGCATGGGCACCACGCTCACTGCCATGCTCTGGCGGGACGCCCACTTCGCGCTCTGCCACATCGGCGACTCCCGCGCTTATCTGCTGCGTGACGGCGACTTCTACCAGATCACCCGCGACCACACGCTCGTCCAGTCGCTGGTAGACGACGGCAGGCTGACCCCGGAGGCGGCCGCCACTCATCCGCAGCGCTCGCTGCTGCTCCGGGCGCTCGACGGCCGGACCGAGGCAGAGCCTGACTTGTCGGTCCGTGAGGTCACGGCGGGTGACCGGTACCTGCTCTGCTCCGACGGACTGTCCGACGTCGTCACCGAGCAGACCTTGCACAAGACCCTCGTCACCATCACCGACCCGGACGACGCGGTGATGCAGCTCATCGAGCTCGCCATCCGCGGCGGCGGCCCGGACAACATCACCGTCATCGTCGCGGATGTCGTAGACGCCGCCAGCACACCAGCGGCGCTCAGCCAGGTACCGGTCATCGTCGGCGCGGCATCGAACAGCGACGGCCGCCCGCCGATGCACACGGACACTCCGGCCGGCCGCGCGCACCAGCTCACCCAGGTCTCGCCGCAGCCCGGAACCACCACGGCCGAGTTCGCCGAGCAGCCACCGACCGCGGCGCCCGCCGCCGACGAAGTGGATGCGGACGAAGACGACGACGCAGACGACGGCGGGTGGGCGCGGCCGCGCTGGCCCGTCGTCACGTCCATTCTCGTTGTCCTGCTGCTGCTCATCGCCGGCGGCGGGTACGCGGCCTGGCGCTATACCCAGAGCCAGTACTACGTCGGCGCGACCGGGGGCCAGGTTGCCATCTTCCGCGGCGTCAACGAGCAGGTCGCCGGGATGAGCCTGTCCAGCGTCTACGACAAGACCGATATCCCGATGTCGGGCGTGCCAGCCAGCGATGTCCGGCAGATCCAGGCCACGATCACGGCCACCGGGCTGGCCGATGCCCGCCGCATCGTGCTCAACATCCGGCATGGCTACCTGTGCCAGCAGGCCTTCAAGGCAGTACAGCAATGGGCGGCGGGCAAGCCGAAGCCGCGGAAGGTGAAGAAGAAAGTGAACGGCAAGACGGTGGTGCGCACGATCGTCCCGCCCTATCGCCCGAAGCCGCCCGTGCCAAGCTACTGCCCGGCGCAGCAGGGGGCGGCCGGGTGACCGCTGTCACAGCCCACTCCGGTGCCGGGGCACAGGCCGTACCCGACGCGCCCGCCCCGATGCCCCGCGGCAGGCGCAGCACCGAGCTGCTGATGCTCATCTTCGCAGTAGGCGTCGTGCTGGCCGCCTACGCCAGCGTCGGCCTCGGCCTGAACGGCAAGCTGCCCGCCGGGCTCATCGAGTACGGCGCCGCGTTCGCCGTGCTCGTGTTCGCCGCCCATATCGCCGTACGGCGGCTCGCCCCGTGGGCTGACCCGCTGATGCTGCCGCTGGCCGCGCTGCTGAACGGGCTGGGCATCGTGATGATCTACCGACTGCAGGAATCCGGGCGCGGCGGCAACCCCGGCAACAAGATCAGCACGGTGAGCGCGTCGACGACCGCCTACCAGGTGGTGTGGAGCGCGGTCGGCATCGCCGCCTTCATAGCGGTCCTCGTCGTGATCAGGGAGCCGCGGATCCTGCAGCGGTACACCTACACCCTGGGCGCGCTCGGCCTGGTGCTGCTGGTCATCCCGGCGGTGCTGCCCGCGAGCCTCAGCGAGGTGAACGGCGCGAAGGTCTGGATCAAGATCGGCGGGTTCTCGATCCAGCCGGGTGAATTCGCCAAGCTTGCGCTGGCCGTGTTCTTCGCCGGCTACCTCGTCGCCAAGCGGGATGTGCTCGCGCTGGCCGGCCGCCGCGTGCTCGGGATCGACCTGCCGCGCGGGCGCGACCTCGGCCCGGTGCTGATCGCCTGGGGCGCCAGCCTGCTCATCCTGATCTTCGAGACAGACATCGGCACGTCCGCGCTCTTCTTCGGGCTGTTCGTGGCGATGATCTACGTCGCCACGCAGCGCACTTCCTGGCTGCTGATCGGAATCGGCCTCTTCGCCGTCGGCACGTACGCGGCCAGCAAGCTGTCCTCGCACGTGGCCGAGCGATTCGCGATCTGGCTGCACCCGTTCGCCGGCAACAACCCGACGCATGCGTCGTTCCAGCTCGTCCAGGGACTGGAGGGGATGGGCTTCGGCGGGATCCTGGGCAGCGGCCTCGGCCACGGCCAGCCATTCTTCACGCCGCTGGCGCAAAGTGACTTCATCATCACCGCATTCGGCGAGGAGCTGGGACTGACCGGGCTGATGGCGATCCTGCTGATCTTCGGCCTGATCGTGCAGCGTGGCCTGCGGGCCGCGATCCTGGTCCGGGATCCTTTTGCCAAGCTGCTGGCCGGCGGCCTTGCGTTCGTACTGGCCCTGCAGGTCTTCGTGATCGTCGGCGGGGTGACGGGCCTGATCCCGCTGACCGGCGTCACCACGCCGTTCATGTCGCAGGGCGGCTCCTCGCTGGTGGCGAGCTGGGCGATGATCGGGCTGCTGATGCGGGTGAGCGATACCGCGCGGCGGCCAGCGCCGCAGCCGATTCAGGACGAGGGCATGACCCAGATCGTGCGGGCCGGCTGATGGCGGCGGCCGCGGCCAGCCAGGGCCGCGAGCAGGGCGGCGCGCGGTGAACCGGGCCCTGCTCCGGCTCTCCCTTGCCTGCCTCGGGATGTTCGCGCTGCTCCTGATCAACGTGAACTACGTACAGGCGTTCGAGTCAACCAACCTCGCGACCCGGCCGGGCAACGTCCGCGTCTTCGACCAGCAGTTCCAGTACAAGCGCGGCTCGATCGTGGCGGCAGGCGAGACCGCAACGGCAGGCGGGACCACTATCGCCTTCTCCCGGCTGACCAAGGGCGGAAACATTTACCGGCGGTTCTACCCGGCCGGGCCGCTGTACGCGCCGGTTACCGGCTATGACTCTATTTTCGGCGCGACCGGCATCGAGGGCGCGGAGAACAAGGAACTGGCCGGCACCGACCCACGGCTGGCCGTGCACAACCTGATCGACCTGGTCACCGGGAAACCCCGGCTCGGTGCCACCGTTTACCTCACTATCGATCCCAAGGCCCAGCAGGCCGCCTATGCCGGGCTGAAGTCCCTGGGCAGGCCAAGCGGGCTCGTCGCGATCGACCCGGCAACCGGCGCGATCCTGGCCATGGCGTCCTTCCCGACCTACAACCCCAACCGGTACGCCACGCTCAGCGGCACCCGGCTCGACAAGATCGACAAGCAGTACCGGCACGATGCCCGCCAGCCGCTGCTCAACCGGGCCATCAACGAGACGTTCCCGCCAGGCTCCACGTTCAAGGTAGTAACCAGCTCGACGTGGCTGTCCGGAAAAGCGAGCCGCAGCCCCGACTCGCCGGTTTTCGCCCCCCCGGCGCTGAAGCTGCCGAACGGCAACTTGCTGCACAACGACGCCAACGAGTCGTGCGGAAACGGCAACCCGCCGCTGGTCCAGGCCTTCTACATCTCCTGTAACAGCGCGTTCGGCAATCTCGGCATCAAGGTAGGCGCCACGGCGCTGCTGCATCAGGCCAACGTGTTCGGCTTTAACAGCGCCAAGCTGGCGGTCCCGCTGCCCGTCTCGGCCAGCAGCTACCCGCGGGAGCCGGATCCCTCGCTCCGGGCGCTTTCCGCGATTGGCCAGCTCGACGACCAGGTGACGCCGATGCAGGAGGCCATGCTCGCGGCGGCCATCGCCAATCACGGCACGCTGATGACCCCGTACCTGGTGCAGTCGGTGCAGGCGCCAGATCTCACCACCATCCAGCGTGCCCGCCAGTCGGTGCTGTCCCACCCGGTGAGCCAGCAGGTGGCAACGGAGCTGCAGACGATGATGATCCAGGTGGTGCAGAACCCGGCTGGGACCGCGCACAACATCTTCATGCCCAACCTCCAGATAGCGGGCAAGACCGGCACGGCGCAGAACAGCTCGACGCTGGACGACTCGGTGTTCACCTGCTTCACGCCGGAGGGCACAAGCAACCGGCCGATAGCGGTCGGCGTCATAGTCAAAGGCGGTGGCTTCGGCGCTGCCGCGGCTGCTCCGATAGCCCAGCAGGTCATCAAGGCTTACCTGAGGATCCCATGAGCGGGAGGCAGCCCTGCCGCATCCGCGGGGGCGGCAGATCTCGACCGGGCGGCCGGCAGTGCGCCGCCCGGCAGCGAACGACGATGCAGGACGGTAACTTCACGTGCGAGACATGACCCAGCCCCGGCTGCTCGGCGGCCGCTACGAACTCGACGGGATCGTCGGGCGCGGCGGCATGGCCGAGGTCTTCCGGGCAAGAGACATCCGTCTGGATCGCATCGTCGCGGTAAAGACGCTCCGCGATGACCTGGCCAGGGATCAGACCTTCCAGGCCAGGTTCCGCCGCGAGGCGCAGTCCGCCGCGTCGCTGAACCACCCGTCGGTCGTGGCTGTCTACGACACCGGCGAGGACATGGTCGGCCCGACCCCCGTCCCCTACATCGTGATGGAGTACGTCGACGGCCGTACCCTGCGCGACCTGCTCAGGGAAGACCGCCGGCTGCTGCCGGAACGGGCCATGGAGATTACCGACGGCGTCCTGCACGCCCTTGACTACAGTCATCGCAATGGCATCGTGCACCGGGACATCAAGCCCGGCAACGTGATGCTGACCAGGGCCGGCGACGTCAAGGTGATGGACTTCGGCATCGCCAGGGCCGTCAGCGACTCGCAGGCCACGATGACGCAGACCGCGCAGGTGATCGGCACCGCGCAGTACCTGTCGCCGGAACAGGCCAGGGGCGAGCGGGTGGATGCCCGCAGCGACCTGTACTCCACCGGGTGCCTGCTGTATGAGCTGCTTACCGGCAGGCCGCCCTTCACCGGCGACTCGCCGGTCGCGATCGCGTACCAGCATGTCAGGGAGAACCCCATCCCGCCGTCCCGGGTCGACCCGGAGATCCCGGGCTGGGCCGACGCGATCGTACTCAAGGCCATGGCCAAGGACCCGGCCGACCGGTATCAGTCGGCCGGGGAGATGCGTCAGGACATCCATCGTGCGCTGTCCGGCATGCCGGTTGCCGCGCCGACCCGCACGGAGCTGTACCAGGGCACCCGGCGGATGGGGCAGAGCACCATGCAGGCGGGCCCTACCAGCGCCATCCCTGCCTACCGCTACGGGCCAGAAGACCAGCCGCCGCCGGGCAAGCGCCGTCGGCTATGGCTCTGGATCGCGATCGGCCTGGCCGCGCTGCTCGTTCTCGGACTGGGCGGCTACGCCCTGCGTTATGCGGCCGGCGGCGGCGGGAAGATCTCGGTGCCGAGCGTCGTCGGCCTTGGCCGGAAGGCGGCCGAGAAGAAGATCACCCAGGCCAAGCTGCAGCCGGTGGTCGTCCCGCGAACGAACAGCACGACGCCCCGCGGCAAGGTAATCAGCACCAGCCCGTCGTTCGGCACCTTGGTGGCCGCCAACAGCAAGGTCACCCTCTTCATCTCGTCCGGCCCGGCCAAGAAGCCCGTGCCGGACGTCGTCGGGGAACAGGAGCTGACCGCCGAGAACGACCTGCAGAACGCCGGCTTCAAGGTCGGGACGACGAAGACCGATCCGACCTCGTCCAAGCCGTCGGGCACGGTGATCAGCCAGAGCCCGGCCGGCCACTCGTTGGCGCGGGCCGGCACCACCGTCTCGATCGTGATCTCCGGCGGCGGTGTCAGGGTGCCGGATGTGGTGGGCGACACCTCCCAGGAGGCCGTGCAGAAGCTGACCGCCGCCAACCTCAGCTACAAGATCAGCCTTGTCCCGGCCGACCCGGGGACCACCCCGGGCACCGTTGTCGGCGAGAGTCCTTCGGCCGGCAATATCGTGGCGCCGCAGACGCAGATCACGCTCTCGGTGGCGCAGCAACCGACGCCAACGACGACGCCGACGACGCCGACGCCGACGCCGACTACGCCGACGCCGACGGATACCCCGGGCCACTAGGCAAGCCGGCTGACGGTCAATCCGGCAGCCGGCAGCGCGAGGAGGGCTTGCACCGCTCGGGGGCGACGGCGCAAGCCCTCACCTTGCTAGTCTGCTGTCCGGCTGCTGGCGTTACGCTTTGTCGTGACGTACGTACCGTCCGCAAAACCCCGCCCTTGACTGGCCGCACTTGCCGCTACCACTCGCGGGAGCAACTACGCTTACGGCCAGAGGCTCGCGCGGCCGCATCCCGCTGTTGCGGTAGCACGCGCCCGGGTGGCGAGACCGACCAGGAGACGACCGTGCCCAAGTCCCGAGTCAGAAGTAAGGCGGTCTACACGCCGCCGCCAAAGTCAGCGAAGGCCCAGGTCAGTCCCCGCTGGCTGGTACCTGCGATGCTCGGCAGCCTGCTCGTCGGGCTGGCCTGGATCTCGCTGTTCTATGTCACCAACGGCAGCAATCCCGCGCAGAGCGCCATCGGGAGCTGGAACCTGGTGATCGGCTTCGGGTTCATCATCTCCGGCGTCGCGCTCGCCACGAAATGGCGTTGAGGGGCAACCTCCAGCGCCTCCGGTAGCCGCCCCTGCTCAGCCGAGCGCGGTTGCCGCCAGCTGGTGATCCCTTACCAGCACGGCGACCGCGAGCACGACGAGGATCGCGGCTGTCGCCCCCACTTGCATCAGCGTTTGTACCTGCGGCCTGCCGCGTGGCGCATGGGCGTAGGCGGCGGTGAGGGCCGCGCCGGCGATGAGGCCGCCGACATGCGCCTGCCAGGCAATGCCGGGCACCGCGAAGCTGATCACCAGGTTGAGGACGATCAGGGTGACGATCTGCCTGTTGTCCAGCCCCTGCCGCCTGGCCACGACGAACCATGCGCCGAATAGGCCGAAGATCGCCCCCGAGGCGCCGAGCGCTTCGACGTTCTGCGGCCCGGCGAGGTAGTAGAGCACGGACCCGCCGAGCGCGCTCACCAGGTAAACGCTGAGGAACCGAAGCCGGCCAAGTATCCGTTCCAGCGCGGGGCCGACGAAGATCAGCGCCCACATGTTGAAGAGGATGTGCGCGGGGCCGAAGCCGGACAACCCGGGTTCGTGCAGGAACGCATTCGAGATGAGCCGGTACCACTCGCCATCGGCGACACCGACCACGCTGGTCGCCGACACCCTTGCGTCTCCGATCATCGACAGGTCATCGACGATCCTGGGGTAGATCCATTCGGCCAGGTAGAAGGCGACATTGATGCCGACGAGAATCCAGGTGACTATCGCGTTGGCGACGGCACGGCCGCCGAAGACCGTGCGGGGCTGCCGGACGCTCTTGTTGCCCTCCCGGACGCACTCGACGCACTGCTGGCCGACCGCCGCCGAGCGAAGGCAGTCCGGGCAGGCCGGCCTGCCGCATCGCACGCAGGACACGTACGTCTCCCGGCCGGGATGCCGGAAGCAGGTCGGCGCCGCCGTGTCGTGCTGGGTGCCTTGGCCCGGGGGGACGGCCATGGCGCTATCCCGCGGATCCCGGCGTATCGCCACCGCGCACGATCGTGACCGACTCGAGCACGACATCGGTGACTGGCCGGTTGTTGCTTCCTGTCACCGTCTTGCTGATCTGATCAACGACCTCGCTGCCCTCGATGACCTCGCCAAAGATGGTGTGCTTCCGGTTCAGCCAGGGAGTCGGGACGGTGGTGATGAAGAACTGCGAGCCGTTCGTGCCGGGGCCCGCGTTGGCCATGGCGAGCAAGTACGGCCGGTCGAACGTCAGATCCGTGTGAAACTCGTCGGCGAACTGGTAACCAGGGCCGCCGGTTCCGGTGCCCAGCGGGTCCCCGCCCTGAATCATGAAATCGGGAATCACCCGATGGAAGACCGTCCCGTCATAGAGCCTGCCGCCTGGCTGCCTGGTGCGCGGGTCGGTCCACTCCCGTGACCCCTCGGCGAGGCCGACGAAATTCCGCACGGTCTTCGGCGCCTGATCGGGAAAGAGCCGGACGGTAACCGTTCCGTGGTTCGTCCGCAGCGTTGCAGCGATCGTGTTCGTCATGAAAAGAATCCTCGCACGCCCGGAGTAGTGCGGCGTCCACCACGCCGCAGGGCGCAGCCCGGTGGGTTCACCCGGGCCCGGACCCCGAGGCGAATCCGGGCGGAAGGGTTGACTGCCGCTCCGCCGGGGAAGTGAGTCAGGCGGAAATACTCTCGGGGAGGTAGATATGTCGCTACTCAGCAGGAAGAACGGCTTCACCGTCGGCACCAGAGCCACCACGCGCAGACGGGCGCGGGAGAAAGCGTCCCGGGCCGTGCCGCTCGCGAAGAGTGCCGGCGATGTGGCCAGGCAGAGCGCGGGCGACGTCGCCGCCCTGGCCAAGCCGCATGTGCACCGCGCCCGCAGGTGGGCTGCGCCCCGCGTCGAGCGGACCGGCAAGGCCGTGCAGGAAAAGGTCGCGCCGCAACTGTCGGCCATGATGACCAGGGCCGCCCGGCGGCTGGATCCGGAGCCGAAGGCGCGCCGGCGCCCGTG
>WNGD01003907.1_pt1 | contig 18207 bp, 17 predicted proteins | sample 5400671 | NCBI WGS metagenome assembly WNGD01 (sample SAMN13153369, study PRJNA577476) | soil metagenome | isolation source: 40 cm soil or saprolite under grassland replicate 2 | place: USA:California | collected 2016-06-15
ATCTGCTCAAAAGCGACTTCGGAGACGGCCAAACCGAGCGCCTCGTACCAATATTGGGCAACTGTGTGCTCGTAGGTATCCTCTGGAATCACAATCTCATCCTCGACGGAGAGCGGTGACGCAATTCCTCGCTGGGCCAGGGCTCCAGCCCAAAAACCGCCCCAGATTCCATAGGTCCGGCGTTTGAGCGACCGTTGTAACGTCAGGCCGAGGTACTGCTCTAGAGAAACGGTGTAGGCGATCCCCCCCTCGACGATTTTCCCGGCTGTTGTCCCCAGGAGTTGGCGTACATCCCGCAGGCGCTTCTCTGCAAAGATCTGTCGAACTTCATTGGTGGTATCTTCAAGGAGCAGATGAAGATAGCGCAGATGCATCGGTAAGGTCTGATGACCATGGAGCCTCATGTTTTGGGCCACAGAGACGCCAGCACGATGGGCTCGGCTCACACTGTTGTGACGGAAGACGTGTGTCGTAATCGGCACAAAGTCCGCGAGGGGGCTATCACACTTTGGGCAGAACAGTTCCCCATTCTGCGCGACCCCATCGCAGACAAAGTCGGCTTCCAAGGTGTGGCGACAGCGTGCGCCAAGGAGACCAGAAAGCGTCGAACGGCAACGAGGACAGAGGGTAATGCCCTCTTGTGCTGCAAAGTAGAGGCACCGTTGCCCTTTTCGCCGCCGATGAGAACAGACTGGCTGATACGTTTCTGGCTGGAACAAACCGCTGGGATCACGTTTTGCTGTGATGAGCACCGCTTCCTGGAGCGTTTGAGCTACACGTGTCGTCGAGAGGCGTCCTCGATGTTTGACATTCAGCATACCAGGAACGCGATCAAACAGGTACTGCCAATCCATCGCTCGCTCTGGGTCATCTTCCAGATACCGAAAATTCGTTTGCCCCAGCGTGCGCGAGGTGCCATCTGGGGCAAGCCGCAGTTTGATCACCTCATCCATGTATTCAAGGAGTGGTCCCATCCCCAATTCGACAATTGGGAACGGTCGCTCCTGTTTGGCTTTGCCCCGTGGGATCAACAGATAGGCATGACCATCCCGATCCTCCAGGATGCAAAAGAGGTGGAGATCGCACGTTTCCGTCGTACGTGTCCCACAGTAGTAGTGGATGGTTAACGCGAGACGAGCAAACGGATCATACGTCAGGCGACGAACGCCCTCCTGAAACACCCGATCCAGGATCTCCTCGTGTGGAATCTTCCTGAGTTGCCAGAGTTCACCTTTCTCCAAAGTGGAAAGAAGATGGTAGCCCGCTGGTACAGGCAGTTCGAGCTTTGCCAGGGTGGAGAAAAAGTGGGCCAGTCCTTGTAATCGCGCTCGACGCGTGCGGGCGAGAATCTCTGGGCACCCTCCAGAGGCATAGGCACGAAAGATGCCTTGTGCAAACTCTCTCGTCCAATGGGGATAGGTGGTCAGCTTTTCCTGCCTTCTCACCCAGGTAAAAAAGCGCACGAGCATCTGCGCCCGCGTGCGCAACGAGGAAAGTTCCAGGCGCAGTTCTTGATGACAGTGGGTCAGATAGGTCATGATCTGCTCTTGAACAATTCTCGGCAGCAAAGCAAACCCGGTATCTGCGGCCTTTCCCTCCTGAGCGAGACGCCAGGGACTGACAAGAACGCGCTCTGTTTCTGGTCGGCGTGACAGAATCCCTACGGCACCTTCATAGACTGGAGCTGTGAGAGCTAGTTCAATCATTTTGACCAGCCACGCTGTCCAGTTCCGTGGCCCTTGATCCCAATGTTGCCGCATTTCGGGCTGCTCTTGTCCTGCAGCATACTGCCAGAAGTAAAAGCGAATATCGTCAAGCACCACATGCCCGCGCCGAATATCGGTGCCCAGGGGATAGGGTAAAAAGACCCCTTCCGCAATATGTCGTGTCACCAGACGATGCTCGCGACAGCATTGCTCAAGCTCCTCTTGAGACAATGCTTGTCCTAGCTCCTTGATGCCTGACAAACCGTACTTGAGCAATACCAGTAGGCTCAACACGGAGAAGACCCGGTCTCTGGATTCCGCGTGGTAATGAGCCAGATCCAGCGCGTGCAGAAATTGGGCATACTCCTCGGGACGCCGATGACGCCAGAGGCGGATCAACTCTTGATGGCTTCGGTTGCATAGCGGGTCAAGGTGAAGCAGTTCATCGATAGAGAGCTGTAAAAGCCGACGGTCTAAGAAATAGATGAACAGGATTCCCCAGGCTGAACATCGCTTACCTCTCCAGGTGTCTGTTCGATGCTCGTGCCACCAGGCAGAGACACTTCTGAGCCGAGAGAGTTCCCTGATGAAATGGGTAAACACCGAGCGAAGTGTATTGCGCCAGATACTTTGGGCACAAAAAAATTGTTGGGTGGCTACCGAGTAGGGGGCATTCGCCCGGCACCGCAGGCATGTCCTGCAAGCGGGAGGAAAGAAGCGCTGCCACCAGTCATCAATGGCCGAGAGGAGCCGTTCCCATTCCCAGTGCTCGATCACTGGAGCCAGATCCTGCTTCGTGAACAGGGCATGACGGCCTGCTCTTCCTCCTGGGTGTACATAGCTATGGGGAGCAATGCCATGCGCGTCGAGAAGGTTGTGCGTTCGGCTCGCAGAATACCCATACAGCCGCACGAGGTCCTCAACGGTGTAGAGCGAATCGGTCAGATCCAGCGGATGCGGTAAGGGATTGCGCGGAGTCTCAGGCGCAAAGAGGGGTAACTGCCATTCGGTTTCGAGCCAGTCAAAAAAATCGGTGATGAAAGGAAGGAGCTGATTGTCCTCGATCAACGACGTAGTAGGGAAAGGCACGTACGGTGCTTGAGATGGTGAAGGTGGTTCTTCATCTCTGGGTTGAACGATGGCCATTGCTCCCTCCCTTCCCTGCCAAGTCATAGCCCTTTCGCTCGTACCAGCCGAGCGGGGAGTGCGCAGGAGTGGACTCTTGAGTGGGTTCGAGCGCTTTCTGAATACGAAGGCAGATGAGCTTGACTTCCTGGGGCAGATCCAGATACTCAGCCGCAAGATAGTACCGCTGAGTCGTCTCCGGGTTAGCATGTCCCAGCAAAAGAGACAGCCGAATATGATCCATGCCCGCAGCAGCCATGAGTGTGGCTCCAGTCGCTCGAAAAATATGGCTGTGGAGCTTTTCAGCAAGCGACGCCATGAGATGTTGTTGTTCTGGCGAGACTGGTGGGGCAGATGCCTGAAAGTGCGACTTCAAGGCCAACATCAAATGCTCCACAGAGTGTTTGGTGAGTGGGGTCTCCTCATGATCGAGCTGGCGGAACAGTGCGCCGTGAAATCGCTGTTCGAGCGGGAGCCGAAGTTCGTTGGTGTAGGTGTTCAGATACGTCCAAGTGCTCTGATCCACGATGGGGATACACCGATACTTGCGCCCTTTGCCACAGACCTGAAGTGTCTGGCCATCCACAGCTTCCCAGGTGGCATCTCAAAGAGCAACTGAAGCTCTGCTGGACTCAATGCCTGCGGAAGAGGCGTGTCCTGGCGACGACGAAACAATTTGGATGGCCGATGGACCTGAGTTATGTGCAGTGGCAACAAACCATCTGGCTGTTGCCGTACTTGTTCAGGGGAAAGAGGGCGTTCAGGCCGTTCCAATGGATGGGCAAGAGGTATATCTCCTACCACATTTTCGGGCAGATATTCCGCGATGAGCCAGTCGTAAAAGGTCGAAAGCGCGGCCAGGCGCAGGTTTCGTGTTGCCGCAGACAAAGAATGCTCACGATAGCCAACGGGAAGTTGGCCAGTCTGGCAGAGTAGTTGGCGTGCGCCAGTATCCCTCGCGGGAATATCAAGCCACGCAAAGAGCGCACGCATATCCATGCGGCTTAGTCGGAAGAGCGTCAAGTCAACAGCGTGTTTCGTTCCGAGTTGGACTGGCTTGCGCGTCAGCCAGGTCAGTGCATACAACAACACCTTTGCATACTCGTAGATCGTCCCAAAGGAGTATCCTCTATCCGCTCCTAATGTGGTGAGCCAGATATTGACGGCAACAAGACTGGGTCCTAACTGCAAAAAGAGGCGCTGCTCTTCTCTGGTGCGTTGTTCTGGCAGGCGGTTCTCAAAATCCCAACGAATCTCACAGAGACGACGCGAACGATCACAGTACAGCGTAAAAAATCTTTTCCCTTCCACCATTTCACCTCCACGGTTCTACCTCTATTGTACTCGGCGTTGCAAGAATCTCTCATATCCACTGACAACAGGGTACAAGCTGATTTTTGGCTTCTGCTCTGGTTGCAACCCGAGAAAATATTAACGCTCCGGGGCGCTGCTCAAGCAAGGAAAGATAGTGAAGCGGATCAAAAATATCCTGCTCTTTCCCATAGATTCGGGGATGGTGGGCAAGCAGGTTCCCTTTCTCAAAGATGTCAACGTGAAAGGGATATGCCTTAAGCGTTACTTCCCGGCGGGCTTTGGCAACAGGCACAGAATAGCGGTTGGTCTCAAAGGTTGCTTGGCTGTAGGGAGTGAGCCGAACCGTGACCATTTCACAGCAGTCGTACTCAAATGGGGGCAATGGGTGAAGATAGGGCCGTTCCTGCTCCCATGCCTCACCAATTGTCATGCTTTGCCGGTTGACCCGTCGCTGATCATCCTCAAGACAGCGCTCAAGAAGCACCTGATTCAGCGCTTCAAAGGAAGGAGCTTCAGGAATGGGCACCAGAAAGTTACGGCGACTAAACCCAACACCGTGTTCGACTTGCCCCTTCTCCCAGCCAGCACCAGGCGTACAAAAATGTGACTCAAAGAGGTAATGACTGCGAAAGGCAACAAAGATACGATTTTCTGTTCGCTTTCGTCCTTTTCCTTTGTCCATTGCCAGCTTCACAGCGGTTGCCAGGTTATCGTAACTAATGCGAACAGGAACCCCGCCAAAGTGTTTAAATGCCTGCACGTGACCATACAGAAAGCTTTCTTGCTTTTGCGTTGGAAACGTCATCACGAACGTTCGGCGAGAATAACACAACCGTAAAACAAAGACCTGGACGATTTGCCGAACACCACCAATGATCGCGGTTGCTTCTCCCCAGTCGCATTGTGCATCCTGACCTGGCTCAAATTCCAACGGAAGAAACAGATCAGGTGGTCGGTGTTCGTGTTTCCACTGGGTAATATACCGTCGCAGATGCGACTCACTGCCCTGGTAGCCTTCCGCAACAAGGGTTTCATAGATTTTGTGCGCGGTGTAGCGTTGCTTGGGAGGAAGTGTCCCATTTTTTGTCAATAGCTCATCGACACGTTCTTGAAAGGCACCAAAGACGGGTGCGGGTTTGGGTATGGTACGCAGGTACGGTTGTGGGTGGACGTGCTGAATGGCTTTTCTGATGGTTCTGCGGGAATGGTGCTGTTCTCGTGCGATCTGCCTTATACTCTTTTTCTCAAGGTAGTACGCTCGGCGAATGGCTTCGTAGTCTTCCACGATAATCATCTCCGTTCTCTGCTATCGCTTGAAGGACATCTCTTTCCCTAACGATAGCAGAAAAACCCGCAGGTGGGTCCCTTTTATATGATCAAAATTATATCACATGGGTCCCATTGATGTGATCAAAAATGGGACCACTGGGACCCTGTTTCATGAGCAAAAACACTCCTCACGCTCGCGGTAGATTTCTGCCAGAGAGGTTGCCAGTTCAACGCTTATTGACTGGTCTTCTTCTGAGCTTGTTGTGGGGAGCCGATTTACATACACAGCTCTAGCTTTTGCAACTTGAATCAGCCAATCGTCTCGGTAGAGAATAACTTGATCGGCGTTCAGCCTTCTTCCAAAGCCTCCTCGTATCTGTGTTTCATTATGGCACTCTAAGCAGAGAACAGCGAGGTTTTTGAAATCGTTGTTCGCAGGATTTTCGTCTATGTGGTGTATCTGGAATGGTTTTCCTTTCACACGGCAAACACAGCAGGTGCGGTCAGAAACGAACTGTACTTGAGCCTCAATTTCTTTGGGAATTTCGATTCTCTTCTTCTTTTGTGGCATCTCTTCCGCCTTCTGAACAGCTTTTTATTGGGTGTATCACGGATAGTGTTACTATTCCAAATGTATCTATGAACTGAAGTTTCTCTAATCTCGCACGAAGGAGATTTTCGATTATCTCGAAAATCTCCTTATGAGTATTTTACGGACGATTCGGGGCGATCTCCTCTAAACGAGCTCTGCATGTTCTGTGCCAACGTTCAGATGGATTTGTTTATATTCTTCTCTCTTCGCCTCGCTCAATTTTTTCCACCATACAGGTGAGATGTAGAGATTGGGGGACTCAAAGGCAAGGGCAAGGAATAAATCCTGCCGCTCTTTTTCCGACAGTTCACCAATCTTGTTCAAAATCATAAACTGCTGTGCTCGCTGGCTTCCTCTCAACCAGCTTATAACACAGACAGTGTTGTTCAAGGGCGGATAGGGCAGAAAAGAAAAACTTACCACGTCTTCTGCGGTTAATGTTTGCGTCCCATTAACTATGGTAAGAGCGTCAATATCATTAACAGGAATAAGAGAATAGGTAGCAGCAATACATGGTGGTATGCGTACCAGGTACATGGTATATTCTAGCTGGCTATAATCCTGAGATTGGTACATCTGTATATAGTGTTGTCGAGCCTCCAATACACAATCAGTTGCGTGAAATCGTGCAAGTTTTTGTAATCGTTCTGGCGTATCCAGGGAATGTGCATAACCGTATTTTCTTGCAGCTTTCAAAATTGCCTCTGCGGGCGATGCGTTAGGAGATGTCAGAGAGCAGGACGCGCGATACGCTAAGAGCAAAACCTGTTCAGGTTGAAACGAAAATTCCTGCTGTTCAAGAGGAACAAAAATCTTTCCGTCATGCTCGTTACAGAACAGAGGGTCTGTAACCTTTCGTTTATCTCCTATACCGACAGACATAGGTTCTTGATTCAATTGTTCCAGAGACTCACCTACGCCAAGCGTGTGAACCATGTCCCAGGTGGTTGTTAATAACCATGTCAACACATGGCTTTTTTCTGCAATCTGTTTGAGTGTCCTGCGAGCGATAACATGGGAGCCGATAGGTGAATTGCTACAACCAGGATAAAGGCAAGTTGTGTTTCTGGTTCCCTCTTCTATGGCTGTGTCAAGATCTTCTACAAAGATCTGAACTGCTCGTCTGTCCACGATTGTCCTCACTCCAAAGAATTTATGCTATGCTTTTGTATAATCAGCCCTTTCGAGTGTAAATGTTGAGCATAGCATAACATGTCTTGTCAAGCCATTTCATGAAGCCATAAACTTTTCCAGAAGGTTAAACATAGAAGGAAAATATTGAAGAGGTGAGCTATAGTTTGGTGAATTCGCAAGGTAAGCGTATAAATTCACGCGATTCGGAGTGATACCTTACAATAGGGAGTATCTCCATTTGGCGAGACTATATTTTGTACAACCTCTTTAATTACGTCTATAACGATGTAGATATTGGCATATGTTGTATTAACTGCGAAAATTAGCAGTCAGCCTGTGATAATATCATACGGGCTTTCCGCAATTTTAAAGTAGTTGAGCGTTATTTAGCATGTATTTATGGTACAGGAGGTGCTTTTACAACATGGAAGCGATACAAAATAGCAAAAAGCCGATTACCCTTTTTTACTCTTACGCTCACAAAGACAAACAGCTCAGAGATAAGCTGGCTACTCACCTCAGACTCTTGCAAAGACAAGGATACATTGCTGATTGGAGCGACCAGGACATAAAACCGGGACAGGAATGGAAAAAAGAAGTTAGTAAGAAATTGCAGACCGCTGATATTATCCTGCTTCTAGTCAGTCCAAGTTTTATAGCGACGAACTATTGTGAAGCCTCAGAGGTTGATATTGCCTTGCAAAGACACGACGTAGGAGAAGCCTGGGTTATTCCTGTTCTGCTTCGTTCTGTTGATTGGGAAACCTCTTCTATCGGAAAACTTCAGGCACTCCCATATAACCTGAAACCTATTGCTAATTGGAATGATAGGGACAGCGCATGTACGGAAATAAGTAAAAACATCAGAAGCCTGGTCATGGATTTACAGAACACAAGGAACAAAAGCAATGGGGAAAGTGAGGAAGATGAATTACTCCCATCCGCTCAAACAATCAATCGACCACAAAGGAAGAAAAGAAGAGACTTATACAAGACAATCGCCAAAGTAGGAGATTATACGATAGGACAAAAAATCCAGCACAAAATACGGCTCTTGCGGAAGTATTTTTCCTTTACTGCTGCTAATAGACGAAGTAAAGGATTTTCTTTTCCACTGTTGTTCTTATTTGGTGTGTTTGAGTTAGTGGCTCTGCCATTTTTCATGTTTCAGTGGACAGAAAAGCCGTTTGTTGTGATAGCAACTTTCGTGTTTTCTGCCTTGCTGTTTGTCATGGGTACAAGCGGTAAGAATAATATTATCGCCGCTGTAATAACCTTTTTGTACTGCGTTACATGGACAATACTGGGTTATTTTTATCTGAGCACTGCATACCACCTCCACCTCACCTTTTTGAGTGCTCTCCTGATTAGCGTTCTGTTGTCCTGTCTGCAATTAGCATTATTCTATACCCGAAGTCCTCGAAGACGGTGGCTACCCTTCTTCCCTAGAAGTTAGACACCTTTATCAACTATGGCAAGCTCCTATAAGATGATCAGCCTGTTGAAAAATCCTCAATTGATGAGTTTATATATGGGTAGGAAGTATAACCCCAACTCTTCTTGTTACCGATGCCCAGATCAACTCAAAGGAGGTTTTGAGCGGCCAAGAAAGAAGTAGAAGGAAGCCAAAAAGAAGGGAAAAAGCAGCGTTTGCCGTTCCTTCCGGCCATGGGCGGCGTCCCCAGCCCCATTTTTTGAGCAGCCGCTTCAGATTTTGCCCAGCCGCTCTCATCAGTGCCTCACAATTCACGCGCCAGAGTCGTCGGAGGCGAAAGCGCCTCATGCCATGCCAATCTTTGCCCTCGGCAAATAACGGTTCAACCCACACGCCGCGCTTGCGCATCGCCTTTTGGTAGGCCTGAGTCGCATGGTAAGCTCTGACTCGATCCAGAGAAGACTCGTCAAAGCTGCGTGTGAGGATGCGTCCATGCATGCTGGTGGTGCAGTTGGATTTGAGCGGGCAGGCATTGCAGGTGGCTGCATCTGCGCGGTAGCGTTTGATGCGCTCCGCATGGACGTGGGTTTTGAGCCGCAAAGTGGCTCCATTGGGGCACGTATAGATATCCTGTTCGGGATCATACTGAAACTCTCGCTGCCCGTAGAACGGAGTCCGTTGGTCAAAGTCAGGCAAGGGCACATAGGCACGTATGTGCTCGTGTTCGAGCGCCACGATATTGTCGACGGTTCCGTAGGTCGTGTCTCCGGTCGCCTGGCGCGGCCACAGTTTCCAGCGGAAGCGCGTGCGCCAGAGCAAGTCGAGCATCGGTTGGTTTTCCATGACTTCCGAAGGTGTGACCAGCACTGCCATGATGATCCGTGCCTTGCCACCATCCACCACATAGTGGGTGTGGTAGCCCAGATGACGGCCCTCCCCTTTGGTGGGCATGACCGTCGCATCCGGGTCGGTGGTACTGACCACGAAGTCAGCCATGCGCCGATAGGTTCCCCGAACGACCTCCCGGTCTGGTTTTCCCACTTGCTCAATCCAGTCGTGACGCTGCTCATTGGCCCTGGTCAGGTCCTGCCGGGTAGCGTCATCCAAGGAGACGGGAAGTGGGACGTGGACCGTGACTATGGGTTCACAGACAGGAGTGGGAGGTGCCTGCGCCTGGTTCGTTGGCATCATCTCTTCACGGATTGCCTCTGGAGGCGAGGTTTCAGCTTCGCTTGTGGTTGGGCACGACTCCGCATCAGCAGTACATTCTGGCTCTTCTTTCCCTGCCGTGGCGAAGAGTTCTCGCAGATGTTCATCGACCGCAAAGCGCGGCTTGACCGACTCCATCGAGGCGTTGGCATTGACCTTGGTAGCGTCAACATAGAGTTCCTTGCCCCAGACCAGCCCTGCTTGCTGGCACTGGTCGACAATGGCCTCGAAGAAGCGACGGAACATCTCCACGCCATAGCGGGTGCGAATGCGCGTGAGGCTCGAGTGGTCAGGCAGTGGCTCGTTCAAGTCATACCCCAAGTACCAGCGCACGCTGAGCCGATCGTCCGCATGACGCATCAAGAGCCGCTCCGAGCGGATGCCCTCGAAGAACATGACCAATTGCAGCTTGAAGAAGACGATGGGATCAACGGAAGGGCGACCACTGCCTGCATAGGTCTCGTGCACAAAGTCACGGACAAACGAGAGGTCCAGCGTGCGCTCCAGGCGACGGTAGAAGTGGTCTGCCGGAACCAAGTCTTCCAATGAGACATTGATCAGCGGGGCAAAGCTCCGCTCTTTCTTTCCCATCATCGTGGTCGCCATTCCCTTTCGTATAACGACACATCACGCCTTTTCAGTGATCGTTCGATAGTTGGTATCCAGAGGTTAAGCAGGAACAAGCTGTGAGGCTCCCGACTAGCTCTTGCTTACCGCAAGAACCCTGCCAGATTGGCTCCGCTCTCCGCATTGAGGAAGTTGCCACACCAGGCGAGCAGGCGACTGACGCGCACCGCATTCTCTGGCACTTTATAGCCACGCATGCTGCGGTAGCGCTCTTTGATCCACCAGCCGATGGCGCGCTCACAAGCATTGTTGGTGCCATCAAGCGTTTCCCCTTGTGGCCCTTTCCATTTGCGATAGCGCGTCAAGCGATGCCATAAGTTCCAGCGATCCAGAAACAAGAGGCGCAGGCGATAGGCGAGACTGTGGTGCTCTCCTTCTCGCGGCGACGCGGCGTCCAGATAGCGCCGGTGCATCGCTTCCAGCTCAGGAGCCTGCTCCCGTTGCCGACTCTTGACCAGTTCACCTAAACGCGTTAAGTCGGCGGCTGCCTGCTCTGGACTCACGCCAATCGCGTGAAGCGAGCCATCCGCATCTTTGGCCACTAACGGCTGGTAGCGCTCAATCAAGGTCTCGGTGTTGCGCAACACATGCGCTTTACACACTTGATGCTGCACCCCTACCTCATCGGCCACGGTTTTGAAGCCATCGGCATCATCGGTGACCAGCACCGTGGCTCCCACGCTCTTGGCAATTGGCTCAATCCAGTCTTGAAGCGCCTTGATATCTTGTGCTGGCAGCGCATCAATGGTTAACGCCACTCCATTGATCGCATCAACGGTGATGCCTAACGGTAACCACTCGCCCTTGCATTTGACACTGGTCAGATCGCCTCCTAACGCGGGTGTTTTGACCCCAGCAAACACCTGCTCTCGCTTGAGTCCAGGCACGAGTTTGGCTGCCTCTTGCACCGCGTCATAGATGCGACTCTTGCACAAATACACCCCAAGGGCTTCTAACGCTAAGGAGGTCGCTCCATAACTTAACCCCAGCAGATACAGCATCACGGCCAGCCCTTTGACTCGTTGCGAAGTCTGCGCAGGCGTCGTCCCCTCCGGATAGACCCGAAAGGTGCGTTTGCACTTCAAACACTGATAGCGATGCACTTGCACTTCATGATACACCGTATCGCGCAAGGGTTTCGCCACTTCCTGGCGGAGGTGAAACTTGCTCCCACGACAGCCAGTATAGGCGCATCGCGTGGGAACAGTGATCGCCTCAGGGTTCACTTTGGGTAATACGATTCGTAAACGCATGGGTCTGCCTCCTCTGGTTCTCTCTCCTTCCTATTTTACCCCACTTTTACCGCTTGTCGAACAGTCACCCTTTTCAAGGTATCTTGACAATAGAGAGTATTATACAGATATGCTTCGTGAAAGAGCAAGTTGCCCATTCTTAGCAGGTATGTTATTCTATGCAGTCACCCAGGGAGCAAGAGATGCCTGAGATGCCTTCAGACTCACAATCGGATAAAGCTCAGCTAAAGGATTATCAGAAATATATTGACGAGATGCGTAAAGAATTTGAGGAGTCGTATAAGGTCGAAAGGCGACAAACCAGAATTTGGTTTGGCCTCGCTGTAGATTTCACTGTTCTAGGAATAGCAGTCCTCTTCGTCTTTCTCCTGCTCGTTCTAATAGGCTTGACAAATCCTGATACGTTGAGTTCACTTTTGCTTAAAAATACAGCATTTGCAGTAGCGTGGTTGGTAGCAGGTATTTTTTTTATCTTCATTGGCGCACTTATTTACAGGCAAGTAAGAGAAACAAACTTGCCAATAGATAACTACTATTTGAGTAGAATTCAAAAAGCAAAAAGGCTCTCTCGCTCAATCGCATTTTCCTCTGAGATTGAAGCGAATAAAAATACTGAGGATCAGTTGAAAAAGTTAGTCATGCTACAACTTCTTGACTTTCTCGCTCAGGGAGAGGAAAAACCCAAACAGCTTGATGAGGCTTCTACCAAAAAATAGCTCCCTGGCATAGTTTCGTTCCTTACTTAACTCCGAGAGGAAGAGAGCAGTAGGCTACCATGTCATCTATGATGGAACCTAGGAGAAACAATCAACAAGAGGCACAACAGTATGCTGGCTACGCTGGCATTGAAACAAATAGGTCTGATCAGTCTATTGTGCCTACTCCTACTCGGATGCCAGCTAAGCGTAAGAGTTCTTTTCGTGATATATTTACTATTTTTACTGGGAGTTACTCCAGTCACCTTGATGAAGAAACTCGTCTTATAAGAGAAGACCAGATATGGGCAGGGGTCAACATATTGATGGTACCTTTTGGAGTCTTACTTATTGCCATAGGAGTAGTTGTAACCTTGGTAAATCCTGCTATCGGAATAGCAACAATAATTAGTGGCTTTATCACTAATAGCATCCCGGTACTAGCTTCGCGACCAAGAGCAGCAGCTTGGAAGAGATTGAGGTCCTATCGGCAACAGAAATTCCTTGAGCACCTGATTGAGACATCGAAAGGTGAACTTCAAGAATCTGCCTTTAAAGCATATTTACAGCTAGAAAATCCTAAAGACGATGAAGAGAGTAGATAAAGGCCACACCTATCTCTTACTCCTCATTGACCTCATTATTCGGCACAAAACTTACTTTGAGTAATATGGTTTCATACGATGTTCCACAAACGTTGCTTCGCGTTGCTCATCTCTTTTCCTTTCAATAGAAGTGACCCCAGGAGAGCACACAAGGAGAAAAACGCCGCCAGGAGTTCATCGCTTCCTATTCTACACCCATCTTGAGACAAAAAACAGCCACCATCAACCCCAAAAGCAGTATTCTGGTAGGGGATTACGCATGAACCACAGACTTTTTCAACACGCTGATGATGTTATGGGAACTTGCAAAAGTCGTTAGGTTGAGAATGCTCATTTTGCCTTTTTGCGGATGCCATCCCGAAAGTTGGCTCTTCCGCACTTCCTGTGCTAAACTCTACCATAAAGAGTAGAGGCTGTTGCTGGATGCGCGCACCAGGTCGCTTCTTCAGAAGTGTATTTTCCAAGATAGCTTCTCTAGCATGGGAAGTGCGGAAGAGCCTGACAATGGGGACCACTTTAGTCGGCACATACGTATCATCACATACATTCTGATGGATGCAGAAAAGCATGATATTCATTTCGGTTTCCATGCCTACAACATGTCTTTGATGGTCCTTCCTCTTGTATTGTTATACCAGGAACATGCTGCTATACTAAGGGCAGAAAAGCCCTTGCACGACCTCAAACGACTGCAAGAAGAGAAAAGGAATTCATCTATGTCAACCAATTCTGACAGTGGCTATTTTCTGGACGCGGAAAGTGCCCCCGAAATGGCACGGCTCATTCAACAAGATATGGCGATGACCAGAAAGATGGGAGGTCCTCTGGCCGAGCAGGCTGATCCCTCCTCCTTCTTAGAGATTCTCGATGTGGGCTGTGGTTCGGGTGGCTGGGTGCTTGATGTCGCTTTTGCCAATCCCGATGCGGAAGTAGCGGGCATTGATATCAGCAAGACCTTGATCGAGTATGCCAATGCGAGAGCGCGCTCACAAGGCTTGCAGAATGCCTCTTTTGAGGTGATGGATGTGACCACGCCGCTCTCCTTCTCCGATCACAGCTTCGATCTCGTCAATGGTCGTCTGCTTGTTGGATCTCTGCCGCGTACTGTCTGGCCGCAACTAATCCAGGAATGTTTCCGCATCACACGCTCTGGTGGGGTGCTACGTATGACCGAACTGGATATGAGTGGTGTGACGACCAGTGCTGCCTTTAATTATTTAGATAGCCTCTTGTTAAAGGCGAACTGGCTCGTCGGTCATGGGTTCTCTCCCGATGGACGGACAACCTGTATGACGCCGATGCTTCCCACGTTGCTGCGCAATGCCGGATACCAGCACATCCAGCACCGAGCGCATGCGATTGATGTCTCCTCTGGGACAGACACGCACATGGATTTCTACCGCAATTACGAGATCTTCTTTAAACAAACCCTACCTTTTCTAGCGTCGGTCGGTGTTGCGACACAAGAGGAAGTGGAGCAGACCTACCAGCAGATGTTGATCGACATGTTCAGTGACGAGTTTAAAGGCATGTGGTACCTCTTGACGGCCTGGGGGACAAAACCTGAGTAAGGAGAAAGCCGGTCAGTGCAGTGGGACGGGACACCGACCGCGAAGCGCACCCTTGCACTGCCTTTTACCCACGTCATCAACACTCCGCAGCGTCGGAACACCGCGTATGCGTACGGGTAGTGCAAGATAAAGGGAGCCGAACCATACATACTGTCTTTGTACCGTTCTTGTCGTCCCGCTTGAGAAGCGGGACGACAAACTAGATTGTATATGTAGAGATTTTTAGGATACATACGCGCTCTGTAGCGATGTATTACCTGTAGAAAGAGGAAGACATGCCAGACGAGCAACTTGTTCAGTTGAATGTTTGGATAGCAAAAGACTTGAAAGACTACCTTGCAGACCGAGCAAAGCGCGACAATAAGCAGGGAATGAATGTCGTCGTTGCCGACTTGATACGCCAGGAGCGAGCGCGAGAACAAGGGGAAGTCGTGGAACAGCACTCCTTGCCCGTGCTGCAAGAGATGATGCGACACGAAGTTCGGCAAGCCTTAGCCGATCACCGCCGAGATGTACGTGATGATCGGGCGCTGGAACAGAACGAACAACGGGACTATCTCCGCAAGGGATTCGACCGTATGGCCGCCTTGATCGTTCATGCTATTCGCAATGCTGGTATTGGCCGAAGATTGTCGTATTCCGTGCTGGCAAAGGCGTATGGCCCTTCTTTTGCTCAAGCCGTCTTTGAGGATGCCAAAGAGAAAACGCAACGTGAGCTGTCACCAAAGGCACAACAAGAGGAAGTGCAAGCATAGGAAAGGAAGAAGTGATGAACAATGAGCCAGAACAAGAGTTCACAGATATTGAAGCGTTAGCAGAGATTCCCCTGTCCGAACTGGTAGAACCACAGGATTTAGCCTTGCCACAGATCGAAGCCCAGGATTTAGAGTTGCCACACGACTATCTACAAGACCTAATAGACAGGGGAGTGATTACAGAAGGACTCCCGATCATTGATATTGATAGCAGGCTCTTAGAAGGTCCAGAGCTAGAGCAATCACCGTTTGAAATGTCGATGGAAACAGACGAGCCACTCAACGAGAGAGACTTCGATTTTGGGCGGTAAGTTCGTAAAGCCCACTAAGTAATTTCCTTCGTGGGCTTTTTACTGATGTATCTGGTATGCGTGATTAGGTGTTTTTACGGTTCATCATCATCATTGTCCTCAACCGGACGAGCGCCTCTGTATCTATCTAAATCAGATTGGCGAAAATACTCTCTTCTTAGCGCACCAAGATGATAAACCGGTATTTTGTCTCTTACGTTTCTATTAAAAGTGTCGCGGGCAATACCTAAATACCGTGCAGCCTCCGAAGCGGTATAGTAAGTCTCCCCATCAGCCACTCTAGGCATGTTACTAACCTCCTGAACAAATATAGAGATACTATACCGCTTCCTGCTAGTTCCGTCAATCCACTGACTAACTATACACTTCCATACAGTTCAAGTCAATGATATTGACATATAGCTATTTTGCATGGTAATCTTGCAATGGTAGACATATTCGACAATTTCGTAGGAAGGTAGCTTTATATATCTATCGAAAGGAGGAAATTAAAAAAGCTGACTTCGTGTATCAGACGAAGCCAGCCAAACGGGACCAAAGACGACCCTTTGTAAGTACGTAACATGGCCCCATGAGATTCTATGCTCATGGTGTGCCAAAGTCAAGGAAGGCAACCTATGAGCGGCAACCAACCGGCTAGCAACACCAATGCCAATGACGACGAATATTACGTTGTTCCTGTCATTGAAAGCCCATGCATTCACAACAACACGGGGTTCTGTTATGACATGGCCCATGAATGTCATGAAAACCAGGACTCTATTCAAGAACTGCACCAAGATCATCAAGACGGGTTAGCCAGTGACGCAGATCGTGATCGTATCTATCGGGGAAAAACCTTCTAGAAAGGGGAACGAGATGCCACGCTGGCAACCGAAATCGAAACCTACCGCCAAGCAACGACAAGCAACCAGACGTACCTACAACCTTGCCAATTGTCAAAGAGGCAAGCACCTGTTGACCCCAACCTTTCGAGCAGGGGAGCAGGTCTGTACTAGTTGTGGCGTTGTCCTCTATTGCCCTGAGTGCTTGAGCGTCCATCAGCTTTCTGTTTCTTCTGCTCAACGAGCATACCCGCTTCCTTGTTCTACCCATGTTCAAGCGGAGGTGCAGGTATGCCCTTGAAAGTGCAGAAAGGAGTTCCCGCGACCTTTTCCGTTCCCAAACAACGCGCCCATGCCCAGAGCACTGATGCAGCTTGTCACGGCGTCGGCACCTCAAGCGGGCTTCACCCCGAAGACCACCCCTACTTGACCGACGAGCGCCGACCGATCAACAGGCAGCCTGTGTACGCTGAGGAAGAGGACGATGATCATCTCTATGATGTCCGTGTCCCGACGAGCACGCGACGTTATGCGGCCCCAACGACGAGCGCACCGCGTACCGTGATGCGTGTCACCCGTCATCAAGGACCCCCGCCCATGCAACGCGCCTCACGTGTTCAGGCTCCTGCCTATGAGGAGCCACAACAGGCACCCATGCCGCAGAGCAGGAGACGATTTCACCCCACCGTCTACATCGGAACGGCCATGCTGATCATGATCGTGGGATGGGTGGCGCTGTCCAGCCTGTTGCAATGGTGGCAGGTCCAACAGGACACGTGGCACTATGGCTATCCGCGCACCTTCCAGATCGACGCCGATGTGAGGCATGGAGGCATCAGTCACTTCATCGTTGTCAACCTGCACGGACACATCCTGATTACTGAAATGCAGGTCAACGCCTTGCAAAAGACGAAGGTCTATACCGGCCCTGTCTTCTCAGGTTCAGGCACCGATCTAGCGCCTGTGACCATCAGGTTTCAGGATGTCAACGGCGATGGCTACCCTGATATGATTCTTGCCGTTGGCACGGGACGCTATCTCTTGATAAACGATCAGAGCGGGTTTCGTCCCTCGACGCCCGCCGACAAGCTGACAGGAGACATTACCTGATGCCCATCATGATGCTCGTTATATGCGTAAAACGAGAACTCAATGCCATTGTCGATGAGTTCGGAGACTGGCAGGGCGAAGGAGTCCAGGTGAAGCTCTACGGCATCACTGAGAAAGCCCATGATGGGTTTCTCCTCCTGGAATGGAGTAAGCCCATCCCTGAACGCTTTGAAGCGAAGCTCAAAGAGGATGAGGATATCATCGACTCCCTCACCTTTGATCCGTTGTTTCGACCTGTCCCTGCATAAGGACACGAGAGGGAAGAGAGGGAACTTTCTTCCCTCATCTCTGCAAGGAGTCACCTGATGAATACTCACAACACCGATGAAATTTTTCCCCCTGCTCAGGATGCCCCCATTCCAGACGGACACGCGACCCATTTCATTGATGTGCATATCTACGATGTCGGTCCAGAACAAGACGAGCCGCCAACCGTCGAGAGTCCGCTCGAAGGAGAGCCAGCAGCAGTACCTCATGAGGACGAGCAGGACGCGCCAGAGCCAGTACAACCACCACGCCGCCCCCTCGCGGTTCTTCCTCTTGTCGGTGTCGCGGTGTGCGTCTTGCTCGTTGGTGTGCTCAGCGTTGTCTTTCTGCTGCCACTCGTGACCCCGCCAGAAGCCACCATCACGATTGTCCCGATCAGCAAGCAGATCACAACCACCAGCACTC
>WNGD01002747.1_pt1 | contig 18190 bp, 12 predicted proteins | sample 5400671 | NCBI WGS metagenome assembly WNGD01 (sample SAMN13153369, study PRJNA577476) | soil metagenome | isolation source: 40 cm soil or saprolite under grassland replicate 2 | place: USA:California | collected 2016-06-15
AGTGATGGCGAGCAGATCTACCACAGCCTTGTTCGTCGACGCAAGCAGATCAACGACGCTTTTGGTGGGTCATTGCTCTGGCTGCGAGACGCGCACAGCTCAGAGCATCCCTGGCCATACCATGCCATTGCCTGGACGATTGCCTGCCCAAGCCTCCGTGAGTTGAACCGCGAATCCTGGTCGGCAGTCCAATCCCAGATGATTGACGCCATGGTGCGTCTGGAGCGGGCAGTTGCGCCCTATCTCCAACGCTGGCTCGAAGAGGATTGAATCCTTATGCGGAGGCCACTTGCCTGGTCTGGCTGGCATACCTCTGCGATACACCAGGGGCTTGGATTACCGCTTCCCTTTACAAAAGGAGGGGTGGTATGTTCCTTCTGAGCGTGAAGATGGGGTCACGACATTTTTCCCCGCATAATCCCCGCTCAGGTCCCAAGGCCTGACCGTGGCCAGCATCCTCCCCGCGAGGTGTTGATCGTGTAGCCTTCCTTTCCCATCTGCCTCGGTTTCTCTTGCGTGGAGAGCTCGCCTGGTCTATACTTCCGGGGAAGCCATATGGTCAGAGGGAACGATCCGACCACGCACCCATGCCAACTCTCTGCGCATCCCAGTTCATGCTGCACAGTCCCGCCAGGCAAGCATGTCTTGAAGAGGTGGGGAGACCAGCGCGCTTCCCTCGCTCGTTGCTCTCCGTCTGGGGAGTGACCAGCAGACTCGTCTCATCAGGAGCAGGTGACCATGCCGAGAGCAGCACTGACCCGACCCCACGTGGTGATGGGTCTCATGTTCTTCCCGCGTGGTGGCTCTGCGCAGGTGGCACGCGGGTTGGCCCAGGTGCTGGCTGGGCAGTGGTGGGATGTGACCATCGTCTCTGGCTCCCTCCGGCTGCCCGGTCGCCCAGGTGATGCACACCTGTTCTTTAGCGGGCTTGACGTCTCTCCCGTCGACTACACCGCTGCGCTCTCGGCCGCCGACCCGTTGCGCGCTGACTCCCCACTGCACCCATCCTACGAGGACCGCCCCGGCGCACCCGACCGGGTCTTCGCCACCGTCGACAACCCTACCTACGAGCATCTGGTCGCCTCCTGGGCGCGAGTCCTGCGCCAGGCGGGTGCCGCTACAGCCGACATCCTCCACCTGCATCACCTCACTCCACTCAACGAAGCTGCTGCACGTGTCGCCCCCGATGTGCCTGTGGTCGGGCATCTCCACGGGACCGAACTCCTGCTGCTCGAGGCGATCGCATCCAGGCCTCCGGTGCACTGGGTTCATGCCGAGGTGTGGGCCCAACGCATGCGTCGCTGGGCGAGCGCCTGCCAGCGGCTTGTGGTGCCATCAGCTACGCAACTCACGCGCGCTCAGGAGCTGCTGCAGCTCGACCCTGACCGCTATGTACAACTGCCCAATGGCTTCGATCCGGGGTGCTTCGATCGGCGTCCGATCGATCGCATACCCTTGTGGCGCCAGCTCCTCGTCGAGCGCCCTTGCGGGTGGGGTCCCGGCGGCGAGCCGGGGTCGGTGGCCTACGCGCCCCACCTGCTGCGCTCCTTCGCCCAGGGGCCCGTGCTGCTGTACGTGGGGCGCTTCACCGCGGTGAAGCGCCTTGGCCTGCTGATCACCGCCTACAGCCGTGCGCAGGCATCCTTCGCGGTCCCTGCCCCCCTCGTCCTGCTCGGTGGCTTCCCCGGCGAGTGGGAGGGCGAGCATCCACTCGACACGATCCAGCGCATAGGAGCCCGCGACGTGTTCCTGGCTGGCTGGCACGACCACGACGAGCTGCCGGACATCTTTGCCGCCTCCGATGTCGTGGTGCTGCCTTCGGTGCGAGAGCAGTTCGGGCAGGTCCTCGTTGAGGGCATGGCCTGTGGACTGCCAGCCATCGCAGTCGCCGCTCATGGACCCAGCGAGATCGTCGAAGACGGACAGACGGGGTGGCTCGTGCCACCTGACGACGAGGATGCACTGGTGGCGGCACTGGTGATGGCGGTCAACGACGCCCACGAGCGCCGCCGACGTGGCACTGCCGCGTATGCCGCCGTGCGCACGCGCTACAGTTGGCCAATCTTGGGAGCGCAGCTGGCCTCCATCTACGAAGCGCTGCTCGGTCTGTCTCCTGTCACCTGACCGAGAGCTCCCCAGCAGGGGTTCCCTGCACTCCAGGAGAACACTGGGAAGTGGGCTTCCCATTTCGACCCTTTTCTCTCTGGTTATCTACGTAGCGGGGATTGTGCGGGGAAAAAATGTCGGGACCCAAGATGACCTCCAGTTCCATTCTAGAAATGCAAAGGTCCGAGCGGCCTGAAACCCTGGCAAAGCGTTCTGCCGACCCGCTCGGCATTGACCCATCACAAACGACCTTTGTTTTTGTCACTCCGCGCCGCTGGGCGGGGAAAGAGGGCTGGGCCACCGAGAAGCGAAAGGTCGGACCTTGGCGGGAAGTTCGTGTCCTGGATGCCGACAACCTGGAAGCATGGTTGACTCTTGCCCCCGCCGTTCATGAATGGATTTCGCGCCTCCTGGGCAAGAATCCCGGAGGTGTCCAGGATTTGGAATCCTTCTGGAGCAATTGGCGGGAAGCCACCCAACCGCTGCTCTCAACAGAACTCATTATTTCTGGCCGCGATGCTGTGGCGGACCATCTCCTTCAGCAGCTTCAGGCACCACCCAGCACCTTGCCTGTGCAGGCTGATGCGCCGGAGGAAGCACTTGCATTCATTGCCGCTCTTTTTGAACAACAGCCGAAAGCGAAGCGTGATACACTCTTCGCCCGCGCCGTGATAGTACACAGCCCTGCCGCCTGGCGGCAGATGGTGTATGCAGCAGAGCCGCTCGTGTTGCTTCCAACATTTGCCCTCGTTGAAACCCACCTGGCCACTCGTCAGGGCCATCATGTTCTGATCCCACTGGGGCGTGAAACCGCCGGACCTGATGGGATGGTGGTGCTTCCACGTCCATCTCGACAGGAAGCCGAAAAAGTTCTTCAGGCGATGGGGTTCGATCGGGATGAGGCCTCGTCGATGGCCTTCATCGCCCACTGCAGCCTGCTCTCGCTGCGCCGTCAGCTAGCATTGAATCCCGCCATCCATCAACCTGCTTGGGCAGCACCGGAACAAGCTCGCCCTCTCCTCCCTGCCCTGCTGGCGGGAAGCTGGGATGAAACGTTCGAAGGAGATCAGAGCATTCTGATGACTCTGGCCGGGCGCCCGTATAGGGAGGTCGGCGAGGATCTGGTTCGCTACGCGTATGTCTCCGATCCGCCGGTGCGACAAGTTGGAACTACCTGGCTCTTAGCCTCCAAGGAAGATGCCTGGCGACTCCTGGCACGGTTCCTGATCAGGCAAGACCTGGAACGATTTCGTCAGGCCATCTCTGCTGTACTGGCGAGTTTAGATCCTGCCCTGGAACTTCCCATCGAAGAACGATGGCGGGCCAGCATCATGGGGCGCTCTCGCCCACAGTCACGCTTTCTACGTGAGGGGCTGGCGAATACCCTCGCGCTGATGGCTACCCGGACCGGCAACAACCTGCTAGGTGGCAATGTGACCGGCCAGAATTTTGCAACCACTATCGTCACGCAGCTCCTTCGACAGGCGAATGACGACCGGTCGGGACAAACCTGGATCTCGCTCGCGGATGTCCTGCCGTTGCTTGCTGAGGCTGCCCCCGATGCGTTCCTGAGAGCGCTTGACACAGCCACGAGCGGGGCTAACCCGGTCATTCAGCGACTTTTAACCGATCAGTCAGGAGATTTGCTCACCACCCGGTCAGCCCATGTATACCTGCTCTGGGCCCTAGAACGACTGGCCTGGTCACCCGACTATCTCAGTAGAGCGGCCTTATTTCTGGCTCGTCTGACTCGACTGGATCCAAAGGGCCGGCTGGCAAATCGACCCGGAGGCAGCCTGCAAGGGATCTTCGTCTTCTGGTATCCCCAAACATCCGCCACTTTTGAGGAGCGGCTGGATGTCCTTGATAAACTCCGTGAGCAAGAGCCAATCATCTCCTGGAAGCTCATGGTCGCCTTGCTGCCAAGGCCATACGAGGCTGCCGATCCCGCTGATGTGCCGCGCTGGCGCGACTGGAAGCTAGAAAAGCGAGAAGATTCTTTCACCTATGACGAATTGTGGCGGGCGACCGAAGCACTGATCACCCGGCTCTTGCTAGATATGGGTGTGGACAGAAGCCGCATCAGCGATGTAGTGGAGCACATAGAAAATCTGCCTCCCCCATTACGGACTACGGTGCTCGACCATCTGGAGGCGCTAGATCCTGAAGTATTCGACATTGAAACCCGCCAGACCATTTGTGCAGAACTCCGCGAGCAGATTGCAAGACATCGTCGATTTTCGCAGGCAAAGTGGGCTATGCCCAGTGAGGATATTGATCGCCTGAGAGCCATCTATGGACGCTTCACACCTGAAGACATGATACAGCAGGTGCTACCACTTTTTACAGCCTCGCCGCAGTTGTTGGACGAGCCCGAAGAGTCAGACATGAAGAAGCATGAGGACGCTGTGTATCAGGCGCGGTCTTCTGCGGTCCAGCGGGTCTATCACGCCCACGGTCTAATTGGACTCTTGACCCTGTCTGAGACGGTAGAGGGGCCATGGATGCTCGGTTGGGTTCTGGGCAAAAGCGGGCTGGTGGAGCGGGAAGAAGATCGCCTGCTCTCCGAACTGGGTGAAACCCATCCCAGACGTCGCCAACTGGCACAAGGCTACGTCGCGGGAAGATTTCAGATACGTGGATGGGAGTGGGCTGATGACAAGCTAGGGACAATCAACCGGTCACTTACCCCAACCCAACGCGCTGATTTTTTTCTGAGTTTGCCCTCTAGGACTGAAACGTGGAATCGCCTCGATCGGTTAGCTGATGATACGATCGGCCTCTACTGGACACAATTCAAGTTCCTAGTCGAGGAGCTCGCAGATTGCCTCCGTGCCGCTAAGCAGCTACTCAGGTTCGGGCAAGCGTGGCGAGCGCTGGATGTGGTCGCCCATTATTTAGATCAGGTTGCACCGAGCTTGGAGTTTGTCTTGATCATCCTCGAAGCGGCCATCAACACGCCGTACAACGGCCACATCGATCAATTCCTGCTGTATGAGATTTCGCGATTGTGGGAGTATCTCGAGCAGGCAGCAGGGGTAGATGAAAGTCGGCTGGCACAAATTGAATGGAACTTGTTGCCACTCTTTCGATACGAGAAACGTCCGCTCAAGATCTTGCACCGCCAACTTGCTAGGGATCCGAGGTTCTTTGTAGGAATGGTTTCGCTGGCCTATCGGGCAGCTGACGAGGAGCCCCACGAGATAGATGAGCAAGCGCAAGCGCGCGCAAGAACAGCCTACGACCTCCTTCACTCCGCCAGTGTGGTTCCTGGTACGCTGGCGGGAGAGCTGATCGACACGATACAGCTGACTGCCTGGGTGGAGGAGGCTCGCCAACTCCTAGAAGATTGCAAGCGGGTGAAGGTCGGTGATCTATGCATCGGTCAACTATTGAGTCAGGCCAAGTCGGACGCCGATGGAGTGTGGCCTCCCAAAGCTATCCGCGATCTGCTCGAAAAGTTGTGCAGTGAGGAGGTCGAGCATGGAATCGAACTCGCTGTGTACAATGCGCGAGGAGTGATCTGGAGGAGCCTGACCGACGGTGGAGCACAAGAGCGGCAGCTGATAGAGCGGTATAGCGCCCAGGCCAAAGCACTGCAATTCAAATGGCCTCGCACGGCTGCCATGCTGAGAAGACTGGCACAAGCCTATGCAGAGGAAGCGCAGATGCATGACCGTGAAGCCGAGCTAAGACAGAGTGGTTGGTAATCTCCAGCTGAGCGAGATAGAAGGACATGGGGAACCACCGAAAGAAATGTTTGGTAAGCTACTGAGAATGGGGACATCTGCCGGACGCCGGCAACGGGCATACAACAAATGAAAATCAGTCGTTGCGCGTATTGGCAAGCTTGGACACACCTGGCTTGGGACCCTTTAGCTACACCGCGCAGGTACAGGAGAGACGGTGAACGAGTACAGAGGAGGGCTGACTGAGATGAGTGACCGAACGGGAGAACAGTTCGGGCTGTATCGACTGGTGCGCTTTATCAAGGCCGGTGGCTTTGGGGAGGTCTACGAGGGCACCCATCCACGCCGAAGTCAGGTGGCGCTGAAGCTCTTGAATATGAGACTGGACGAGCAGGGTCTGCGCTACTTCCTCAACGATGTGCGCGCCGTGCTGCTTCATCATCCACAGATCATCGAGATTGTGGACTTTGGCGTGGAGGGCCAAACTCCCTATCTGGCAATGCCGTATTTCTCCAATGGCTCTGTGCGCGCGCGTCATCCGCGTGGAGCTCGGCTGCCGCTGCACGTAGTCGTGAACTATGTGCAGCAGATTGCCGGTGCGCTCCAATACGCGCATGACGAGGGAATCATCCATCGGGATGTCAAACCGGAAAATGTTTTGTTAGGGTCGGGTGGCCAACTGGTACTGACCGACTTTGGCATTGCCGTTGTCTTCGACCAGAGCAAGACGCACCAAGCGGTAGATTTTGCCGGCACGCCTGACTACGCCTCATCGGAGCAATTTCTCACCCGGCCCCGCAAGCGATCAGTATGCGTTGGGCACGATGGCCTATGAGTGGCTGATAGGCAACGTACCCTTTCACGCCGAGAACTGGATGGCACTGGGGATGAAGAAGGTGCAGCAACCCCCACCTCGGCTACCCAGTGCCCCGGCGGTGGTAGAGCAGGTGGTGCTGCGCGCTCTTGCTACTGACCCCAAGGACCGTTTCCCCAGCATCTGTGCCTTCGCGGAGGCCCTGGCCGCCGCCCAGCCAGCCACCGGAAAAGCCGCGCCTGACGAGAGGCAATCACGCTTAACTGTACGCTGGTGCCTGCTACCACAACACTCCGTCACATGATCAGGGTCCTCAGCAACTTCCGAAGGCGCTTATCAAGACTGGGACCGGAAGTCATGATTTGTACTCAAAATGTGTACCAACCACCTCAGACTTGATAAGCAAGAACGAAAAATGCCCAACACCCTGCTCGAGTAGAGATACCTGAGCTGTTACAGACGAGACAGGTCTGAAGGCTTTTGTCGTCTACTCCTCCTCGAACCCAAAACCCTCGAACCGCAACGTCCGGCAGTTCTCCGTCACCGTCCTCACCGTCGCGTCCGGCACCCCACCCGGTATGGTCGCCTGGATCTCCAGCGTCACCTGCACGTTTGCCCCGTAGAGCGTCGTCAGGTGCTTGACGACTTCCTCCATGATTTTGCCTGCGTCGCCCGCCATCATGCGCGCGTTGATAGTGACCGAGCCATGGAAGCGGTGGAATTGCGGTCCCTTCTTCTCTGGTTTCATCGTCAAGAAATACGTTGCCTGAGCAGATTGTTCGATTGGCTCGAGCAAGCCTGCTTCACCGCGTTCGCTGACAGCCGCAGGAGGTTTTGTTTGCGCCTCGGCATAGGCTGCCAGGGGTTCTGCCGTTGCGGGTGGTGCGGCTGCTCGAGTCGCAGCCGCGTCAGCCGCCAGTTGTGCTGCCGCGACTTCCGGTTTGACCAGGACACTATGGGTATCGATGGTCACTTGCACGTGTTGGCCTGCCTTGAGGCCGAGATAGCGATTGCGCCCCGCGTCCCAGCTATCGGCATAGGCGAAGGTCTCGCTCTCCCACACCAGCGAGCGCAGTCCATCACGGATGGCCTCCAGGAGGACCTCAGTGTTCTTCAGGCGCGGCAGGTAGACGTAGCGTGCAAAGTAGTCTGACACCTCCTTGATATTGACGTGATTGCCACGCCACAAGGGGATGCGATCCAGCTCGCGGCGCAGGAGTGTCCCGGCATACTGGCTGATGAGTATCTCCTCGATTTTCAGCCTGCGGCTGGCGTTGGCAGCCAATGAACTCTGTGGCTGCGGTTGGAGTCTGAGTTCCACCAGTTCATCGGGCTGCCTGGGATCTGGCTGGTCAGGCACCAGCAGCCAGATGTAGGTTTCGGGGAGACGCGCCTCGATGCTCTTGCCGGCCTCATCGCGCTTGGTCCTGGCTTGATTGCGCCCGAAGGCATCCAGGTTCAGCGTCTCACTCTGCTGGTGGATCGACTCCCAGGCCAGGTACTGGCGCACACCTTGCTTCAAGTCTTCCAGGCGATTGCGGTCTGCTGCCAGAAAGACCAGGGTGTTGCGGTAGCCGCGGCGCGTATTTCCACGCAGGTCGAGCATCTCGCTGGCGGCATGCCTGGCCTGGCTCTGTTGATCGCGCAAGGCATGGGTGAGATGGGGCTTGAGGATGATTAAGCGGGCTGAGGTATCATCATCGGCGATGTCCCCACCTCCGGTGGGACAGACATGCACCCGGGCGAACTCTGCGCGATTGGCCTTGCTCAGCTTTGAGTCGCTGCTCGATCTCTTCCAGCAGCTTCTCTTCATCCACTTGAGCAGCACGATCCTGGGCCAGGCGGGTGACTGTCGGCTGGGTCGTATACCAGTAGCGTTGTCCATCCAGCGAGAGATGCGTGGACTGGTCCGACAGGCGGCGCAGGGCATCGCCGAAAATGGCGACCGTCTCGCCTGGCTGCACGCAGCCGAGCTTGACCTGGCTCTCGGCCAGGCCGCGATTGGGGTGGCGCAGATTGGGCGCCGACCCGAGATAGATGGTGCGGGCCACACGCCGGCAGGCCGAGTAGCGGCCCAGATTGGCGTTCTCGCGATCGATGCGCAGGGGCAGTGAGTGCGACCCATCGACATCCTTTTCGATGACTGGGGTCCAGTGATCTTCTAGATAGCGCGTCAGTTCGGCCTGCACCACCGATTCGTCAATGGGGACATTAGCAGGCAAGATCAAGGGGCTGGCATCCTGGCGTTCCCAAAGGGCGTGGACCACGGCGGCCATCAGGCGCAAGACCCTGCGCGTACGCTGGAAACTCTCGATGCTCGACCAGTCGGTGTAGAGCCGGTCAAAGAGTTCGGGGTGGATCGGATAGGCGGCTGTGATGCGCCGTTCGTACTCGGCTTCCCGGCAGTGCGAAGGGAACTCCTGGGGCTGGGTGCGATAGAGGTCCATGAAGGCTTTGGCGACGGTATCGCGCGCAATGAACAGCGCCGGTTCCGTGATGTTCTGGAACAATCTCCGCCGCACGATCTCGAAGCCCTCTTCGGCGTCGGCGGGTCGCCAGGGCGACTCGACCCGCCCAAAGATATTTTTCAGCCGTATCGCTGCTTCACACCCGCCTTCGCCACCGGTCTCCGTGTCAGAGGCAGGAATAGTGGCCACCACCAGGGTCTGCGGAGCCGCCTTGGCAGCCTCGGTCAGCGCCTGGGCAAAACTCAGATTGGCGTCAAAGGAGCCGCCGGGCAGGCCAGACACGTTGTACGACTGGCGCGCGTAGACCACCCACTCGTCGATGAGGATGAGGCAGGGCGCCGCCGTGGTAAATAATGCGCGCAGCACTTCGGAGCCGGGGCTGACGCCCTGCCGGTCGGCCTCGGCGACCATGGCGAAGCCATCCTTGCCCAGCAGTTGCCAGGCCAGTTCTCCCCACAGGGTATTGATGACACAGCCATCGGGTTTGGTGCGTGGCTGACCAGGAGAGAGTTCATAGCCAACCAGTACAGCACGTTGGGCCTGGGGGGGCTGCGAGAGGCCGGCGGTTTGCAGGACTGGTTCGATACCCACCAGGTCAGAGACGGGGGCGCTGGAAAAGAGGTGATAGAGGGCGAGCAGCGAGTGCGTTTTGCCGCCGAAGTTGGTCTGCAGATCAACCACGGGGTCGCCACCGCCTCCACTCAAGCGCTGCAGGGCTTCGACCAGCAGCCTGCGCAGCCCATGTGTCAGGAAGGTACGCTGGAAGAAATCGCGCGGGACGCGGTACTCGTCGGAGCCTGCGCCGCGATGCACCTGTCCCAGGTCGGCGGCAAACTCGGCGAACCGGTAGCGGCCAGAGGTGACATCGGGTTGGGGTGTGACGACCTCACGCCAGGGACGCAGGCCCACAGCCAGTTTACCCTCGATGGGAGCGATGGCTACCCTGCGTGTCTCGTGGCGGGCCTGTTCCTCGAAACGCACACGCAGCACCTCGTACTTCTGGCGCTCCACCTCGCTGGCCTCCTGCGCAGCGGAAACGGCGGAGAGCAGCCGCTGGATGCTGTCCAGGGCGCGATAGGCGTCATCGGTGCTGAACGCTTGCTGGTGTGCCCATTTATTGCGTACCTCGCGCAGTTCACTCACCAGCGAGCGCTCGGCATGGCCCAGCACATTCTTGAAGACCTCATGCCACTGGTCCCACATGATGAGCAGCAATCCCTGCGTGTCGAGATGAGGGCTGCCATCGCTCGCCAGGTGTTGCTCCCGCAGCGACCTGGCTGCTTCGTAGCGCCAGCGCTCTCCATATTTCGCCAGCATTTCCCGCTCGACGAAGGGTGTGAGTCCTGTATTCAGGATTTCCAGTGCTCTGCCGACGCGCTCGTGGTTGCTCTGGGCCATATATGTCTCTCCTTATTCTTTGTCTTGTTTGGCAGGATTATCGCGAATATATTGGCGTGTCTGTTCCAATTCGTGGGCATCGCGGATATCGCGTTCAAAGTAATTGCGCTGCCAGATAATACCGGAGCGTTCCATGCCTGTTGCTTTGATGTGGCGAATCCAGGCAACTGTTGTTAATGATTTATATGCTCCTATTACATCGCCTAGTGTTACTGGTTTCTCGACATTCCCTTCTAACTCGATAATGAAATGGATATGATCGGGCATGATGACGAACTCGTCCAGAGTTGCTCCTACAAATCTCTCTGGTAATGATTTCCATGTCTCGATCAAAATAGTGCACAGTTCAGGTGTTTCGAAAATAGGTTCCCGTTGCACTGCACGAATTGTGACGAAATAGGTTCCCGTCCATCCATAATTGTGTTTTGGCATACGCAGTGACTGTCTTTTATAACGAATTGAGAGATCGGAATTGTATTTCTTTGGATGCATTTCACCCTCCTTAACTAAAGCCAACGGACCAGGGCAACCGCAAGGGTGCGTCCCGCCGGGTACGGCAAGCCACGGGTCCAGGGCAACCGCAAGCAAGCCACGCCGGGTACGGCAAGCCATTGGGGACAGCGAGCGCCACGCCGCATCCAGGCAACCGCAAGCCACCGGGGACAGCATCCAGGGCAACCGCAAGGGCCCACCCCGCGCCACCCAACCGCCCTTGCCCCTACCATACTACGGGGCGTTGTCCCTGGACTCGTTCCGTCAGGGCATACGCTAGCCAGGGCGGATTCTAGTATATACGGACGCATCTCGGGTCACGTTATCGTAGTATGGTAGGGGCAAGGGTGGCGGGGTGGCGCGGGGTGGGCCCTTGCGGTTGCCCTGTCCCCGTGGATTGCCGTATGCTTGCAATTGCCTGTATCCAGCTCACCTTTACCCTGATCGCTCCATCCAATCGTTCACCCCAAATATGTTGCTCCCCACAACCCCTGATCACTCGCTTCCCTATGTACCAAGCGGCTAATCTCCAACCACGAAGTCACCAGGCTATTGTACGCCAGCGCCTCCTGCGCCCACCCCTTACGCTCGCATACCGTGTACAACCGGTAAGCCAGGTCCCTCGCAACCTCACCCTGCGCACTCCCCCGGCGCAAAATATCCCCTGCACCTATCTCGCCGCTTCCACTGAGCAGGGCGTGAATCATCCGCTGCATCACTTCCCACACCGTCAGGCGTGGATTGTCTTTCGGCTTCCACTCCCTCGAAAGTTCTTCGCGTTTCAGCAGGCGTACCTTGCCTCCCCTCGCCTCCAGAAATCCGGCATCAACAAGGCTCTGCACCGTCGTATTCTTCGCCTTCGAGAGCGTTTCGGCAACACCGTACTCTCCTGCATTCATGGCGTACTGCTCAAACCAGGCAATCGCCCAGCGCGTCTCCCGGTCGTACTCCCCTTCCTGTTCGGCAAGCGCTTCGTCAAGAGCGCGATTAATCAATTGCAGAGCAGTACGTACCCTCATTGACGTCCCATCCGACTCGACAACCTTGCTGTAGCTTGAATAGATAGCCATGCCAGGGCCAATGCTGGCCTGAGCCAGGTCTACCGGGGCAATGCTGCCATGTTGTAGTTTCTTGAGCTTGTCGGGGAGTTCTGCTCTTAATGCATTCAGAAACTGGCGGCGAGATGCTATCGGCGCATCGACAGGTCGTGGACGACAGACAAAGACGATGGAGGAAGCAAGAGCGTTAGTTCCCAGGCCCACACTACGATTAACCATTTCTGTACGAATAGGCAACGTCCCTGTAATCGTAAAGCCCGAGCGGATCAATCCTTCCAACATGGTCTCCCATCCGGTCGAGGCTGTTACCTTAACACTACTCCCATTGTTGCCCACTTCATCGCCTTCATCTCCCTCCGCCTCAGATTCGGCCTGTTTGAAGGCGTAGTATACAGTGAGCGGGTAATCAGGATGTTGAACTGCTCGCATTCGTTCAAAAGCTTTCCCTAATCCCGCCTCGAAGAACTCCTGTGCTTTTTTCTTGTTTCCACCAAAGCGGTAAGGAGTTGCCACTAACTCCTGCGCTTTAGGAACGAGCACTGTCTTGAACAGATCAGGATAAATGTCTTGGAGCGAGCGACGCAGCCAGACATAGAAAAAATCTGCCAGGTCTGCATAGCCGATATTGTCGTAGTAGGGCGGATCGGTAGAAATAAGTGGATGCGCAATCTTATTGATTGATGTTGTTGCATCACATTGTTGGGCTTTACCGGGAGCATTGCAAGAAGAGGCTTCAACTACTTCGGCAACCCAAGCGATAGCACCATAGAAGTTGCCTGTAGATTCACTCAGCGGGTTTGCTTCTGCGAAGTCCCATACCATCGGAATAGCCTGACGCGCAAATGTGTTACGTGTACTATCTCTTGTTACATCCCACGAACAGATGGTCGAGTTTCTGTCGGCTAACCGATCAATGGCAATGGCCAAATATGTCGCCACCGCATCAGCATACGCATTCGTCCCCGTGCCTCCGTCTTCGAGTGCTATCTCATCCATTGGTAACCCCTTGATGCTAGCATCAGTCAGCACCTTTTCCCGGGCTTTCTGAATAAGGTCGCTGAAGGTAGTGAGGGCGACGAGTTGGCGAACAGTGAAGAGATCTTGATGCTTTGTCATACCGTAGAGTTGAACACGAAAACTGAGCGCTTTTTCTGGTAAATCTGTTTCAGGTACGTCCACGGGTTTTGCCTGTGCGGCGATGGTAACATGGTCTTCACTGGGAAGGAGATATACACGTCCATTCTGACCCTCTGCAACAATTGCTATGAGTTGTGAAGCCATTCGTCCGGCTTTGCCCTCATTACGGATATAGTCGAAGACCACTGAAGTATTGCAAACAATACATCTTGCTCCCTGTCGATTCACTGTACCACCTTGTGGCCTGCTCTTGCCCGTTTCCATAGTAAAATGAATGGTAGGTGGCATAGTGGTATGATCTACTCGTGGCTCTACCCATGCCTCTTTGCCTTTTTTCTTTGAGAGCCACCATTTGCTTGTCAGCGGCATTTGCGCGCCACAGGCAGGATTAGGACAGGTCACAGTACGCATCCACAACCAAGCGATCACTGTTGCTTCCCCACCGCTGTGCTCCTTTGGCAACGTTGCCTTGGATATAAGTGTCCAATGCGCTTTCCGGCCTCGTCACGCATCCATTTCCCATAGTAGCGGATATCATAGGCAAGTCCTCGTGCGCCCTGCCAATCATGACTCATAAGCGTTTTTGGTGAATCTGGATTGACGGGCGCACGTCCAGCAAACTTGGGGGGAATTTCAACTAAAGCTTTGGTGATCAGCACCGCAACGGGATTGAGATCACCACCATGTGCTTCCATGCCGAGTCTTTGCGCTTCTAAGGATACTTCCGTAAATAACTTGATAAATTGGTAAAAAGATGCTATGCTGGTCGGCATGCAGAAGGTATCACATGAGCAAGCTTATCAACAGATGCGGAGGATGCTCAATGAGAAGCAATGGAGACAGTATCTGGCCGTGGAAGCCCACCAGCGGGGAAGCGCGAGCGTCGTAGCACGTGAGGCAGGCGTCTCGCTGAATACGGTGAAACGGGGTCTGGCTGAACTGAAGGCAGGCGAGAGCTATCAGCCAGGAGAGCGCATTCGAAAGGTTGGGGGAGGGAAGAAAAAGGTGGTGGAAACCGATGCGACGCTGCTGGCCGACCTGGAGCAAGAGGTGGAGCCCAAAGGGGACCCCATGAGCCTGCTCCAATGGACCTGCAAGTCGTTGGATCACCTGGTCAAAGCGCTCTCGGCCAAAGGGCATCACATCAAGAAGTCTGCCCTGGCGGAGGTGCTCCATGCGCAAGGCTTCTCTTTGCACGCCAACAAGAAGACCATCGAGGGGAAATCATATGTGGATCGAGACGGCCAGTTTGCCCATATCAACGACACCTGCCAGCAATTCGAACAGAGAGGTGCCCCTATCATCTCGGTCGATTGCAAGAAGAAGGAACTGCTGGGCAATTTTAAGAACAACGGGCGAGAATGGCAAGCCAAAGGAGAGCACACCGAGGTGAATGTGTATGACTTTCTGTCTCTGGCTGATGGCCGTGCGATCCCCTATGGGATCTACGACCTGGTCCACAAAAGCGGCTTTGTGAATGTGGGCATTGATCATGAGACCGCCGAGTTCGCGGTGGAGAGCATCAGACGGTGGTGGCAGACCTGTGGCAAGTCCCTCTATCCCGATCACAAGGAGGTGCTGATCACGGCTGATGGGGGCGGTTCCAATGGGGTGAAAAACCGGCTCTGGAAGAAGAAGCTGCAAGACTTGGCCAATGAAGAGCAGTTGACGATCACCGTCGCTCATTATCCGCCAGCCACCAGCAAATGGAACAAGATCGAGCATCGCCTCTTTTCTTTCATTTCTCTTAACTGGCGAGCCAAGCCCCTCACCTCTCTTGAAGTCGTGCTGGAGTTGCTCTCTCATACCACGACCAAAGAAGGCTTAACAGTGACGGCCATCAAGGATAGTCACGTCTATCCCACTGGCATCAAGGTCTCTGATGAAGACCTTGCGGCCCTCTATCTGTCCAGAGCTTCCTTTCATGGCGAATGGAACTATACCATCAAGCCTCAAGAACACTGATCATTTTATTTGCGGAAATCCCCTTAGCGTTGTAAATTTCGTCGGCGGGCCTAATAGGCCAATTGTACAAAGTCAAGCTAAGGGACTCTCGAAAACGACATTGTTCCAGAGAGGATCGTGTCAAAAAGAGGACGCCCCATCTACCCTCAATGAACGCGAACACCTGCATCTGGTGCAACGCTTGCGCATCTGGGGTCGATCAAGCGAAAGCTTCGCACGGGAGTGGGATCGCGGCGGGCGTGCGCGACTGGTTACCCGAGCTTGCGATACCTGGCCGGGGGCATGCCGACTTCTCGCTTGAAGGCTTTGCGAAAGGCGACTCCCGATTCATAGCCGAGAAGCGCTGCGATCTTTTCGATCTCGACATTGTCCTTGAGCAAGCGGGTTGCTCGGTGCATGCGCCAATGAGTGAGATACGTGATGGGGGGCTCACCCACCAGACGGGTAAAGCGAGCGGAGAAGACTGGGCGGGAGAGGGCCACCGCCTCTGCCAGTTCCTCGACCTTCCACCCACGTTCGGGCGAGTGATGAATCAGGCCCAGAGCCGTGCTGATGGGCTGATCGCGCAGCGCCGCTACCCATCCTCGCGAAGATGCCGCTTGTTGCTCAACCCAGACCCGGATCACCTGAATGAAGAGCAGTTCGGTTAACCGCCTGAGCATAACTTCCGCGCCCAGCCGAGGCGTGGCTGCTTCACGCGCGATCAAATGCACAATCTCGGCGAAGCCCTGCACCGTGCGGCCCTGTTCTGCGGGAATATGAACAACTTTTGGCAAGCTGTGGAGCAAGGGAAAAGCTCCGGGATGCTCCACATGGAACGCGCCACAGAGGACAACCATCTTTGACTCATCGGACGCGCTAGGAAAGCCCTGGTACTCACGTTGCGCGTCATAGTCCACATGCAGGACCTGGGTCAGGGGTGACGTGAGTTCATCGCAGATCGAGTGAGCGTGCCCAGAAGGGAAGAGCAGGACGGCCCCATCCTCGACCCGCAGAGGCGTGGGATCTCCTTCGACAGAGAGGTAGCCACCACCAGAGCTGAGCAGGTGAAAGATCATATCTTGACTGGCCGCAAAGTCATAGCGCCAGGGAGGAGTAAGCTCCCTGCGCGCAGAGATCCACCCTTTCAATTCGAGTGCATTGAGCACATCGGTGAGCACATCCATGCCATTCTCCTCTCTTGAGACGATCAGACAACTATTCAAGACAATATAGCATAGATTGTCACAGCGTTCAAGGGTATACTCTGCATATCGAGAAGCTGCGAAACCGTAAAGGCGAAGAGAACGGATATCTCATGCGGTTTTGCTCGAGAGCAAAGATTGTTCCGACGAGGAGAAAAAGAATCTATGACAACCATAAAAGCTGTGCGCATTCACGAGTTTGGCGATGCTGATGTTTTGCAGTATGAGGATGTAGAGCGGCCAGAGCCACAGGCTGGCGAAGTGCTGGTACGCGTTCGGGCTGCTGGCGTTAACCCGATGGATTACTGGGCCTGCAAATTCCCGTTGCCTGGCATCACCGCAGGCCAACTGCCGTACATCCTCGGCTGGGATATCTCCGGCGAGGTTGTCGCGTTAGGTGAAGGTGTCACCCAGTTCGAGGTTGGTGATGAGGTTTACGGCATGCCCCGCTTTCCCGGCGAAGCAAAAGGGTACAGCGAGTATGTAGCCGCGCCTGTAGCTGACCTCGCCCGTAGACCGCAAAAGTTGACCCATCAGGAAGCTGCAGGTGTCCCTCTGGCTGCGTTAACGGCCTGGCAAGCCCTCTTCGATACTGTTCATCTGCAAGCTGGACAAACCGTACTCATTACCGGAGGAGCAGGCGGCGTTGGTCACTACGCGATCCAATTAGCCAAAGCTCACGGAGCCCGCGTTCTTACCACCACCTCAACTCGCAATGTGGAGTTTGTCCATGAGTTGGGCGCTGACATCGTTATCGACTATACCCGGCAAACACTCACCGATGGTGTCACAGAAGAGATCGATGTGGTACTCGATACCATCGGCGAAGATGTGCTCCGCGATGCGTTCAAAGTCGTGAAACGCGGCGGTTGGATTGTCTCTCTCCCCGCCCATCTGGGCATAAAAGCCCTTGGCGAGCAGCTTGCTCCTCAATATGGGGTGCGTTTTGAGCTGATCGCCGTTCACCCCTCGGGTGAGCAGATGGCTGCCATAGCCTGCCTCGCAGATAACGGCCAATTCAAAACGTCCATTGATGCTCTGTTCGCTCTGCAAGACGCAGCTCAGGCTCACAGGCTGATTGAGGGCGGGGCGGGCATGTCCGTGGCAAGCTCGTGCTCGCCATCGCATAAGCCGAGATGAGAACCTCAAGCGGGAGTAGAAGGGCGGCTAACTCTCTCCCGCTTGAGACGCAGATGAAACAGATCTCTCATTGCTCTAAAAGATTTCTGGCTACTTTATTGGTAAATGACGTGAAATGTGAGCAGGTTTTGGTATACTGTTTTTGACAGGACGGGTAAAGATCAGCCAAACGCGTTCGCGACGAAAGCCTGAGATTTGGTCGTCGCCCAACGATAGCGAAAGGAATAATCGATATGAAAGATATCCTAAAAAATAAAACAGCAGTGGTGTACGGAGCAGGTTCCATAGGCGGCGCTGTAGCTGCGGCATTTGCTAAGGCTGGCGCTACTGTATTTGTAGCCGCTCACAATGAGGACGCGCTCAAAAAACTGGCTGACAAAAATATACAGACAGAGCGATTGGATGTACTCGACACGGATGCAGTTGCTGCTTTTGTAAAATCAGTCGTCGAAAAGACCGGCCATGTTGACATCTCATTTTGTGCCACCTCGACTCACAAACCGGGGGGCGAGCAAGGCGCAGCGCTGACTGAGTTAAGCTATGAAGATTTTTCGATGCCAATTATCGACTACACGAAAGCAACGTTCAATACTGCAAATGCGGTCTATCCGTACATGGTCAAGCAACACTCGGGCGTCATTATGGGCATGACGGCAGTTGTTTCTCAAATTCCTTTCCCCTACACGGCAGGCTTTGGTCCAGCATGGGCAGCTGTTGAAGCGATGCTTCGCTTGTTGGC
>WNGD01007682.1_pt1 | contig 18190 bp, 18 predicted proteins | sample 5400671 | NCBI WGS metagenome assembly WNGD01 (sample SAMN13153369, study PRJNA577476) | soil metagenome | isolation source: 40 cm soil or saprolite under grassland replicate 2 | place: USA:California | collected 2016-06-15
GCGGCTCCATCCCTTTCGCGAGGAAGGCGCCGACGATGCCGGTGAGCACGTCGCCGGTGCCGGCGGTGGCGAGGCTTGGATAGCCGCCGTCGACGAGGACGCCCTTCCCGGGAGCGGCGATGAGCGTGCCCGAGCCCTTGAGGAGGACGACGCAGCCGAATCGGTCGACGGCGCGGCGGACGGCCTCGAGCCGGTGCGCGTCGACCCATGCCGAGTCCTCGCCGATCAGGCGCCCGAGCTCGCCGGCGTGTGGGGTCAGGACTCGCGGAGCGGGCCAGTCTCCCGGCTCGAGCTCCCAGAGCGCGTCCCCGTCGACGACGGTCGGGACTTCCGTCTCCGCTAGGAGGCGTCGGACGAGCGCCTTCGTCCCTTCGCTTCGGCCGAGGCCGGGGCCGATCGCGACCGAGCCGGCCTTGGCGGCAAGCTCGAGCGCGTGCTCGGCGGCAGCCTCGGTCAGGAGCCCGCCCTCGTCCGCCGGCAGAGGCCGCTTGACCGCCTCGAGCACCTGGTTCTCGAACACCGGCATGGCCGACTCGGGCCCCGCGAGCGTCACATACCCCGCATCGGCCCGCATCGCAGCGAGCGCGGAGAGGCACGGCGCTCCGGTCAGGCCCGGCGAGCCCCCGACCACCACGACGTGCCCGGCCGAGTACTTGTTGTCCTCCGGGCTCCGCCGGGGCACGAGCTCGAGGATCTCCCTCGTCACGCGCGCATGCTCGGTGTCGGACGGCTCGAGGCCGATGTCGACCACCTCCAGGTAGCCGGCGAGGTACGCGCCGGGCGTCACGTAGTGCCCGACCTTCTCGCCGTGGAAGGTGACCGTCAGGTCCGCGTCGACTGCCGCGCCGGCCACTTCGCCGGTGGACGCATCGACGCCGGAGGGCAGGTCGACGGCGAGAACCGGCGCGCCGAGGACGTTCATCGACTCGATCAGCCGAGCCGCCCCTGGACGCGGCTCGCCCTCGAAGCCGGTGCCGAAGAGCGCGTCGATCAAGACGTCCGGATCGCCGAGATCCTTCTCCTCGTCCTCTGGCTTCGCGTCCACGACGAGCACCTCACGCCCTTCCTCCTCGAGCACACGCGCCGCCACCCGCCCGTCGCCGCCGTTCGAGCCGCTCCCGCAGACGACCGTGAACGAGCGCGCGTTGCCGAAGTCCTCGAGCGCGTGTTGGGCGACGGCGCCACCGGCCCGCTCCATCAGCTCCTCGACTGTTCCGGAGTACCGCTCCTCCGCCGCTCGCATCTCCGCGGCGGTGTAGAGGGGCTCAAGCATCGCGGTCGGCGACCAGGCAAACCGCGGTCGCAAGACCCTTCGAGTGCGACATCGAGAGATCGATCGCGCCCGCGCGAACGCGTTCGGCCCAGGCCTTGGTCTGACCCGAGAGGCGAACCTCCGGTTTCGGCCGGCCCGCGATCTCGATCTCCCGCCATGTGAACCGGACCCCGCAGCCGAGCGCCTTACCGACCGCCTCCTTGCCGGCGAAGCGGGCCGCGTAGTGCTGCGCCGGGTTCCCGCGTCCCTCGCAGTACGCCCGCTCGGCCTCCGTGAAGCAGCGCGCCGCGAAGCCCGAGTAGCGCTCGAGCGCGCTTTTGATCCGGTCGATCTCGATCAGGTCGATGCCCACCCGCATGTGAGCGAGGATTTTAGGACGCCTCTGCCAGAAACCCGGGAACCTCGCCCAGGGAGTCGACCACTCCGTCCGGCTTGACGAGAGCGTCCTCGAGGGCGGATTCGCGGAACTTGCCGGTGCGGACGAGGATTGTCCGCAGACCACAGCTCTTCGCGCCGGCGATGTCTGCCTCGAGGTCGTCGCCGACCATCCAGGTGCGTTCGGGGTCGGCGTCGAGGGCGTCGAGCGCTGCGCCGAAGAACGCCGGGCTCGGCTTTCCGAGCACTGTCGCCTCGACCCCTGCCGCGTATTCGAGCCCGGCGACGAAGGCGCCGGAGTCGAGCAGCGGCCCCCGCGCGGTCTGCCACCAGCGGTTCTTGTGCAGGCAGTAGAGCTCGGCGCCCGCCTCGAGCTCGGCGAACGCGCGGGCGAGGTTCATGTAGCTGAAGACCCGATTCGGCTCGTCGGTCTCGTCGGCGCCTCCGAGCAACACGGCCTCCGCCTCCTCTCCGACCAGCTCGACACCCTCCAGCTCAGGGCGAATCGCGGCCATCGTCAGGGCAAGGACGCGCTTGCCCGCGAGGACTTTTGCCGCGGCTCGCGGGCTCGTCTCGAGCTCTTCGTCGTCGAGCTCGACGCCGAGCGCACGCAGGTCCGCGGCGAGATCGGCACGCGTGCTGGTCGTGTTGTTGGTGACGAAGCGGAGGCGATGCCCCTCCTCCCGGAGGCGTCTGACGGCATCGCCCACACCGTCGATCGGATGCCCCGAGACGTGGAAGACGCCGTCGACGTCGAGGAGAACAGGCGCCACTACGTACCCTTGGGCAGATCGTGCGGGAACGGGGCAACGACAGCGTGGCAGTTCAGCAGGCGAAACCGGACGCGTAGCGTGGCCATGGAGCGCGAGTCTATTCGGGTCACGCGCTCGGTCTCCATCCCGCTCTCGGAGATCGAGCTGCGCTTCTCGCGCTCGAGCGGGCCCGGCGGCCAGCACGCGCAGAAATCGGAGACCCGCGTCGAGGCCCTCTTCGACGTGGAGGCCTCTGCGGCGCTCACGGATCGCCAAAAGCAGCGCGTCCTCCAGAAGGCCGGGCCGATCATCCGCGCGGTCGCCCAGGACGAGCGAAGCCAGACGCGAAATCGTGAGCTCGCGATCGGCCGCGTCGCGGACGCTCTGCGTGAAGCGCTCCGAGTTCAGCGCCGGCGGAGGCCGACGAAGCCGAGCAAAGCCGCGGTCGAGCGACGTTTGGAGGAGAAGCGGCGGCGCTCGCAGACGAAGCGCCTCCGTCAGCCCCCGCGAGACTGAATCCGGTAGATCACGCCGCGAGGAGGCTAATGCTGGTGCGCATGCTCCGGTCGCGATCGAGCAAGGAAGCGTTCCGGATCCGCCTCGAAGCGCTCCTTGCAGCCCGCACTGCAGAAATAGAACGTCTGGCCGTTCCATTCGCTTCGGAACGGCGTCTTGAACCGGTCGACCGTCATGCCGCAGACGGGGTCGCGCACGCCGCGCCGGAAAGTCAGCCCCACGAGAACGACCGCGACGGCCAGGAAGAGGATGTTCAGGGCGGTCGTGTAGTTCCAGGCGACGCCCCGGCTCGTGACCGAGTCGATCTCCGGGCGGGTCTTCGGGACCAGGCCGAGAACGTCGAATGCTCCACCGACCGCAAGTGCGGCGGCCGCCATCGTCACGAACATGATCGCGGTCAGAATTGCGGCCGCCCTGAGCCCGTAGTACTTGCGGTAGATGAGCAGGATCGGGATCACGATCAGATCGGCGTAGATGAACGCGATCGTGGCCGAGAACGAGATCCCGCCCGCCCAGAGCACCGCGGCGAGCGTCACGTTCCCGACCGAGCAGACGAAGGAGAGAGCTGCGACGAGCGGGCCGACGAGAACGTTCTCGACGACGCGCACGGGCCCTGGAGCGTCCGTCAGGAAGAGGCCGTTGAAGAAGCTCATCGGCAGCAGCGCGATGAAGCCGGCGATGACGAAGCCCCCGGTGATCTCCTTCCAGAGCATCACCCAGTCGCCGCGAAAGTTGTGCGCGACGTTCGACCACGCCTCGAGGGACGTGAGCCGTTGCCGCCCGGAAAGCCCCTCCGAGCCGGCCGTGTGGTGCTGGTGGCCCGTTTGCGCCTCGATCGCGTGCGCGCGAGCCTCTTCTTCGAGTTGGCGCGTTACGAAGAGACGGATCCCGGCCCACATAAGGGCGATCAGCACGATCCCGCCGACGAACTCCGCGAGCGTGAACTGCCAGCCGAGGAAGATCCACATCACGATCCCGATCTCGAAGACGAGGTTCGTCGAGGCGAACTGGAAGGCCATCGCCGTCGCGAGGCTCGCGCCCTTCTGGAACATCGACTTCGCGATCGCGACCGCCGCGTAGCTGCACGACGACGAGGCGGCGCCGAGGCCGGTGGCGAGCGCGACCGTCCGCAGGTCGCGGCCGCCGAGCGCTCGCTCCATTCGCTCGCGCGGGATCCACGCCTGCACGATCCCCGACAGGGCGAAACCGAGCACCAGCGCCCAGCCGACCTCCCAGGCCATCTGGAACGCGTTCCAGAGACCGTCGCCGATCCGGTCGAGGACGACCACCAACGACGAGCCTAGCGCTCGTGAACGCGCTAGCCGGCTGCCTGGTCGACCGGGGTGGGAACCGGCCGCAGATAGCTGCGCATCACCTTGCGGGCGTAGAGGCGCTCGCTGGCCGCCCGGTAGAGCGCAAGCGCGTTGTCGCCCTCCTGCGGAAACACGGCCCAGCCGAGGGTCGCCTTCGTCCGGTCGTCGACCAGCATCCGCTCGAGTCTCGCCGCAAGCTGCGCACCCCCGTCGGAGTTCTGCACGGAGGCGAGGATCGCGAACTCGTCGCTGCCGACCCGGGCGATGTCGTCGTCCGGCGCGAGCGAGGTGGCCAGCCTGTCGGCGAGGCGCCGCAGCGCGTCGTTGCCGGCGGTGAAGCCCTCCTCACGGTTGAAGTCCTTCAGCGCATCCATGTCGGCGAGCAGCAGGGCGAACGGCCGCCTGGCCGAGAGCCGCCGCGTGATCGCGGACTCGAAGGCGCGAGTGTTCGGGAGCCCGGTCAGCACGTCGCGCTCCGCGAGCACGCGCAGATCGTCCACCATCGACCGGTTCCGGGCGGCGAACCATCCGAACAGGGCTCCGATCGTGATGTACGTGACCCCTCTTGTGATCGTCCCCGCGGTCAGCAGCTCATGCGAGGGGACGTGGGGATTGATGAGGACACCGGCGACATAGAGACCGGTTGCGATCAGGCCGGCGAACGCACCAAGGGTGGCGCCCCCGGCCATCGCGGCCAGCGCAATCGAGAGGTAGTAGAAATGGCCGATCCCCAGGCCGGGCCGCTCGTAGAAGTCGAAGGCAGCAAACGTCAGTGCCGACGAAACGCAGGCACCAGACAGCAGAAGTCGTCGCGAGAAAGCCGCAGCCATCGCCCTCTGACCTTCATCCAGGGACGAGGAGATTGCGTCCCTCGAACGGGGGAGTTACTCGACGGTGACGGTCTTCGCCAGGTTCCGCGGCTGGTCGACGTTCAACCCGCGGAGGCGCGCGATGCGATATGCGAGGAGCTGCAGTGGCAGGATCGCCAGGATCGCCTGCAGGAACGCCGGCGTCTTCGGCACGAAGATGACGTCGTCCGCATGGTGCTGGATGTCCTCGTTCCCGTCGGTCGCGATCGCGATCACGTGCGCTCCCCGCGCGCGGCTCTCCTGAATGTTGGAGACGACCTTGTCGTAGACGTGCGAGTCGGTCGCGACGCAGACGACGGGCGTGTCCTCGTCGAGGAGCGCGATCGGCCCGTGCTTCATCTCGCCCGCGGAGTACGCCTCGGTCGGAATGTAGGAGATCTCCTTCAGCTTGAGCGCCCCCTCGAGGCAGACCGGCAGGCCGATGTGGCGCCCGAGGTAGAGGAAGAACGGCTTGTCGAAGTAGCGCTGGGCGATCTCCTCGATCGGATGGTTTCCGTCGAGGAAGGCGGTCATCTTCGCCGGCAGCTCGTAGACCTGGCCGAGGATGAACTTGAGCTCGTCAGCGGGCATCGTCTTGCGAACCTGCGCGAGCTTGAGCGCGATCAGATCGAGGAGCGCCACCTGCGCGGTAAACGTCTTGGACGCGGCGACGCCGACCTCGAGCCCGGTGCGCGTGTAGAGGACCGAATCAACCTCGCGCGTGATCTGGGAGCCCATCATGTTCGTGATCGCGACGGTGCGCGCGCCCTTCTCCCGCGCGAGGCGCAGCGCGGCCAGCGTGTCGGCGGTCTCGCCCGACTGCGAGATGCCGATCACGAGCGTGTCCTTCGAGAGCACGGGGTTCCGGTAGCGCCATTCGCTCGCGATGTCCGGCTCGACCGGGATTCGCGCCCATTCCTCGATCACGTAGCGCCCGACGACTCCCGCGTGGTAGGCGGTACCGCACGCCAAGATGACGATTCGCCGGAGGTTGCGGATCTCGTCATCGGTGAGGCCGAGACCCTCGAGCTCGAGCCGGCCGTGCCGGACGCGATCCCCGATCGTCTCGGCGACGCCCTCCGGCTGCTCGTAGATCTCCTTGAGCATGAAGGTCTCGTACCCCTGCTTCTCGGCGGCCTCGAGATCCCACGGCGCGTCGATCTCGTCCCGTTCGACGAGCCCGTCCTCGACGTCGTAGAAGGTTGCGCCCTCCGGGGTGACGGCGACGACTTCGCCTTCTTCGAGCAGTTGGACCCGGTGGGTCTCGCTGAGGAAGGCGACGATGCCGGAGGCGAGAAACGTCTCGCCCTCCCCGAGGCCGACGACAAGCGGGCACTGGACACGCGCTCCGACGAGCAGGTCGGGATGCGCGGCATGGACGACGACGAAGGCGAAGTGCCCTTCGAGGTCTTTGTGGGCAGCGCGGACGGCCTCGACGAGATCGCCCTCGTAATGGCGCTCGACGAGGTGGACAATGACCTCGGCGTCGGTCTCGGAGCTGAACGTGTGCCCGTCCGCCTCGAGCGACTCCTTGACCTCGCGGTAGTTCTCGACGATCCCGTTCAGGACGATCGCGAGCTCCCGCTCCTCGCAACCGGCAAGCGGGTGCGCATTCTCTTCGCAGACGCGGCCGTGCGTTGCCCAGCGCGTGTGCCCGACCCCCGTCGAGGACTGGGAGCCGTTCCCCTTCGCGGCCTTCTTCAGGTACTCGAGATTGCCGATCGCGCGGACGTAGTCGAGGCCGTCATCCTCGAGCAGCGCAAGGCCGGCCGAGTCGTAGCCCCGGTATTCGAGGCGCTCGAGGCCCTGGATCAGAAGCGGCTTGCACGCTCTCGGCCCGACGTATCCGATGATTCCGCACACTCTGGGAGCTCCTTCCCTCGCCTGCGGTCTTCCGATGCAGCCAGGACGACGCTGTCGGCAACTTCCTCCCGAAACGCGAGAAAGCCCGGCATCCGCGACCCCCTGCGCTGGAGGTCGGTCAACCGAGCTCTCGTCGAACGAGAGCCGAAATGGTACCACAGAGCTCGCGGGCCTCGGCGAAATCTTGCGCCTCCGCCAGAACCCGCACCACCGGCTCTGTTCCAGAGGGACGGACGAGCACTCGGCCGCGGTCTCCGAGCTCGGTGTTGATGCGTTCGACCTCCGCGAGCAGGCTCGGCGGAAGCTCACGATCGGCCGCCGGCACGCTCTCCTGCACCTGCGGGTAGCGCGGGAGAACAGCCGCGGCTTCGCGCAGCGTTCGACGCTTCAGCGCACTACAAAGAAGAAGCGCAGCGGCAAGTCCGTCTCCGGTGACGTGGTCGCGGAGATAGATGATGTGCCCGGACTGCTCGCCCCCGAGGATGCCGCCGCTGCGGCGCAGAGCCTCGAGGACGTAACGATCGCCGACATCGGTCGTGAGCACTCTGATGCCGCGCTCGCCCATCAGCCGGTAGAAGCCGAGGTTCGTCATCACCGTGACCGCGACGAGCTCGACCTTCAGGTCGAGAGCGAGGACCGCGAGAATCTGGTCGCCGTCGACGGGGTCGCCGCCTGCGTCGACGGCAAGCACGCGGTCGCCGTCCCCGTCGAAGGCGACTCCGAGGTCGTGACCTCCGTCGACGACGACGGCCTGAAGGAGCGAGAGGTCGGTCGCCCCGCAGCCGACGTTGATGTTGTGCCCGTCGGGGTCGGCTCCAATCGCCTGCACCTCGGCGCCCAGCCGCTCGAACGCCTGCGGCGCGATAGTCGAGTACGCCCCGTTGGCGCAATCGACCGCGACCCTGAGGCCGCTGAGGTCGCTCCCGAAGCGCTCGACGATGTGCTCGAAGTAGCTGTCCGTCGCGACACCGACGTGATCGATCGCTCCAGGCGCCTCCGTCGGCTGAGAGTCGAGGAGAGCCTCGATCGCCTCCTCGGCCTCGTCCGTCAGCTTCTGGCCGTCCGCGTCGAAGAGCTTGACGCCGTTGTACTCGGGGGGGTTGTGCGAGGCGGAGATGACCGCACCGAGATCGAGGGCGAGCAGCGCGACGGCCGGGGTCGGCAGGACACCCGCAAGGACGGCGTTGCCGCCGGCAGAGGCGATCCCGCGCGCGAACGCGTCCTCGAGCTCGGGGCCGGATGCACGGGTGTCGCGCCCAACGAAGACGCGGCCGCCCCGAGACCAGAGCGCGGAGGCTCTCCCGAGCCGCTCCACCAGGTCTGCGGTCAGGTCTTGGCCGACGACCCCCCGAACGCCGTCAGTGCCGAAGTACCGGCGGGCCAATTATCTCTTGCTGAACTGCGGGGCCTTGCGAGCCTTGTGCAGCCCGGCCTTCTTGCGCTCGACCTTGCGCGCATCGCGGGTGAGGAAGCCCTCCCGCTTCATCGGGATGCGCAGCTCGGGATCGGCCTCGACGAGGGCGCGGGCGATGCCGTGGCGGACGGCGCCCGCCTGGCCCGTCGGGCCGCCGCCGTTCACACGCACCCGAAGGTCGTAGCGGCCCTCGGCGTCGGCGAGCTTGAGCGGCGCCATCACGGTCGTTCGGTGCGTCGCGCGCGGGAAGTACTCCTCGAGCGTGCGCCCGTTGATCCAGGTCGCGCCGTCTCCCGGGCGGAGAATCACCCTTGCGACGGATGTCTTGCGCTTGCCGGTGCCCTGATACTGAGCCTGCTCAGCCATTTCCGTTCTCCAGCGGCAGCGCCTTGGGGGCCTGCGCCTCGTGCGGGTGCTCGGGGCCGGCGTAGATCTTCAGCTTGCCGAGCTGGGCACGGCCGAGCCGGTTGCGGGGCAGCATTCCCTTGACGGCCTTGCGGAGCACCTCCGTCGGCCGGCGGTTGAGCTCTTCGCGCAGTGGCCGGCTACGGAGCCCGCCCGGATAGCCCGAGTGCCGGTGGTACATCTTGTCGTCGAGCTTCTTGCCGGTGACGGCGATCTTCTCTGCGTTGACCACGACCACGAAGTCGCCGGTGTCGACGTGCGGCGTGTACTGCGGCTTGCGCTTCCCGCGCAGGGTCTCCGCGATCTGCGTCGCCAGACGGCCGAGGGTCTTGCCCTCCGCATCGACGACGTACCACTGCCGCTCGATCTCACCGGGTTTTGCGTTCCAGGTTCTCATCATGAAGAGGCGGGCTCGAAGCCCGCCGGCGGAGGATTCTACCAATGATTCCTACGAAGCCGGCTTCGCCGCGGGCCGGAGCCTCGTCAGGAAGATTGCGGGCGCAAGCGCGAGAATCGTGGCGCCGATCGCAAGTGCGGCAACGCCGAGCACGTTCAGGGCCACGCCCCCGATGAGGGCCAACGAGGCGCCCGTCAGCCCCGCCAGGAGGTCGTTCAGGCCGAGCAGCTTCCCTCGCTCTGCCGGCTGTGTCGCGTCGGCGAGCTGCGCCGTTGCCGCAACGAACGAGAGATTCCAGCCGAGCCCGAGGCCGAAGAGCAGGACAGCGGTCATGGGCACCCCCTCGAACCACATCAGGCCCACGCACGAAACCGCCATCACGAGCAGGCCGCCGCCAAGCGAAGGCCCGCGCCCGATGCGGTCGATCAGCCTCCCGACGACGAGCACGAGCGCGTACATGCCGAGAACGTGCGCGCCGATGATGGGGAAGACGGAGTCCTGGTGATGGTGATGGTGGTCGACGACGACGTAGCCGGTGAGGTTCATCACCGAGACCATCACTGCGAAGCTCGCAATCGCCGCGAGCATCGCCGGCAGGACGCCGGGCCGGCGGACGATCTCTTTCAGGGGCGCTGCGGCCGACGGCGGCTCGTCCGTCTGCCGCCGGGCCGAGATGCGCTCGGCGATCACCTTCGTGTCCGGCCGCACCGTCAGCACGAGCGCGCAGGCGACGAGCGACAGTCCGGCGGCGGCGATCCACGGGACCGTCAGCGTGCTCGCCGCAACCTCCTTGCCCGAGAAGAGCGGGCCGAAGACTGCGGGCCCGAAGACCGCTCCGAAGACGGCCCCGAAGAGGACGAGCGAGATTCCGCGGGCACGCCGTTCGGGTGGATACATGTCCCCCGCGGCGGTGCGGATGAGCAGCGTCACGGCCCCGGACACGCCGATCAAGACGAAGCCGGGGATGATGGCGAAGGCCGTCTTCCCGGCCGGCCGGGAGCGCGGAGAGTGCCGCCGCGGCGAGGTAGATCGCCGGCCCGAGCCCGAGCAAGGCCCTGAAGCCGGTGACAAGGACGAAGGTCAGCGAAAGGACGGCCGCCCCGAGCTGAAGGACGGCGAGGTACACGGCCATCGTCGCCGCGAGAATCGCCGTGTTCCGCCGGATGGGCAGGTTCTCAACCAAGGAGCTCCTCGAGCCCGGAGCGGAACTCGGCGGCTCCTCCGTGCGAGGGATGCCGCACTCCGGGCGTGCCCAGAGCCGCCTCCGCCAGGCGCCCGACCGGCAGCCCCCGCCGTCCCGACACCAGTTCGTCGAGGAACGGACGCGCGGCACCGATCTCGGCCGCGGTCGGCCGCCGGTTCGACTCGGGCTCGCCGAGCCGATACGGATGAGTGGGAACGACGTTCCAGAGGAGAACGCGGTCCGCGAGCCCGAGCTCGTCCAGCACGCGGTGCACGATCGTCGCGCTCGCCTCGGCAGGCCCCGAGCCGGTCACCTGGCGCTCGGATGTGAACGGAAGCCCGCTCACCCGCGCGCCGCGGTAGCCGGCCGCCTCGCCGACGAGCAGGATCGGAGCGTCTGCATGCTGCTCCAGGTATTCGGCGAGCCGGGCCCGCAGCCTCGGCGAGCGCGCGTACTGGTTGTAAGTCGCTCCGATCCGAGTCTTGGCAAGACGCGCGACAAAGAAGGATCGAGCCACGGAGCCGATTGTAGGGTTGCGCCGATGCGGCTCTCGCTCCTGCTCTCAGCGCTCCTGCTCGTGCTCGGACTTCCCGCCGCGTACGGGGGAAGCACGAGCGACCCCGGCGTGACGCCCGACACGATCCTCCTCGGCGCAACCGTTCCGCTCACCGGCGACGAGGTTGCCTACGCAGCGGTCGCGCGCGGGGCCGACGCGTACTTCAAGTACGTGAACGCTCGCGGCGGAGTGCGCAAGCGCAGGATCCAGTACCTCTATCTCGACGACGGATACAACCCCGCGGAGACGCTCCGGAAGACGCGACAGCTCGTCCAGGACGAGCACGTCTTCGCCATCTTCAACAGCGTCGGCACCGAGCACGCGCTCGCCGTGCGGCCGTACCTGAACCAGAACGGTGTCCCCCAGCTCTTCGTGGGCAGCGGGCTCTCGGCCCTTGCGCTCGAGCACAAGACGTACCCCTGGTCGATGGGCTATCTACCGCGCTTCGCGGGGGAAGCCGCGGTCTACGGCCGCTATCTCGCGCGGACGCGGCCCCGCGCCAAGATCGCCGTGCTGCACGAGAACTCGGAGTACGGCGAGGACATGTTCGCGGGCCTGAGGCGAGGGCTGGGCCGGCTCTCGACGCGGATCGTCGGCGTACAGACCTACGACGTCACCGACCCGGACGTGAGCTCGCAGCTGGTGCGCCTGAAGGCGTCCGGCGCCGACACGCTCATGCTGTTCGCCCTGCCCCGCCAGACGATCCAGGCGTTCCTGGCGGCCCACAAGCTCGGGTGGCGGCCGCACATCTTCCTCAACTCCGTCTCGATCGACCCGTTCGTGATGGAGGTCGTCCAACGAAACACGAGCAAGCGGCTCGTCGAGGGCACGATCTCGAGCTCGTTCCTCAAGGACCCGACCGACCCGGCACTCGCACGCGACCCCGGGGTCAAGCTCTACAAGCAGATCCTGCGGCGTTACCTGCCGAGCGCGAAGGTGAAGGAGGTGGCGCACCTCTACGGGATGGCCGTCGCCTACACGATGGTCGACGCCCTGCGCGCGGCCGGCGCGCAGCCCACCCGGCGCAGCCTGCTCCGGGCCGCGACGAGCCTGAACGAGCGCTCGAACCCGTTCTTCGTGCGCGGGATCGGCGTGCGGACGGGGCCGGACGACTACTACCCCGTCGAGCTGACGCGGATGCTCCACTTCCACGCGGGCCGCTGGCGCCGGTTCGGCGGGCTCGTCATCGTCCGCTAGCCGCGCATCCCCAAATCGGCCTTTTCCGACTCGCCCGCCTCGTGCTCCCAGAGTCGATCCAGATGGCTCTGCGCGTACGGGATCTCGAACGGAAGAAGGAAAAGCGCGACCAGGAAGAGGACGAAGCCGGCGACGTGGTTGATCTGCGGGTCGAGGTTGGCCAACTGCTGCGCCTTCCGGATCCGCCGGTAAAAGCGCCATTGAGAGACAAACGGCGGAATGATCAGCAGGCCGCCGAGGCTGATTGCCAAAGTCGCCACGCCCGCACTGACGGCCAGCGGATTTGACGGCTCGTCGAGCCTCTCGCCGTAGTCGTTCAAGTCTCGGTTGGAGACGTAGTACCAGTAGAGGTAGTAGATCCCGAAGGTGATCAGCGCGAGCAGGAAGCAAATCCACGGTCTCCGGAGCTTGATCGAGAGCCCGCGCACTTCGACCGTTCTCGCCACGGCGCGGGATTCTACGCTTGAAGCCCTGATGAAGGTTTCCGCGCCGAAATCCGAGGTGCTCGCGGTTCGCACGTTGACCGACGGCGGGCAATCAGCGGTGGAGATCGCCCGTGCGATCGAGGCTTTTCTCGGAGAAGCCCGTCACTCGCTCGATCTCGCGCAGTACGACTTCAACCTCGGGCCCGAGACGGCCGCGATCGTCGGCGGGGCGATCAGGGCTGCGGCCGAGCGCGGCGTCGCCGTCCGCTTCATCTACAACGTCGATCACCGCAACCCGATCCCGGTGCCGCCGCCGCCGGAGCCGGACACGCAGCTGATCGCTTCGCTCGGCGTCCCGTCCCGGGCGATCGCGGGTGTGCCCGACCTGATGCACCACAAGTACGTGATCCGCGATCGGAAGAGCGTCTGGACCGGCTCGACGAACTGGACGGACGACTCCTGGTCGCGGCAGGAGAACATCGTCGTCGTCGTCGACTCAGCCGGGCTTGGGGACGCCTACACACGGGACTTCGAGCAGCTCTGGTCGACCGGCGCCGTCGAGGAGACCGGCTTCGTCGACCCGAGGGACCTCGACGTCGGCGGTGTGAGGGTACGCGCCTGGTTCACGCCTGGTCACGGCGACGAGCTCTCGCATCGAATCGCGAAGGCGATCGGCCGCGCTCGAAGGCGGGTTCGCATCTGCTCGCCGGTGCTGACCGCGGCCCCGATCCTCGCGACCCTGGCGCAGATCGTCTCGGAGGGAACGCTCGACATAGCCGGCTGCCTCGACCGGCCGCAGATCGAGGGGGTCATTCACCAGTGGCACGAGGACGGAGACGTGGCCTGGAAGCTGCCGCTGCTCGAGCGCGCGCTGACCGCGCCGTTCTCGGCGAAGCTGTCGACGCCCTACGGGAGCGGCCCGGTGCACGACTTCATGCACGCGAAGGTGACCGTCGCCGACGACGTCGTCTTCACCGGCAGCTTCAACCTCTCTCGCTCGGGCGAGCGGAACGCAGAGAACGTGCTCGAGAGCCACGACGCCGCGCTTGCGGACCGGCTTGCCGCATACGTCGACGAGGTGCGCGCGCGCTATCCGCTCTACCAGCGCTCCCAGTGAACGACTTCTGAGCGCGCCTTCCGTCGCTCGTTGAAAGCGCTCTTCGCCTCGTCCGGGAACGCGTCGTCACCGGCCGGATAGCCCATCGTCACGACCACGACGAAGTGAACGTCGTCCGGAACGCCGAGCGTGCGCTTGAGCGCGGGGACGTCGGTCACTCCGAAGATCGCCGTGTCCAGACCCTCGTCGATCGCGGCGAACATGAGCGCCATTGCGGCAGCCCCTGCGTCGACGTACCAGTACGGTGCCGGCCACTCGATCTCCGTCCCACCCGTGGTCTCGAGCTTGTCGGGCTTCTGGTAGCGCGCGTGGTAATCGGCCTCGCGAACGAGCACGACGACGTGTACCGGGGCGTTGGCCTTCCAGCGTGGCCTCCCCTGTGCGGCGAGTTCCTCCTCGGCTGCAGCAACGGCGATTTCCTTTCGCTTCTCCGGATCGGTGACGACAACGAGCCGCAGCCCCTGGCTGAACCCGGCACTGGGCGCGCGGACGACGGCCGCATTCGTGATCCGCTCGAGCACGTCGCGCGGCACGGGCCGCGAGTCGTACGTGCGGACCGCCCGCCGGCGCTTCAGGACCTCGCGGAAATCCAGTGTCGGCTATTCCCACTCGATCGTGCTGGGAGGCTTCGAGCTGATGTCGAGCGCCACTCTGTTCACCGCCGGAATCTCGTTGATGATCCGGCTCGAGATCGTCTCGAGCAGGTCGTAGGGCAGACGCGCCCAGTCGGCGGTCATGGCGTCCTCCGACGTGACCGCGCGGATCACGATCGGGTACGCGTACGTCCGCTCGTCTCCCTGGACACCGACCGAGCGAATCGCAGGCAGGACGGCGAAGCTCTGCCAGAGGTCGCGGTAGAGGCCGGCGCGCCGCACCTCCTCCTGGAGGATCGCGTCTGCTTCGCGCAGGATGTCGAGCCGCTCCTCGGTCACCTCGCCGATGATCCGGATCGCGAGGCCCGGCCCAGGGAACGGCTGGCGCCAGACCATCCGCTCCGGTAGCCCGAGCTCCTCGCCGACGCGCCGCACCTCGTCCTTGAAGAGCATCCGCAGCGGCTCGACGAGCTCCATCTCCATGTCCTCCGGCAGGCCGGCGACGTTGTGGTGCGACTTGATCGTCGCGGCGACATCACCCGTGCCCCCCGACTCGATCACGTCCGAGTAGAGCGTTCCCTGGACCAGGTACCGGATCTTTCCCAGGCGCGTCGCCTCCTCCTCGAAGACGCGGATGAACTCCTGGCCGACGGCGCGACGCTTGTCCTCGGGATCGCTCACGCCCGCGAGCCTGGCGAGGAAGCGCTCCTCCGCTTCGACATGGACGAGCGGGACCTGGAACTGGTTCCGGAACGCCTCGACGACCTGCAACGCCTCCTCCTTGCGAAGCAGGCCGTGGTCGACGAAGACGCACGTCAGCTGGTCGCCGATCGCCTTGTAGACGAGCAGCGCCGCGACTGCCGAGTCGACACCCCCCGACAGAGCGCAGAGCACTCGCTCGTGGCCGACCTGGGCCCGGATCCGCTCGACCTGCTCCTCGATCACAGCGGCGGCCGTCCAGGTCGGCGGCGCGTCGGCGACGGTGTACAGGAAGTTCTTCAGCAGGTCGTTCCCGTACGGCGTGTGCACGACCTCGGGATGGAACTGGACGCCGTAGAGCCGGCGCTCCGGGTGCTCGAAGGCGGCGATCGGCGTCGACGGCGACGAAGCGACGACGCGCGCGCCCTCGGGCGGCGACGTCACCGAGTCGCGATGGCTCATCCAGGCGGTCTGCTCGGAAGGAAGGTTGACGAAGAGCTCGCCCTCCTCCGCCTTCAGCTCCGTCTTTCCGAACTCGGAGATCCCCGTCCGCTCGACCCGGCCGCCGAGGTCCTGCGCCATCAGCTGCATCCCGTAGCAGATCCCGAGCGTCGGCACGCCGAGCTCGAAGATCCTCGGGTCGACCTTGGGACCATCCTCGGCGTAGACCGAGGCGGGCCCGCCCGAGAGAACGAGCGCGAGCGGGTTCTTCGCACGAACGGCCTCGGGAGAGATCGAGTGGCTGACGAGCTCCGAGTAGACCCGGCACTCGCGCACGCGGCGCGCGATCAGGTGCGAGTACTGCCCGCCGAGGTCCAGAACGAGCACCGGCCGCTCTTCTGCGGCCGGCTCAGGCGTGGGCAGAGGAACGACGTTGCTCATCCCATCCCGATCTGCTGCGCTTGCTGGAGAGCCTTGCCCTCGGTCTTGATCGACGGCGCGAGCATCACCTCGGCCTTCTGGAAGTCGTGGATGGACTCGTAGCCGCAGGTCGCCATCGATGTTCGCAACGCGCCCATCAGGTTCAGCGTCCCGTCGTTCTCGCGCGCAGGGCCGACGATGATCTCCTCAAGGCTCGCGACCTGCTCGGTCTGCACGCGCGCGCCCCGCGGCAGGGTCGGATGGAAGGTCGCCATCCCCCAGTGGTAGCCGCGGCCGGGGGCCTCCTTCGCGCGCGAGAGCGGCGAGCCGACCATGACGGCGTCCGCCCCGCAGGCGATCGCCTTCGCGATGTCGCCGCCGGTGCGCATACCGCCGTCGGCGATCACGTTGACGTACTTGCCGGTCTCGAGCAGATGCTGAACCCGCGCCGCGGCCGCGTCCGCGATCGCCGTCGCCTGCGGCACTCCGACGCCGAGCACACCCCGCGTCGTGCACGCGTGGCCGGGGCCGACGCCCACGAGCACGCCCTCCGCTCCGGTCCGCATCAGGTGGAGCGCCGTCTGGTACGAGGCGCAGCCGCCGACGAGCGTCGGGATCGGCATCTCTGCGATGAACTCCTTCAGGTTGAGCGCCTGCCCGTTCGACGAGACGTGCTCGGCCGAGACGACGGTACCCTGGATGACGAGCACGTCCAGCCCCGCCTGGAGCGCGAGCTCGTAGTGCTCGCGGACGCGCTGTGGTGTCAGCGAACCGGCGACGAGCACGCCCGAGCGCTTGATCTCCTCGATCCGCGCCGCGATCAGCTTCGGCTCGACGGGTCGTGCGTAGATCTCCTGGAGGCCGCGCGTCGCCTTGTTCTTCTGAAGCTTGGCGATGCGCTCGAGCTCTGCGTCGGGGTTCTCGTAGCGCGTGTAGATGCCCTCCAGGTTGAGGACGCCGAGGCCGCCGAGCTTGCCGAGCTGGATCGCCGTCGCCGGCGAGATGACCGCGTCCATCGCGGAGCCGATCAGCGGCAGCTCGAGGAGGTGCGGGCCGAGCTTCCAGCCGATGTCGACGTCCTGCGGGTCGCGCGTCCTGCGGCTCGGCACGATCGCGATGTCGTCGAACCCGTATGCCTGACGTGCCTTCTTCCCCCTGCCGATCTCTACGTCCACTGAGCGCAAACCCCCTTTAACGCAAAAAGCCCAGGCGCCGTCGGGTCGCCTGGGCCGTGAAGACCGTCTTTCAAGTCTCGCCTCTCAAGTGGCAGTCGATCGTATCAGCCTCTGGCGGACAGCGGTCGGAGCCTCTACGTGGCCACGGGCTCGAGCTCGGCGACGTTGACCGCGCCGGCCAGGCGGCTCGCCTCGCGGGGGTCGAAGCGGCCGGCGCCGACCTCCAGCGTCGACGCTGCTCCCGCACCGACGGCGACACGCAGCGCGTCCTCGAGCGCCTTGCCCCCGTACCGGGCCGAGAGAAAGCCCGCCAGCAGGACGTCCCCCGAGCCGACGGTCGAAGTCGGTTCGATCCGCGGCGCGTCCGCGCGGAGCCGTTTCACCTCGCGGTCCTCCCGGAGTAGCGCAAAGCAGCCCGCCTCGTGGGTGATGAGCACGTTGCGCGCGCCCAGCTCGGCGATGTCGTCCACGGCCTGAACGAAGTCCTGCTCCTCGTGGAATTCCTGGCCGACGAGCGCTTCGGCCTCACGCTGGTTCGGCGACACGAGGAAGGGCTCGGCTGCGGTGCCGAGCCGCAGTGGCTCACCGTCCGAGTCCAGCACGGTCTCGACGCCGCGGCGATTCAGGTCTCGGATCGCGTCCCCGTAGAAGTCGTCCTCGATGCCGCGCGGCAGCGAGCCGGCGAAGACCACGGCCTGAGCGCTGCTCGCGAGGTAGTGCAGCTTCTCGCGCAGGATTTCGAGCTCGTCCGGCTCGACGTCGGGGCCCCACTCGTTGATCTCGGTATACGAGCTCGCGGTCGGGTCGACGACGGCAGTCGAGGTGCGCGACTCGTCGCCGATGCGGACGAAGTCGTTGAGGATCGCCTCGGCGGTCAACTCCTCGACGATGCGCGTGCCCGTGCGGCCGCCCGCGAGTCCGGTGGCCACGACCGGCACCTCGAGCCGCTTCAGCGCGCGGGCGACGTTGATGCCCTTGCCGCCGGGGAGCGACAGGCCGCTGCCGCTTGCCCGGTGTCGCTGGCCGCGCTGGAAGTTGGGCACGGTGAGCGTCCGATCGAGAGCTGCGTTGAGAGTGACGGTGATGATCATGAGATCCAGCCCCACATATTGTGCGCCGCCCGCTTCAGGTACCAGCCTCCGCGGTCGAGCACACCCGGCTTCGAGATCGAACGGGCAGCGACGAGCGGCGAGCGCGCGAGCAGCCGGCCCCGCTCATAGACACGAAC
>WNGD01002756.1_pt1 | contig 18181 bp, 11 predicted proteins | sample 5400671 | NCBI WGS metagenome assembly WNGD01 (sample SAMN13153369, study PRJNA577476) | soil metagenome | isolation source: 40 cm soil or saprolite under grassland replicate 2 | place: USA:California | collected 2016-06-15
CAGCAACCGCCAATGACGTTCGCGCCCGCCTCCCGGAGTTGCAAAGCAAACGATGCAAAGGCATCCGGCCTTTGAGGATAGGCTATCTCAGTGCCAACCATCTGAGGGATTCCCGCGCTGGGCTTAACCCAGACAGGTCTGGAAGTGACGGCCCGCATTCTGCCGCACACACGCACGTAGAGCTCAGGGCCCAAACCGCAATTGGCCCCGACCATCCAGGCGCCGGCCTCTTCCATTTCAACAACCGCCTGCTCCGGAGAAACTCCCATGATGGTCTGCGTCTTTTCTTTGCCTGAATCAAAACTCATGCTCAGCGCGACAGGAAGAGGCGTACTCGCGCGGGCAGCACGGGCCGCGATTTTCATTTCCCCGACGTCGATCATCGTTTCGATCAGGAGGGCATCCACTCCTCCGCGCCAGAGGGCTTCCGCCTGGCGCCGGTAGGAATCGAAAACTTCCTCTTCCGTTATCTCGCCGGTCTGGAGCCGTTTTCCCGTCGGGCCCATGGAGCCGAAAACCAGAGCCCGGTTCCCCGCTGCTTCACGTGAGAGCTCAGCCCCCCGCCGGTTGATTTCTTCCAATCGATCTTCGAGATTGTGCCGGGCCAGGACGAACCTGTTCCCGCCGAACGTGTTTGTCAGGATGATATGCGCTCCGGCATCAACATAACTTCGGGCTACCCGGGATACTTTCTCGGGATGGAAGAGGTTCCAAGGATCGGGCGAAGACCGCGGCTCCAGCCCAATCTTCTGAAATTCCGTTCCCCATCCTCCGTCGGCTACCCAGCAGGAAGACGAGGTTACGTCATTGATTCCAATCCGCATAAGACCCCGAAGACAGGTCAAAGTGTGTGGGAAGTCTATCAAAGTCCGGTTGACTCCGTAATCCCTCAGTGTTTGAAGTTCAGGCTTTTGCCTGCCCAGAGTCAGTGCAGCCTCAAGGCTGTACTCCAAACCTGCACCCTGAACGCTGTACTCCATACTGGACTGAACTCCGAAGCAGGCATGGAGTTCAGGCTTTAGCCTGCTCAGAGTCAGTGCAGCCTCAAGGCTGTACTCCAAACTTCCCACAGATGTGTTCACGGCCTCGTTCGGACATCAAACCCTTTGCGCTCTTTGCGTCTTCGCGGTAAATTCGCACTCGGTCTCACCGCGAACGCGCGAAGTACGCGGAGGGAATCGTGAAGGTTCACAATGAAACGACTTCTGTTGGCGTTAATTCTGCTGGTGCCGCCTGCGACTTCCGAGATCCGCCCGGGTCATCGTCTCCCCGAAGGCTCGTATCACTCCGTGCGAGAACGGGAGATCGACATAGAGGACTATGCCGCCGATCTTCGATTCGACATGGAACGGGAGGAGATCACGGGAACCGCCACCCTCACGTTCACGCCTCTGCGTTCCGGTCTGAAGGAGTTTTCTCTCGATGCCTCCGATCTCGAGATCCAAAAGGTCGCGTCAGGCGCAGGATCCGCGTCATTCAGCCTCCGGGACCGGGAGCTGCACATCTCTCTGACACAGGCGTTGAATCCGGGCCAACCTGGGTCCGTCAGCATCACCTACAGCTGCCATCCGAAGACCGGGATGTACTTTTACCCGAAGTCCGGGACGCGCGCCGCGCAGGCATGGAACTACGGCGAAGGGGGATTGCACTACGGCTGGCTCCCGATCTACAACGATGTCAACGACCGTTTCACCGTCAAGTTCACGATCACTGTGGCGCGTCCCTTTGTGGCGGTCTCGAACGGAAAGCTGGTCGAGACGAAGGAGAATCCGGACGGCACGCGCACGTTCCGTTGGGAACAGGAAAAGCCGATCCCGAATTACCTGATGACGGTGGACGTAGGGGAGTTCGCGCAGGTGCCCATCGGCAAAGCCAGATTGGGTTCCGGCGCCATTTCTCTTGCCGCCTGGACTCCGCCCGGAACGGAAAGCGCCGCGGCCTTCTCGTTCAAGAACACTCCGCGCATGGTGGAGTTTTTCTCTGAAAGATTCTCCTACCCCTATCCGTGGTTCAAGTACGACCAGGTTGCGCTGCGTGAGTTCGCGATCGGCGCCATGGAGACAACCACGGCAACCGGCTTTTCCGAATCGCACCTTCACGGGCCGGAGGACCCGCCGGACTCAGGGCCCGCCTACACCGAGCCGTATCCGACCTGGAGCTACGAGGACACCATCGCCCACGAGCTCGCTCACCATTGGTTCGGAGATCTTGTCACTTGCCGCTCGCTCGCTTCCATCTGGCTGAACGAATCGTTCGCGACATTCTCCCACACCCTCTGGAACGGCCACGCCCACGGCGAGGACGATCTCACCTATCAGCGCTGGAGATACTTGAACAAATATCTGGATTATGTCCAATCGACCGGCATGGTCCGTCCCATGGAGTATTTCAAGTACCGGTCTCCGGACGACATGTATCAGACCGAAACGACCTATCTCAAGGGGTCTCTTGTCCTGCACATGCTGCGTCACTTCATCGGCGATGCCGACTTCTTCCGGACCTTCGAGGGCTACCTTCACCGCAACGAGTACGGGAATGTGGATTCGGCCGACCTCAAGGAGGCATTTCAAACGCAAATCGGCCGGAATCTCTCCTGGTTCTTCGACGACTGGATCACCGAGGGCGGAGGCCATCCGGTTTTTCAAGTCTCGTACGCCTGGGTCCCCGAGCGCCGACAGGTCGATCTCACCGTGCAGCAGGTCCAGGCCGACCTCCCTTTCGAGAATGATTTCAGCCTGCCCGTGGATGTCGAGATCCTCGGCCCTTCAGGCTCGTCGGTTCACAAGGTGGAACTGAAGGGCTGGTCCACGCGCGCTTCCCTGCCTGCCGATACCCGGCCTCGGGCGGTCGTCTTCGATAAGGGAAACTGGCTGATCTGCGAGATCAAGTTCGAGCGTTCGGCGGACGAAACGGTTTACCTGCTGGAAAAGGGGGATCTGGCTGCGCGGCTGCGCGCCGCGCGTCAGCTCGCCGAAGATTATCCTCGCCGCCCGGAGACCGTTCGGACCCTTGCTCGCGTCTTGGGTGACGCAAGAAACCATTGGGGTCTCCGGCAGGAGGCGGCCATGGACCTGGGCAGAGCCGGAGGAGCGGAAGCAGGCAAGGCCCTGGTTCTTGCCTCCACGGATCCCGACCGCCGGGTGCGCCGCGCCGTCGCCATCGCGCTCGGCTTCGTGGCCGATGGCGAAAGCGCGGCAGCTCTGCGCAAACTGATCGAAACGGACAGGGCCGAGGATGTTGCAGGAGCCGCGGAAATATCCCTCGGCAGGATGCGCGGAGAGGGAGCGAAAGACTTCCTGCTTCGTCAGCTCTCCAGAGATTCACGCTACTGGAGCTCGATTCGCCTCGGCGCGCTGCTCGGATTGACTCACCTCAAAGACCCATCTCTTGTTCCGGCTTTTCGCTCCTACACCGATTCCCGATGGGAAGCCGACTTGCGGAGCGCGGCGCTCGAGGGCTGGCTTGCAGCCGCGCCGGAGGATCCTGAGCTCGCGCGACGTCTTTGTGAGCTTGCCAGAGATCGCAACAGGCAGGTCCGGCTGGATGCGATCGAAAAGCTGGGATCCCTCCACTTGTCGGCCGACGTGAAGTTCCTGAGCGATCTTGCCGAGGCGGACCCGGACCCGGACATCTCGGAAAAGGCCAGAGCCGCGGCCGAGGAGCTCCAGAGCTTCCCGAAGAAGTGAATTTACGATGCGCGTCTGAACGAAACCACAGATGAACACAGATTTGTACGACTAAGCCAAAGTCCTTCGCAACCAGCCAAGGATTTTTCGGTCAAATGACCAATGACAAATGACAAATGAACAATGACAAATAGAAGTCCGGACAACGAACTGCGATTTGTCATTTTTCATTGGTCATTTGTCATTGGTCATTTACCAAATCTCGCTCTGCATACATACGCTGTCTGGCAGAAAGGAGAACCCTCATGTCCCCGACGACCTCGACCAAGAAACAATGGACCGTGATGGTTTATATGGCCGGCGACAACAACCTTGACCCCAACGGAGTGGAGGACTTGAAAGAAATGAAGAAAGCCGGGTCCACCGAAGCCCTGAACGTCGTCGCCCAGTTCGACCGCGCGGCGGGCCACACAACCAAACGGTACTACCTGCGCAAGGGAGGCAAGGTTAGCAATGATGCCGTGGCATCGCTGGGCCAAACCAACACCGGGGATCCGAAGGTCCTCGCCGACTTCATCCGCTGGAGTGTCAGGAACTACCCCGCCGAGCGCAATCTCCTGGTGCTTTGGAATCACGGCCAGGGTTGGGACGATACCGACATCTACGCCAACGAACGGCACAGCCGGTTGCGCCGGCTGGCGAGCGGTCCCATCCGTCATGCGCTTTTTCATACTCCGGTGCGTCGCACGCTCCGGAGCGCGATCCGAGACGCTCAGGCCCGAGCCATTCTGCTCGACGACAATGCCAAGGATTTCCTGGACAACCTCGAGATGAAAAAAGTCCTGGCGGGCGCCAGGACGCTGCTCAAGCGCAAGCTGGACATTCTCGGCATGGACGCCTGCCTGATGAGCATGGCCGAGGTGGGCTGTCAAATCCACGACAGTGCCGCATTCACCGTCGGCTCCGAGCAGACCGAACCGCTGGACGGCTGGCCTTATCACACCATCCTGGCCGACCTGGCAAAGAATCCTGCGATGACGGCCCGCGATTTGAGCGCGTTAATCGTCAAGAAATACCTTGCCTTTTACACTCGCGACGCCGTAACGCAATCGGCCTGCGACCTCGGCAAAGCGAACGCGTTGGCCGGCACGGTCGCTAACTTGGCCGCAGCGCTCGCGGCTGGCTTGAGCGACGCACAGACGCGGCAGCGCATTCTGACCGCGCGGACTCGGGCCCAATACTATGACGTTGCGGACAACATTGACCTGGTGGACTTCTGCGGCCTGCTCGAGCAAGCCAACGGGAGCTCCGAAATCGGCCGTCGCTGCCGGGATGTCAGTAACGCGGTGGAGCCGGGCGGGTACGTGGTCGCACAAGGATGCAAAGGTAAAGAAGTTCAGAATTCCCACGGCGTGGCCATCTACTTCCCCACCCGGTCCGTCTCTCCGCTCTACGCCGGTCTGGACTTCAGCAGGAAAACCGGCTGGGACCGCTTTCTCAAGGCTTATGTCTCTGCAGCCCACGCCCGGTGAGACAGCTCGTTCGGAGCTTCAAGCTTGTTCGAAGCTCAGGCTTACGCGTTCCGCCTTGACAGCGCAGGTAAGACGTCATAGTCTTACCTCGATGCCAAGGAAGACCCGTGTCGTGCGGCTCAGTTCAAAGGGCCAGATCATCATCCCGGCTTCTTTGCGGCGCCAGCTGGGCCTCAAGAAGGGCCAGGCGATGGAGGTGCGCCGCGGAGACGGTAGAGAGCTTATCTTCGCCCCTGTTGAAGAACAGAACCTGGACCTCGAAGCCATGCTGGCGCAGGCTCGCGCCTGGTTCGCAAAAGCCAAGGACCCTGTGGAAGAGCTCCACCGCCGGCGTAAGAAGGAACGCGAACTGGAGGTACAAAGGCGTGAGCGTCGGAGTGCTTGATGCCGGTGTCGTCCTCGCCTGGATTCGCGGAGGTCACCGCTCTGCTCGGAGAGTGGAAAGGCTCTTCAAGGCCGGCCGCGAGGGAAAGATTCCGCTGGTGATCTCCACGGTCAACCTGGCGGAGGTCCTGATCCACACGGCGCAGTGGTCGCGTTCCACTGGCGGCGATGCCGTCGCCCTCCTCAGAGCGTCCGGGGTCGCGTTCCATTCGCCCGATGAGTCCGTCACTCGGCGAGTGGCAAAGCTGCGCACCTCGCTGACAGATGGTTTTGCCGCGGCAACCGCGCAGGAGCTGCGCGCGCGCCTTCACACTACCGACACCGAGCTCATGCGCCGAATCGAACACACCGGCATTCCCGTCTCGCGATACTAATGCCCGTCAATACCGTGAAGGCTAAGGGCTCGCGCAGAAATAAATTCACATTTTGGCGCGAGCGCCGGGCGGGCAGATGCGAGGCGCCGCGACGAAGTCGATGTCGGACATCGTCGAGGAGCGGCAAGAAAGCCGATACGCGCCCTTCGGCGCCGCGCCCCTGCGGGCTGCGGCCCGCAGGCCCGCTGGCTTTGTTGCTCGCTCCTCACATACCGCCCCGGGTATAGCTCGTCGCTCGCGCCTCGCCAGCGGGCCTGGGGGCCTGCGGCAAAATGTGAAGTTATTTCTGCGCGGGCCCTAAGGTCCACTTGGTGGACACAAAGCTCACAAATCGGTCAAGTTTTGTATCATGGCCGAGACGGCCATGCCACGAAACCATCGTGGCACGGGCGTCTCGCCCGTGAAGACTGGGCGGTATGAGGATCACTCGCTATAACTTGCCACAGAGACACAGAGTCACTGAGGGATTGATAAGAATGCACGTTTATTTTCTTTCATCCTCCGTGCCTCTGTGGCTCCGTGGCCAATTTCGAGGTGACCTATGAACCGGGTTGGCTTCAAAGCGTTTCTGAGTGCACTGGCTCTCCTTCTATTGTTTTCGCCGCGCGGAGCCTTTCCCCAGAACTGGCCCCAGTGGCGCGGGCCGGAGGCCAACGGCGTCTCTCGCGAGACGGGGTTGCCGGTTCGGTGGAGTGCATCCGAGAACATCGCCTGGAAGGTGAAGCTCCCGGGCCGCGGCATGTCGACGCCAATCATTTGGGGCAACCGTATCTTCGTTACGTCCCAAATTGGCTACGGAATCGTGGAGGAACGCTCGGCCCGGCACGAAGGTCCGGTTCGGAGCGACGACGGGCCGGTGATTTTTGTCTTACAGTGTTTTGGGCGTGAGCAAGGAGAGCTTCTTTGGGAACATCGGATTCCGGCAGAGAAGCCCCTCCCTCCGGTCCACACATTCCACAACCTCTCGACTCCAAGCCCGGTCACCGATGGCGAATGTGTCTATGCGTGGTTCGGAACCGGACAACTGATCGCTTTCACTCTGGACGGCCGTTTGGCCTGGAAACGCAGCCTGGGAAGGGAGTACTCGCCGTTCAGGCTGCTCTGGGGCCATGGCAGCTCGCCAGTCGTGTATAAGGATTCCCTGATCCTGCTCTGCGATCACGATCCGGCGGCCTATCTGCTCGCGCTCGACCGGCGAACCGGGAAAGAGGTCTGGAAAGCGGATCGGGGAAAGGGGCTTCGTTCCTACAGCACCCCGTTTCTGGTTGCAGCGGGCGGCCGACACGAGCTGATCGTCAATTCCAATCCCCGGATCGACGCGTATGACCCGGAAACCGGTAAGCTCTTGTGGCATGCCGACGGCGACTGCAAGGTGCCGATTCCTATGCCCGTCAGCGCTGATGGCATCCTCTATGCGAGCCGCGGGTACAATAGCGGGCCCTATATGGGGATCCGATCTGGAGGAAGCGGCGACGTGAGCCAGACGCATGTGTTGTGGCGCGTACCGACCGGAGCGCCCTACGTTTCATCGCTTCTGTATTACCAGGAGCTGCTCTATATGGCTACCGAAGTAGGGATCGTCCGCTGCGTGGATCCGAAAACAGGAGAGACGCTGTGGACTCAGAGGATCGGCGGTAACTTCTCGGCGTCCCCAGTGGGCGCCGATGGTAAGGTGTATCTCCTGAATGAGGACGGAGAGACCGTCGTAGTGGAGGCCGGCCGTAAGTGCGTGGTCCTGGCGCGGAATGCACTGAACGAGCTGTGCCGTGCCTCGCCGGCTGTTGCGCAAGGCCGGATCTTCATCCGGTCGGACGAGAATCTGTACGCAATCGGGGCTCGCCTCGCCGGAACCCGCGCCGCCCGTAGCGCGCCGGGTATCTTTCGCCACCGAGACGCAGAGCCACAGAGATAAGGCTTTTTCTCCGTGGCTCTGTGACTCTGTGGCCTAAATCAAAGATTGGTAACTTATCGGAGACTTCGGCAAGGAGGTCAGACATGCCATTTGTCGTCGCTGCGACCTACCGCGTCAAGGAGGGCGAGGAAGGGAAAGTCGGGGAGATTCTGCAACTGATGACCCCGCTCTCGAGGCAGGAACCCGGGTGCTTGTTGTATCAGGCTCACAAATCCGCCGAGAACCCGCGCGTGTTTTTCCTCTACGAGCAATACGTCGATGAAGCTGCCTACCAGACGCACATGGCGACCTCCCATTTTCAGCGGTACATCCGGGATGAGGCGATCCCAAGGCTCGAGAGCCGCGAGCGTGCGTTCTATCTTACGCTCTAACTCCTCCGGTTTTGCTCAAATCCAATCTTAAACCAAATCGGTTGCTGTTACTCTTGTCTTTGCCCGCTGGATTCTGCTATGTTCGGCCCATTTCAGAGACGAAGGGTTATGAGTTAAAGAACCTTATCTACCCACACCTGCCGAAGGGTTGACCCAGGCAGGCCCACCGGCAGGTTGGTGTTACTGCGGAGGAGTCGGTATGCGGCGCTGGCTTGCACTGTCGGTGTTGGCTCTGGGTTTGTCTTCATCGCTTGTTCTCGCCCAGATCGGTACCGCGACGCTCACGGGACGCGTAACTGATCCCTCAGGCGCCGTTGTTCCCGGAGTGTCGATCGCGGTCGTTCAGAATGGGACGAACTTCGAGTTCACGGCCCTCACAAACGCCGAGGGGATCTACCGCGTTCAATCGCTCCAGCCCGGCACGTACCGGATATCTTTCGAGATGCCTGGGTTCAAGCGCGTGGTCCGGGAAGGGGTCGAGCTCCGTGTAGGAGACACGCTCCCGGTCGACGTCGTCCTTCAGATCGGCGCCGCGAGCGACACCATCGAGATCACCGCGCATAGTCAGATGCTCGAGACCGAGACCTCGGCGACGGGAGCAGTTCAGGCGGGCGAGTTCCTGTACAAGATGCCGCTCTATCAGCGCTACGTCAACTCGACTCTGCACCTCGTGCCGGGCATGCAAGCCGGCGGCTACGCCTACGGCGGCGACCTCGGCGCGTACCATGTGGCAGGGCAGCGCAGCGGCGCGATCGGATTGTTCGAGGACGGAGTAGTGGGGAACGACCCTGGCGCTGGCACGGCGACCGTCAAGCCGCTCCAGAACTCGGTCGCCGAAGTCAAGGTCCTGACCACGACGCTCCCCGCCGAATACGGCCACGCGGCCGGCGGTGTCCTTGCCGTCGTCAAGAAGACCGGCACGAACGAGCTCCACGGCATGGCTTCCGCTTACGGCCGGACGCGCCGCATGCAGCACCGGCTCTTCTTCGACAAGGACCGGACCACGAAGCCGACGCCGACGGCGCCAAAGGGGCTGCCAAGTTTCTTCATGCTGCCCGACGGCAACCTGGGTGGGCCGGTCGTGATTCCGAAGATTTACAACGGCCGGAACAAAACGTTCTTTTTCGTCGGCTACCAGCGTCTCATCGAGAAGAAAATCGCTCAGGCGTTCGGGACGCTGCCGACGCCGGAGATGAAGTCCGGCGACTTCTCCTTCGGCGGGCTCGGCAACCCGATCTACGACCCGGCGACCACACGCCAGCTTCCGGACGGCACGTGGGTGCGCGACAGGTTTCCCGGAAACCGGATTCCCGAGAGCCGCTTCGATCCCGTCGCCAGGAAGATCCTCCAGATCGATCCGTGGCTCGCGCCGAACTATCCGGGCACCTTCAACGCCAATGGTCCCGTGGGGAATCTGCTCTACGACGAGTTCGCCCGCACCTTCTTCGACGACTGGAACGTGCGCATCGACCACCAGTTCACGCCCGGTCTCCGCCTCTTCTGGAGCTTCACCGGGAACTGGCAGAGCGGCTACGGGCGGCCTACGAACATCCGGATCACGGACTTCGACGCGAACAACGGCAACTACACCCCCAACAACCTGGCCAACCACTCGCTCGGCATGACCTGGGTCGCTTCGCCCACGCTGGTCAACGATATCCGCATCGGGTACTTACGCCGGCGCCTCGACCGCGTCGTTCCGTCTTACCAGAAGAACTACGGCCAGACCCTCGGGATACCCAACATTTCGGGGGAACTCCTCCCGGCGTTTGGAACGGGAGACCAGTTCAGCCCCGAGTCGATCTACGGCCTGTCCGTGAGCGGCCCGAGCCTGACGATCGGCGAGACTCTTTCGCTGCGCGATGACGTGACCAGGATGCGGGGCAAGCACGCGTTCAAGATGGGGTACGAGGTCCTCAATCACCGGTTCAACTCGACGTTGACGAACCACCCGAGCGGCGACTTTCGTTTCGACGGGATGACCGCGGGCCTGCAACCGGACGGCAATGTGCTGCCGCGGACGGGCAACACGTTCGCGGGCTTTCTCCTCGGCTACGTGCGTCAGGCCACCTTCGACCGCGAGCTCACGAGCTGGCTCCCCCGTTCGTGGATCCACAGCTTCTACTTCCAGGACGACTGGAAGGTCGCATCGACGCTGACTCTGAACCTTGGCATCCGATACATGACCGAAGGCCCGTTCAGCACCAAGAACGGACGCATGAGCAACTTCGACCCCGAGGCCACCGACGGCCTCACTGGACGCCGCGGCGCGATCGTCCATCCTGCTTCGGGCCTGAACCGGCGCGACACGAACAATTTCCAACCTCGCGTCGGCGCCGCCTGGCACCCGCTCGAAAAATGGGTGTTCCGGTGCGGCTTCGCGATCAACACCGTCGACGTGAAGTTCCCGCAGACGCGCGGCCAGTTCGAGGAGTACGTCGCGGTCGCGGACCAGCAGCCTTCGCCCGGCGACCCGCGCCCGCTCTACCGCATCAGCGAGGGCCCCGATCCGGTCACCTACAACGTCCGGCCGGACGGGACGGCGCCCTTTCGCGGGACAAACTTCTCGGCACGCCTCTCCGAATGGTGGGATCCGAACCTGCACAACCCCTACGTGATGAACTGGCACGGCAGTGTGCAGTACGAGCTGCAGCCGAACTACGTCCTCGAGCTTTCGTACCAGGGCTCGGCCGGCGTCGGCCTCGTCGAGCGCTGGCAGGTCAACACGTTCCCGATCGACTTCGCTGCCGGCAATCCGGCGCTGCGGGCCGAAGTCTTCCGGACGCCCCAGAACTTCCGGCCGTACTCCCACTTCGGTGACGTCTGGCTCCGCGGCAACTTCGGACACTCGACCTTCCACTCCGGGACCGCGAAGCTCGAGAAGCGCTACTCACGCGGCCTGACCTTCACGACCTTTTACACATACTCGAAGGCGATCGACAGCCAGGACGGCGACAACGCGGGCAGCGGACGCGCGTCGATCTACAACAGGGCGATCGAGAAGGGCCGGGCGGGCTTCGACCGGAACCACCGCTGGGTGGGAGCGGCGCTCTACGAGCTCCCCATGGGAAAGGGCAAGCGCTTCTTCAACCAGGGCGGCGCCGTGAACCAACTGCTCGGCGGATTCGAGCTGGCGTGGATCCAGACGTTCGAGACCGGGAACCCGCTCACCTTCGGGTTCACGAACAGCCCGTTCAACTACTACCCGGCGTTTGCGGGCGACCGGCGCCCCGACATCGTGAGCTGGCCTCATCTGAGAGACAACTGGTACGACCTCGGACCGGACCGCTTCAACCAGCAGAACAGCAACCCGGTCGTGCTGATCGACCACTTCGCTTACCCGGCGGCCTTCACGCCCGGCAACGCGGGGCGCAACATCACGACGGGGACGCCACTGCGCTGGACTCAGATCTCGCTGCACAAGAACGTCTACATCGGGGAGCGCTGGCGCGTGCAGCTCCGGTGGGATTTCCAGAACGCGTTCAAGACGTACAACTTCAACACTCCGACGACGACCGTCGATCTTCAGAACCCGCGCACGTTCGGGAAGGTCACGTCGGACCCGCGGACCGCAAGCTTCGGAGGGCAGCCGCTGATGAACCTGACCCTGCAGCTCAGTTTCTGACGGGTTTGGAGTTCAGGCTTTAGCCTGCCCGAAAGCAAAAGACTTCCAAATTGCAAGGCACTACAGGCGGATCCCAGGTAAAAGGGCAGATATTTGCTCGGCGCTCGGATTGTCACGTGTGCTACCAATTTCAACGCCGGCGACACAGTGGCGGCCAACCCCGTTTTTCGCCGCAACCAAGACTATGAAACGAAACCACAGATGAACGCAGAGGAACACGATCAGTGTTCATCAGTGTTTATCTGTGGTTGCATTTTGTGCAGTTTATGCAGACGAAAAACCTTGCCAGTTTGCGACGGATTTTTGGCATTGTAGTACGAATTACGGCGCCAATACGCCGGTGGACCGGGTCAACCGGCGGCAGGCCGCCGCCCCGCCACCCGCAGCGGCAATTGCGAAGACTTATGCGACTTGAGCGCCCTGCACGCGCAACGGGCAAAAAGATTGTGGTGATCGTCGGTGGCGGCTTCGCTGGCCTGAACGCTGCGAAGCAGTTGGCGAATGCGCCTGGCGTCCACGTCATCCTTGTCGACCAACGGAACCATCATCTGTTTCAGCCGCTCCTGTACCAGGTCGCGACGGCGGGTCTCAACCCCGCGGACATCGCGGTTCCGATCCGCGCCCAGTTCAGGCACGTGCCGAACATCGACATTCACCTCGGACGCGTCGAGGGCGTCAATCTGCAGCAGAGGGTCGTGTTCGGCGGCGAACTCGAGATCGGGTATGACTACCTTGTGCTGGCGTGTGGCGCGCGCCACAGCTACTTCGGCCATACCGAATGGAGGACTTCGCGCCAGGCCTCAAGACGCTCGAACAAGCGACCGAGATCCGGCGACGCATCCTGTCCGCGTTCGAGCTTGCCGAGAACGAGATCGATCCTGACAGGCAGAAGGCGTTTCTGACCTTTGTGGTCGTCGGCGCAGGACCCACTGGGGTTGAGCTTGCGGGCGCGATTGCTGACATCAGCCGCACCGCGATGCGCGGCGACTTCCGTCGAATCGATCCGGCGCAGGCGCGAGTCGTGCTCGTCGAAGCCGGCCCTCGCGTGCTCGCGTTCTTCTCGGAGCTTCTGTCCGAGCGAGCGAAACGGGACCTTGTGGAACTTGGCGTCGAGGTGTGGACCGGTAGTCAGGTCGAACGGATCGATGCGGACGGTGTCACCATCGGGTCACAGAAGCTCCTCGCACACTCGGTGTTCTGGGCGGCCGGCGTGGAGGCCGCGCGCCTCCGGATACAGCCGCCCGTCGAGACCGATCGCGCGGGGCGAATCAAGGTCACCGGCGATTTCTCCGTCCCGGGTCAACCAAACGTCTTCGTCGTGGGCGACATGGCGTCGTTCGAAATTGCGCCAGGCAAGCTGTTGCCCGGCTTGGCGCCGGCGGCGATTCAAGGCGGACGATACGCCGCGGAGATGATCCTGCGCGATCTCGATCACCAGCCGCGCACGCTGTTTTCGTATCGCGACAAGGGCCAGATGGCAACCATCGGCAAGAGCCGGGCGATCGCGGAAAAGGGACGCCTGGCGTTGACCGGGCGCGCAGCGTGGCTGGCATGGCTGTTTGTCCACGTGTTCTACTTGATCGGCTTTAGGAATCGCACCGCGGTCCTGGCACAGTGGGCGTGGAACTATATCTTTTCGCGGCGCGAGTCGCGGCTCATTACCGAGAGGGAGTGGAAGCTGCGCAACTGAGTTGATGCGTAGGGTCGGTGGCCAGGAAGAAAACGCCTCGGCGGAGCCGGCGGTGTCGGGTCGATCGGCACGCAACTGGCACGCCGCCTGACCGGCCTCACCGTCATCGCGACGGCCTCACGCATAAATTTCCTTGACTGAAAATCCTATCTTATTGTCTCATGCGGATGCTACTGAAACCGTCCGATTCATACCCGAGCGTGAGCTATGACTACTCTTCCTGCGCACTATCGGGAAGTAATTGAGCGTCTGCCAACCGATAGCACGCCGATCCTACGAGGGATTAGTTGGGCCGAATACGAGGAATTGATCGAGGCAGTTGGCGAAGCGCCGGGCCGGCGCATCAGCTACGATCTGGGGACGATGCAGATCGTGACCCTGTCATCCGAACACGAAAGCTTCGCCCGGCTAATCGAAAGATTGGTTGACCGGCTAAGCTCGAGGCTGCGGATCAAAGTGCTTTCCTCCGGCTCAGCCACTATGAAGCACTCGCGATGTTGTCGGAACCCGACGCTTACTTTTACGTCCAGAGTGCAGCCCTTGTCGGGAACAGAGTCCAGCTTGACTTCACAAACGACCCACCACCGGATATCGTGGCTGAGGTCGATATCAATCACGATTCACTATCCAAGTTTCCGTTTCATGCGGCGCTGGGTGTGACTGAAATCTGGCGTTACTACGGGCAGTCGCTCGTCATTTACCGGCTCGAACAAGATCGCTACATGACATCGGGAGCGAGCCTGGCCCTGCCGATGCTTACCGGCGGTGTGTTCACCGAGTTTCTGTCGCGAAGCCGCAGCGAAGACCAGTACGAGACGCTCGTGGCGTTTGAAATATGGTTCGAAGGCCGCGGCCAATGAGCGTATGGAACGCCGTGCATTGAAGCCCTGGCAACTTGGGCATTACCCTAAAAAGAGAGGTGTAACCCGTGTCAGCCAAAATTCGATGTTTCCAATCCGAGTTTTCCCTTTTCCGTCGTCGGAGGATTCTGCAAGTGGGTCTGCGGCTCGGTCTGCTGCTTTGCATGGCAGGCTTTCTGGAATCCTCTGCCTGGGCGCAGCTTTACAGTGGTTCCGTGACAGGCGTAGTCACTGATCCTTCCGGAGCCGTGGTTCCAGGCGCCAAGGTCACTCTTACCGATGTGGGTAAGGGCTTTACTTTTCCAACGGAGACCGATTCAGTCGGCCGTTACGTTTTGAGGTCTCTTCCGCCCAGCACTTATAGGCTGACGGTGGAAATTCAAGGGTTCAACACCCACGTTCAGGAAGGGATCACCTTGAACGTGAACCAGAACGCAAACATCAACGTGGCCTTGAAATTAGGAGCCGAGAACCAAACCGTAGAAGTCGTGGCGGCCGCTCCGCTGCTTTCTAGCCAGGACGGTGCGACCGGGCAAGAGCTGAACCGCACCTTCATTAATGATCTGCCCCTGCTGGGACGCGGTGTTTTTGACTTGGCCAGCCTCAGTCCAGGAATCCACCAGGTTTCGGGCGGATACATTGGCGGTGGTGTGGCCAACAACTTTATCTCCAACGGCAGCCGCAATGCGACTGCAGATATCCTCATGGACGGCGTCAGTACGACCAGTTTCGAGCAAAACAGCGGCATCCAAACACCGATTTACACTCCTTCGGTGGACTCGGTGCAGGAGTTCAAAGTCCAGCAATCCAACTTTACCGCCGAGATCGGTTTCAGCGGTGCTACGGTGATGAATTTGGTCACCCGCTCTGGCACCAACCAGTTCCATGGCAGTGCCTGGGATTATTTGCGCAACAACGTGCTGACCGCCAACGACTGGTTCAGCAACGCCGCTGGCGGCAAGCTGGCAGCCCGGCGGTACAACGATTTTGGCGCAACCGCGGGCGGCCCCATCATCAAAGACAAAACGTTCTTCTTCTTCAGCTATGAAGGAGTCCGGGACACTAATGCGCGGACCTTTACAGCAGGTGTCCCCAGCCCAGCCATGAAGCGAGGGGATTTTGGCGAATTATGCGGGGCGGGATTCGACGGCAGTGGAATGTGCCAAGATCCCGATGGACAGCTCTGGGACCCTTACACTGGAGTCTATAGCTCGGCTGAGGGAGGAGCCGTTCGATCCGGATTTATCCCCTTCAACAACATGGGTACTTACGTAAGTCCGGGCGCCCCGAAACTCGTCGGGACACCCTGGGAGCTTCCGGCAAAACCGGGGAACCTGATCGATCCCGTGGCTGCCAAGATGATCTCGTTCTTCCCGGATCCCAATGTCAACGTGGGCTCCCCCAACTACAACCGGCACAATAACTGGCTGGGAACCGGATCAGATAAGAGCCGAAACGACCAGTGGGACATCAAGATCGATCACAATTTCAATGAAAAGAATCGAATCAGCGGTAAGTTCTCCCGCGGAGTCAACCACGGGACGGGTGCAAACGCCTTTGGCAATGATTTGGACTCGAACACGAACGGAGGGAGCGTTACCACGACCCACCTGTTTGCCTTGAACTACACTCACACCTTCAGCCCGAACACATTGCTGAATACCTCGTTTGGGTTTTCGCGGTTCTTCGGTGACAGCAAGGACATCCTGGCGGGCGCTACCACGGACCCCGTCACCACTCTTGGCCTTCCCGAGTATATCAAGGAGTCAGGATTCAAGGCTTCCCCGGCAATTTACATCGAAAACTACAAAGTGGCCGGCCCCCTCACTAACATTGGATCGCAGCCGTGGGGAATACTGCGCCAAGCTCCCGAAACTTATCACCTGCTCGGCAGCTTGAGCCATTTACGCGGGCCCCACGACCTGAGAATGGGGGGAGAATGGCGCACTCACCGGATCAGCTTTGTGCAGCCCGGTGCTCCGGCTGGGGTCCTCGATTACACATTCGCCGCGACTTCACAATTTCCTTCTTCCGGGGGAGGCGATTCCATGGCCAGCTTCTTGACGGGTGTTGGGATGGGAGGCTGGGGTGAATACGAAGTCCCCGCTTTTTGCAGCACACAGAGTTACCAGTTCGCCCTTTACCTTCAGGACAACTGGCGGGTGAACGACAAGTTAACCTTGAACCTGGGCCTCCGTTACGATCTGGACACCCCGCGCACGGAACGTTACAACCGGATGAGTTATGTCGATCCGGACGCTGCTTCACCCTTGAAAGTTCCGGAGTTTCCGAACCTGAAAGGGGTCCTGGGATTTGTGGATAGCAATAACCGCAACAACTACGGTAGTGACCACAACAACTTTGGACCACGGTTTGGTTTTGCATACAGGCTGAACGAAAAAACAGTGATGCGTGGCGGGTACGGTCTCTTCTACCAAATTACCATCCGCGGTGCAGCTGGTACGGGTGGAGGCGGTTTTCAGAGCTTTGACCGTGTCACGAACTGGATTACCACTTACCATAATGATGGCGCAACTCCCTTTGGGAGGTTGAGTGATCCATTCCCGCCCGCGCCTGGGCTGCCTACCGGATCCGCCTTGGGAGGGTTGTCCTTTGTTGGAGAGGGTGTCTCTGGTCCGACGAGATTTCTTAATGCGACCCCCTACGAGCAAACCTGGAGCTTTGGATTCCAGCGGGAGCTGGCTGGAGGAATCCTCATCGACGCCAATTACGTAGGAAAGAAGGGAACCAAGCTCTATTTTGGTGGAGCTGGAGAGTATAACCATCTGGGCCCGGAGATCGAGCACTACAACGCTGCTCAGATTGAGGACCTGAACACGCAGGTGCCCAATCCATTTTTCGGGCTGGTTCCCGCAACCGCATCCCTGGGCGGCGAAGTGGTGAACAAATCGCAACTCTTGCTGCCTTTCCCGCAGTTCACCTCGTTCTCCACCATTGCCTTCCCGGTTGCAAATTCGATCTACCACGCCTTCCAATTGAGAGTGGAGAAGCGCTTCTCCCATGGCCTGCAGTTCCTGGCCACCTACACTAACAGCAAGTCCATTGATGACGCGTCCGTCACCCACGGCGGGACTACGTGGCTCGGTGGTAGTACCAGTCTTCAGGATCCCAACAACCGCAAGCTGGAGCGGTCGCTGTCCCAGTACGATATCCCGCAAGTGCTGGGATTCAGTTATGTCTATGAACTCCCGATTGGAAAAGGCAAAGCCATTGGAGCCAACTGGCACCCCGTACTCAACATGATCGCCGGCGGTTGGAGAACCAACGCGATTTGGAGGTTCTCGGCCGGACAGCCTTTGGGGTTAGGGCTTTCCGGTGGTACCTCTCTGCCAACCTATGGTTCGCAGCGGCCGAACCTGACGGGAACCCTCTTGAAGACCAGCAATGCTGATTTCCGCACTCAGTATTTCGCCAATCCGGAGGTCGCGGTCAAACCTGAAAGGTGGACGCTGGGGAATGCTCCGCGCGTCGTCGGCACGGTCCGAACTCCCGGAATCAACAATGCCAATATGTCCCTCTTCAAAGAATTCCCCCTGAGTGCCATACGGGAGGCGATGAGGCTAGAGCTTCGGGCCGAGTTCTTCAATGCTTTCAACCACCCGACCTTCTGCGGGCCGGACACGACTGTGGGAGGCGGAAGTTTCGGACAAGTTCAAAGCACCTGTGGTCCTGCCCGGGAGGTCCAGATGGCGTTGAAGTTTTATTGGTAGGTTTTGAGACCTTAACCCCCTTCTTCGTGAGCTTGGAGAACATCTCCATTATGGTGTGGCCAAAGTCGAAAACAAC